>Ga0207695_10000068_pt1 | contig 324859 bp, 221 predicted proteins | sample KBSC54metaG_FD_184354 | JGI IMG/M metagenome (GOLD analysis project Ga0207695, IMG submission 184354) | Corn rhizosphere microbial communities from Kellogg Biological Station, Michigan, USA - KBS C5-4 metaG (SPAdes) (version 2) | ecosystem: Host-associated > Plants > Roots > Rhizosphere >...
TCTTCCCATACCGAACAGAGAAGTTAAGCCCCTCATGGCCGATGGTACTGCACCACAATGCGGGAGAGTAGGTAGCTGCCATATTCTTTGAAAGCCTCATCTTTGGATGAGGCTTTTTTTTTGCCCGGTTGCCTCGGGTGTGGGAAATATGGGGAGGAGATACATTACCAGCGATCCAATCCCAATAACTTCCTTCCTAACGGCGACAGCTCAGCGACAGCATTGCGGTGTTCACGTTGCAGCGGGTCACCGGGAAAAGCATATCCTTCCATCGCGTCACGATTCTGCCAGCTGTCGATCCTCCACTTCTTCAACGCCTCGTTGTCTTCCTGCGCCGGCATCATAGAGATGTACTGCGCGATACGCACCTTGTCGCCACTGGTATTGGGACGGATGCCGTGTGGCTGAAGACTGTTGAATATCAAAAGGTCGCCGGCCTCCAGCTTGACCTTGACCAGATCAAATCCTGTAGTATCGGGCTTGTAGTGGTCCCTGTCCCCGGGCTGCGTCAACTTCCATGTTTCATATGTCCGGAACAGCTCGGGTATGCACTGAAAACCACCCATGTTCTCGTCCGTCTGATCGGCGAGCGCCAGCACTCCCTGCACATTCTGCGGCTTAGTCTCGGGATCATAGTCCCAGTGTATGAACCCTTTGTATTCGAAACCAGGGCGCAGCGGGAAATTGAGGTTGGCCCGGTCGATCGTGACCCAGAGCTTCTCGGTGCCCCAGATGTCGGCAAAGGCCTGGTGCACCCTGGGATACTGCCTGTTGTCCCACATATATTGATGATTGTAGATCTCCACCATCCCGGTATTGTTGAGCTCCTTCATCTGCATGACGGCATTGGGTTTCCTGTACCAGCTCTCGATATCATTCGGGTCTTTATCCTCGTATTCCCAAAGATAGTCCGCCAGTTTCCGGACCTGCTCCCGCGGGACCGCATTCTTTATGATGACGTATCCATTGGTAACCCAGAAATTCCAGTCCTCCTCGCTGAGGACCCGCAGCGGCTCGCCGTTGCTCCGGTCGTTGAGCTTTAACTGACTCGATTTGGCGGTGGAGGGGTTGCCGGGTATCTCCTTGTGCTCGTTGACCGGGGACGGGGGGGACATCGAGGGGATGGCATCGGCGGACGGTCCCGGTGTCATGGAGGAGGAAGGTCGGGTGGACATTGAGGAGATAGCGTCTGCTGCGGATCCCGGCGACATGGAGGGGGGAGTGTTTGTAGTTGGCATAAGCTTTCGATTTTTATTAACCCAAAGGTAGAAGGGTATCCAAAATGGACTGATCGGCGGATTGACCAGTATTTGCTCTGTATTGACATTTTTTGGTAAATTCAGGGGGTAAAACCGGGCAATACAGGATATGGGGGCCGTCAATTCCATCAAACTCGAAAAAATAGACTTCAAACCGGGGAGATCCTTCAAGCTTTTTTCGCCCCGGCTGCGAAATACTTTTTTCTGGCACTACCACCCCGAATATGAGCTGGTGTATGTCGAAGCCGACGCGGGCATCAGGCATGTGGGCACGCATATCTCCACCTACACCTACAGCGACCTGGTCTTTATCGGGGGCAATCTGCCACACCTCAATTTTGACTACCGCGTCCGCAGCGAATACCACCAGGTCGTCATCCAGCTGCGACCCGATTTCCTGGGCACGGCCATTGGTGTCACCCCTGAATTCTCACACATCCACAAACTCTTCAAGAGCGCGGAGTACGGGATCGCCTTCCACGGGGGGATCAAGCTGGCTGTAGGCGCTGACCTGAAAGACCTGGCCCGGTGGTCGCCGATGGAGCAGCTGCTGAGGCTGATATCCATTTTTCAGCGGCTCGCGGACTCTGACGAAAGGGAGGTCCTGAATACGGACCTGAGCAGCACAGACTTTATTTTAAAGGACAAGATCCGGATGGGTGCGATCTATGAATACATCGACGCCCAATACCACCGCCAGCCGGATGTCAACGAGGTCGCAAAAAAGGTCAACCTTACCACGCCGGCCTTTTGCCGGTATTTCCGCCGTCAGACCAATATGACCTTCACCGAATTCGTCAACCAGTACCGTATCGAGCGCGCCAAGAGCCTCCTGATACAGGACAACAACGTCAGCGAGACCTGCTATGCGGTCGGACTCGGCAGCGTGAGCTATTTCAACAAACTCTTCAAGGACATCGTAGGGGTCAACCCATCGGAATTTAAGAAATGGTACGATCTGGAGGCCATGGACGATTAATTCGTATATTCAGCTACCAAACCTGGTCTTATGAATTTGAAATGCCGGATACTGGTCTTTCTTCTTTTTCCTTTCGCTCTCCACGCCGGGGCCGGCGACACCACCTATGCCGAACGCCTGGGCTTTCCAAAAGGAGCAAAGGTTCTCATCCTGCACGTCGACGACGCGGGCATGAGCTATGAATCCAACACCGGAGCAATAAACGCCCTGACAAAAGGCGCCGCCAATTCCGTCAGCGTGATGATGCCCTGCCCCTGGGTACCCGGTTTCGTACAGTGGCTGAAACAGCATCCCGGAACGGACGCCGGCCTCCATCTGACACTGACCTCGGAATGGGGCGCTTACCGCTGGACACCGCTGTCGGGACGCGCAGCAGTACCAGGCCTCGTAGACACGACGGGCTGTCTCCGGGCCGGCGTACAGCAGGTGGCGGAGCACGCCACCCCCGACGAAATAGAAAAGGAGATGACAGCCCAACTGCAACGTGCACGCGCTATGGGTTTTGAGCCCACACATCTCGATACGCATATGGGTACAGTTTATGCCCGCCCCGACTTCCTGATGCGCTATCTCCAGCTGGGGATCAAGAATCATATCCCCGTCATGCTGCCGGGCGGCGCCGACAAGCTGATCCAACAACAGACGGGCCTCCCCGACCAACAGATCGAAGGCATGCGGGCGCTCGGTCGGCTGCTTTGGACAAATGGCCTGCCCGTGCTCGACGACCTGCACAACTTCAGCTATGACTGGAAAGTACCCGACAGTGTCGGCACCGATGACAAAAAGCTCGACCGGTGGCGGACCGCTAAATATATTGCCGCACTAAAGGAGCTCCAGCCCGGCGTAACGATGATGATCATGCACTGCACGGACGCCTCGGCGCATTTTGCCTATATCAGCGATAGCGGTCCCCTGCGCAGGGCGGACATGCTGGCAATGATGGACCCGGCATTCAAAAAGGCGCTGAAAGATGAAGGAATAATCCTGACCACCTGGCGGGAGCTGATGGAGAGGAGGACAAAACTCAAATGACATGTTCCTGAGTACGATGCCCGATAAGAACAAGCCTGGCTCCGGCCCATCCGATCCGCCGGAGAACACGGTCATACTCGCGGACACCACGGACAGGTATTCCTACCCCGAGCATACGACGCCATATTTATTTGTGACTACTTTTTTCAACAGGGGGCAATATATTCTGAACGGGAGGGCTATCACGATTGCACCACGGCAATTCTATTTTCTCAACAGCAATGACACTATCGGGATCGATTACCCAGAAGCCCACCGATTGAGAACCTGCCTGATCCTGTTCAAAAACGCCTTTGTTGAAGACTGCCTGGCATACAGGTTCGCCGATAAGCAACAATTATTGGACTCTCCGGACTATCGTCAGCCGCAGGATCCACGAGGATTCGCCAGCCTCCCTTTTGAACTGACCGAAACTATATCCCGCATCCTGGCACAGTTAGCCCAATCCAAAGACCGGGATATCTTACTATTCGATCTGATCGTGTCAGCCAGCGAACAGGAGCAGAGAACGCTCGAAAAAATACAAGGGCTGCCTGCTGCAAAGCGTTCTACCAAGGAGGAACTTTACCGGCGACTTAGCGTCGCGCGGACCTTTATGCTGGACAATATCACACAGCCGCTATCGATCGAACAGATTGCGGCGGAGGCCTGTCTTAATAAATACCATTTCCTCGCCAGCTTCAAAGCCGTATACAATACCTCGCCGCACCGCTGGTTCACAGAGCAGAAACTTCAAAAAGCCCTCGGGCTTCTTCAATCCGGAGACCATACTGTCGAAGATGTCTGCTACATTCTGGGTTTTCAAAGTCCCTCCTCTTTCAGCCATCTCTTCAAGAGACGCTGGCAGGCGACGCCCTCGGGGATTCAGCGCGCTTGCCGGAAGTAAAATTCCCAATTTTCGACAAGCCTGCCTCGCAAGGAGTCGCCAATTTCGCAAAAAAACTCATGCGAATCCTTCTCATCGCCCTGACCCTGCTTGCTGGCAGGTTAAACACAGAAACCATGCAGACACAAACCGCTACTATCACTATTAACGGGGACATCAAAAGGGTTTTCCCCCTGTTCGGCGCATACGAAGAAAAGAAATGGGCAAAGGACTGGAATCCGACGCCAGTATATCCGCTAACCGAAACCATTGAAGAAGGGACTACTTTCAGGACACCCGGACACTTCCCCGGCGAGAACGAGTATATCTGGCGGGTGTCGAAATACGACAACCGGCAACACCTTATACAATATATGATATACGGCCCCGATCGCTGCTGGACCATAACAGTACAGTGTGCCCCCGTGGGAGACCGCACAAGCGCCACCATCACCTATGCATTCGTGGCATTGAACCCGGCCGGTGAGGAAAAGAACCGACATTCGCTGCACGTCCTGTACCAGCACCAGCTGAAAGACTGGGAAGATGAAATAAACACCTATTTGTCAAGGTAGTGCGTCTTGAACAAACTTGAACCCGGTGTGAACAGCCGAGGTGCGATCATAAGGATAAGTTTGCTGCATAACTATTTACCTATGCGTACGCTTATTGCTATTCTCATCACCCTTGGCATCGCTTGTGACCTGCATGCTCAGTCAACCTTCTGGGACAGTCCCCAGGCCTATCTCGGCCAGCGGCCACCCTCGGACACGCCGCAGATATTTGCCGCGGACCTGCTCGCCCGGCGCGATACTTTTGCCTTCGACCGGGTGGCCTGGTCCGATGACGGCAAGGAGTTCTATTACCCCAGCAACAACAGCTGGTTCGATTCCAGGAACAGCAAGATCCGGTATTTTAAATACGCCCACGGGAAATGGAACGGCCCCTTCGTCCTGAACGAACACTACTATGCCCCGACCTTCTCCATCGATGGGCAGACCCTTTATCTCGAGGGTGGTCAGCGGGATAGCCTCTACTCCCAGATATGGCAGTCACACAGGACGGCCGGGGGCTGGAGTACCCCTGAGATATATCTCAAGAAAGCCTATGGCCTGTATGATTTCACGCCGACCAGCAGCGGTGTCTGTTACGTAGGCAGCAACCAGCACCCTGGTAAACGGAGGGACTTCAGCGACTATGACATCTGCACGTTGACTATGACGCCAGGGGATACCACGGTGACAACCTTAGGTGAGCCGGTCAATACGCCCGCATTCGACGGTGACTTCTTCGTGGCCCGCGATGAATCGTATATGATCATCAGCGCAAAGGAGACGAAAGACTTCGAATGCGAGCTTTGGATAAGTTACAGGCGAAAGGACAAAAGCTGGACGGCGCCTGTCAGTCTCGGGCCGCTGATCAATGATGGTGTTGCACATAGATGGGGCGAATACGTCTCGCCGGACGGGAAGTATCTTTTTTATTCCCGGGGGACGAGTCCGAAAGACTGTCATATTTATTGGGTGAGGTTCGACCGTCTGCTCAGGCAATTGAAGCAGCAGGTGCAACTGTGATCAGAAGCGTCCCCTCAGCAGGGGACATTTTTTATTCAAATAATCTACTAATTCAGTAGACTAATAAAAAAATCCCCTATCTTTATCTTATGAAACCTTTAACTGCTGATATCATGAGGAATCGGGTATTGTCCGCGGTCGCCGCTGTAGAGGTGTTCGTGGCATTGTCCCTCCTTCCGCGAAATCGTTGTTGCTGCTAAGCAGCGACAAATCAAACTCCCCATATAAAAATAAAACCGGCAAGGATTGCGCCCTGGCCGGTGGAATTACATTAACGATACAAATCATTAACATGAATCTGATTCAAAGGTATACAATCCTTTTGATCCTGCTATTCCCATTCTTTTCACGAGCCCAAACTACAAACGTCTCGCTTTGGGGGCGCGTCATTGACGAAAAGACCAAAGAGCCCCTTGCCGGGGCTACGGTGCATATCAAGGGTACTACACACGAGGTTCTGACCAATAACGACGGGGAATTTAAGTTCATAACGGGTCAGCGCGTGCCGCTGGTGTATAGCGTCAGCTATGTGGGCTATCAGTCCGCCGAAATACCGATAGAAAGCTATGGCCATGTCATCGTCCAACTGAAGGGAGGCAAGTCCGCGCTGACAGAAGCGGTGGTCATAGGCTATGGCACACAACGGAAAAGCGACGTGACGGGCTCTGTAGCCAGCGTACCAAAAGACGTGCTGAGCCGCCCCGTGTCCTCATTCGATAACCTGTTGCAGGGAGCGGTGGCGGGAGTAGTGGTCAGCCAGAGCTCGGGACAGCCGGGTGCGACGTCGACCATCCGCATCAGGGGCGGCAACTCGCTGAGCTTTGGCAACGATCCGTTGTATGTCATTGACGGTTTTATTTACTACAATGACAACAGTCTGACCAATCTGGCTCCTAATTCGGGGACTGTTCCGGCAGTCACCGGTGTCTCCTCCAATGGCCTTTCCACCATTAACCCGGCGGACATCGAGTCGATCGACGTCCTGAAGGACGCCTCTGCCACGGCTATCTATGGCAGCAGGGGCGCCAATGGGGTTGTCATCATCACGACCAAAAGAGGCACGCGCAACAGCAATAATGTCTCCTATAGCGGGACCTTTGGCACGCAGCAGACGGGTAAACGGCTATCAGTCCTGAACGGACCTCAGTGGGCAAAATATTTTGACGACCTGTACGCCGCCACGCCAACCATCCAGGCGGGGCTGGCTGCCAATAAAAAATATATCGATTCCCTGGGAGTGGCGGGCGTAAATGGCAACTGGGTCGACGCTGCGCTGAAGACGGGCTACCAGCAGAACCACCAGCTCACCATTTATGGCGGCGACGAAAAATCACGTTATTCCATATCCGGCAACTATTTCAACCAGAAAGGCATCGTACGGGGCTCTGATTTTACAAGATATTCGGGGAGGTTCAACTATGAGAAGAACTATTCCAAGGCTTTCAAGATCGCTACCAGCATTTTTGGCAGCAACTCGGTTGAGAACAAGCTGACGGGAACGGCCTACAATGGTATTGGCTTTGGGAATGCCTTTTCGTCGCTGTACCTGAATAATCCGCTGCAGCAGGTCTACAATGCCGACGGGACCTACAACACCGCCTATCAACCGGCCATCAACGCTACGTTGAATACCATCAACGGCCAGCAGTTCGGCGACAATGCCATACAGGATATCGGCTCCACTATCAACCAGACCAAGCTGAACCACGTGCTGGGGAATATCTCCGGCGAATACAAGCTGACCAGCGAGCTGACCCTAAAGTCGACCTTTGGCGCCGACCTGCTGAACACCCGCCTCAACTATTACGCCCCTTCCTTTACGAACTTAGGGAACCTGGGAGGCACGATCACGGGTTCGGGGTCGGTGGGAACGATCAACTATATCAGCTGGCTGAACGAGAACACTATCGCGTGGTCTCATGTATTCAGTGACAGGCATTTCGTGGACGTCCTGGCCGGCTTTACGACGCAGTATCAAAAGGCGGAGAATACTTTTTTGGCCGGTCAGTCCTTCCCCTCCGACGCGACGACGTATAATAACCTGTATAGCGCGGCGGCGAATAAGGTCACGGGCTCGGGGGAGGCATTGCAGACGCGTAACTCGTGGCTTGGGCGGCTGTCCTATTCTTTCCAGCACAAATACAATATCACGGTGACGGGCAGGGCTGATGGCGCTTCTCCTGCGGGATCCAATAAGAAGTGGGGTTTCTTCCCCTCGGTCGGCTTCTCCTGGAATGCGTCAGACGAATCCTTCTTTGAACCGTTGTCAAAGACTGTCAATAGCCTCAAGCTGCGTCTGACCGCGGGCCGTGTGGGCAATGCCAATTTTCCCGCTTACAGCTCTATTGCGACGATCAGCTCGTACGGCTATTATCTCGGCAGTCCCCTGGCAGCGGTCAGCGGCCTGGCGCCCTCGCAGCTGTCCAATCCCGACCTGACCTGGGAGACCACCACGCAGTACAATGCCGGCGTGGATGCGGCTTTGCTGGCAAAACGGATCAGCCTGACCGCCGACGTATACTATAAGAAGACGACCAATCTCTTTATCAGCGGGACGGGTCTGGTGCCCCTGTCTTCCGGCTATGCTTCGGCCTCGGAGAATATCGGGAGCCTGGAGAACAAAGGTATAGAGCTCACCCTGACAACAGAGAACATCAGGACGCGGGACTTCTCCTGGCGCAGTACGTTGCTTTATGCGCACAATGCCAATAAGGTGCTGAGCCTCGGCCCGAGCCAGTCCTTTTATCCTGTGGCGCCAACGGGACAGGTGTCTCCGGTTATCGTAAAGGTCGGACTGCCGGTGGGGACGTTCTGGGGGTACAGTACGGCGGGGCTGCTGACCACGGCGGATGTGTATAGCTCCAAGCCGGCGCCCAAGCTTGCTGGTGTATCCCAGGTGACGGGGGACAGGAAGTATCTCGATACGGATGGGGACGGCGTGGTCACGACCAACGACAAGCATCCATTGGGCAATGCGCAGCCGAAGTTCACGGCCAGCTTCAACAACACCATCACCTACAGGAATTTTGACCTGTCCTTCTTCTTACAGGGATCGTTCGGGAACAAGATCTTCAACCTCCTGCAGCAGCAGCTGGAGAAGACGACCACTACCGGCAATGTGAGCGCGACGCTGCTGGATCGATGGGATTCTGTTGCCAATCCACGAGGTCGGACGCCAAAGGTCGTCAACGCCCCCGTGGTACAGGTGGCCGATATCTATATCGAGGATGGTACCTATGTCCGGCTGAAGAATATAACCCTTGGCTATAATTTTTCGCAGGACATCGCCTCCCGCATACTCGCCAAACAGATACGGGTATACGTCTCCGCTCAAAATCTGCTTACGATCACTAAATATAAGGGACTCGATCCCGAGGCGAACTTCTACGACCAGAATAATCTCCAGCCCGGTATCGACTATGGCGTCTACCCCAACTACCGGAGCTATACTGTTGGGGTGAACGTGACCTTCTAAAAATCAAACAATGAGAAAGATATATTTTCTGGCGGCAGCCACGGCGATTGCGCTGTCCTGCAACAAGCTCAATGAGCACCCGCAGGGAAGCCTTACGCCCGACAATTTCTACAAGACACAGAGCGACGCGATAGCCGCAGTTACGGCGGTATACAGCACAATGACGACGGACGTCAACAACGACTTCCCAATCTATGGACGTAATCTCAACCTGATCGTCGACAATCCCAGCGACAACCAGGTCTATAGCCCTTCCAACACCAACCCGGACGTGCGTGCCATGGGTACCGCTACTTACGTCAGCACCAACGACCGGGTGCACAAGATCTATGCACAGCTATACTGGGGTATCAACAAGGCCAATATAGCCATAGACGGGATACCGGCTATACCGGCCGCTCAGTTCGTCGATCCCTCTCATTCGGCGGCTAATCTTACCCGCGAGGCGAGGTTCATCCGGGCGCTGTATTATTTCGACCTTGTCCGGCTGTTCGGGGCGGTGCCCCTTGTCCTGCACGACCCCAGTTCGGTCGCGAAGGCGGGTGGATTGGTGGGCAGGACTCCGAAGGATTCAGTCTACGCGCAGATCATTGCGGACCTGGAAGAGGCTACTGCCCTGCCCGCGAGCTATAGCGGGGCGAATGTCGGGCGGGTGACCAGCGGGGCTGCGCACGCGTTGCTGGCCAAGGTCTATGTCACCCGGCAGCAGTGGGGGGCCGCGGTCGCGGAGCTAAAGAAGGTGATCACCGCGGGGACGGCGGGACTGACGGATGCGACCTCGGGAGCGTATGGGTATGATCTTTTTACAGTTTTTGGCGATGCGTTCCAGCCGGGGACCAAGAATGGCCGGGAACATATCTTCTCTGCACAGTTCAACGGCACTACGGGAGGCTTTACGAGCACCAATACGCTTAGCAGCTTTACGTGGAGCAATTCCGCCTATACGGCCGATATACCTGCGGACAGTACTATCGTGGGGCTTTTCTCGCTCGCCGACCAGCGGCGGAATACTACCTTCTATGATTCACTTTTTAACCAGACGACGGGTAAATGGGTCAAATGGCCTTTTTTCAACTTTTTGAAATTCGTAGACCAGAGCACCGGCTTTGTCACCGCGATGCAGGGCAACCAGGGGGCCAATGGCCGGGTGAATTTTCCGGTGATCCGTTATGCAGAGGTCCTGCTGCTCTACGCGGAGGCGTTGAACGAACTCAACGGCGGTCCTACGAGCGACGCTTTAGGGGCTATCAATATCGTGCGGGGCCGTGCTTATGGATCGTATGTGTCAGGTGGGAACTACAGTAATCATTCTTATGACCTGCCGGCGGGGCTCTCCCAGGCTGCTTTCAGGGATAGTGTGTTTTTAGAGAGAAGGAAAGAATTCATCCAGGAGTGCCAGCGCTGGTTCGACCTTGTCCGCAGGACCGACCTCGGCCCGGGTCAGTACTACCTGCAGTCTGTGCACGCCATGTATGGCAATCCCAAGGCCGCTGCCACGCTGAAAGACACGCTGTTCCCCATCCCGCAGACAGAGATCGACCTTTACGGCGGGCGTAATCCCAATTTTCAACAAAACCCGGGATGGTAATCCCACTAATTCTTCGATATGAAAAAACAATTCCTTCTTATTGCAACACTGGCGGCTACACGCCTTTTTGCACAGACCGATCAATCCTACCAGGGAGTGGTAGGCAAGACCCTGGCCGATTCCAAGGAGTGGTGGGCGCCACAAGCCAAGGCCCCCGCGGGCTCTCCGAACGTCGTTTGGATCATACTCGATGACGTTGGGTTTGGGGCGAGCAGTGCCTTTGGCGGCGTTATCCATACGCCGACGCTCGACTCTCTTGCCAACAACGGTCTGCGCTATACCAATTTCCATACCGCCGCTATCTGCGCTCCGACGCGTTCGGCGCTGCTGACGGGCCGAAACAGTCATTTTGTGCACGAGGGTGGTTTCTCGCATATTGCCCTGTCGGCCGGTTTTCCGGGATGGGATGGCCGGGTGCCGCCTTCGGCGGGGACCATCGCGGAGATACTGAAAGGCAATGGCTATAATACCTTCGCGGTCGGCAAATACGGCATAACGCCGGATGAGGACGCGACGGACGCGGGCCCGTTCGACAGATGGCCCAGCGGGAAAGGTTTTGAGCATTTCTTTGGTTTCCTGGGCAGTCAGACCGACCAATACAACCCCGACCTTGTAGAAGACAATGCGCATGTCACACCCGACGGGCGACATCTCAGCGAACAGATAACGGATAAGGCTATTTCTTATATCACCCGGCAGCAGAAGGCGGCGCCCGGCAAGCCCTTCTTCCTTTATTATTCGCCTGGCGCTACTCATGCCCCGCACCAGGTAGACAAATACTGGAGCGACCAGTACAAGGGCAAGTTCGACGAAGGCTGGGATGTCTTCCGCGATCGGGTGCTGGCCAATCAGAAAAAGCAGGGTATCGTCCCAGCCTATGCGCAACTGCCCGCCCGAAATGCCCGAATAGAGGCCTGGAGCTCGCTGACGGCAGACCAGCGGAAATTATACGCACGGTTTATGGAGGTCTACGCCGGCTACCTGACCTATACGGACTTCCAGATCGGCCGTGTGGTCAATTATCTGCGGGAGAACAATCTGCTGGAAAACACCCTGGTCTTCGTCATCATTGGCGACAATGGCGCCAGCAAGGAGGGTACGACCGAGGGGGTTATTACGCCGCGGACGAATCAGGCCCGGCTGAAGTCGAAAGAGGATTTTCTGAAGAAGAACCTGGAGAATATCGACAGCATCGGGACCCCGGAAGGTTCTGCCAACTATCCCCTGGGCTGGGCCCAGGCCGCTAATACGCCGTTCAGGGAGTGGAAGCAGGACGCTGATGCAGAGGGCGGGACCCACAATCCGCTGATCGCCTTCTGGCCGAAGGGGATAAAGGCGCGTGGCATCCGCGCACAGTATGGGCATGTCATCGATATCCTGCCCACGACCCTGGAGCTGCTGGGTCTTTCGGCGCCGTCTTCGATCGGGGGTATCAAACAGGATTCCATACAGGGAACCTCGCTGGTATATTCTCTGGCAGATGCTTCCGCCCCTTCGCGGCATATCGTCCAGCACTACTACATTTTTGGCTCCCGCAGTATCTATTTTGACGGCTGGAAGGCAACGGCGGCGCACCATCCCGACAACGTGGACTTTGACTTCAAGCCGGGGCAGACGATCGCGGACAAGCCCTTTGACGACGATATCTGGGAGCTATACAATCTGAAAGAGGATTTCAACGAGCGCGTCAATCTGGCGGCGAAGAATCCGGAGAAGCTGGCGGAGCTCAAGAAGGTATTCGATGCGCAGGCGACGGCCAACCATCTCTACCCGTTGATCAGCTGGTATGACGTGTACAATAAGCGGATCCATCACCCGAATGGCAGCGACGCACAGGCCGCGATAAAATAAAGAACTATGTTACTACTATTGATCAGGAAGATATTGATCGGGGCGCTGGTCGCCCTGATCCCCTTCCTTATTTATTATGCCGGGCTGTGGCTGGTCCGGTTAATTCTATAAATCGTTGTTATGAAGATCAAAAAAGAGATAGCCCGTTCGATCTTTCGCGACGCGCTGGTGAGCGTTCTGCTCTATGTGTTGCCAGTAGTGCTGATGCTGGGGTGGTTGTTTCTGACGGGTGAGCGACCGTGGAATCTACGGGTCCATGGGCATGTGCTGGGTTTTCTGGGGCCGGTGTTCAAGAATTTGAATACCTGGGGGCTGCCGGTCCTGATGGTTGTGGTGGGTGTGGTCGAGTGGGGTTTGGGGTTTTATAAGGGCGGGTGGAGCCGTAATGAGCGGGTATTGGACATCGTCTGTTTTGCGATCCCCAAGATCGTTGTCCGGCCGGCCGTTGTCTATTTCAGTCTGCGGCTGTTGCCGTTGCTGCTGCCTTCTTCGGCAGGTATATTCGCATGGGTGCCATTCTGGTGGGGCTTTTTTATCATTGCGGTGGCCGATGACCTGACGCAATACTGGTATCACCGGTTGCACCACCAGGTGCCTTTTTTGTGGAGGTTTCACCGGACGCATCATTCGGCGCCGTACATGGGGATGGCGATGGCCAGCCGGCAGAATGTCATCTATACGATCTTTTTCAGCCAGATCTATCTTACGGCGGCGCTGATCTATCTCGGTCTTGGGGAGTCCGCGCTGCTGGTGACGGGTATCAAGTCGCTGATCACGACGGCGGCGCACTCTTCGATCGCCTGGGATAAGCCGCTCTATCGCCGGCGCTGGCTGAATCCTTTGGCCTGGGTGCTGGAGCGGACGATCTCGACGCCGGCTACTCATCATGCGCATCATGCGGACAGTGATGACGACGGGGTGGGGCATTATAAGGGGAATTTTGGGAATATGTTCTTTTTGTGGGATGTCATTTTTGGTACGGGGCTTATTACGCGGCAGTATCCTTCCGGATATGGGATCAAGCACTATCAGCAGGAGGAGTGGTATGCGCAGTTCGTGTGGCCGCTGGTGAAGTCGAAGAAGAAGGGGAGTGAGCTGTCGGCGGGTGGGCCGGTGGTGGGGGATGAGGAGGTGATTGGGGATGGGGCGCCGCTGGCCCGGGAGGTGGGTTTGGGAAGGGTGGGGAGTGAGGTGGTGGTGATGGTGTTGGTGTTATTGGGGGTGATGGGGTGTAGGGATGCGGCGCCGGGTGTGGTTGAGGCGCGGGGTGTTGTGGCGGCGGGTGTTGTTGCAATGCCGGTGAAGGCGCTGCCGGTGAAGGAGGTGATCAGCTGTGAGTCGCATATTCCGGCGAGATTTGCTGTTGGGGCTTCACGCGGCGAGGGGGCTTCGCATCCCGGTATGGTATGGATACCAGGTGGTTCGTTTCAGATGGGGGCAGACAACGGCCAGGCTTCTCCGGATGAGTATCCTAAGCACAACGTGACGGTAGGCGGGTTCTGGATGGATAAGACGGAAGTGACCAACGCGCAATTCGCCGTTTTTGTGCGGGCTACGGGCTATGTTACGACGGCGGAGCGAAAGCCCGACTGGGAGCAGCTGCGGCGCCAGCTGCCTCCGGGTACGCCAAGGCCGGATCAGAGCCTGCTTGTTCCCGCTGCGCTGGTCTTTTCGCCGCCTGATCATCCCGTAGCTCTCGACGACTATGCTCAGTGGTGGTCGTGGAAGAAGGGGGCCAGCTGGAGACACCCGCAGGGTCCTGGCAGTGACATTGTAGGTAAGGGGGCATATCCTGTAGTGCAGGTGTCCTGGTACGATGCCGTTGCTTATTGCAAATGGGCGGGGAAGCGGTTGCCAACGGAGGCGGAGTGGGAGTATGCTGCCCGGGGAGGGTTGAAGAACAATGTATATCCCTGGGGGAATGAGAAGGTGGGGGAGGGGAAGACCAGGGGGAATTTTTGGGAGGGACATTTCCCGGATAGGAATATCGCGGACCACCGGGGAATAGGGGAGGGTGCCACAGACCCAAAGGGGATAGCGGAAGGTGCCGTGGACCACTACTCGCGCGCGGCTCCGGTGGCGACCTTTACGGCCAACGGGTATGGCCTTTTCGATATGGCGGGTAATGTGTGGGAGTGGTGTGCCGATTATTACAATAGCGGCTACTATGGCGAAAGTAACCGGCCCGGGGGTGTCCAGAATCCTCCGGGACCGGCCAAGCCCTTTGATCCCGATGAACCTTATGCTCCAAAAAGAGTGGTCAGGGGCGGGTCTTTCCTGTGTAACGAATCGTATTGTACGGGCTACCGGGTATCAAGACGAATGAAGAGCACGGAAGACAGCGGTATGGAGCACGTCGGGTTCCGTTGCGTCAGCGACAGATAAACACCAAAAGGCTGCTCTGAGCCAAATTACCAAGTGATTGACCCAATCCGCAAAATATTTCTGTCAGATGATGTGCAATTTTGTATTGTCAATAATGGCAATCGAAATTTAAGAAATTGAAAAATGAAAAGAACAGCAAAAGCACATTGGGCAGGAAGCGCAAAAGAAGGTAAAGGCGATCTTACTACGCAAAGCGAAACCTTAAACAGAACAAATTATAGTTTTAAAACACGTTTTACAGGCGAAGAAAGGGGGACAAATCCGGAAGAATTGCTGGCGGCAGCGCATGCAGGATGTTTTACCATGGCTGTCGGTTTTGCATTGTCGGAAAAAGGATTGAATCCCACATCCTTAGATACGGAAGCAACTGTTTCTATGGAAGGGTTTGACATTACATCGGTGCATCTTTCCATTGCCGGAAACGTGTCGGGTATCAGCGCTGCTGATTTTGAAACTATTACGAAAAGCGCTGAGCAAAATTGCTTAATCTCCAAGGTATTGAGAATACCAATTACTTCGGAAGCGTATCTTGTTCCATGATAATGGAACTTAATGAACAGTTTCCACATCATGGGATGCATATGTCCCGCCTGGCATTTTTACCTATATTTGGTGCGCGTGTTGAGCGGGCATTGCAAATATTGAAGACAAATGGTTAGCGACTATAAAAAAATTGATCTGTTTGGAAAAACTTTTATTCAGAAAGTAAATTTTAAACCTCCTTTTGAATATGCTTTTCCTGTTGCGGAACAGGCCTGCTTTTTATATATGTTAAATGGCGAGATGCAGTATCAATTTGATGACGACCATGTAAACATTCCCGCTCATCATTCTTTATTGCTAAACTGCATAGACTCCGGCAGGAAGATACATGAATCCAATTCAGATAGCAATGGAGAAATCGTAATCGTTACTTTCCATCCAGACATTTTAAAGAGAATTTACGAAAGGGAACTTCCACTGGTGCTTCAGCCAAGCAATAAAATAACCAACCAGTCAAGCGGAAAAATAAACAATGACTTTCTGATTCAAAAATATATTGAAGGACTTTTGTTTTATTTTGCGAATCCTTCATTGGTAAACGATGAGATCCTGATCTTAAAATTGAAGGAAATCATCCTTTTGTTATCGCAGACACAAGCTGCAGAAACGATACAAATTATTTTATCCCAGCTTTTCTCTCCTGCAAGGTATAGTTTTAAGCAAGTTATAGAGGCTAATCTGTTTTCACAGGCCGGTATTGAAGAGCTGGCGCAAAAAACGAATTTAAGCTTGTCTTCTTTTAAGCGGGAATTTAGAAAACTATATGACGATTCTCCTGCCAATTATATTAAAAACAAGAGGCTGGAACGAGCCGATGAGTTACTTTTAGTCTCAGACGGCCGCATTACAGATATTGCCTTTGACAGCGGGTTTAACGATCTGGCCAACTTCACTAAAAGTTTTCACGACAGGTACGACACTACGCCAACGCAATATCGATTGAAGCAAGGCAAGAAACAATAGTTGCGATTTTGCACTATTGAAAAACAATCAGAATTTTAAAATCATGTTATCAAGCTTAGGTATTTTTCACACGATCATTGGCATCGCGGCAATCGTTGCTGCGGCAATTGCTTTAGTTAGAAACGGCAAAATAGATCTGAGCAAACTTACAGGAAAGGTTTATTTTTATTGCACGTTGGTCACATCATTGACAGCCCTGGGGTTGTCGAGCGTCAAAGGTGTCAATCCGGGGCATATCCTCGCGCTGTTAATTATAGTTTTGGTATCCGTAGCTTATTTTCTTCATACCCGAAAGCAGGGGAATAATAGCGCCCGTTATGTCGAAAACATTTTTCTTTCTTTTAGTTTTTTCTTATCCATGATCCCTACGGTTAATGAAACCTTTAATCGTATTCCGGTTGGGCATCCTTTGGCAAAGGGGCCTTCTGATCCGTTGATTGGCGGAACGCTTCTAATTCTTTTTGTATTGTTTATAATTGGTAGCGTTTTACAGTTGAGAAGGCAGAGAGCTATCAATAAATCGTAGTTTGTGGTAATGAAACTGCTTGATGAGCATCCCTCAGGACGAATGAAGAGCACGGAAGACAGCGGTATGGAGCAGGTCGGGTTCCGTTGCGTCAGCGGCAGATAACCGGTGACAGAGCCAGTCGAGGACATAGCCTGCGTCCTCCTTCCAGGTGCGCTGCCCCAGCACAAAATGCGTCCGGCCTGGAAGCTCTCTGTAGTCGGTTATAGAATCCGCTGCCTTATAGGCCTTGTAGTTGCGCCAGCTGAGGTGAGGAGGGATAATATTGTCGTTGCTGCCGGAGATGAACAGCAGGGGAACGTGAGACTGGAAGAAATCTACCCGGGCTGCGGCACCCTGGGCCCCAAGTGTGGCCCGCCGGGACTCCGGGATACAGTAATGCTTATAGGCGATCTTTTGTCCGTCGGGGGACATACCATTGACAAATCCATGCTGCCAGTCTCTGAATGACATCAGCCAGGTCTTGTTCGGCGAGGAGAACAGGCCGAAGAATTTCCAACCCAGCCGCAACTGCCGAAACTTATAGGGAAAGATCCCTGCCGGGTGGAAGGAATTTATGGCAATGCCAGCGGCGGCCAGTCCCTTATTTACCAGTATCTGCGTTATGAGCCCACCCATCGAATGGCCGATCAGGATGGGTTTTTCCTTATAGCTTTTAACGATATTCTCATAATAGGAGACGAGCTCTTTAAAGGTCAACCTGGCAAGGGCAGGGTTGCCGGAAGGATGTTCGTTCCTTTGATCCTGTGCCGAGCCTTTCTTGAAGGGCCAGGCGGGGGCCATAGTCTGGTAGCCATGATTCCGAAAGAAGAGGTGCCAGTCATCCCAGCAATTATTGCTGACAAAGCAGCCGGTAATGAAAACGATGTTTCCTGGATTGTTCATGGTTTCTCGATTTATTTTCTAAAAATATTTAGCAAGCCACCAACGCCAAAAGGCCGCTCTTCTCAAACGGCCCCTGGCTGGTTTGTCGAACCAAGACAAACTATCACTGTGAACCCCCGGCTCGACTGCGTATAACTTAGATAGATCTCTTACATTCAGCCAGGTAAAGTTAGCTCTGCGACGGCATGCTATCGGCACAAATCACCCACCGGCGGCGAACAACCGATATACGGTATTTGGCGATGGTCAAGCGGTTCTAAATAATACCCTTAATTAACTTTTCTTTCTCTGTGCAGGGAAGTCTGGCACACCTTATTGGCCAAATTATTGATCAGTGTGAGGAAAATCCTCAGGCTGTATAAGCACTTCCCCAAAAAGCCAGGAAGTAGAGGCTGAGGAAATAGATATCCAATTATAGCCAACGTAATTTCGCACCGAAATCCAATATCTGATTTTGATGAAGAGAACCCGTGCCGTTGTTACCCAATGGGTATGCCTATTATTTGCCGTCGCTGCAGTGAGCAGCGCCTCCGCTCAGACGATATCCGTCTACGCATCGCCGAATGGAAATCCACAGGGTGATGGTAGTATCAGCTCTCCTGTCAGCCTTGACCGTGCGAGGGCTATCGTCCGCAGTCATCCGCAGCAGCCGTGCACCGTCTGGCTCGCTGACGGCACTTACAAGCAAGTAAAATTAGACGCTTCTGACAGCCGCCCGTCGTCTGCTGCCGTCACTTACCAGGCGGTCAATCCTCACGGGGCAGTCATTCTGCCTGAGAACGTTTTGGACATCCACCAATTCCAGCCGATCCCGGACAGCATCCGCGATCGTATCATCGACGCCACAGCGAAGGGGAAGGTGAAGCAGCTGCCGCTGGCTTCTTTGTCACTCAGCGATACAGCCGAATGGCCGCTGACATTTGGCCTGGCCAACCTGAGGTCTCCCAGATTCTATAAAGACGGAAACCCGTTGCCGATGTCCCGATACCCGCAGGATACGACCATGACCATGGGCGATGTCGTGAGCAAAGGAAGATATAAGACGAAGCCTGGTGGTAGTTTTACCTTTCGGGATGACCGGGTGAAGCACTGGCTGAAGGCTGTCGAAGACGGAGGGCTCTTCCTGTGTGGCAACTGGCAGTTCACCTGGAGGGTCGACGTTGTCAAGACGGAGTCTGTCGACATGAAAGGGAAAGTTATCAAACAGGCCATCGGGTTGCAGTATGGGCTAGGGACGCAGGATGCGGCTCGCCTGCCGCGGGGTACGGAGCCCTACTACGCGCTAAACCTGGTAGAGGAGATCAACGCCGAAGGGCAGTGGAGCATCAATTTCAGGACAAAAATGTTATATATGTGGGTGCCGGAGAGCGGGGCTGTAACCGTGGACGGAGATGCTGAGACGCCGGCGGTCGAGATGGACAGCGTGAGCAACACCGGCTGGGTCGGCGTCGATGTTCGTGGTGGTTCCGGCGACGGCTACGGGCTGAATCAGTGCAACAATATTCTCATTGCCGGCTCGCATATCAGCCTCTGTTCGGGGTATGGGGTGCGTATCCAGGATGGAAGCTCCTGTACGGTACAGAGCAATGACATCAACCAGGTCGGGGCGGGTGGTGTCATCATTGGGTCGTCTACTCTTGAAAGCGATCAGTCGGCCCTCCGGGGATCGGGTCACCAGGTGATCAATAATCATATCTATAATTATGCGACCGAGGCTCCTGTCTATTCTGCAGCCATAGATGTCAGCTCGGCAGTAGGGACCTATGTAGCCTATAATAAGGTACATGACTGTCCACACGTCGGCATCATGCATGGTGGTAACAACAATATCCTCGAGTACAACGAGGTCTATGACGTCGTCAAGAAATACACCGACATGGGCGCCTTCTATAAATTCCAGAAGGTCTCCACGGGGTGGAATGCCAGAGGCAACAAGATCCGCCACAACTATATCCACGACGCTCCCAGGGCCAATGGGGTCTATGAGGACGACTGCGCCTCGGGAGATAGCATCAACCACAATATTATCGCCAATGTGGTCATGGCGACGTACAACCACGCCGGCTATTTCAACTCCTATTCCAATACCATCTATGCCGGGAACACCTATCCTGCGACCAGCATGGTGGAAAAGCCGGGAAATGCCGGCTATCTGGAGCGGCATGCGGAGCTGGAGAAATTATGGAACAGTAGTTCCGCGTATAGGAACGCTTACCCCGAGGTCGGGGACATGGTTGGTGCATCGGGACCCAATAATAAATATACCTCGCGGATATGGCCCTCGATAACGGGCAGCGTATTCACTGGTGTGGGCAGCCTTTCCAATGTCAACGAGGACAAATTGTTCAATGATGACGGAACGACGAATGCGCAGTATGCGGAGAACGATGCTCCATTCAAGAGGGATAATGTGGTGTTCAAGAATAATTTCAGACTGAGAAAGAGGCTGCAGCGGCCGATAGTTCCGTTCAGGATCGACAGCCTGCGGTCGGCCGGCGTTTTTGCGATGACGGCGGACAGCGACTGGCATATCAACCGGATCGGTTTGCATAAGGACAAGTACAGGACGGATATATCGTCGACGAAGACGGAGGGCATCGACCCTACACTGACCCTGAAAGTTACGAGTAAGCCCGGTGGGGGTGGGAATGCCCAGGGTTCCGGTGGGACCTCCGGTGTGGTCGGTGGGGGCGCCCAGGGTGGGACTGGTGTGTCCCAGGGAGGGAGCGGCGCAGCGGGGTACAAGACTACGGATACAGTCAGGATCATGGGTGGCATCAAAAGCCCCAATGCGGGGAATATTCTTTCTTCCGTGGTGTTTTTGGAAAAGGGGAAGGATGTGACGTCCAGTCTTATCGTTTCGAAGAAGGTCGTGGCTTATGATTCTGTGAAGTATAGTATCGAGTGGAGAAAGCCTCCTGTCGGAGTGCATCAGCTGACGATGCACGGATATGATGGGACGATTTGGGAGTATGAATCGAATACGATTCAGTTTACGGTTGTGGGGGATACGACCAAGAAGCCAAAGGACTCCGTTGATACGACGAAGCCTAAGCCGGAGCCGCCGGTTACGAAGCCTGCGCCGCCCGCATCGCCGAGCCCTGCGCCGCCCGCGACTCCCCCGGTAACCGACCCGGTCGTGCCGCCAGTAAAGCCGAGTCCGGTCGTGCCGCCGGTAACGCCGAGTCCGGTACCACCGGTAACTGAACCGGTAAATCCGCCGTCGGACCCAGTCAACCCTCCTCCGTCGGACCCGGTAAATCCGCCGTCAAATCCGGTACCGCCGAGTCCGGTACCGCCGGTACCGCCGCCTGCGGATTCGGTCGCGACTCCTATAGACCAGCCTTCCAAATGGGGTTCGTCGAATCTTGACAATATCGATATGAAAAACAGGAAGATGGTGCTATATCCTAATCCGGCCAGCAGCGTCCTGACCCTGGCTTACTGGAATACGCAGGCGCCGGGCAATGTCAAAACCATGATCTATGACAATGCCGGACGGCAGATCACGGGCAAGGCGGTCTTTATGCAGACGGGAGTTAACCAGGTGAGCTATACGGTTACGACCCTGGCCAACGGTATCTATGTCCTGCTGGTGGAGAACCCGGACCATACGATCGCGTCGCAGCGGTTTATCGTGGCGCATTGACGCGCACACCGAGGAACTGAGGGAGCGGAATCCCGTGACGCGGAAACGGGTGAATGGAGCCTACGTTCGCGTCCCTATCAGGTGTTGAACGGTTTGCCGTGTTTGTTGAGCTCGATTTGAATCCCCTTGTGTACATCGGACAGATAAATGGTCGGGTGACCATTCATGTTCCGCTCGACGGCCTTTAGTGAAGCGTAGTGCACTACGTTGATGATGCTGCCGCCGGCCAGTTCATATTTTTTCACTATTTCGGGGAGGTCGATGTGCGTACCCGGGTTGGACGGACCCGCTGGCGAAGCTATGAATTGGGATCCGGCGGGGAACGACTTTGTCCAGATCAGCTTGCGCTCGGCTGCCTCGGGGAAGGGGAAACGGAGTATCGCATTGAATCGCCTGACAAACGCCTCGTCGATATTGTTCTTCATATTGGTCGCCAGAATGATCAGTCCGTTGAAGTCTTCGATGCGTTGCAGCAGATAGGAGACTTCCTGGTTGGCGTACTTGTCGTTGGCATCGCGGACGCTGGTGCGTTTGCCGAAAAGGGCGTCCGCTTCATCGAAGAAGAGGATCCAGCCCTTGTCTTCGGCGCGGGCGAACAGCAGCTCGAGGTTCTTCTCTGTCTCGCCGATATATTTGGAGACGACCATCGAGAGGTCGATCTTGTAGACGTCCTTGCGCATCTCGTTGCCGAGCAGTGCTGCGGTCAGTGTCTTACCCGTGCCCGGAGGACCGTAGAAGAGGGCGCGGTAGCCTTTTTTCAGCCGGTCGGCCATGCCCCAGTGGTCCAGCAGGTGGTCGTTATATTTCAGCCAGTTGATGATCTCGCCGATCTGCGATTGGAGCTCGTCGTTGATGACCAGCGAATCCCAGCCCCTCGGCTCACGGATCAGCCGTGCCGGGAAGCTGCTGTTGAAATGGGGCGGAGACGGCTTTCCGAATAAGAATATATCGATATAGTCCTGCGAAATAATGATCTTCCCGCTCATCGTCGGCTCGCCATAGGGCACCTCCTCCAGCCAGAGTATCTTCTTGCGCCCGAAGAGGTGTTCGACGCCGAAGAGGGACTGCATGGCAAGGCGCTGCTGTCTGTCCTCGCCAGCCAGCAGGAAGAGCGCTGACTCTCCTGTCGGCAGGAAGCTGCGGGAGTTCTTGCCGCGCACGCCGCCTAATTTTGGGAAATTGCCTGCGCCGGGTATCTTGCTCTCGATCGCCTGGTCGAAGAGGTCGGGCTGGAAATGGGGCGCGAGGCCGATCAGCAACAGGGTGGATTCCGCGGTATTTAGTTGGTTCTCGATGATGAATTTCCCCAAATGCAGCTGCCAGCCGGAAGGATCGGGAAATACGGGTAAGGACGAGTCGGCCCCGCCGGGGAAATATTCATTTAACCGGCTACGGATCAGTTGCTCGAGGTACAAAAATTCAGGAACGCTATTCATAATCTAAGACGGTGTTTTCGAATCAATGACATTAGGACTCATGCCGCTGGTGCAGCAGCTCCAGTGGTAGCTGAGCTCGTGCGGTATAGCGGGTGAGGCGTTGCCGCCGAGCTTTGGGTCGTGGACGCTGGACAACAGTGCGCCGGCGGCGGTATTGGGGTTGTTGCGAACCATATGGTCCGGCATCTCGGTCTCGCTCACGTTGTCGTGGTAGGTGGCGGCAGCGGTCCAGACGACAGACCCATAGGTGTGTGCCGTATGGTCCCTGGTTTCTACGTTGAAGAAGAAGCTGTCCGCATTGTCGGGCGTGACCTCGGTAGAGTTCGGCTCGACCCGCCAGGCCTCGAAGTAATGAAGGGGCATCTTTTTCTTCAGCGATATGGGGCGATTGTGGCAGTCGAAGGCCAGGGCCATGATCATCATCTCCTGGACGATAAAGCCGCCCTTTGGCGATGAGTTCTTTGAAAGCTCCCAGTTGATGCCGGATTTGAGGTCGCTGCAGCCGTCGTTGATGAGATAGGATGGCTTGGCGGTCAAGGCAGGTGCAGAGGCGCCAGGGCTTTCCTTGCTCGCGGTTTTAACGGGTTGAGGAGTAAAGAAAGGTTTCTCTTTTTTATCGGGTGATCCCCCGCCTCCGAGGTGCGACTTGCTGCTGCGATAGCTTTTGCTTCTGAACATATGAGCTTTTTATTGATTGAACGCCCCTTCCACGGTGCTGAAACGGCGTTCGCGGTGATATTTGTTGATGTCTGCGGTCGGATAGAGGACCAGTGCCTGGCGCTGGAATTCCTGGACCAGCGTGTCTTCGCTGTCGACGTGACCGGTCGGTGGAAAAAGGAAGGCTTGCAAGGCTGCATAGGCTGCCAGGGCCGCTGGTCCTGCAGCTGTAGCCGCCGCCTTGTCGATCGTGATCTTCTTTGGCTTGTGGTGCGTGTGTCTTTTCCGGGTTGCGGCAGGCTTTGGCATACTGTCCATCAGCGTTTTCAGCAGGTCTTTGGTTTTCTCTTTTGGATCGGTGCCGGGGTCGAGCGCGCGCCATAGCGAATACTGCACCCACGCGGGTCGGTTGACGCCGAGCATTATGGCATTGGCGACCGCTTTTTCGGAAGACAGGAAATCGCCAACGGTAGAAGTGTTGTCGGGAGCGGTAACAACGACCTTGTGTTCGGGGTCTGGCGCAAAGGTCGCCTGTTCGTTGCCGGGACTATAGCCCTTGCCAAGCCGCCCCCGGCCCGTCGCGCCGGGCCATACGGTATGCGATTTGAACTCCGTGATCCAGTCATGTGCAGCCACCAGCTGGTAGGTTCGCAGGTCGGTATCGGATCCCAGCACGCCATGCATGGCCGTTTCGACCTCGCCACCGGTGGCGCGATTGCCGTTAAGCGTGATAAAACCGTCCTTGTCTATATCGAGGTGTTTCCCTGTGCAGGCCGCCCAGGCGTCGATATACAGTCGCTGCTCGTCGGTCCGGTCTTTGGTCGTGGTCTTTTCGGCTTCTGTCGCCCTGTTCTTGAGATCACGGAAGAACATGGCCAGGCTCGATGAGGCGTCCTTTTTGTTGCGCAGCATGCCCCACTGAAATATACCCAGGCTTGCCATGATATCTCCGGATGCGGCGCCACCGCTGGTGGAGTCAAAGCCTCCTTCGACGGTGCTGACGACGCCTAGTGTCGTGAGCTCGGGACCGATATCAGTCTTGAGATTGTCCGGGAGTTTGTCGCCCTGGTCTGTCATCACCTTTTGCTGGGCTTTCGTCGACTTTGCCGGGACCCATCTTGCCTTGTCTGCGGTCTCCCCGTGCTTGTGAAATGACATCAGCGTCCAGGCGTGTCCGTTGCTCAGGCTGATGATGGAGCCTTCTCCGACGTCAGACCGGATGTCAGCAGGCAGCTTGTCGAATTCTGCCGGCGATACGACACCCTTGTCGGATACGTCCAGGAGCTTGTCGCTCAAACTGCCGTTGGTTGCGTCAAAAACTACTGTTCGGGCATGACCGTGGAGCTGGAGATGGACTGACTTGCCGTCTGAGCCCGCGGATGCAGATGCCGGGTCGGGGCCCGAACCTGCCGAAACCGGCTGGCCGCCGACTTCGGTCGCCGTGACCTCTCTTACGCGAACGATGGTGCTGTCCTGTGCGTTGCCACCCCCCTTCAACCTGACCTTACCCACGGCAGCATCATCGGCTGAGGTGGTATCCCCCTTCCGGTTGACAAAACTAAAGAGTTTGCCGTCCTGCCGGATACCAACCCGGTGATCGTCGCCCATGCCGGCGTCATTGAAGAGCGCACCGTCCCTGCTTTCGAAGAAGACGGGTTCTGGTTTTGGCGCGGCTGCAGGTTTATGGTGTTTGTGGGGTTTGGTCTGAACCGTCGAACCGGAGGCGCCCTGCTGAACCACGTGGGTCAGCTCGTGTGCGAGCAGGTGTTTGCCGTCGGAACTGGAAGGATTGAACTTTCCCGTATTGAAATAGATGTCGCTGCCGTGGGTAAAGGCCTGGGAGCCCAGCTCGCGGTTCATGCTGATCGCGTTGGAGTCTGTGTGGATGTTGACGCTGCTGAAGTCGCGGCCGAAGGAGGACTGCATCTCGGACAGGGTGGAAGAGGGGAGGGAGGCACCCTTACCGCGGCTGCTGTCGACGCGGCTGGATACCGCATCCGAAGCTACCCTCGAAGTCGTGCTGGACTCCGACTTCATTTGCATACCCTTTTGCTCCTCTTCCTCGCAGTGCGCACACTTCAGCTGCACTTCGGGTTTCTCCCGGAGCTCCCGGTCCCGCCTCATCCGCTGGTCGTTGGTCGGGAAATTCTCGTCTTCCTCGGGAGTGGCGAGACGCTGTATGCTGCTGATCTCCTGCCGCTGTATCGCCGGTTCTTCGTCCATATCTTTTTTGCTGATCACTTTGTCGGCGACATTGTCTGCCTCTTTTTCATACTTGTCCCCTGCCTGACCGATAGATAGTTTTGTCTGGAAGAAAGGAGTTTCCTCTTTCTCCTGCACCGGCGCCTGGGGCGTGAAGAAGGCCTCCTGTTCCGGCGTCTGTGTGCTGGCGTAGCTTCCTTTTGTGCTTCGATAGCTGCTGCTCTTATGCATCTTCGATGATTTTATAGTTAATACAGTTGTACATTAAGGTCCATATCATCCATCATTTCCACCAGGGAATGACCCGTAAAATTTCTGATGAGTCGGACCAACCCTGTCTGAGTCGCTTCAAGCCCCTGGTCATATTCCGTGGCAGAGCCATAGTCAAACAAATCCTGGCCGCCGGATACGCTGTTGACCCTTGTTCTTTCTCCGGCGGAAAAGATCGAGTAGGCATAGGTGTCGGATGTGCTGTCGATCAAAAAACATGCAATGTCCCCCGATCTGGACAGGTGCGCGAGGTCTATATCCAGGCCGGACAGCTCTTGTCCTTTCTCCAGGGCGCAGGAGTATGGGATGTCACGTCCCAGCACGACAATGGTATCGTCTATCCTGACTATCCCGATGCCTTCAAACGACCTGGATGTAGCTTCCTCCATACCCGTGGTTCCTCTATCCGGAGCATCGGCGTGACCCAGCATATCCAGTATCTTTTCGTTGCTGACCGAATTCCCTTTTTTGATTAACAGGCCACCCATTGAAATTCCCATATCGATTCGTTGTTTTTAAGTTGAACATTATAATCCCGACGGCCTTTCTATGTCTACGGCCATTGCCTTAAAGTTCGGCATTTTCTTCCCACCGAACGCTGCTATTGCATGGGCTCCCGATGGTCGCAGCTTGTTGAGCTCGCCTTTCCGGAGCCGGTCGTATACGATGTCCTGCGTCCCTTCATTCTCTGTCGCCGTATCGGAGGACTTGAATTCTTTATAGGCCACCACCTCGTCGCCTTTCAGAAGGACGGCGTCGAGCATGGCGTAGTCTCCCGTTGGCCGCCCGTGGTCGTCCAGTATATTGATACGAACTTCTCTTATTACCGTGTACTCTTTTCCATATACTTTTACTTTTGCCGCCGCCCAGGCCTCACCGATGATGTTGTTCTTTTGAATAGTGATAAGGTCTGTGTTCTCAAATACTTCCCTGACCATCCGCCATTTCATCGGGTCGATCGCTGTCCCGTCCGGGGTCAGGATCTGTTCGAGGATATCGTCTATATGCGCGTTGACATAGGCTCTCGCCTGGTCTCCTGCTGTTGTACCTTTAAGCGATTCTCCGATGAATACCTTTATTTTGTTGCCGACCGTCTTGACCTTGCGGACCTTGTCCCTGAATATCTTTCTGGCCAGCGCCTCTCCTCCTTTGGAGAAAGCTTCCTTCAGCTCGATCTCGAATTTCAGCTGCTCTCTTATCTGCGCGGGTGTGAATTGTCCATTGCCCAGCTGCTCGAGGGCTTTTTTCAGCCGCGGCAGTCCCAGTTCGCCCGGGTCAGCTTCATTGAGGAGGTCAAATACGTCATTGCGGCTTCCCCTGGTACGGGTGACGATCAGCTCGAGGGTTTCCCTGAAGGCCTTATCCGTACCGGACGGATATTTTTCCCGAATATTGCCGACGTCCGCGAAGCTCAGGGCGTCCATTATAGCATTTATATCCTGGTTATTGGCCCTTCTTCTCATGAGCAGTTCGGCTCCTTTGTAGCCGGCGGGGCTGGCCAGTCCTTCCATCAGGCTGTCAAACCTGGGCTTGCCGAGCGAGGTATGGTCCTGGCTCAGGAGTAAGTTAAAGTCGCCGAGCAGGGTGTTCGGGTTGGGGTATCGTTCGGCGATGTTGTGCATAATCTGGAGGATGGTGGCGTCGGGAACATTGGCCTGTCTTAGTTTTTGGAGGATGGTATCCAGATAGGGGGGCCGGGCTCCCGGCTGCTGCCAGGGCGATGGCAGTGATTCCTCGAAATTTTTTGGAGCGGGTTTCACGTCCGGCTTTACGTCCCCGCCTGTGCCTGGCGGCTTTTTGCCGGAGCCTGGCGTCTCCTGATCGGGGTCTTTGGCGGTACCCACCAGTCGCATTTTAGCCCGGATGAAGGGTGGCGCTTCGTCGGTAATGAGCGTCTTTCCGTTGATCTTTTTGATCCAGCCGCGCTGCTCCCAGGAGTGCCAGGACACGCCTGCGGTCTTCGCCTTGAAATGTTCGAATACGCCGCGTCCCATGCTGTAGGCAGACACCGCCATCATTGCGCCCTGCTGTAACGCCTCGAGGTTGACCTGTGAGAGGAGCTCTTCTTCTTCCGCCTTTGGCAGGTGCATTGCTCTGATCGCATTGCAGTCTTCCTTGACCTTTTCGTGGATCAGCCAGGTGTTGGCGCCGATATTTACCGCGTCGTAGATCAGTACCAACCCTCTTGCTTTTTCGATCGTCATCATCAGGTTGACCGACCGAGAGATCACCTGTGTCAGCTTGATCGCGGTGCCGGCGGCGACGAAAACGCCGGCGATGATATTTATTATATCCAGGGATGTTTCGGTATCCCATTCAAACGTCCCTTTCTCTCTCCTTTCCTGGATGTTCCGGATCGACAGGTAGGCTCCGGCTACGCCGACGGCCACTCCGAGCCCCGAAACTACGGCTGCGGCTGCGGGCGACAGCAGACCGCCCGAAGCTACCACGCCAGCGATGAGCAACACAAGGCCCAGCGCGGCTACTGCCATTTTCAGATAGTCGGTCCACTTGGTATAGGAGTCGAGGTTGCCCTGAATATCGGTGCCTGGCACCCGATAGATGATCCTGCCGTGCCCGTAGTGGTGGCTGCCTGCAAAATTGTGGAATGCGCTGGCGATGCCGTCCCGTTCGCCGCTGGTCTTGTCGCCGGCTTCGACGGTATCGCCGGGGTAGATCATGTCCTGTGATTTTGGCGAATCGAAGGTCACGTCCACCAGCTTCATCTTGTATTTTCCCTTTTCCGGTTCTGCATCGGGGTGATAGCCGGCCAGCATGATCAGCGGTACGAGCTGGCCGTCTTTCTCCTTGACCAGCCCTGCCACCACGCGATAGACGGGTGATCCGCTTTTGAAGGCGTCGCCTGCCGCGATGGTCCTTTTCCGCAGTTTCTTGATATCCTGCTCCTGATTGGTCAGGCTGGTTATATATAGTTCGACGGCATTGAGGTCGCCGTATTTATTTTCGGGATAGGTCTGGCGGATCATGGCAAACAGCTCAAACAGGACGTGATCATATTTCTTCATCCGCACCATAAAGGGGTCGGTTGTCTTGTTGCCGAAGTAGGACAGACCCTGTTTGCGATCCTGTACAATAAAGTCGCGGAGTCTGCGGGCATTGGCCAGTAGTTTTCTCGTGTCCTCCAGGTCCGATTTTGTCAATACCATCAGGTCGGTGGTCTCCCGTTGTTGGAGCCGCTGGATCTCTTTTTCGAGCGCGGCTTTCGTAGCCGGGTCCTTTTCCGCTGCGGCCTGCTTCTTCAGCCGGTCGATCTGGTCGGGGTTTTCGAAGGCTGAGGTTCTCGCCAGGTCTTCTGCCTTAGTGACGAAGAATGGGAATCCGGCTGTGCTCGGCGGCTGGACGTAGTCCTTTTTGTACGACGGTACAGCCTGACCCATGAGTACGAAATCGCCGAGCCCCAGAGGCGCCATATCGATCCGCCTGTCAATGTCTTTGTCCGGCTGGTAGCTGTCCACGGGGTCTCCGAGGTTCTGCGGCGAATTCTTTACGAATTCGTTGGTGAGATTTTCCATGTCGGGGGGGCTCGCGCCGGCGTCCTGCACCTTCTTGAGAGACTCCGGCATTCTGAACACTTTCCAGGAGTGAAACAGCCGCATGCCCGTATCCATGGCCATGAGCACGCCATTCAGCAGATTGGCGCCGTGCACTTCGGAGAAGTCTGTGATCATGACGAACCGGTTGTGGGCTGTGTCTACCGTCGAATGATCTGGATTGAGGTCGGTCGCCCGGATAAAGGAAGGGAAGGGGGGCAGCTGCTGGACCGCGTCTTTGGGAATATTGTATTCATTGGCAAAAGCTGCCAGCAGCCTGGCCCTGGCGAAGGGCTGCTGTTTTGCTTCCTGGAACAGCTGTTCGTTCTTATGGGCTATCTTCAGAAAAGCCAGCGTGCCTTCGGGACCGCGCAGGGATACGGGATCTTTACCGAGCTCCTGCTTTTTGTCGATCTTCCAGATGAAATAGTAGGCCAGCTGCGTATCCGGATTTACCCGTAGCGATCCATCCGTCCTGATCGCTTCCAGGAGAACCGCCTCCGACCAGATCAGCTCGAATACCTTATTGCTTACAGCGATCCCTTTCTCCTGGTCTGACTGTCCGTGCGTCTTTTGCCATGCATTCAGGGCCTTTCCATAGTCCTCCAGGAAGGATAGGTATTGTAACATCTGCAGGTCAAACGTCTCCCTGCTATACCATACGGGAGGCTTGATCCCTTGTTCTTTAAAGGTGGCCAGCATATCGCTCCACAGGTTGAGGTTGTCGACGGATCGCTGCAGCAATTTCTTTTCGTCGTCTTTGAGCTTAAGTGTCAATCCCTTTCCCGTAATATAATCTTCTATGGTCAGGAAGGCGCTGATCTCGATGAAGAGGTCTTTCATCCTTTCTCCCTGGATGGCCGGTTTGGGATCATTGAAATGCCCGTATCTCGTAATGCCCGGGTCGGAGACCAGAATTTTTGCCAGGGGATCAATGAGGTCCTCGGTGTATTGGTCGTCTACGAGCTTTTTCAGTATGACGCCCAGCATCTGGGGAAGTTTTGGGCCGGGCTGGAAGGCTGCATCCGGCGAGAGTCTGAAGGCTACCTGGCCGAGATTGGAAAAATCGAGCGTTGAAGTTGGGATGAACTGGTAGTAGACCTTGTCTATTTTTTTCTCCGTCGTTGTAGCCGGCTGTCTTTGTACGGCGGGTGCGGGAGCGTGTCCCTGCTGCACCACGTGTGTCAGCTCGTGCGCGAGCAGGTGCTGTCCCTGCCTGCTTGCCGTATCGTATTTCCCTTCGTTGAAATAAATATCACTGCCATGTGTGAATGCCTGCGCTGAGAGCTCATTGCTCATTTGCACGGCTGTGGAGTCCTGGTGAACGCGCACTTTGCTGAGGTCGGCGCCGAGCGAAGACTCCATTTCCTCCATTGTGTCTTCCGGCAGGGCCTCGCCTTGTCCACGCGCGGAGCTCAGTCTGGTTTCCAGAGAAGGTGTGGCTTTCGGGGCAGGGGGTGGAGGAGGGGGCGCCGACGCGTCGCTCTTTTGTTGGATCGCCGGTCCGGACGATCCGGGCACAAAAAAGTCCTGCGCCGCCTCCTTTCCGAAGAAAGGTTCGTTCACTTTGGCCGCGGCGGCCTTTTTTGGTGGTTCGGCTGTCTTCATAGTACATTCCATTTTGCGTCCGCCTTTCCTGTAGCTGTCTTGATCTCGGGTCTGGTCATCGCATCCAGCGCGGCGACAAAGAATACATAGTGTCCTCTTTTCACGGTATTTCCCCGCGACATGATATTGTCCGAATCCGTGATCTTCAGCTCATCTGCTGCGTCCTGACCGATAAGGTCTTTCACCGGATCGTAGTGTGTCGGCTTGTCACCGAAGAATTTGGCGGTCGATCCCGGGATCTCGGGTTGCTCTTCGACGTACTCGTCGCCCAGTCCGATCATATGTCCGAATTCGTGGGCGGCCACGTTCTGCTGGTCGGTTTTGGGTTTGGTGCTGTCCACTCTGAAAACGCCGACGCTCACTCTTCTGAACGAGGGGTCTGTCGTGGCTTCTTCCTTGCCTGCCGCCGTCGAGATCGAAAGGCAGAATCCGGGCAGCGAGTTCAGCTCTTTGTCGACAGCGTCTATTCTTCGCTGGCTTAGCGCCTTATTGTAGGCCGATCCGCCTTCTGCGCTTGCGCGGCCGGTATACTTCAGAGAAAATGTGCAGAAGTCGTCGGGGTCCTTGTTGGGCGGGATCTTTCCTATAAAATCCTTTATCTTCTGAATTGCATCCTTACAGTCGCTGTTGAGGTCGGACTTGTCAAAGTCAAAATTCCCCACGTCCTGGAGAAAATCGGGTTCATTCAGATGGGTATCCTGCACTTCGGTCGGATCGCGGAAATCCATTTTGGCCTGGTGGGTGGTCATGGTGCCTTTAGGGGCCGTCTGGCCGGTTACTCTCGACCGGAACCTTTTCTCTTTGGCGCCGGGTTTGACGACATTGATGACGGTATGTGCGTCGGCCGCCTTCTCTTCTACGACTGCCGTCACGTCGACCTTGCTCTTGTAGTGCGCGAAGCCGGCTTCGGTGAGCGTCAGCATATGCTTGTTGCTCCAGCCGTCGTGAACGCTTTTTACAAAATTTGTTTCGAAGGTAGTCTGTTCGGTCTTCGTCATCGTCTTCGGGAAATTGAAGAAAACGTGGTGGGTGATAAAAAGGGTCCCGGTTGCCGGCTCTGGTCCGACGACAGCATATTGTGCGTTGAAGTTGGGAAATTTAGAGACAAAATTGTTGACGGTGAACTGGGGTGGGGCCGCGACCTGTCGCTGGATGGAAAAAAAGGGTTCTTCGCCGCTGGTTCCTTTTTGGAAGAAGGTGGCGGAGGTCCTGTCGGGAGCGGTAGTATGTTTGGTCTCGGCTACTTGCATGTGTCACCAATCCAGATGAATGGCCTGTTGAAGCCAGGGTAATTTGATAATGCTCATATTCCACGGGAAGGGATAGGTGCGCACCAGGATGTCCACTGCGTGTTTCTCGATGACCAGGTGGAGCTTGTCGTTCTTTGGGGTGAGCTTGCCGTTGCGGGTAAGGAAATTGCCCCTCAACCCTTCGACCGTAATATTCTTTACACCCCAGTGATTGAGCAGGCCCTCCAGAAGGGAGTCGGCCTCTTTCATCTCATCCGGGGTAATGATCGACTGCTTTTCTATCGGGTATTCCAGCGGACAGCCGCAGAGGATCTTGGCGGCCGCCAGCTCGAACTCTTCGGAGATAGTGCGGCCTGTGGACAGGTAGTGCAGGAGGTGGATAGCCTTCTGACGGGTGGCGTCCGCGATGAACTTTCCGCTGGCAAGCAAGCCTGAGAGCTTGAACAGATGGCTGAGAAAGGGGTGGGTAAGGATGACGCCGGCATTCAACAGGAACAGACCTTCTTCTGGCAGATGTTCGGTCAGGAGATGGGTGGGTATTGCAGGCGGCACGGGGATCGCCTTTATGGGGGGAGTGCTGGTTGTCGGGGCGAGGGCGGGGGTGCCGGAGGCAAGGGCGGGGGGTAAAATGTATGGTTGAGGCTTGCTTTCGGGATGGAGCGGATCGTATGTGGATAGAGGGTTTGTCCGGGGAGGGTGGATGTCGGAGGCGGTGAAAGGGGTAGAAGGGGTGACAGGGGTAGACGGGTTGAATGGGGTAGAAGGGGTGGGAGGGACGGCTGAGGGTGAAGACGGCGGCTCCACCAGCTGTCTTGCTATAGGGTGTGTTGTCAGATAGTCCTGTAGCGCGGGGACGAATTGTTGATATTCTGGCCAGTAGTGTATGAGCAGGCGGTGGGTCAGCGCCTCGGTGCTGCCTTCTTTCCCCAGGGTTGCCGCCAGCATCAGCGTGTCCTGCCAGGCCTTTTCGGTCGTGGGTATGGTCAGCATGGGTGTGCTGGCCCGGTCTCCGGTCACGGGATTCGCGGCATAGATGAGCAGGCGGCGCAGCTCCTGCAGGGTCTGTGGCAGGGGGGATTGCACCACTGTGGTGAGTATCTCTGTCAGCCTCATTAAAAAAATATCGTCGTGCTGGAGGGCGATACGTGTAAGGGTAGTAGGTTGATTGGTAAGAAGGCTTCGGAGGCGGGTGATGGCGGGGTAGTCTGTTGCCAGTGTCTCGAGCACCTTGTACTCCCACTCCTGGCTGACCCGCAGAATGCTCCACGGCAGATAGCCTTTTTCCATATACCATATCCACTGTTCGAAGGCGTTATGACGGGCGCTGCGGCGCTGGACATTGCTGCGGCCGGACTTGCGGCCGGCGTCTGCGTCTGAACCGTCGGTAGCCTCCCGGGCGGTCTTCCGGCCCGCCTCTGCGGAGAGTCCATCCCGGACTGGTTCTGTGGAGAGGCCTTCCACGCCCGTGGTCAGGGCGAAATCGGGAGCGCTGAGCTTTTCGATCAGCCGTTGCTTTAATAACCGGTCGTCGAAATCCCTTCTGCTAAAGGCTCCGAGGTCGAGCACCAACCGGTCGATGAACATAACCTCGTCTTCGCCGGCCAACTGGTCGAACCATTTTTCAAGCACCGGGAGCAGGGTCTGATAATACTGGTCGCTCAGCCTGTTCTGCAGGTCGAATGGAGGCTGCTGTCCGTCGAGGGTCAGCTCAAGCAATTGCCGTCGAATGATGTGGTCCATGGGCTATTGATTTTGTTGGGGTGGCCAGCAGTAGAGCTCGCTCACCTGCTGTGAAAAGGCAGGCATCGGGTCGTCCCAGCGGGTATTGAATAAGTATTTTATAAAGTCGCAGCCGTTCTCGTTGTGGCGCCAGCCTTTGTATTTTGTTTCGAACTGATGGCAGTCGCGCGGATCGAGCCATACGATGCGCAGCAGCACGTGTGCCGGCGCCTCCCGGTAGAGGACATTCCCGAGGACGAGCTTGTTGTCCTGCGGATAGAACTTCCCGGGCCAGGCGGGCAGTACGACGGTGGCGATAAAAGACCAGGGATCGTTGCCGGGAATAAATGACGAACTCTCCACCGGTGCGCATGGATCAGGATCCGTCGCCGGCAGGGTCCACTCATAGCTGCAGGCTGGCGGCGTGCTGCAATAGGCGACGCTAAGGCAGCTGCAGTCGGCGGTCGCCTGGTGACGCAGCAGGATATGTTCTACCAGGTGGAGTCCTTCCGTATTGACCGCTTTTTTCATTCGTTCGACGGCGGCGACGACCAGCTCGCGGGCGTTATATGACTGTGGATGGACTGCGAAGATAGTTGTTGGGTCCAGTAAGAATATTCCGAAGGTCCGGCAGTCGCAGGTGAAAGCGGGAAGGTAGTTCGCGGCGTCTGACAAGAGCGGCAGGGCTCCATCGAGGGCCGTCTGTGCGTGGTCATGGCTGTCGTATGTATCTGTGCCGACCCAGGCCTCGGGCATGTCGGGCAGGTCTATTGCGATGTACCAACGACCGTCGGCGCCCTGGGCGATGGATGGCGTTCCCCTCTGGCCGGTGAGCTGCGCGATGGCGGCGTCCCGTTGGCCGGGGGTGGAATAGGTGTAAGGATGCTGTAGCACCGGTTGAGTGCTGACGACCAGAAAAGTATTGGAGCAGTCGGCCTTCCGGTATTTGACGATGGCGCCTTCTATCCGGAGAGCTGCTATAAAGCTGTCGACTCCTTTCCATGCATCGTCTTCAGAGGAGTAACGGCCTGCGCTCCCGGCCAGCACCTCCGCAATATAGATGCGATTGCGCTCGGTAAACAGATTGACCGGCGCCCGAAGGAGACGTATCAGGTAGGCGAAGTCCAGCTGTGCGGCTGCAATCGTCTTGTGCTGACAGGCGCATTTCAATACAAACGGAGTAGTATCCGGGATTGTGAGGCTGCAGTAATAGTTGTCGCCCGATCTTTTTATGGGATAGGCTCCTGCCATGGCGACGAGTCTGGCGATCACGTCCGCGTCTGCGCCGCCCAGCGAGACCTTTGTCTCCTTAGGTACAAATACGACCGGGCTGGCCGGTGGGTCGTTGCTAAAGACTTCGGTGAGGCTGATCAGCGGACCGTAGCTGCTTTCCTGCGCCGCCTGCTCGAGGAGGGTAAGCCAGGCGCCGGCAAAGGCCTGTTTGGCCTCGTCCTCGGAGGGGTAGCCTTTTACGCTTTCGAAGAGGATCAGATGTTTACCGGAGGAATAAAAATAGTTATGACTCTTTATCAGCCAGTGGTAGCCGTAGACGCCGGTGACGGGGTCTCTTCTTTTCCGGGTGATCCTGCCATCCACGCATATCTCGAGGTATTTAACACCTTGAGTCAGCAGGTTGGAAAGCTTTTCCCTGGCTTGTTCAGCGCTGGCCGGGTCGGGGTAGTCCTGTGCGACGATCGCGACACGCTGGTCGACGTCTACGCAGAGCCAGGAATATTGTCCCTGTTTGCTCAGCGGGTCCATTTGGATGTCCGCGTAGTCGGCGGGGTTTTCGGATGTGATGGCTTTTTGTATGGACTGATAAAATTGGAGACCCGTGGAAATGGACTCGGGGGTGGGGCCTATTGTGGGGAGTGGAGATGGTGGAGTGGGATCCGACGACGAGGGTGGTGTACCCTCTGTGGAGAGTGGAGATGGTGGAGTGGGAACGGACGACGAGGGTAGTGTACCCTCTGTGGAGAGGGGAGATGGTGGAGTGGGATAGGACGACGAGGGTGGTGGATCCTCTGATGGGGGGGGAGACGGTTCGGTGACATTCAGCAGGTCCCCGGGGTTGCTCCACAGCGCGCGCAGCGCGTCCATGGCTGCGGTCGGGCTCTCGAAGTCCGCCTTGCTATCGAGGGTGAGCCTGCCGGCGTCCTCATAGCCCAGGTAGAAATGAAATTTCCAGCGCGAGGGCTCGTTGCCGGTCTGCATCGTATACAGCTGGCGGCGAACCAGGTCCTGGATCTTTTCTGCGAGCTTGTCGGATTCAGGCCTGGGCTGTCGTGTGGCATACCCAGCCTGTTTGCGGCCTCCGCTGGTGATCCAGATGGTGCAGGTTCCCGTCGTGTCCTCTTCCACATAATAATTCGCGGGTATGGTAGCCATCAGGAGCAGCTCTTTCGCGTGGGCCATCGCCGCGTCCCTGCTATCGAAATCATCCACGGCCTCGAATTTGAACGTATTGTTGGCTGGTAAGAGGTCGTAAGTAAATCTATCCGGCTTGTCGACGATCGTGTCGTTGATATCGACCTTAAAAGCGTCCAGGTCGATGTACTGCTCAATATCCGTGGCGAGCGTATTCCGGAAGAGTGTATCGGCAGACCGGGTGGTGGTGCGTTTGGAGTAGTCGACGAGCCTCGGGGTCTGGACGAAGGCGCTTGTAAAGACGTCGCGTTGTGAAGGCCGCTGACCGAACAGGGCCGCCAGCCGGTCTGCGATCGTATTGGCGTATTCTTCGGTCGGATATTTGTCGACAAGCGTTGCATTCCGGACGGTTATCATTCCCTCGGGTGAAACGGTATAGTTCGAACGGTCGGCCATCGCCTTCAGCAGTGCTGTAGCAGCCTGGCGGGCCGCGTCTTCGGAGCTGTACAGGTCAGTTGGACTAAAGAAGGTCTTACCGCCTATCTTCAACGAAAAAGTATATTGGGCGTCGGTCTTGCGGACGATAAAGTTGCAGAGGCTATGGTGGCCTTCGATGGGCGCTCCGATAAGCCCCTTCCATTTCTTCTCAAAGCCTTCCGCCTGGCCGCGCTGGCTGCTGAGGACTGCATAGTTGGAAAGATAGGTTTCTTCGGCGCCGATGATATCGCCGGGGGCGTACTGCAGCAGGGCGTAGTCGGTAAACCGCTCTGCAAAGCGCGACAGGAGATGGTCCAGAAAATACTTGCGGCGTTTGGCGTATAGCGCGGGGTCTTCCAGCTCGCCCTGCAGGACGGTCTTCAGGTCGACGTTCTTGTAGTCGATGGTGAAGGTAAATTTGTCTCCTGCAATGCTGAACAGCGAATAGAGCGCGTCCCCCATCCCGTTGGCCGTCACATAGGCGGCGTGCTTCTGTGCGTCGGAGGTGCTGGCGAAGGTGCGTTTGCTCACGAGCACCATGTCGGCGGCGGTGGTAGAGATCGTATAGTAAAAGCAATCCTGGTACTGAAGTACGTTGACTACGCTGCGGCCTTCGGCGAGATCGGACTTCAGCACGGTGATGGCATTCTGCATGTCGTCCCAGTTGGTGAAATCCATCGCCGCGATATCTTCCGGCGCTCCTGTCTGGCCTGGAGCGGCTGGAAATACAAGTGTCGATCCGGTGCTGCCAAGGAGGGTCTTCAGCTCGTTGTCTACGTAGTTACCCCAAAGCTTAGCCACATCCGGGACATAGTTGGGTCCGTCGGGGTCGTCTCCGTTGCCGAGATAGTTGAAAAAATAGCTCGATCCACCTCCACGCCCCATCGAAAAGAGTTCACGGATATTCGCGAGCTGTGCCAGATAGTCGGCCAGCAGCTGGTCAAAGAACAGGAGAAAGCCTTTCAGCTGAAGCGCCCATGCCTGTCTTGCCTTAGGCGCATCTGCCGGAACACCTTCTCTGCTGATGCCGTACGCGTAGGGAAAATCGTTCTGTATGGAATAATAGTCACCCAGATCGGACCGGTAGTTGCCCTTGGGGAAGGGCAGGTCGAGGTTGGGTAACAAAGAGCTGTACAGGTTCTTCTTTGCGGCCGCGGCCAGGAGGGCGGTATACTGTGCCGGGTCGAAAGGCACTGGCTTTCCATTCCGCATGAACTGCAGGCTGCAGCACTCTACATTGAAGTCTATCACGTTGTTCTCCGGGATATTGAACTTCCATCCGCTGCGTGGGGCGCTGCCACAGGGTTTCCACTGCAGGTCGCGGATGGTCCTGATCCCTGTAACTTCGAACAGCGCCTTGTAGAGATCGGAGAGGTGGATCTCTTTTTTCAGCTGTATCTGCTGTAATTCGTCCGTGTTGATGAAGCCATGGCTGACGCTGTTGGCGTAAGGGCGGCCCGCAAAGATCGCGTCGATCGGCAGCCCTTTATCCAGCTGCTCCTGCAGTGTATAAAAATGCGGAGAAGGCGAAAGGAAATTACCGAGCGTCGTCATCATATCCAGGTAGACCTGCACTACGTCGGCGTCTGTAGCCAGCTCGACGATGGCGTAAACGCCAAGGGGCAGCTTGCCGAGGATCACGATGTCGGCCAGGTCCTCGCAAAGATTTCGGTGGGCGTGCATGGCCTCCCTTACCGCGGCAACGACGGCCGACTCATCGGCGCCGTCTTCGGTCTCGATATAAACGTGATACAGCCCGTTGAGATTGCCGGGTTGCCTGTCTTGTGGGAGACAGCTGTCCGGCTGGTCGAGCGCCACTTCCAGCCAGGCGTTGCGGACGCCCTCGAGGTCCGAGAGCAGCTTGCGGTAGTCGACGATGGTCAGCGGATTACAGGCGAGTATCTGTGCGGGTGAGTAAAAGTTGTCGTCGGCGCCGGTTGCTGCCGGGTTGCGTGCGAATATATCGGCTGCCGGCAGCCTGGTCCGATAGTCCAGGTCCAGCAGGGCATAGCACAGCGCCTCCAGAATGGTGATCCCCGGGTCGTGAACATTATAGTCCGTCCAGAGCTTCCCGGTGAGATTACCCAGGTGGGTTATTCCCTCATTGCGGAGGTCTTTAAAGTCAAGATAACTACTCATTCTTATAAATTTTTGCCGTGGATGTGGAGGAGGCTTCCCATTTCGGGCAGTCGTCGCGAACGATCGTTATGTCTACATTGCCGGCGATCAGTATCGAGCGCGGAGTGATCGGGAATATCTCCGCCTGGTCCGAGGGTGTCAGGACGGTCTCGTCCTCCTGGTGTCTCCACTTCCAGTCAATAACATAGTCGAGATAGTCCCTGGTCTCGAGAAATCGGATGACGTCCGACCGGTTGACCACCTGCCCAAAACGGAGCTTGTCATATTCTCCCACCGCCCACGGCGCCATAAATTCCCGGATATCGTCGCTGAGCCGCTGCTGATAATAGACAGGGTCCTTCCCGGGCAGCAGCTTGACCTGTAGCACAAAATCCAGCTTCTCATAGCGCGGGTTCATCGCGCGAAAACGGACAAATGGCGAGGTTACCTGCTGCATCCGCTGCTCCAGCTGCTCGAGCAGGCTCAGCGGCGCCCGGGGTTCAAAGGTCGCCGAAGCCTTCAGCTGGTTGAGGTCGGGGATGACCGCCATCAAGACGTAGCCTGGTGCCATCGGATAGTCATTCGTGTATTTGTGGGCGTTGAGCCCGATGCTGTGGTTGATGCACTTGGCCTTGAACAGCTGCGGGAAGGCGTCCAGTGCAATCCGCTCGTAGTCGCAGCGCTGGATGGCACGCCCCTTGTGCCGGAGGGTCTCGCTGACACGGACGTAAAAATATCCATCCGTCTCGGGCAGTCTTCCGCCAAAACTATCATAGGGCTGGTCGACCTTCTTCACATTTGCGTCCGCCACCTCCAGTTTGCCGAGCGAACCCGCGGCGAGCGGCACCGAGAGCCGGGCCTGGTCATTGCCGGTGGCATCTGTAAAGGTGGCTCGTATCGCCTGAGTGTATATCTGGAAGGTCTCGGCGACGATCTTGCTGTTGCTGCCGATGGCTGCCTTTATCCACCAGTGACCGGAGGGCATCACCGTATTGTCATTGGTTATATTGTCGGGTATTGCAAACTTTATGATGCCGGAGGTGGACAGTTCGTCGGTGGCGTCGTCGAGTATTTCGAAACCCTTTCGAAGGGGCTTCCAGGCGTTGTGCCCGAGGTAGCTCCACTGGAGGGGCACCGGGTCGGCTTCAGTGTCCGAGGTCGCCTCCGCCAGCTGAAAGAGGACGTTGACATCGCTGCCGGGAAGGAGGCCATCGATACCCAGGAACAGTGTGCCCTCGTCGAAGAAGGCGGGGAAAAGATGAGGCGACTGGGACAGCTCTTCCTTTTTGTATGTTCCGGCAAAAGGAAAGAGATGGATAAGATCAATATCCGTCGCCGCAGCCGTCGCTGAATAGTCCAGCGATATCCCCTGAATGACAGGCGTCCAGGGCTCGTTAGGAATGATGGCCTGTTTCTGGTCGGTGCCGTCGATGATCTGCTTGCCGCTTGCGACATCGGCCTGTATCTTCTCCACTTCTGCCCGGAAGTCGCTGCCCGGTCCCGGCGTGTACAGGCCATGGCGGATATCGTCTGCCGTGCCGGGGCTGATGCCCGTACCCGGTGTGGTGTCGACATTGGGAAGAATATCTGTCATCAGCCGCTGGTGGATATCGTCTATCGTTGAACCGATATCGTCGACGCTGGACCGGATGGCGTTGCTGCTGAAGACTATCGGCTCGCCGGTCTTGCTATAGTAGACTGCGTTCTCGATGCGCAGCTCGTCGTGATTACCTTCGCTTTTGCCCGACAGCTTGCTAAGCGCCATCATCTGGCGTGCGAGCACATATGCGTAGTCTTTCTGCAGGAAATCCTGGTTGCGCAGGTTTACCCGGACAAAGCCATACATCGTGGCTGCCTCGTATTTGGTAAGAGGCGTTGCGGGGTCGATATGAAAGCCTGGCGTAAGACCGGGGAATCCGGCGCTGTTGAGCCCGATGGTCTGCTGGTAGCCGGGGGGTGGGCAACCCAGCTGCACCGCACTATTGTCAAATAGTTTTCGGTCGCCCGCCTCGGGGAGCCAGCCCTGTTGCTGCAGCGCTGATACATTGACATGAAAGCCGTCGGCGTCGAGACCGTAGTGGTTGGGGTCTTTGGGGTCTACCCAGTAGGCCCGGTAGTATTCGTTGAAGCTGGAGGGTTTGTCCTTCCAGTTGAGGTTGATATTTACGGAGGTCCATTTCTTGCAGAATATTTCCTGGCTGCCAATATAGAAATTGGGGCCGATGAGGTTTTTTTGTGTAGTGGCCTGGACCTCCGGCGGGTTTGGCAGCTGCGGCTCTGTGATGATATCAAAATCGATGATGGTCGGCCGGGTGCCGAACGGATAGATCGGCTTGTTGACGTCCTGCAGGCTCTCGTCGTTCTGTACCACGAACTTCTTTATCCCGCAGGCGCGTACGTCGATATGGGTGTCCGTGATGGTAATGTTCCGGAAGAAATGATAGAGCGACAGCTCGGTCGGGTCTGTCGAGGGAGGTCTCAGGCAGCAGCCGGCGTCCGAGGCTTTGGCCGGGTCGAGGTAGACCTTTATTTTATCGTTGAGGGAGATGCGCGCCGCGGGCTGGGTGGTATTGATGTCCTCTTTTAGTGCGTCTTTATTGTAAAACGTGACGGCCGGCTCTTCGGGGTCGAGGCTGGCCGATACGGTCAGGGTGAATGCAGTATCTGCCAGGTCGCTCAGCGTGAGGGTAGGCAGGGCCTTTGGCGTTATCCAGTCTTTGTTGCCGCTGAAGGCGACGGCCAGGCTGCGCTGTGGAGGAAAGAAGGGCTGAAGGCTAGTGAGCACTGCGGCGGTGAACGAGGGCCAGCGGCTGGAATCCACTGTCACCTCGTATTGGGTAGAAGGCAATAGGGCTTTTAGCTGGGCTTCTGTGGCCGGATCGACGCCTGCTTTCACGGCCTGTTTGATCAGGTCCTGATTGAGATAATAATATGTTTTTGCAAGGCTGTCTCTGGTCGCCTGGTAGATGGCGGCGAGATTGAATATTTGTGAGGTCGTGCAGGTGAACGTGATGGTAACCGTGCGGCTTCCCTCATTCAGCAACAGGACGGGCGAAGCGAGCACAAAGGCCAGCCGCGCGTTCGGATAGGCCCGAAGCAGCCGGTCGGGGTCGGTGTATTTGCTATAGCGGTCGCCCAGGGTAGGCCAGGAGTCGGGGTCGCCGGCTTTGAAATCCTTGTCGATCCCGTCTGCTTTGGTGGCATTCGGCGCCATATAGACCCCTTGTACATAGGACTGGTCCAGGACGGGCTGGTCGTTGACATACAGCGTGCGCATGTCCGTCACCTGCGCCTGATTGACGACGATCTCGTCATCGAGCGCGAAGAGGAGATCAGATTTGTTGGCGTCTTTGGGTCCTTTTACGTTGACGCCTTTTGCAAGACGGTATTCGGAGAGCTGTTTCTGGATGGTGAGGACGATATGCGCTTTGTCCGGCGTCGCCCCTTTTGGCTGCAGGGCCAGCACCTGCCGGTAAAAAAAGTCCAGGTGGTTCTTTGTGACATTGTTCAGGCTGTCCTGCAGATGACGGAAGAGATTGAGGAATGCAAAGATCAGCGCAAGGTGCGGCTGATGTCGTTGTCGCAGGTCGTCTTTCAGCGATTCGAAGCTCTGCTGCAGACTCAGCGATGCCGCGCCAGTTGCACTGTTGATCGCTTTCAGAAAAGGCGTCATTGCGCTTAGGATGGCATTATAAAGGGCGATCAGGCGGTCCCGCCGCGTACGTCCCAGCCGCTGAAAGTCGTCGGGTGACAGGGTTGCCGTGAGGTCGGCCGGCGTCAGGCCCCAGGTCGATGTGAAGCCGGAGAAGTCGACCGGGCGTATGCGAAAACACTTTACCCCCGTATTGATATCGATGATCAGCGTCCTGATGGAGCCGGGAAGGTTCTTTTTGATCAGTCCGTCGAGCACGGTCCCGACAGGCAGGCCTGTGTTGTTGAACTGGCTGTCCCAGCTGTCCAGCGGCTTGAGCACGGTCCGGTAGATATAATTGACCAGTATGTCGAGACCGGCTTTTGTGGGCCGGCGGAGGAATTTCTTCTGATAGGCCGTCACCTGCGTGGTATAGGTGTCCTGCCGAAAGTTGAGGATCGACGCAGCGATAAAGGGGAGGCTGCCGCGGAAGAAGGGCTGCCAGTTCTTTATGCTAAGGTCTTCGTCATAAAAGTTGATCTGCCGCGAGAATTTTACAAAATATCCGAGCATATCCGCGATGGTACGACCGTCCAGCTGTGCGGGGCCCTGCAGCAGGTCGTCCATGATCCGCTGGCTCTGGCTTGTACCGGTATCGTACTGAAAGGGATGTATTAGCGCTTTGCAGTTCATATAGGTTGTGCCGCTTCGTTGAGATAATAGTCGTATACGTAGTTGAAACGGGAGTTAACGTTGGGTATCGTGTACTCCACGGCGATGGTGAAGCGGCCTTCGAGGTTCTCTGTCGAGCCGGCCGGGGTCACGTTGATATTGGTCACTGTAATGCGGGACTCGTAGAAGAGGATAGAGTTCTGTACTCTGTCTTTGATATAGCCGATGACCGAGGCGTCGAGCGCGTCGAATACGTGGTTGACGAGATTGCAGCCATATTCGGGTTGCATCACCCGCTCGCCGAGCGACGTGGAGAGAAGAATATTCAGGCTTTGTTCTATGTCCCGGACGCCACTCACTAATTCAATTTTCGCTGTATCATAGTTAAAAACCGGCGGAAAGGCCCAGCCAGTGCCCAGGAATGGATATGAGTTGTCAGGCATGTGATAATATTTATGTGTTTATCCCCCGATCTGCACGGTGGGTAGGCCGGCGACGATGACCCCGCTGTGCGCGGTCATATCGCCCTGTCTTGCTGCCGGCCGGCCGCCGATAAGCACCGATGTCGAGCCCATGACGATGACGTCGGGAGGACCTACGCAGGTCAGCATATCCCCTACGACCGCGGCGGGCAGGCCGCCGATGAGAACATTGGGGACGCTGGGTCCGACGACGGGCCCGCCAACGTGGGGGACCGGTCCGTTGGATAACGGGCAGGTATGCATATCGGTGATTCTGGCTGCGGATGGCATATTCTTTCTAGTTTATTTTTACGATCGAACCGCTAATCTCCATGATTCCCTGCGCGGCCAGTTTCGCCAGGGCCCCTTCGACGTCCAGGTCGGCATCAGCCTTTACGGAGACAGAGGCGGCGCTGATCGACAAAGAGGCTCCGGCGGAAATGGTCATGTTGGCACCGGCCTTGATAGTCACGTTCATCGGACTATCGACCGTGATGCCGCTGGTATCCATGGTGACCTTATTGCTGTTCTGATCGACTATCTCGATCTTTGTCCCCTGCTCGTCCAGCTGAATGCTGTTGCCGGCGGGGGTATCGATGGTAATGGTTTTTGTCTGGTCATTGAAATGCACGCGCATCTGACTGCGCGTGGTAATTCCTTTTTCGTCGTTGGCGTCGGCGGGGGTTATGGGCGCTGACTTTGCGCTGCTGTGCAGCATGCCCAGCATCACGGCATGACGGGGGTCGTCGTTGATAAAACCCACGATCACCTCGTCGCCGATCTCCGGCATAAAAAAGGCGCCCCTGCTGTTGCCTGCGTCGAGGCTTGCTACCCGTGTCCAGAGCCCCTGTGCGTTGTTGTCGATGACGGGCACCTTCACCAGGATGCGGAACTCGCCGTCGGGGTCGTTGCCGAGCTGGACGACCACGCCGATCTGGAGGCCGTGGACGGAGCCGATCAGCCCAGCTGCCTGTCTGTCGTCGATGTTTTTATAGGTTTCGGAATAGCGTTCGGGGTCGAGGCCAAACTGTATCTGCGTGTCCCAGGAACCTGCTGTGACGTCCTGTCTGACGGCGGTTACGTACACGTTACCGTTCCATCGGTCACCGACGCCGTCCAGCTTAGCCATATCCCCTGGATTGATGCCCGAGAAGCCTGTGACCCTGACGCGTCCCCTTGTCTTGGCGAGCCGGCTGCGCAGCATGAGGCCGTCCACCCAGTCCTGCAGCTCCTGTTCTAAAAGGTAGCCGCTGTGGTGCATCTCGAAAGAGTCGGGGCTGACTGCGCCTGCGAGGTCGCTGCCTGAAAGATTACCCGGCTGCGTAAAGGCGCTGGCCTCGGTCGTATCGGCATTGAATAGCTGCTGGCCTGCGTAGTCCCAGGAGTGGGCTTCCACTTTCTTCCACTGGTCACGAGCGTCCATCTCGGCCTCGAATTCCATGATGGAATAGCCGTATGCGATATTTACTACCGGGCTGGTGGTGGTGTCGGGTGGAGCGACCTTGATCGTCCCGTCCTGGACGTTGACCAGCATTCCGTTGGCTTCGGCTCGCAGCAGCAGGAAATCCCAGTCCGAGACGTGGTGTTGCACGATCTGCTTGTGCGTCAGCTTTGTCGTCTTCAGGTCGCTGCCGAGTCCCGGATAACGGCCGATGAGGTCGTCAAAGAGCTCGCTGTCCTTCTTGTTCTCGAAATAGCGGCTATGCCTGCCCAGCGTCATCTTCACCGCCTCGTCGCGGCATTCGACATAGAGCTGCGTATTGCCATTCTCTTTGATACATACCGACTGCCGAGTGATGACCCCTTTGAAGGCCTGGGTGTTCGTGCCGTCGAATCCAAGGTTGATGACGACCTTCTTCCCCGGAACGAAGCTGGCCGAGTCGCTGACCTCGAACTTCCGTTGTGCGGCGTCCCCGTCCCTTACCACGATACGGGCCAGCGGTATCCTGTTGACCTCCTTCATGATGCTGATGCTCATGATCTGGTAGGTGGCATCGATCGCCTGGCCGTCTACCTGTATCGAGAAGGTGACGACGTCGTGCTTCGACGGATTGGGTATTAACAGATCATCCATTTGGACTTAGCTTTATGAGCGGTGGAAGGGATAGCTGAACGCCGGCTTTCAGCTTTCTTATCGTCGTCAGGCCATTGAAGTTCGCCAGCGCGGTGCAGAATCCGGGATCGTCGTATACGGAGAAGCTGAGGTTGTCCAGCCGGTCTCCCTGCCTCACCTTCTGATAGTGCGTCAGGTCGGGCGAGCTCGGTCTGGCCTCCGCCAGGATCTCTTCCCGGGACTTGTGGTGCAGGAAGGTGGCGCTGATCTTTACCCGCAGTGGGCTGCCGTCGGGTTCGAATAGCGTATAGTTGATATCCACGTTGGAAAGGACACAGCGGAAATTGATCTCCGATCCCCACATGACGATGAGGAAATTGGGCCTGTGAATGGGCCCGTTCATGTCATAGCAGCACAGCAAGAAGTCCTGCAGCTGATCGCTGACCGGTGTCGTGGCATAGTCCGAGGTCTTCCCCGAATATCCTTCCATCGTATTTGTGCCGTCAAGGGTAAAATCCAGCGTGAGCTCTTCCGGGGCGGTAGACCGATAGCGGATCTCCGTGCCTTCGTTACCGTGCCCCTGCTGCTGGTCGACGCTCACCTTGAAATTCTTAGTGAATGTCTCCGGGTTGATGGGGGCAACGAACATGAGATCGCTCTGTTCCTGCTTGAACTGCCGGTCGGTAAATGACCGGATGATCAGTTTTTCGAGTCGCTTTCTATCGCCCATTTTTCTCTTTTAAGATTTCCAGAATCCTGTCGACGCATAGTTTCACGATCTGCTCGGGGGACGTAGCATCCCCCGAGCCGGAGACATGTGTCGTATTACCCGTCGCGCCGTCTTCGGTGACGGTAGCCCTGATGACCAATTCTCTTATCTCTACCGGCATAGTCTATCCTTTTTCTGCAAAGATCAAACGATTGTAATTTAGCTCCAGCGTTTCCAGCAGCACCTCTCCGCGTTCGGCGTTCAGCTCGCCGATCTTCCAGCTGCGGGGCCATACATTATTGATGGTCCAGTGGAGGATCCGCTTGTGTGTCTCGCCGAGAAGGTAAATGTGGACTGTTGGCAACGTCCGGTATTTTTCTTCGTCGAAAGTCTCTTTCAGCCAGGTCGTTACGCCAGAGCTGTCGGGTCCCAGAAGGCCTCTTTTCAGGATGAGGGGGCCGTACTTTCTCCGCGTAGGGACGACGTGCTCAAACCTATTCTCCCCTCCTTCCCGGATCGTCTCCGTGTCGATGGTGGAGTCCAGCCCTGTGACGGACTGGAACCGAACGTCAACGGACCTGGCCTCCGGCAGGTCGAATAGCACGCTGAAATGGAAATTGACATTCTGATAAATAGTGTCTGCCATAACTTTAAGCTTGGGATTCGACAATCCTCAGCCCTTCATGAACGAGGTCCATCGACTCGATGGCCACCTCGTTGGCGTCCGCCTTCAGATTGGTAGACTGCACCTTCGAGGGCCAGGCCTTGGCCACGGACCAGGTGATGATGGGCTTGTGCTCTTCATCCAGCAGCTTGATGGTGATATCCCTTCTGTATTGGGCCGCGCCTTCCTGGAACATCATGGTCTTCTTCCAGAGCTCGAAGAATTTGAAGTCGCCAAGGAATGTGCCTCTCTTGAGGGAGATATTGGCATACTTGGTGAGACCCGGCTGTTTTGTCTTGTTGTATGTAGGTGCATTGCCTTCGCGGTATTCGATGACCTCTGTCTCGAAGTCAAGGCCGCTGACCTCGGTAAAGCCAAAGCGATCTTCTCCCCATTCTACCTGAAAGTGGAACTTGGGGAGAGGATAATTCTTTTTAGGATCGTCTGCCATAAATTAATTTTTAAAACGTGATTAGATAAAATGATTATTTAGCCGGTGCGCACCTGGTGGCCGGATCTACCGCCTTTATGACGGCGTCGAGGCCCTCCTTCCAGGCTTTGAACTTGTCGCGCTCCTTGGTTACTTCCAGCAGCTGCGTGTTGAGTTCGTCTACGAGGGTATTGTCTTCGTCGTAGATATCAGATATCTCGTCGTAGTATTCGCTGTCGCAAATGGGGAACTGTAGCATGGGAGTGAGGCCGATGTCCTCGATCTGGCCTTCGCCCTGTACGTGGTGGTGGTGACGGTCGTTCTTTGGCTTCTCGAGCCGTCCGCCATAGCAGTGTTCTTCACAGTGGAAGGCTTTTTTCCATTCGCCGAGGACGGTATAGAGGCCGAAATGATGGCCGAGGTTCTTGTCCAGCCGGTTTGCCAGGTCGATGGCGGCTATGAAAGCGTCAAACAGTCCGTCGCGGGTCGCGATGAGCGCGTCCAACTTTTTCCCGTAGTCGTCGATCACCAGGCGGATACCCTGGCCGGCGGGTAGCGCGGGGTTGTTGATACACTGGATGCAGGCGATGAGGGCGTCGTATTTTCTCTTCAGCAGGTCCAGCTGCATATAGAAGTCCCGGATCATACAGTAGAGCAGCTGTATCGACTTCACCGTCAGCCGGGAATTTTTCTCGATGCGGTGGAGATGGTGGATCAGTATCTCCAGCTGGTGACAGACCTTGCGGGCGGAGTCGTCGATCTTCGTGAGCTCCTCGTACCATACGCCCCAGAAGTCACGCTGGGCCTTTATGTAGTTGAGGTGTCCCGTGATAGCTGCTACTTCCTTGTCGGCAGCGTTCAGCTGGGCGGTGACCTCGTTGTATTCTTCCATCCATCCGTCATAGCAACAGTCGCCTGTCGTCGGAGGTGGCTCATCGGGCTTCCCTGGTTTCTTTTTTTCGCAGCATTCCTTCACCTTGGGTTCCCATTCTGCTATCTCGCAATTTTTGTAGTTAAGAATTAGCATTTTCCTGGGGTTTTGTAGTTTGTAAATCAGAAAATGTATCCCTTACCTCGCCGCAGATCTCGCATATCTCGCAGAGGCAGTCGTCGAGTCTGGGCTCGCAATTCCCCTTACCGACCGCGACGCATCCGCACTTCGGACAACATATCTCAGATACAGTGTGGTAGACGCCGTCGTAGTCGCATCGCTGGTTATACAGGTCGATGATGGAGTCGGTCCTGTCGGCGAGCGACTGGACCAGGTCTTTTTGCGCATTGTCCAGGTCTGTTTTGCGGGTTTTGATGGTGTTTTGCAGCAGCGTATCGAAATCTACGGCCCGGGCGGACAGCTCGGTCTGGAGCCCTACCAGGCTGGAGATATTGCCGAACTTCTGGATGCCGATGATGTCGGACGAGGCTTTGAAGATGGAGTCGATGTCGAAGGCGAGCGCCTTGGGCATGCAGACCAGCAGCTTGAGTATCTCTTCGGCGTCCTTGCAGCCTTCCTGGGGGTTAGGAGGCGGAGGATTGTCGTCTTTGCAGCTGTCGGGATTCTTCCCGGTGATGATGCTCCACTGGGCGGCGCTGCAGCTGTCGTTGAGGGAGTTCTCGAGCCTGACGGCGGCGTCCCTGAGGTCACCGACCCTGGTCTTTACGTCCTTGATGGTGGCAAAGATGCCCTTGAGGGCGGCCGAGAGATTGTCGTCCCAGGTCTTGTAGCTTGCGACATTGGTGGTGATCCGCTTGTTCGCCTGCATGAGCTGCGAGCCCATGGATATCTCGGTGTTGACGTAGCGCTGGAGGTTGTCCTGTGTGCGGAGGAATTTTCTTTCCTTCTTCTTATACAGGGTCTCTTTTCCGTCGTAGGCAATCTCCAGCTTGTTCACATTATCCCGTGAGGTGCGCAGGCTGGTGCAGTAGACCTTTTTTACCGCATTTATCTTCTTCTGTGTGGCATTGTCCTTTTCCTCACAGTCGGGGATGCTGCTGGGTGGTTGCTGGGATGATCTTTGGTATGAAGTAGCCATAAATACGATTTTTTGGGTTATGATTCGGAGAGCATTTTGTGCATGAACTGCAGGATGATGAACTCTGCGGGCCTTACGGCTGCGAGGCCTATCTGGATGATGAGGCGTCCTTCCCAGATATCGAGTTCGGTCATCGTTTGTCCCAGGCCGATATGCACAAAGTAGGCCTCCTTGGTAGAAGCTCCCATGAGGGCTCCGGCCTTCCATTGCTGGGTGAGGAAATTCTCGATCATCGCCTTGATCCGTGTCCAGGTGTTCTCGTCATTGGGTTCGAAGACGAACTGTTCGGCGGCATTCTTTACCGAGGTTTCCACCATGATGAAGAACCGGCGGACCGAGATATAGCGCCATTCGTTGTCGTTGCCTGCCAGCGTGCGCGCGCCCCAGATGATGGCCGGGCCTCTGCCGGGGAAGGTGCGGATGACGTTGATGGACTTACCGGCGATGGGGTCTACGTTCAGCGTTTGCTGGTCATTATTGGTGATCGACAGCTCGGGCTTGATGGCGTCGATGATGTTCACGTTGGCCGGTGCCTTCCATACTCCGCGGCTGCTGTCCGTAGCGGCATAGACGCCCAGGGCTCCCGAAGAGGCCGGCAGCAGCATGTTGAAGTCGAGGATGGCGGTTTGTGCCATGAAATAGTACGTATTGGCTGTGGCCTTTGCGCCGTCCATCTTGCCATTGAAGACCGTTGCGCCGGTGGCGTCCTTCACGGTCAGCGTGACGTCAGAATCCTTGTAGATGAAGCTGATGTCGGTGTAAATGCGCGGATAGTAGACGGCTGCGTACTTGAGGTCTTCCGGCGCCTGGAACAGGCTGGCGCTGCGCAGGTTGTCCACGTTGGAGGGATTGCCCGGTGCGATTGGTGTCGGGCTCATCCATACGTCGAGCACAGCAAACCGGTCCTTGAGGTTGACGCACTGCTGGATGGCTTTGGAGTGGATCGTATAATAATCCTGCATCGACATGCTCATGGCGTCGGGGAAGTGGATCAGCGTGACGTCCTGCAGCTTTTCGATCTCTGTCAGACCGGCTTCCAGGTCGGGCAGCTGCGGGGTGCCCTTGCTATAGTCTCCGACAGAGACGATATAGCAGTCGCCGCCGCCGTTGTTGAAATACATCTGCAGGGCATAGTAGAGCATAAATACGGGCATCGTTTTTGGCTTTGTTACGACGCTCGGTGTGGTAAGGGAAAGGTCGATGCTGACGACGATGTCCGTCTCGGGCAGAGCCGGTGTTTTGAGGCCTGGTGTACAGAAGATCTGCTGGTATTCGAAGATCGAAGATATCTTGACGGGCTTCTTGATCGTTGTGCCCGGCTCGGTCTCGCCGAGCGCGATCTCTGTATAGCCAATGAACGCGGGAATTGCGGTCTCGACGGACGCGATGGAAGGCGGGAGCTTTGGGATCTCTTCTATATACACTCCCGGCGTTTTGTAATCTGCCATAAATTTTGTCTTTTGTTTTTTTTAGAAATTAAAATTTTTTGGGTGGAGGTGGGATCGATCCGATGCGTGCTCAGGGTCCCAGCGGGAATATATCGGAGGCGGGTACGACGATGTCCGCGAAGATCTGCTGTCCTTCGGGCTTGACGGGATAAAATGGTTTTGGATTCGGTAGTCGCTGCATCTTTACGGGGGTAGGCGCAAATGTGTGGGACTGCGGCGCCAGCGAGACGAGATTGCCCGCGGTCAGCTTGAGGATGGAGGGATAGCTGTCCTTCAGCGGCTTGCCCTGGTCGTTGATATAGCGCCAGAAGGAGTACCGGCTCTTGATCCATATCTCGAATACCGGCGGGGCGATGGCTACTGTGCCATCCGTATTCCGGCGGGTGATGAGCAGGCCTTTGTCATCGATAATGCTAAAGGGGGTGTTGCCGGGCTGGTTGATGATGTTGACCAGGCCCCAGGCGTTGCTGCCGGCGAGGGAGGTATCGATGAAGATCAGCTTGTAGGTTCTGTTATAGCTGCCGTTGCCGGTGACGGTGAGGTTATATACAAAGGCATTTTCGGTGACTGTTGCCGGAACCGTATTTACTTTTTGCCCGTCTACCCGGATGGAGACCGACTGGAGTATGGTGGCGCTGTTCACTGTCTGGCTATGGACGGTCTTGTTGCTCATGTCGGTAACAGTAAAACTGGCACTCTTTATATTGTCTGTGGGCTCGAAATAATATTGAAATTGGGGTGATACCAGGATGCGGTCTGACTCGTTGAGGAAGTTCCTGCCGGTGATGGCTGCGAACTGGCCTGTGCCGCCGGCGTCGACATAAAAGGCATTGACCGTGTTACCGGCCTGGGATAGCTCGCCCTGTTCGTAGCTGGCGGTAGCAGACTGGGCGGGGACGGGGTTGGTTAGGAAGGGAGCGGTCCTGGCGCCGGTAACGATGCCATTGGAGAAATAGCAAAGGCTGTCGAAAGCCGGGCTGAGGCGCCTGTTCGTATACATATCGAAGTCGGCGTTGGTGCGTGTAAGGAGGATAGGGATATTCATGCCCCGGGACAGGCGGGCGACCGGCGCATAGGCGATCTTGCCGCTGTCGGTCGTGGGGGTCACCTCGATGCCGACCTTGAAGCCCGAATAGGTACGGAGTAATTTGAGCCGGTAGTTCCGGAACAGCTGTTGAACGGCGACGATATAGTCGACGTCGCTGTTGATGCTCCGCTGGTTGCGGTCGGAATAATCCTGTAAGAAACTGTCCCTGGCCGCGGCGGATGCGGCGCCAAATATTGAAGACCCGTCGGGATTGGTGAGATAAAATTCGTGCAGCAGCCGTACTTCGAATAATATTTTGTAGATCGTTTGCATTATCCGTTGTTCGTTGAATTGGATAAATTGGCGTTTGCCTCTTCGATCAGCGGGATGTCGCGCAGCCGTTTGCGTCCTGATATGGCGACCAGGCGAAGCTTGTACATGACCGATGGCATTTGTTTGCCGCCAAGCACTCCCCACAGGTGGTTGATCTGTTCGAAGGTCAGCGTATAGAGTTCGGGCTTTATCTTGAAGTCGGTGATGTCGTCATAGACGCTGAGCCTGGAGGGGTCATAAGCTGTAAAAGAGTTCTTGCCCTGGAAGAAGCGGATCACGTGGGACAGCTTCGTCAGGGTGTCCAGATATTCATTGTTGCTGGAAATATTCTTGTTGACGCAGGATACCAGCAGATATAGATTGAGATATACGGGCGGGTTCTCATAGCGGGCCCGGCCGGATGCGTCTTTCTTCAGCGCGGGCGCGTTCTTGAGGGTGCTTTCTTCTTCGATGTTTACGACGGAGAAGACGATGCTGTTATTGAGATTAGTAGTCGTGTCGCTGTCCAGCAGGGAAATATTCTCTATGGCAACCAAAGTTTCCGGTTGTGTGTAACCGTTAGCTCTGAGGTACTCGACGAACTCGTCTCGCAGTAATGAGATAGTAGTATCTATCATAATTTTATTTTCACGTAGGCGCACGAAGGCCTTTCCGGCTAGTGCGGAGTGTGTAGTGGCTACAAATTCGGGTAAGCCATACGGACGGGACGTGATTGAATTCTGGTCCAGTTAATTAGGGTCGACCCGGGGCAATGCCCAGGTTCATGAAGTAGGGGATAGTGTCATAGATGGGCGTTGCGAGAGTCTCGGCGCCGTGGACGGAAGTCGAAAGGGAATTCGGATAACAGGTCGGTTGTAAACGGTGAGATGGTTTGTAGATAGTTCGGATGCAAATCTTCAAAAACTATTTCATATTGTCAATACCATTTATCGGTAATAGTACTTTTCCGTGTTAAGTGATGTGTTGATCACGCTGAGTGCGATTGCCGAAAGGTAGGGCGAAATCACCCAACGGGCGGGGTTTGTGATATGTAAACAATTGAATTAGTGAACCATCCCCGATAAATTTTGTTTTGCCGGTAAGTGGCCTTATTTTGGGCCTGCTATACCTATTTATGACCTATAGAACTGGCTTTATTATCATCCTCCTTATATGGGGGCCGTCGCTGCTGTATGCCCAGGACGACTGGCGGCTAAAAACAGATAAAGATGGCATCGCCGTCTACACGAAACTATTCCCGGGTTCGAAATTTAAGGCGATAAAGGTGGACGTGGAGCTTGACGCCACTCTTTCCCAGCTGGTTGCGGTCATCCTGGACGTCAATACCGGTGCGGAATGGGTATATAGTACCAAGTCTTCGGTCCTTTTGAAGCAGGTGTCGCCGTCGGAGCTCTATTACTATTCGGAGGTCAGTATTCCCTGGCCGGCCGCCAACCGGGATTTTATTGCACAGCTGAAGGCCGTGCAGGATCCCCGCACGAAAGTCGTCACCATCTATGGTCCGGTGTTCCCGGACTATCTACCCGAGAAAAAGGATATCGTTCGCGTGCGGCATTCCGAGGGGAAATGGGTTATCACGCCTGCGGGCAGCCATCATGTGAAGGTCGAGTATACGCTGCGGGCTGATCCGGGCGGGGATCTGCCGGCCTGGCTGGTGAATATGTTCGTGACGAAGGGGCCGTATGAATCATTTAAGAAATTGAAGGAGCAGCTGAAGAAGCCGGGTTATGTCAATGCGAAGCTGCCGTTCGTAACGGATTAGGATATGCGTAATTGTCGGGCCTGATAGTGGGGTGGGGACAAGACTGCTGGTGGGGAGGGATGAGTGAGAGAACGATCGAGGAGGGAAGGATGGATTGATGGGCGAATGAGGGGTCGGGGATGGGAGGAAGGAAGGTGTGATTGATGGATGAGTGAGGGGATGATCGGGGATGGGAGGAGGGAAGGTGAGATCGAGGGGGTTGGTGATCGGGTGACAGATCAGTTCTTTCCGAGGTGGAGCAGGATGTTCCGGTGCATTTCGTCGGGCTGGAAGGGTTTGTGGAGATAGCCGTTGAAGCCGTGTTTTTGCAGGTCGTCGTACATATTCTCGTAGACGGCGGCGGTAAAGGCGATCGCGGGGATATCCTTGTTGACCGAACGGACCTGGGTCAGCAGCTCTTTCCCGTCCATGAGGGGCATCTCGAGGTCGATCAGGAGCAGGTCGAAGGATTGTTCCTGGAAGAGCCGCCAGGCGACGACACCGTTCTCCGCCGTATCGATGCTCGCGCCCCAGCTATGGAGGAACCGGCGGGCGATCTTCATGTTCACCGCGTTGTCTTCTACCAGCAATATTTTTACTCCGTTGAGCTTTTTCAGGCTCTGCAGCTTGTCTTTCGGGACGATCGCCGTCCGTTGTTCGAATGAAAGATAGATCGTGAAATAAAAGAGGCTGCCTTTCCCCGGCTGGCTTCTGACCTGCAGCTGTCCGCCCATCTTCCAGACCAGCTCTTTGCATATGCTGAGTCCGAGGCCCGAGCCGCCGTATTTGCGGGTCGTCTCGGCGTCCGCCTGCGTGAAGCTGTCGAAGATGAGGTGTATCTTCTCCTGTGGGATGCCGATGCCCGTGTCCGAGACGGCGAAATAGACCTCTGCGCCGGAGTCGGTCAGCTGCCGGACGTGCGCTATCAGGCGGACGGTGCCCGTCTCTGTGAATTTGATGGCATTGGACAGGAGGTTGAGGAGCACCTGCTTGAGGCGCATTTCGTCGCCGACTATCTTCTGGTCCTTTGGTACCGTGCTGGTATCCAGCAGGAGGTCGATGTTCTTTTGCTGGATCGTGCTGGTGAATGTCCCGGCGGCCTGGCGGAGCATCTCATCGAGGTCAAACGGTTCGTAGACCAGCCGCAGCTTGCCTTCGTCGAGCTTGTTGAAATCAAGGACCTCGTTGACGAGGTGCAGCATATGTTCTGAAGAATCCTTTAGTATCCTGAAGTGGTCGCTCTCCTGCAGCTGTTCGTGCTCCTGCATCAGCAGGTGGGTCGTGCCAATGATGGCGTTCAGCGGGGTGCGAAGCTCGTGGCTCATATTGCTCATGAACCGGGTTTTGGCGGCGGCTGCCTTTTCCGCTCTGTCCTTTGCCTGCAGTATCTCGAACTCTGCCTGTTCGAGCGAAGCGATATGTTTCTTATTCCGTCGCTCTTTGGCGTCGAGCAGTCTCAGGACGACATAGAAAAAGACGATCACCAGCAGGAAATTGATGATGATATTCAGCTTGCGGTGGTTATATGCGATCATCTGTGAAACCTCCTCTACTGCGGAGTGCTGGGGCAGGAAAAGGACGATCGCCAGCAGGTTGAGGACGGTGAAAATGGCGAAAATGGTCACGACCAGCTCGTTCCTGCGGACGCGCAGGAAGAAGATCATGGCCATGACGAAGGGAAAAAGATATAAGAAGGAGCCCTGGTCGGTGCCCTGAACGTAGCAAAGGGAGAAGGCGTGGAGGTTTACGAAGAAGATACTCAGCAGGGTAGGGACGGAGGAAAGGCCTTTGAGATTGAATAGAATAAATATTGATAATACGAAGATCCCGGCGATCTCGATGACTGCGCTCTGGGTCATGCCGTCCGCGATATAATATATAAAATTGATGAGATTGCAGCTCATGGCCAGCACAATGAAGGTATTGAGCTGCCAGAATCTCGCTTTGGGACTGGGTCTAGAAAGTAGTGTTTCCTGGTTTTTCAACTAATACATAGATTGACCAGGGCTAAAAATATACTAAAATTTTAGTATACGCAACACAATAAAATAGGCGCTTATTTAATCTGAAGGTTGAATTCTCCGTTGGAGAATGTCTTTTTGGTGCTATTTGTCTGGCCGGTGGAGGTTGTGCCCCAAAAATTGCCACTGAAGGTTCCTTTTACGGTCTTACTGTCCATCGCGCTAATGACAATTTTCAGGGGATTTGAGTTATCGTAGCTAAGGCCGTTGCCAGCTGTATAGGAGCTAGTCAGGCTTCCGGGTACGGAGGCGTATGTCCCCCCGATGATGAAGCTGCTAATATCGGTTTCTGTGTAGGTACCGGGGCCGATCGTCTTGCCGGGGAGAGCGCCGATATTAAAGACTATGACGGCCTGGCTGGAGGACGCGGCGGTCAGGCCGAGAGAGGTTAAACCGAATGCTGAGGTTAAGGTAGCAGCGGGCATGACGTCGAAGGTTGTGGTCGTTCCGTCAATGGAGGCCTTGATATAGTAGGTGGCGGTGTTGCTTCCTCCGCTGTTATTTCCCCCGTTGTTGCCGCCATTATTGCCGTTGTTGTTGCCGCCATTGTTGCCACCGTTATTGTTATTTCCGCCGGTCTCGATCGAGGTATTCTTGCTGCATGCAGTAAATAAGGAGATGGTCAGGAGAAGGGCGCAAAATTTTTGCATATGTTTGGGGTTTAATCGTGGGGCCGTTGGCTTTGGTCCGAAACCGCGTGCAAGATATATAAAATATGGAAAGGGTCTTAGGGATATTATCGGGAACGATCATTGGCAGCGCACAGCTGATCTACCTGGTCAACACCATGCGTAAGAAGGTCAGACCAAGCGTTTTGTCGTGGTTGGGATGGGCTTTTCTGATGGGGACGAGTCTTGTTTCGCAGATCGTGGTCAAGGGCTGGCAGTGGAGTCTTTCTTCCATCCTTTGTTCCACTGTAGGCTGTCTGGCGATCGTCGCCTCGGCTCTGCTGAGCAGGAACTTCTCTCTTGTCTCGCGGGACTGGACCTTTCTTGTGCTGGGTCTCTGCTGTATGGGCATTTACTACTGGTCGGGTGACGCCTGGGTCACGACCGTTTTTGCGATACTGGCTGACGCATTATTGGCGGTGCCGACGCTGATGAAGGCCTGGCGTGATCCTGCCAGCGAGCGCTCGGTCGCCTGGCTACTCGGTGTTGTCTCCTCCGCGCTGGCGCTCGTCATCTGTATAGGTCATGACCCGCTGTATTTTCTTTTTCCGACCTATCTCCTCTTTCTGAACGGGTGGCTGGCCTGGATGACGCGCGCCAGGGACGGCGAGACTGCGGGTGCGTAGAGGTATTCCGATGATCTAGAAATAAGAGAAAGAGCGTTGTAAGACGCTGGTTACGGGAATGGTTACCGGATCCTGGGCCTTTCCGTCGAGCGTGGTCTCTACGAGGACTGAATAGGAGGTCTGGCTGACTGCGAGGCCGCTCAGGGCCAGGTTGGCGCTGGTTACGCCGGCGGTGGCCTCAATGGTAATGACTCCGCTCTTGAAATCTGCTTGCGTGAAGGCGATCGTCGACTCGTTGGTCCGGGTCACTCCATTTACTTTCCAGGTGGCGAGCTGAGAACCGGGCAACACGCCATTGATGGCTCCGCTGAAGTCGTCCTGACCGGGGAGAACGGCGGGGGATAGGGTAATTTTGATCAAGACGCTCTTGCCCTTTGTGGTATTGTTGTTCGAGCCTCCGTTGTCGCTTTTCTTACTACAGGAAAAGCTGCCGAATGATAAGGTCGCTACCAGCGCGATAGAAAGGATCTTTTTCATAGTTGTTTAAAAATTTCAGACGCAAAATTGCCTTCATCCGGTCTCTTTGGCAATACCGGAAAGGAAGGGATTTTTTCTACTGGATTTTCGGTAGTTCCTATTTGGGAATTATATCATTTCTTTGTGCCCGATCTTCCTACTATGAAAGGAACACTGCTTATTCTGACCGTTGTATTGCTGATCTTATCCCGGGGCAACGCCCAGCAGCTATTGCCTATGGCAGAAAAGAACTATGCGGACAGCCTGGCGACGGTACTGCGATCAGGGGTCTCCGATAGTTTGCGGAGCATTGCCGGCTACCTGCTCTCCGACTACTGGCGTTTCCGCGACACTGCCAAAAGCCAACGGTACCTGGTACAGGGGCGGCAACTCGCCGGCAGCTACCCCTATCTGCGCGCGCTGTACCACTTCTATGAAGGGCAGTACTACTTCAATATCGATAAAGCAAGGGCGGCGCAGGCGTACCAGGAGGCATTGACAGCGCTTGCGCCCTATAAAACGCCGGCCGCTAATAGCAGTCAAGCCGCGTCCTGGTATAACTTCGCCGTGATGGTGCGCAACGAAAAAGGCGACAGTTTCGTGACTGACGTACTCCTGAACCGGTGCATTCCCCTCTCGCAGCTATCCGGAGATGTCGAGAAGACGGCGCATTTTTATGTCCAGCTGGCTACCCTGCTGATGAACAACGCGCGGTTCGACAAGGCCGAGGTCTACAACCAAAAGGCCATCGACCTGCTGGAGAACAAACTGCCCGCATCCACTACGCTGCTATTCGCCTATCTGTCGGCGACGAGCACCTATATTTACGACAGCAAAAATGCAGAGGCAAAGAAATTCCTCGACAAGGCGCAGCGGCTGCTGGAGCCTTTTCCGGAATCCATCAACTACCCGGACTATTACTACAACGAAGGGCTCTATTACGTAGCGGTTGGAAAGTTTGACAGGGCGATCGTCAGCCTGGACAGGGGCATCGGGCTTGCGCGGAAATACCACCAGGGGCCGCTGTTGCAGATACTCGTTTTCAGAAAATATGAGGCTTTTCTCGAACAGAAGAATTACAGGAAAGCGAAGGAGTTCCTGATGGGACTCGTCGATGACGGCAGCCTTATGGCGGAGGCCAACAACAGGAGGTCGATGTATGCACAGCTCGCAAAGACCAATGAATACCTGGGCGATATGAAGGAAGCCTATCGCTGGTCGTCGCGGTATGGCCAGATCAGCGACAGCATGCATGGGGTACAGCTGAAAGAAAAGATAGCAAGCCTGGAGTCCCGCTACCAGAACAGCGAGAATCAAAAGACCATCGCGGCGCTGCAGCAGGAGAAAGCCAGGGCTGAGCTCTCCGCCAGGAATAGCCGACTGTTCAGCTGGCTGCTCGGCACCGTCTGTCTCTTGCTGCTGGTAACGGCGGCATTCTCCTGGTCGTTTGTGCGGAACCAGAAAAAGATGCAGCAGCTGAAGGTCACCAGGGCGATGCTCGAAGGAGAGGAGAGGGAACGGCGGCGGATCGCGCAGGACCTGCACGACGGTCTTGGCGGCATGCTCGCCGGCGTAAAGATCAATCTCTCCGGCCTGGCCGAAGGCAGACAGCCACCGCCGCACGACCTCGAGCTGCACAAGATCATCGGCCAGCTGGACTCATCGATAGGGGAGCTGCGGCATATCGCGCGCAATATGATGCCCGAGGCGCTGCTGAAATATGGACTGGAGACTGCGCTGAAGGATCTCTGCGAGTTCTATATGAGGGGGAGCGTTCGGATCGCTTTCCAGCCTTTTACTATCCAGTCCTCGCTGCCGCTGCCGTTGCAGGTAAATATCTACCGTATCGTACAGGAGATCGTCGTCAATGCGGTCCGCCATGCGCAGGCGAAGAATATCATCTTGCAGTGCAGTCAGAACGATCCCGGCTTCTTTATAACCGTGGAGGACGACGGTATCGGTTTTGACCAGGAAGGATTGCGGGATAAGAAGGGGATGGGACTTATGAACGTGAGAAGCCGTGTCGAGTACATGAAAGGGAGGTTAGAGATTGTTTCAGCAAAGGGGGAAGGCACTACCGTCAACATTGAACTGAACACCTATGCAAAGCATTAATATACAGGTTGCGCTCGTGGATGATCATCCCGTCCTGATGGAGGGGCTGAAGTCGCTGCTGCTGAATAATATGAATGTCGATATTGCCGGTTGTTTCGTCAGCGGAGAAGGCATTCTCTCCTATATGGAATCGCACAAGCCAGACATCGTCCTGCTCGATATTGCGCTCCCGGACGTCAACGGAATCGACCTTTGCCAGAAGATCAAGAAGCGATCGCCAGCCACGTCGGTGTTGATATTCAGCAATCATTCCGAGCGCAGCATGGTTATGCAGGCTATTCAGAATGGCGCCAGCGGATATTTCCTGAAGAATGCTTCGCTGGAAGAGCTGACCAGTGGTATACGTGAGGCGCTGGACGGCGGGATCGTTTTTAGCCGGGAGGTCAGGGAGATCATCAGCCGTCCGTCGGCCAGCGAGCTGGAGGGGCTTCCCCAGCTGACGCGGAGGGAAAAGCAGGTCATAAAGCTGCTTGCCGAGGGGAAGACGAGCATAAAGATCGCGGAGGAGCTGTCGGTGAGTTCGCTCACTATCGACACGCACCGGAGGAACCTGATGCAGAAGTTTGGGGTAAAGAATACGGCGGAGCTGATAAAAGCGGCTATGCTGCAGCAGCTGTTGTGAGACGACTGTTGGACGCTGACCGTTGTACCGACTTTAGACCGCCCCGGGGACCGGAACGATATTTGCTTGTAAGTGTAAATTTATCTTTCTATATTGCGGCATTCCAATGATCGTATGAAAAGAATACTTCTTTTTACACTCTTTATACCCTTTGTCGGCGGGTCCGGCTTTACAAGGGTTACCACTTCCTCGGAGATACCTCTTGCAGATGTGCGGACGGGCAAATGGCCCATCAGTCTTGAAAAATGGGTCGGGCATCCCGATACTTCTTTCGTATTGTTATTCCGTGATCAGGGGGTCATGATGGCGGAGGTGATGGATACGCTGCCTTTCAAAGACTTGCACCAGCTGCGCTATCTGGATAGTGCGTTCTCTGTCCTGAATAATGACGGGGATATTGCCAATTTTGACCGTTTTAGCATCAAACGGACGACCAAGCGGGTCGATGGGACTTCGTATCTGTTAAGGTATCAGGAAGGGGCCACCGAATTCCGGCAGCAGGAAGTGACAATACTGCGGAGCACGATAAGGAAGCTCTGATCGCTGGGACGGACGATGAATCTGTGACCACTGGGGGAGGATGACGGGTGACAGAGTTATCCACAAATACAATAATTTCTACAAAGGTGCGTTATTCCACTACTATGAAAAAGCTTGTTTTATTAGCATTGATCGCTCCCTTTTTCGTGCAGAAGTCTGAGGCTCAATTTACGCTTACCAATTCTTCGACGGTCAGCCTTGTCGAGCTGCGACCGGCAACGGACACCTGGCCTCTCGACCTGCAACGGATCATCAAGCAGACCGATACTTCTTATGCGCTGTTATTCCGTGATCAGCAGTTCACGAATGCGACGGTGATGTCGACGCTGAAGTTCAAGGATAAGGCGCAGCTCAAATATTTTCAACAGGCTTTGTCGTCTCTCTCGTCGCTGGGAACGGGGACCACGGCCAACTTCAAGGGTTTTAGCATCAAGCGGGCTGACGTAGCTGGTTTTGCAGAGGCTGCCCAGCCGGCTGCAGCGCCTGTTCAGCAGGCTCCCGTTGCGAAAACGACGACTACCAGGAATGGAAAGACCGTTAAGAAGGCAGCCCCTGCTGCTGCAGAACCTGTACCTGCTGCTCCGGCGAAGAAAGTATCGACGAAGGTCGACGCGGTTTGGTATCTGCTGACCTGCGAGGACGGGACGGTAACGAATTTCCAGCAGTCTGAAGCTGATAGAATGATCGCGGCAATCCTGCCTTTGTAGGCATATGCTGTTATACATAGAGCACTGGGCCGTGCCAAATTTCGGCGCGGACCGGGCTCGCCAAAGTTATCCGAATGCGGAGTATCGAAAGGTACCCGCATTTTTGTTTTTGGGGGAAGTGCGCGTTTTTGGGGAGGAGTGAGTGTTTTTGAGGGGGAGTGAGTGTTTTTGGGGTGGAGTGCGTAAATTGTATGACCTAATTATTGCTATGAAAAAAAATTTTTCGCGCCTCCGCTGGTTGTTTGTTCTGCTGCCGCTGGTCTACGGTAGTGCGATCCCCCGGAACAGTACGGTGCTGCCGCCTGCTATTCCCCGAGACATCGCGGTACCGCCGCTTGCTATTCCTCGAGACATCGCGGCGCCATCGCCTGCGATCCACCATTACCTTTATGTCGCGGAACCGGGGATCCGCAACTATCTTCAGTATGGCGGGCACGGCATCCTGGTGTATGACATGGATGACCACTTCAAGCTGCTCAAGCGTATCCCGACCGGTGGCCTCGATGACAAGGGACAACCCTCCAACGTAAAAGGTGTTGCGGTCAGCCTCTATACCCACTGTATCTATGTCAGCACGATCAAGTCCCTGCAGTGTATCGACCTGCTGACGGGGAGGTCTGTATGGGAAAAGGCATATGAAGGCGGCTGTGACCGGATGTCGGTGAGCCCTGACGGAAAAACGATCTATCTCCCATCTTTTGAAGGTGATGACTGGAAGGTGCTGGACGCGCGCACCGGCGAGGTTCTGCACAAGGTGGTCACCCATTCCGCCAGCCACAACACCATCTATGGCCCGGACGGGAAAAAGGTCTATCTCGAAGGGCTGCGGTCCAACTACCTGACCGTGGTGCGGACCTCCGACTATTCGACGTCGTTGGCGGGGCCTTTCTTCAATCATATCCGTCCATTCACTATCGACGCCCGGCAGCAGCGCTGCTATGTCAACTGCGACAGCCTCCTCGGTTTTGAGGTCGGCGATCTTATTACCGGGAAGATGATCGCGCACGTTGACGTAAAGGGCTTTAGTATGGGGCCTGTAAAGAGACATGGATGTCCGAGCCATGGCATCGCGCTGACGCCCGATGAAAAAGAGGTCTGGCTGGCCGATGGCTTCAATGAATCTATACACGTCTTTTCGATTGGGCAGCCTGGTGACGAGACTGCGGGACAGCTGAAGGTCCGGCAGGGTCAGACTATCAAATTAAGCGATCAGCCCGGCTGGATCACCTTTAGTATCGACGGGCGGTATGCGCTGCCGTCGACGGGGGATGTCATCGATGCGAGGACAAAGGCGATCATCGCTACGCTTCGGGATGAGAAGGGCAGTCCTGTGCAGAGCGAGAAGATGGTCGAGATCGGTTTTTCCGGGGGGCGGCCTGTGTTGGCCGGTGATCAGTTCGGGATTGGGCGAAGGAAATAAAATACGTGGTTTTTCCCCTATACATAATGGTTAATTCGTAGTATCTTTGTGTCCCATTGATCCGGATCACCCTGCCAATCCTGTGATTCCTTCCCGCTTACTTCGTACATAGCTAACCGTTGAAAAACCGTTGAAATCCCCGTTTCAATAAATAACCCTAATACGTATGAGATTGAATTTTACCCCATTTCTTTTGGCGGCAGGATTTGCTATTGTCCTGCTCGCTCAAGTTCCCGCCCAGGCGCAGACGATCAGCACCGTTGCCGGCGGGGGTTCCAATGCCAGTATGCCGGCCACGAGTCATGCCATGGCGCCTGTCGGCGTAGCTTTTGACGCCAACGGGAATTATTACATTACCAGTGTCATTGATGGAAGCGTCTTCAAAGTTGATCCTTCGGGTATGCTTACTTCTATCGCCGGGAATGGCGCGACTACTGTCCTTACGGACGGAGCGCTGGCCAGCAGCGGCAGGTTTAACAGCCCGGACGGCATCGTAGTAGATGCCGCCGGCAACATCTATCTGTCTGATTATGATGGGAATAAAGTCTGGAAGATCGGTACAGATGGTATAGTAACGACGTTTGCGGGTACGGGGACTGCGGGATCCCTGGGGGACGGCGGCCCTGCCGGGAGCGCGCAGTTGAATTTACCCGAAGGGCTGGGGATCGATGTGGCGGGGAACATATATGTTGCCGAGATAGGCGGCAATCGCATACGGAAAATCACTCCGGGCGGTACGATCTCGACCATCGCCGGAACGGGGGTGCAGGGATATAGTGGGGACAGCGGTCCTGCGATATCGGCAAAGCTGTCTGGTCCCGCCGGCGTTGCAGTGGACGCTGCCGGTAATTTCTATATTGCCGACCAGGGCAACCATGTGGTCCGGAAAATTACCACAGATGGGATTATCCATACGATCGCGGGGACAGGAGCCAACGGGTTCAGCGGGGACGGCGGCCCGGCGACGAGCGCAATGCTTAACGATCCGGAAGATGTCGTGATCGACGGACAGAACAACCTTTATATCACATTCATTACAACCAACCGTGTCCGTAAAGTCGCTGCCGACGGAACCATCACGACCATTGCGGGGACGGGTGTATTGGGGTATAATGGGGACGGCGTTCCTGCCGTCGGCGCCGAGTTTGGTAACCCTACCGGACTGGCCCTGGATGCAGCAGGGAATATCTATATCGCCGACGAGAACAACCGCCGGCTCCGGGAGATTACTCTTTCCGGTACCATCCTCACTGTGGCGGGCAACGGAACCTTCTATTCCGGTGCCGGCCGGACGGCGACTTCGGCTGCGCTGTTCAGTCCCCAGTCGGTCAGCGTAGACCATTCGGGCAATATCTATTTCCCGGACAAGAACGCCGTATTGAAGGTCGATGCCGGCGGCCACCTTAGCCTTTTTGCGGGCATTGGGCTGGCGGGTTTCAGCGGTGATGGCGGCCCGGCGACGAACGCCGGGGTCAATAATCCTTTTGGCGTATATGCCGATGCGGCGGGAAATGTGTATATCGGAACCAGTGGTGATTTCAGGGTGCGGAAGGTGAGCCCTTCGGGTATCATCACCACCTTTGCGGGCAACGGAACAAACGGCTATACTGGTGACGGCGGTCCTGCGACAAGCGCGTCCATCGGCCATGCACAGGGCATTGCAGGCGACGCAGCAGGGAATATCTATATCACTGACTTCGATCATGGCGTTGTTCGTAAAGTAACACCAGCGGGAATCATCTCGACCTTTGCCGGCACCGGCACGCCCGGCTATAGTGGCGACAACGGACCCGCGACCTCGGCGCAGCTTGGTGCTCCGAATGGCATTTGCGTCGATGCGGCCGGGAACGTTTATGTCGCGGATGACGCCCCAAATTCGGTAAGAAAGATCACTCCGGCGGGTATAATCACTACGGTGGCAGGGAGTGGCGATACCAATACTGGAGATACCGGCGACGGCGGGCCTGCTACTGCGGCCCTCTTCGGGGACATCGAGGGACTAACCTGCGACGCTATCGGCAATCTCTATATTGTAGATGGCTCGAACAACCGGGTCCGACGCGTCGACGCCAGCACTGGCATCATCAGCGCATTTGCGGGTAATGGCACGCAGGGATTTGCGGGCGATAATGGACCCGCGCTGGCGGCGGAGTTTAATGGTCCCTGGGCTGCCTCGATGGATGGACAGGGGAATGTCTATGTCGGGGACGCACAGAACCAGCGTGTCAGGAAGATCACGATCCCGTATACCCTGCCGAGCGTAAATACTTCGATCACCCAGACGATCAACGGCACGCTGTCTGCTGATGTGAACGACAACTCATTTCACCGGATCGTGACGGTGACGCCCACGGGTGGCGCCAATGCGTTGGGGGGCAGCGTGGTCTTCGGACTGAGCTTTGACCCTTCGATACAGCTGTTCAATGGTCATCCTTATGTGACGCGCCACTATGATATTACCCCGGCGGCCAATGCGGCAACGTCTCAGGCCATGGTGACGTTGTATTTCGCGCAGTCTGAATTTGACGCTTATAACAATTATGTAAGCGCAAACCACCTAGGGTTGCCTGTGCTGCCTGTCAATGCCGCGGACGTCACCGATATGAGCAATATCACGATCATGCAGTTCCATGGCACCGGTACGGCGCCCGCCAACTATACGGGAGGCGCCGAGCTGATAACGCCGACGGTCAGCTTTGACAATGCCAACAACTGGTGGGCGATCAGCTTCCCGGTCAACGGTTTCAGCGGTTTCTTTTTGACGTCGGGGACTGTTCCCCTGCCGCTGCACCTGCTTTCTTTCTCCGGTCTGCTGCAGGGCTCCAGCGTTACTCTTGACTGGAAGACGGCCGACGAAACAGGAACCAGGCTTTTCAACGTTGAACGGAGCAGCAATGCCAAAGACTTTACTTTCATCGGTCAGGTGGTGGCAAAGGACGTTGCGGGTCCCAACAGCTATCAATACGTCGATCAGTCGGTGGGAGCGGGCGTCTGGTACTACCGGCTGAAGATGCAGGACATCGATGGGAAATTCACCTATAGCCCTGTCATCTCGGTCAATGTGGGGGCGACTTTCCAGGGTATGCTTCTCTATCCGAATCCGGTTGCGGACCGGCTGTTCGTACAGCTGCAGTCGACGCAGACAGAGAAGACCGTGGCACGGCTGGTGGATATGCAGGGCAGGACGTTGCAACAGCAGGAGATTACCCTGTGCAATGGGGTTACTTCTTTCGTTTTTGATACCCGCAGCCTGGCGAGGGGAACATACTTTATCTCTGTGGGCGGTAGCAGGCCACAGATAAGACAGTTGATCAAGCCGTAACCGGCTTGCTTTTGCTTGAGTTTTCCGCTGCCCGGTCCTATATGGCCGGGCAGCATATTTTTTTTATGGGATCAGGTATTTTCCCGTAATTTCCGACGCCAACACACACATATGAGAAAACAACTACTTACATTGACTTGTCTGGCGGTGGTATGGACCACGCAGGCGCAGCAGCCTGGACGTCTGACAGCAACCGATTATGAACGGGCCGAGAGCATGCTGGGCTATAGCGCCGAGCAGCTGGTGGACCGCGCAAATGTGCGGCCGAACTGGCTGCCGGGAGATAAATTCTGGTATAGGATATTGACGGCCGGCGGCCATGAGTTCGTCCTGGTAGATCCGGCGAAAGGTACGAGAACTGCGGCCCCGGACCTGCAACAGCTCGGTGTCGAGTCGCCCAAACCCGGGGAAGGTCATCGGGGAAGAGGAAACGAGGTGCTGTCGCCGGACGGGAAGAAGGCAGCATTTATAAGGGACTATAATCTTTGGGTAAGGGATGTCGCCACGGGCGCGGAAACGCAGCTGACGACCGATGGTGTAAAGGATTTTGGCTATGCGACCGATAATGCGGGATGGAAGAGCAGCGACCGGCCCATACTGGCCTGGTCGGCGGATTCCCGGAGGATCGCCACGAACAAACAGGACGAACGCAATGCGGGCGATATGTACCTGGTGACGACCAACGTGGGCCATCCCGTACTGAAGGCCTGGAAATACCCCCTCCCCGGAGACAAGGAGATCGCCATGATACATCGTGTGATCATCAATGTGGACACGCCGAAGGTCATCGCCCTCAATATACCTGCCGACCCGCACCGCGCGACCCTGAGCGACGATATCGCCAGCAGCGGTACGCTGGATGACGTGGAATGGACGGCAGACGACGCTGAACTGGCCTTTGTATCGACCAACCGCGACCACAAGCAGGAGAAATTCAGGATCGCCGAAGCTGCGACCGGCATGGTCCGGGAAGTGTTCGAAGAGACCGTAGCGACGCAATATGAATCGGGACGCGGGGCCATCGACTGGCGCTATCTTCCCCAGTCGAACGAGGTCATCTGGTATTCCGAGCGCGACAACTGGGGTCATCTGTATCTCTATGACACAAAAACGGGTCAGCTGAAGAATCAGATCACAAAAGGCGAATGGGTGGTCTCCCGCATCGTCAAGGTCGACGAGAAGAAAAGACAGATCTACTTCCTGGCCGCGGGGAAGGAAACGGGCAACCCCTATTTCAACCATCTCTACCGGATCGGTTTTGACGGCAAAAAACTGACGTCGCTGAGTCCGGAGGAAGGCAATCATACGATAACCCTATCCCCGGGTGGTGGTTACTTTATGGACAGCTATTCACAGCCTGATGTTCCGCCGGTAACGGTACTGCGTAGCCTGGACGGCAAGCTGATCACCACGCTGGAGAAGGCGGATATCTCGCGGCTAATGGCGACGGGATGGAAGGCGCCGAAGCCTATAATGGTAAAGGCTGCGGACGACAAAACCGATCTGTATGGGCTGCTGTTCACCCCTTCGCACCTGGACTCCACGCGGAAATACCCGATCATAGACTATATCTATCCGGGGCCGCAGGGTGGAAGCGTTGGAAGCTGGTCATTCAGCGTCGGACGCGTCGACGACCAGGCGCTTACCGAGCTGGGCTTTATCGTGGTCGCGATAGAGGGCACCAGCAATCCTTACCGCAGCAAGAGCTTTCATGATATGAGCTATGGAGATATGTCCACCAATACCCTCGCAGACCAGGTGACGGGTATCCAGCAGCTGGCGAGCCAGTATTCGTGGATCGACGTCAACCGTGTGGGCGTCTGGGGGCATTCCGGCGGCGGCTTTGCGACGGCGGGCGCCATGTTCCGGTATCCCGATTTTTTCAAGGTGGGTATATCGGAGTCGGGCAACCACGACAACCGCAACTATGAGGACGACTGGGGTGAGCGCTATGACGGCCTGCTGACGATGGGCGCGGATGGCAAGTCCAACTATGAGGCGCAGGCCAACGAAAACTATGCAAAAAACCTGAAGGGGAAGCTGATGCTGGCGCATGGGCTGATGGACAACAACGTTCCGCCCTACAATACGCTGCTGGTCATCGAAGCGCTGACCAAGGCTAATAAGGACTATGACCTGGTCGTATTCCCGAATGCCCCGCACGGCTACGGTATCTATAATCCGTATATGATGCGGCGCCGCTGGGATTATTTTGTGCGGTATCTGGCGGGTATTGAGCCGCCGGCGGGGTATGAGCTGAAGACGAAGACGGATCCCCGAAGCGATGGGGAGGAGATGCCGGGGAGGCGGCGGTAGACAACGGCAGACAATACTATTTTATGCCATATAATGAGACTCTTGCCAACCGCATTCGCGAGGCGCTGATCGACGTACCCAAAGTGAAAGAGAAAGAGATGTTTAGCGGCGTCACCTTTATGGTCGACGACAAGATGTGCATTAGCGTGGGGCCGGACAGGATCATGTGCCGGATAGACCCGGAGATACACGACCAGCTGCTGGAGGAAAGGGCCTGCCGGCCGATGGTCATGAAGGGACGTGAGTATAAGGGGTATATTCTGGTGAATGAAGAGGACGTGCAGCGGAAGGCCGAGCTGGATTTTTGGATAGGGCTCTGCCTTGATTTTAACTCCAGGGCGAAATCGTCGAAGAAGAAGGTGGCTCCGAAGAAGAAGGTGACTCCGAAGGAGAAGGTGGCTCCGAAGAAGAAGGTGGCTCCGAAGAAGAAGGTGGTTCCGAAGAAGGCCGCCGCGCCGAAGAAGAAAACAGCTAACCGAAAAAAATAAACCTACTATGGAAAACTTAAGTGAAACTTTTCACCCGTTGAAGGAGCTATTGCATCCCAAAGCGCTGAAGGAAAAAGACCTCATGTCCCATGAGAACCCGATCAACCTGAAAGCGGAAAAGTCTTATCCCATAACGCTGGATGATGTCACCTTCTCTTTTGGCGCGGGGTCGGCAATGAAGGTATCCCTCTTCAACGACGAGGATGACAAGGACGACGACGACTTTATCTGTACAAAGGATAAGGATCCCGGCACCCCCATCGTCTTCGACACTGCCACGGAAGCTTATCTGAAATATTGCAATTCGGTGTCGGCAAAGGCTAATCAGCAGGTGACCCTGGCCGATATCGGATTTAGCCTCAATCTTTCCGCCGGCGGCAGCGCCCGGACGGTCTTTTATAAGAAACACCCCAACGCCCAGCTGGTGCGGGATGCCTTTGTCGAAGACCTGAAGAGTTTTAGGACCATCTTTAAATTCGACGATGTAGCGGGACTCGAGGCAGGCAACGGACTGGGTTTTGCCGTCAATGGCACGCTCAGCAGCAACCTGAAGATCAGCTGGTCCAATATCATCGCCACCGGCATCTCCACCCTGAGCAGCCAGCTGCCACTGCCGGTAACGCTCGATATCAGCCTTACCCCCAGCCTGACGGCGGACTTCAGCGTGTCGGTGACGGACGACTTCGCGTATCTGCTGACCAAACAGGCGGATGGCAAATACCGGGTAAGCATCACCAAAAAGAAAACGACCTCGGAGAACGTCGGGCTCGGCGCGTCGATCGGCGTCCAGTTCGCTGATCCCACCACTCTCGGCCAGCAGGTGGGCGCCATCTGCGACAAGGTCATCCAGTCGGTGCTCGGCAATACCATCAACGAGATCAACGCCGCCGTTGTGAGCTTTAAGCAGGGGAAGAAATCGCCGATAGTCGAGAAACTGTTCAACCTGTTCCACCTCGACCAGCTGCCTCAGCCGATCGACCTGCTGACTCCCAAGCTTAAACAGCTGGAGCAGGATATTTCCAACACCATCACTAAGTTAGCCACCGATAGTGTCAACTTCTCGTTCAGCTATTCGTACGGGCGCATCCAGGACGACGAGGAGATACTGTCCCTCGTGATCGGCGGCGATGATCTGAAGAAATATCACAGCGATCTGTTGCGAATGAAGACCGGAAGGCTGCTCGACGCTCTCCGCAGGAACGAAATTCCATACACCCTTATCACCTATCTGAACCAAAAGGTCCTGACCATCACTAAGTCCTGGGGACTGGGGCTTACGCTCTTCGACTTCACCCTGCTGACGAGCAAGGACTATGAAAAGTCGACGACCAATGTCCAGACCGATCTGAAAGGGGTCAATAAGAAAGTACAGATCGATAGGGAGAAGGGATATAGATGGCAATTGTTGAAAGGTACAGGTTCATGGAGCGGGCTGATCAGCGCCGTCATGGCCGATCTATCGCCGTCGCCGACACTGGAGAAATTCGGCTATACTTTTCTGTTCAATACTGTATTGAAGGACCCGAACGTCAGGGAGGACGATCTGCGGTCCTACCTGGACGCCGCTGCGGTCTGGATGGCGGTCAACTCTTCGGACATCGACGGACTCGTCCAGAAATATGCGGCGCTAAAAGGAAAGGAGGTCCTGGTGGAGCTCAAGCTGTCGTTCCCGGACAAGGTCATGCGCGCTCTCCTGCAGCAGATAGCTACGGAAGGATGGGGAACGATAAGCAAGAAGCGGCTGGCCCGGGCGATGGGTGGCGCGATGAGCTGGATGGCTGACTATAAGTCCAGGTCCAGCCTTCCGGCAAGACAGGAGGCGTATGCCCCATTGTGGTCCGAGTACCTCGACAATCCCGACGAGGAAGTGGAAGACCTGGCGTCGCTCGCTGAGACCGAGATCCGCGGACTGGGTGATGAGGACCACCTGGCGGAGTTCGAGGCTGAACGGGCGAACTGGGTATTCGGGAATAGTTTTGCAGGCGCCGTCCGGAGCAATCCGGGGCTGCAGGGCTGTCTGAAGAACTTTGTCACGGGCATGGGCGATCTGCAGACTAAGATAGAGAAAGGCGCGGCGTATACTGTTTTTGACCAGTCGTATGACAATATCAGGGACTGTCTGCGATATTCCTTTGCGCTGACCTCGGTGGGGCGTTTCCTGCTGCTCTATGCCGCCGATCTCAATCTGCTGAATGACGTGGGTCGGGTGCTGACGCTGAGCTACGGCCCCGACGACAACAGGACGGTGATCAATTGCTCTGTCGTATAGGACGGGCTTCGACCCCTTCTTTGGTGATCTTAACGGGCTTTATCGTTCCGTCGGGATTGAAATACATGTGGTCGATGCAGGTGACGCGGTGATTGCCGTCGGTCTCTCCGAGCGGGCGCCGGTGGTAGACGATATAATAGTCGTCGGTTCCGGGGACGTGGAGGATGGAGTTGTGTCCTGCTCCTGTCGCTACGGTCATGTCCTGCTGTAGTATCTTGCCAATACGTTGGAAGGGGCCGACCGGAGAGTCAGCTATCGCATAGGCGACGGAATAGTCGGGGCCGGTCCAGCCGCCTTCGGACCACATGAAATAGTATTTGTTATTCCTTTCGAACATATATGGGCCTTCAACATAGTGCTCGGGTGTTATCTCCCTGAAGATCGTGCCGTCGCTGAATGGCAGGAAGCCCGTGAAGTCGGGCTTGAGCCTTGCGATATTGCAGTGGCGCCAGCCTCCATAGATCAGATAATACTGACCGTCTTTGTCCCGGAAAACGGCCTGGTCGATGGGCTGCGCGCCGTTGTGGAATTTGTCGATCAGTGGACGACCGAGATAGTCCTTGTATGGCCCCTCGGGTTTGTCGGCTACCGCCACGCCGATGCCTCCGACCGAGGAATCGTTCTGGATGTCATTGGCGCCGAAGAAGAAATAGTATTTGCCGTCCTTTTTGGTGATGGCGGGGGCCCACATGGCGCGCCGGGCCCAGCGGATGGCGCTGGTGTCTAAAATATCTTTGTGCTCCTGCCAGTGGATGAGGTCGGTCGATGAGAAGGCGTCGAAGTGTACCTGGTCGTTGTATTTAGCCGAGTAGGTGGGGTAGACCCAGTAGGTTTTGCCGAAGATGGTGGCTTCGGGGTCGGCGTACCAGCCGGGAAAGATCGGGTTGCCGGAGGTTTGGGTGGTGGGGGGTTGGGAGTTGGCGCCGACGGCGACCAACAGAGATAAAAAAATCAGATAGAATCTTCTGGGCATAATAGTTGCCAGTCGGACGATCATCCAGATGATAGTTCCCGCGATGGCTAAGAAGAATATTCTCTTTCCGTGATGCCTCGCCCATTGGGGATAGACGGGCACGTTCCGTCCGTCGGGGAGTGTCTTTTTGGTATAGGCGAAGACATAGCCGATGACGAGGCCGAAAAGGCCGCCGAAGATGGCGCTGAAATAGCCGAGGACGATCCAGCCCTTATGCGTCCGTTCGGGGCGCGAGAGCTCTCTTATCCGCTGTTGTTTGAGGTTTTCGGCTTCCCTGGGGGTGACGGCCTGTCCCCGTTGGGCCAGCAGCTGTTTGGCAAGGGCGTAGTCAAAATGTCCCCATTCATCCGGCTTTGCGACGATGTCCTTTAGCTCCTGGTCGGTGAACGATAACAAATAATAGTCGGGGTCCACGTCGTGGAGGTGTTGCCGGTAATATTCCTCCAGCGCCTGGTGGGCCTGGTCGAAGTCTTGTGCCCGCAGCTTGAGGTGGATCGTGGGTTCCACGATGTTGGTGACAAAGCTGGGGTTGAAGTTCGGGTTCTCGTCGGCTATCTGTGAGGGAATGCCCAGCTCCGCGAGCTGATGGGCGATGGTTTGGGCCAGCTGCGGATCGTTGAATTTCTGAAACGTCAGGTAGTTGTCAGCCATATAAACCGGAAATTACGTTATTTTGGACCAAATAATCAATATGAGAACCAAGCCCCTTCCGGTGCGACTGCTGCTGTTTGCCTGGCTCCTTTGGCCCTGCGCGGTCCTCCCCCAGACTCCCGCCTTCATCACCGATAGCCTGGATGCCTATGTGCGTCAGGGGATGAAGGACTGGCAGGTGCCGGGGCTGGCGTTGGTCATCATAAAGGACGGGAAGGTGGTTATCGCAAAAGGCTATGGGGTGAAGGATGTGAAGACGGGCGAGCCGGTGGATGAGAACACGCCGTTCATGATCGCCAGCAATACGAAGCTGTTCACCGCTACGGCGCTGGCTCAACTGGAGTATGACCATAAGCTGGCGTTGGACGACAAGGTCTCCAAATACATCCCTTATTTTAAGTTATACGATTCCGTTGCCAGCCAGCTGGTGTCTATACGGGATATCCTTAGTCATCGCATCGGAACAAAGACCTTTCAGGGTGATCTTACATTCTGGAACAGCAAGCTGAGCCGGGAAGAGATCATCCGCCGCATCCGGCTGCTAAAGCCGTCGCGTCCCTTCCGGCAGACATGGGGATACTGCAACAGCTGTTTCCTGACGGCGGGTGAGATCATTCCGAAAGTGACTGGCAAACCGTGGGAGGAATATATACAGGACAGCCTGCTGACGCCGCTGCAGATGACGCATACCTATACGAGTCTACGGCTGGTGCCCTCTTCGGTGAAGCTGCCTCAACCCTATACGACGGCTTTTACCGGTGACCTGCACCCGGTGCCGCTGGACCACTGGGACAACCTTGGACCTGCTGCTGACCTTATCAGCACCGTCGCCGATCTCAGCCATTGGCTGCAGTGTCAGCTGGACAGCGGACGCTGGCAGGGCCGGAGGGTAGTTCCTTTCCCGGCGATGATGGCGACGCGCGATATCAATACAATGATGACGAGCCGGAAGTCGGAGGAGCTGCCGATCAATTTCATGGGCTATGGCCTGGGGCTTGTCGTCAGCGATTATAATGGCCTGCAGACCTACTGGCATACGGGCGGCGCAGCGGGGATGGTGAGCGTGCTGACCTTTGTGCCCGACGAGCACCTGGGGCTGGCGATCCTCACCAACCAGGACAACCAGGAATTTTTCTTTTTGCTGCGGCACCAGATACTGGATGCTTACTTAGGCGTTCCTTATAAGAACAGGAGCGAGGCTGGGCTGAGGACCTTCGACAGGGTGATGAAGGATACGCTGGCGACGATCAATGGCTGGAAGGCCAGGGTGCAGGGGGCGAAGCCGCCGATGCCGTTGTCGGGGTACTGTGGACACTATGCGAATAAAGTTTATGGTTCGATGGATATAAGGCAGGACGGAGGGCGGCTGGTGTTGAGGTTCAACAGTCACGATAATCTGACGGCGAAGATGGAGTATATGGATAATGGGGAGTGGTTGCTGGAGTATGATAATATCGAGTATGGGATATATACGACGAAGTTCGGGATGAAGGATGGGAAGGTGGTTGGAGTGGAGACGAGGCAGAGTGATTTTGTGGAGTATGATGGGTATAAGTGGACGAAGGAATAAAGTTTGGTTGGAGGAGAAATTTTGGAATCGCAAATCAACCAAAAACGAAAACTCGAGTTTGAAAAATCGTGGGGTCCTGAACTAATCCTGCGGCGGGGATTAAACTTTTTTTGGATCTGGTGGTCTACTGTTTTGAAAAAAAAATTCTTATGCAAATGAGGGTCATTGGCATAGTCATTCTGGCAGTTTTGGGTGTGGGGACGGTAAGTGCGCAGGACCGCTGGGGGAAGGTGGACGGGTGGATGGCGGACAATACGAGGGATATGGGGGGCCGTGCGATACTAGTGGTATATAAGGATGGAAAGGTGGAGTATATGAAGTCGGTCAACGAAATGAGCCGGCGGCAGAAGATGGTCAATAAGTTCATCACCAGAAGGCAGGGGAAGGAGGCGGATCCTGGCGATTATACTATCGAGACCCGGCAGCCGATCGCCAGCTGTAGCAAATGGCTGAGCGCGGCTCTGGTAATGACCTTTGTGGATGAGGGGAGGTTGAGCTTGTCGGATACGGTGGGAAAATATCTGCCGGTGCTGTCGCAGCATGGTAAGGGTGGGATCACGGTGCAGGAATGTCTTAGCCATCTGACGGGGATCAATGAGCCGCCGCTAAAGGAGTCGATAAAGGAGATGAGGAGCGTTGCCACCATGGATGATGCGATCGCTGCCATTGCAGCGATGCCCATGGAGGGCGAGCCGGGGAAGGTGTTTCATTACAGCAATGCCGGATTGCAGATCGCGGGGGCTATTTTGGAGAAGATAAGCGGGAAATCTTTCCAGGCGTTGTTTGCAGAGCGCATAGCGCAGCCGCTGGAGATGAAGAACACGGATTTTGGGAAGGGGCCGGTAGCGATGCCGGCTGGTGGGGCGGGAAGCACGCCGGAGGACTATATGCATTTCCTGGTGATGATACTCGATAAAGGGGTTTATAAGGGAAGTCGGGTGCTCAGTGAGAAGAGTATTGCGGCTATGCAGGTCAACAGGATCACGCCTGCTATTACTATCGGGTATTCGCCGGCGCAGTCGCTTGGGCTCAATGGTCTGGGGTATGGATATGGGGAGTGGATAATGGGGACGGCGGTGACGAGTCCGGGTTTGTTCGGCAGCTTCCCCTGGGTGGAAAAAGAGAAAGGTTATTGTGCGTTTTTGATGACGGTGTATGTCAAGAATGATGGACGCGGTGAACGGTACACGACTTTAAAGCAGCTTGTCGACGAGGCGTTGGATCAGGGTCGGTAAATGAGCCATTTTTTTCGGTGTTTGGAAGGGGAGGAAACAAATAATTGTTAAATAACAAGTCGTTTTCGCGGCGATTTTTATGGCGGCCTTAGTTTGGGGGCTGCATATGAAACAGGCAAAACTTCTGCTCATCTTTTTATTTTCCTATGTGGCTGCGGAATCGCAGGATATCAGGCTGTCGGGAACGATCTACGATGCTTCTGCGCGGTTCACCTTGCAGGGCGTTAGTGTAGTTGGCGTCTCCGGCAGGGGAACGACTACTGACACTCTTGGTCACTACAGCATTTCTCTTCCTGCTGGTGATAGTGTCTACTTTTCCTATCTGGGCCGGGCTACGGCGCGGATACCGGTAAAGGATATTCCGGCTGGTATTCCTTTCGACATGAGCCTGGATATCGCGGTCGACTCGCTGCCGACCGTTTTTGTCCGGGCGCATAACTATCTGCTGGACTCTCTCGAGAACAGAAGGGAATATAAAAAGGTATTTGACTATGACAAGGGTTATGTCGACGGGTTGAAGTCGGGACGTGGCGGGCGCAGCATGGGCGTGGGTATCGACTTCGATATGCTGCTGGACGGCAGAAAGAACAGACAGATGCTTGCCCTGCAGAAGCGGTTGATATACGAGGAGGACGAGAAATATATCGACCACCGCTGGACGAAGGCTCTTGTACATCGCATCACCGGGCTCGAATCGCCGGCGCTGGATACTTTTATGCGCGCGTACCGTCCCACCAAGGAGTTTATACAGAGCTTTGAGACGGAATATCAGTTCGATCACTATATACAGGAGTGGGGGAAATTTTTCGCAGAGGATTGGAGGACGAGTCACCCGAAGGGGGTGGGGGTACCCGGTATTGACAGTACCGGGAGAGAGCCTGCGAGGGGCGAGGTTGATCCCCAGAGGGGAGGGGGGCCTCCAGCGAGAGGTGGTGTTGATTCGCAGAAGGGAGGGGGCGCTCCGGCGAGAGGTGGTGTTGATTCGCTGAGGGGAGGGGGCGCTCCGGCGAGAGACACTACCGGTCCGAAATAGCTTTCAGCAAATCATTCTCGCGCTGGAGGTCCTGGTCGGCGGGGTAGGGTTCTCCGACGCCAAGGTTCTCCGGCCATTGTTTTGCTTCGGCGATCAATTTTTTCGCCTTGTCGAACTGGCGCCGGTGCATGCATTCTTCGGCCTGGGCGAGGAGGGCGTCCCGGTAGACGTCGTGCGCGACGGTGGCGCCTTCGAACGGAATGATGGTGAGGCCGCGAAGCAGCTGGGTGCATGCGGCGTACTGGTGGTTGGCGAGCAGGGTCCTGGCGTAGAGGAGACCCATAATATAGTTGTCGCGATGGGCAGCGTAGAACTTTTTCGCGATCTCGCCGGCGCGGGTAGGATCGCCGTGTGCCAGCATATATTCGGCGAGCAGCTTTGCGTATCTCCAGGAGGCGTCGAGCGCGAAGGCGTGCTCGAGGTCGGCTTTGGCGCCGGAGGAATCCATCGCCGCGCGGAAGGCATAAAAGGGAGCGAAGGAGGGCGTTAGGCCGCTCACCAGGCGGCGGGCTTCGTCCAGCCGGTTCCGGTCCCTATAGATAAGGGCGAGCTGGTAGCGAAGGAACCAGGAGTGGTTGGTCCGTATCATGGACTCAAGTACAGAGGCAGTCTCCGAACGAAACGGGAATGCGCGCACGGGATCGAGCGTCGTTGTGTCCAGTGGCTGGTGCGTAAGCCAGGTCTGCCAGATGCGGACCTCGGCGGTCGACGGGGCGAGCGCCAGAACCCGGACGGCGTCGTCTGACAAGCCGCAGCTATAGTACCAGATAGCGAGCTCGAGAAAGGTCTCCTGCGGGAGTTCGTTGCGGATAAGTGCCGTGAAGGCGGCACCCTCCTTCTCGAAATGTGCAAAATGATTTAGAGGGTCGTATGAGAGTAGTGTCCGGATGCTTGTGGTTGGATCGTCTCCGCGCCGGCGCGCGATCACTGCCTGCAGCTGGAGGGCGTCGATGTTCTGTGGTTGCGCCGCAAGGGCATTTTCTGCGGCCGCTGCGGCACGGGGAAGGTTTTGGGATCGCAGGTATAGACGAGCGAGCTGTGTATATGCGGCGCTGCGCCAGGCAGGTGTGAGGCTGGCGATGTCGAAGCCGTCGGCGGCATCGGTGGTATGACCAAGCTGCATGTTGGCCAACCCATAATTAAAATTGGCGCCGCCGTCTTCGGTATTGATGCTGAGCGCGCGGCGCGCGAGGTCCAGCGCTTCGGGATAGCGCATGTTGCGGTAGAGCAGTTCGGCTTTTTTGACGAGAGCTGGCAGCAACCACCTGTCCTTTTGAAGCGAGCTGTCGAGGTGCGTCTCTGCTGCTGCATAGTTCTTCTGGTCCATATCCTCGCAGGCGGCGATATAGTGGCCGTAAGCGGAAGACCAGTCGAAGCCTGCGGGGGCGTCGACGGGCCGGGACAGGTCGCCAGCTGTCGGTGACGAAGACCATGTCAATAGCTGATGGCCGAGTGTAACGGTGAACGAATCCGTCGGGGCCGGTAAGGAATCGGTAAATAATTGTAAGGGGGTAAGATGGAGGGCCCTGGTATAAGCCCCGACCCGGAGCGTATCATCGATGGCCTGGGTCGGGGAGAACCGGATCTTTATCCACTGGCCTTCCTGGACGACATTTAGCGCGCCGTATTCGCTGGCCGACGCGATGCCACGGGTACCCAGGACAGGATACCAATATTCTTTCCAGGTGTCGGTCTGGAAAGGCGCCAGGCCGAGGTGCTTGAAGGGGGTGAGACTGCTCTTCTCCGTATTCTGATTGAACAGCCGGCCGGACTGCAGCTCCACATATTGTCCATCGGTGTCGGTGAGGAGGTGGTCCCAGATCATTCCCTGCCGGGAGAGGCCCCATATCCAGATCTTCTTCCCGGCCTTGCCGTCGTGGGTGCCATAGCGTACCATGCCATAGTCGTCGTTGTGCCAGTAGGCACCCGCAAAGTCTGTGTACTTGCCAAAAACGTGATATGACTTGTACCCTCCGAAATCATTATTCCGATAGAAGGTGAGGTTCTTCCCGTTGGTGGGATTGATGGGCCAGCTGCCGTGCTCCCCGTTGTGGCCGAGGTATTTATTACCGGGATAGACGAACTCCAGGTCGCCATCTGCTTTGAGGCCGGCGTTCATCCAGTGATAGTAGGGCTGGTCGAGGGGAGTAGCGTTGTACCAGAACGACCGGGTTGTAAACCAGGCCTTGTCGGCGGGCAGGCGTATCTCCACCCGCCAATAGCTGCGGGTCAGCAGGTCGAGGGTGCCGATAAAACAGCTGACGCTGCCGTCCTCGTTGGTGCGTGTCAGATAGTCCACCGGCGTGGCGCAATTGGGTGTGTGGCCGATGATGCCGTAGTTGGCTTCCAGCCCGCCGCTGGTCCAGGGGCCGCGCATGGCGATGTCGCGGAATTTGACCGTATGGTTATAATAAAGAAAGGGACGGTTCGTCGACTTCTCGATCGCCGCCCAGACTTTGCCGCCTATCTCGGGGAGGATGAGGAGCTTTATCCACTTGTTCTCTAGCTCGACGACCTTCCAGTCCTTGTCGACCGACTTTGTAGTGAAGCCGTCATAGCGGAAATAGGGATAGACGGCGGTGTTCATCGGGATGGGACTGGGGTCGGAGAAGGGATAGGTAGGGAATTTCTTATTATACTCGCGGACGGTCGAGGCGGTGGGTGTGGTTTTAATAATTAGCAGCCAGCCTTTGTTCTTTGAGACCGGGATCGGGTCTCCGGGATGGAAGGTCGCCGCGGGCTGGAAGTTGGGGATCGCAGGCGCCGTAATAACGGCCTGCGATGAGTCGATGCCGAGTCTGGTCCAGTCGATCTTTAGGTGGATGGTTGTATCTGAGGATGCCCAACTGGCAATTGCAATAAGCGCCGTCCGTGGCTTGTGGTAAACTGTGGCGAGCACGCGCGGGTTAGAGGTGACAACGGGGCAGTGTCCGCTCCAATAGCCGATCATCTCCGTCCCCTTCATCCCAAATTCATCCCAGGTCTTCCAGATGCCTCGCGGGTCGGCGTTGTCCGTCCAGGGCATGCGATTGGTCATGCCGTAGATCATGCCCCGCCAGGGATTGCCGCCGTCCTGGAGCATCTCGCCCATGAGTCCGAATGGTATACCGCTGACCTCGGTGAGGAAGAATGAAGGATCGTTGTTCTCATAGTCGAAATATTCCCCGAACCAGAGTCGGTTGAGATAGGGGAAGTGCTCCATATAGAGATTGGCGCTGTTGTTGAAGCCGTCGTTCTTGTTGTACTGGTTGGCGGAGTGGAGATCGATGATGCCGGGGTGGCCGTCGAGGGTGAGGACCCGCTTGATCCTTTTCATCGTCACGCGGTCGAAGGCTACGTCGTCCAGGTAGATGCCGTCGATGCCGACGTGCTGCACCAGCCAGTTCATGCCCTCTACATAATAATTATGCCAGCGGGACATGCCGCTGTTGATCAGTGCCGCGTCCTTTATCTCCGGAACGAACCAGGCCGGGATATAGTCGTTGCCGACGTGCTCCTGAAGCCAGCTGAAGCCGCCGCCTTTGCCGGGAGAATAGATCTCGTGTCCGAGGCTGCGCATGGGGAATAGCTCCCAGGCCCGATCCGAGAGTTCGCGGACCGTGTTGTATATTTTTACTTTCAGTCCTTTTGCGTGGGCCTCGTCGATATAAGCTTTCATTGCGCGCCACTCGATAAAAGGGTAGTTGATCCAGGGATTGATCGGCGTAGCGTGGTGGATATTGACGACCGTAGCGCCCGTGGCCTTTATGCTGTCGAGGTTATTATAGCGGTGATAGAAGCGGGTCGCCCACTGAAAATCGGTGTTTATCGGGTGGAATGGCGTGACCAGGAAAGTGACATTGTAGAATAACGTATCCCCCTTCTTCATGGTGCGGCTGCCGCTGTAGTTGCGGACGAGGAATGTGCTTTCCTTTGCCGACATACTGATGCCGCCTTTCTCTCCGTTGCCCCAGCTGGAAGGGAGAAGCAGCGGTTTTTGGAGATAGAAATTGGTGTTCAGCGGCCGGGAGTACTTTTCGTCGCGGAGCGAATATTGCAGGCCTGCGTTGACCGAGCCGATCCATGCGCCGTCCTGGTTCTTCGTCGCCACCTGCCATTTCCAGTCAAAGCTGTCCGGGCAGTCGCCGCCCTTCCGGCCGAGTCCCATCATATAGCGGGCCATCGACTTCTTAAAGGGAATGTTCAGGCTGATATCGTCGAGCGAGACGTCCTGTGTGGCGATCAGTCTTATCTGGTACTGGAGATAGCCGTCAAATTCGAGGTGCGCGGCGGTTTGAAGCTGGAGAGTTGCGTTGGATGCTGTCGTTGTCCATTCTACCGTTCCGGCTTCTTTTTTGGTGAACTGTATGTCGCTGTAGGTCAGTGGACCAGAGCCCGAGATATTGAAAGAGAGGGGTGCGTCGAGGAGGTCGTTGGGTGTGTTGCTGAGGCCGGTCATCTCGGGGGTGAAGAAGGTTTGTATCTGTCCGGGGAGGCCCGAGGGGCTGAGGATCAGTTGGCGGCCGAGGAGGGAGATTGTGTTACCGGCGACCTGGAGGTCGGTGTAGGGAGCGATAACCGTATTCTCCTGCATCAGTGTAGAATTCAGCCATTTCAGCCGGGTCTGGTCTTCGGGACGACTGATGCCGCCGTCATCGAGGATGTTTGCGTTGATTTGAAGTGAGATGGGGACCGTCACGGCTGGAGCGTTTGAAGGTGTGATCGTGATGGAGCCTTTATAACTATCGATAGGAATGTCTTTTGGTATGTCAATAAGACACCAGAGTGCCTGTACTTGTCCGGCAGGTACGTCGACTATTTTGGTGAATGCTTTTCCGGTATAGTCGATACCGCTGGTGTTTAAGCAGGAACCTTGAAGGTTGTTGAATGTTATGTGGATGTTTGATAATGGATGAAGTGCGTATATACCCAATTGAAAAGTGTAGTTCTCTCCCCGTGATGCGGAACCGGTGATGGATGGTTTGTACGGGCGGCTGGTCCAGCGGTGAGGGAGGTAGTCTTTCATTCGTATTGGAAAGCGCCGGTCTTCGGGGAAGACGAGGTATTCTTTCTGTCCGCTGGTCTTTATTATCGCGGCTGTTTCCTTTGCCGTAGCGATGACCTGCATGGGATCGTAGCTGTTGAAGGAGTCGATGGGTTCGATGGTTCTGAACTCCGCCGTTGCTGCGGCGCCCGAAGGCTGCCAGCTGCTGGTTGCCGGAGGAAGGTAGACTCCTTTCGGGTAGTTGCTGCGGCCTTCGTTGCGGTAGGGCATGTAATATACATAGTAGAGTCCTTTGCCGCTGGTGGGCTGAAAGGTGATCTCGCCGGTCTCGTTGTTGAGAGCGCCGGTGGCGGTGTGGGTGATCAGCGCGCCGGTGGTGCTGTCCTGTATGATGATCCTTTTCTGTTCAGGGTGCGGGTCGGGGCGGCGCCAGGGGATCACTACGCGGGCATACTGGCCATCGGAGGTGACGGCGATGACGGCGCGGATGTTGCCGAGCGAGTCGGCATTCCATTTGGGTTGGGCCTGCGAGCTAAGGGATAGGATGGATATAATTGCGATGATAACTCCTTTCATGTACAGCAGTATTTTGGATGCTCTAAGTTAACGGAGGGGGTCCGGGCAAAAAATGCGCAAACGTTTGCACGAAAATATCAAACGTTTGCATGGGCTCAAAAGGCCTGTTCGGCGAGGGGTCCAAATTGTCGTAAGGAAGAAAACCTCTACTTTTATTTTGACCAAAACACTAATTGTATGAGAACGAGCTGCTGCATTTTGTCGTATGTCCTACTGATCTTTGCCACCTTATCCGTCAATGCCCAGTCTAAAGTTACAAAAGAAATTTCTGGTACTGTGACCGACGCCAAGGGCACGGCGATGTCTGGTGTTTCGATCAACGAAAAGGGAACCCAGCGAGGTACGGTCACCGATGCCAATGGTTTTTTCAAACTGCGTGTAGCGGGTAAGTCGCCGGTGCTGGTGGCGAGCTATGTCGGCTATGAAGACCTGGAGATGAGGGTCGGTAGTCAGACCGTCCTGGCGTTCACCCTGCAGGAAAGCACCAAAAAACTGGAAGAGATGGTCGTCATCGGGTATGGCGCCCAGAAAAGGAAGGACCTTACCGGATCGGTCAGCTCCATCGGCTCGGACCATATGAACCTGGGCGGCACCAGCAGCAATGTCGGGCAGGCCATTGCGGGCCGTGCGGCGGGTGTGCAGGTACAGCAGTCCGATTTCTCTCCGGGCGCGGGGATGAATATCGTCGTGAGGGGCGGCAATTCCGTCAATACCTCGAATCAGCCACTGTATGTCATCGACGGTTTTACTTCGGATAACGGGAGCTATATCAATCCCAACGATATCGAGAGCATCCAGGTATTGAAAGATGCTTCGGCGACCGCTATCTATGGTGCGCGTGGCGGCAACGGAGTCGTGATGATCACCACCAAGAAAGGCAAGACGGGGAAGATGCTGGTCGATGTCGACGGCTCTACCGGTACGCAGAGCCTGACCTATAAGCCTTCGCTGATCAATGGCAGCCAGTATCAGTCGATACAGAATGCCATCGCGACGGAGAACGGGACGACTCCACCGTTCAACACGAGCTTTCCCAGCACGAACACTAATTGGTATGATCTTGCCACCCGCAGTGCGACGATCCAGAATTTAAGCGTGAGCGCCAGCGGCGGCGACAAGAACGGCCATATCTATATCAATGGCAGCTACCTCAAGCAGCTGGGTGTACTTCGCAATACCGATCTCAACCGCTATAGCGCCCGTATCGGTGCGGACAGGACCGTCAGCGATAAGATGAAGGTCGGAGGTAACGTCTATGTTGCCAGCAGCAATTCGGATGTTCAGAAATATTCCGGGGATATCACGGCGCCGCTGTACTCTATACTGACCTATGGTACGAATATCCCCGAGTTCAACCCTGACGGCAGCAACTATCGTTATCTTGGGAAGGACAATCCCATGGCGAGCCTGATGCTGCTGACGAATACTTCGAGCAATAAATTGGTCAACGGCAATATCTTCCTCGACTACGATATCATCAAGCATCTTACCTATCACGTCAGCGTCGGCGGGGAGTTCTCGCAGACCACCAACGGACAGTACACTCCCCTGTCGTTGGCCGCGGGCCAGGCCAATGGCGGCGTGGCGTCCGAGCAGATGTTCACGACCTCCCGGTGGCTGGTCGAGCAGTATCTGACCTATAAGTATTCGATCGGCGATCATTCGCTGACGGCGCTGTTCGGTACGACCAATCAGAAGGACGTGCTTCAGTCCTTGCTGGCGGGGAGCAAGGGGTATTCTACCGATGTATTCCTGAACAATAACTTAGGCGCGGGCGCTACGAGCTATCCCGCTCCCGGCAGCTATAAAGACGAGATCAAGCTCAGCAGCTATTTTGGCCGTCTCAACTATTCCTACAATGACAAGATACTGGCGACGTTCACGCTTCGCGACGACATATCTTCCCGGTTTGGCGCGAACTACCGGCATGGACTTTTCCCGTCGGGTGCGCTGGCCTATCGTTTCACGGATGAGAGTTTTATCAAAGACAGCAAGGTGATCTCCAACCTGAAGGCGCGTGTCAGCTATGGTGTTACGGGGAACGACCGAATCGGCAACCACTCCTATCTGTCGACCTTTAGTCCTTATAATACGGTGCTATCCAATGGAAGTACGCTGTCGGCGGGGATCGAACCTTCCGGCCTGTCCAATCCCAATCTGAAATGGGAGAGTACGGCGCAGTTCGATGCCGGCGTAGACGTCGGGTTTGCGAACAACAGGATCAACGCGACCATCGACTATTACCATAAAAAGACCAGTGACCTCTTGTTGGCTGTGCCGGTGGGACAGTGGTGGGGTTTTAGCTCGCAGACGGCCAATGTCGGTTCGGTACAGAACCAGGGAGTGGAGCTCGGGATCAATACGGAAAATATCAGCGGCAGGGATCTTTCCTGGAATACCACTTTCAATATTGCCTATAATCGCCAGAAGGCGTTGTCGCTGGCCCCGAGCATTGCCTTTATCAGCAGCAACACGGCCAATCCCAGCGGCGTTGTCTCGGCGCAGGAGTTCACCAGGCTGGTGCCGGGCAGGGAGCTGGGGGAGATCTATGGTTACAAATACCTGGGGGTCATCAAGAGCACTGACCAGCATACTACTGAGCCGAATGCCAAGCCGGGGGATCCGTTGTACGAAGACCTCAACCACGACGGCAAGATCACGCCTGATGACCGTACCTATCTTGGCAATACCAATCCGCACTGGATCGCGGGCTTCAGCAATGATCTCCGGTATAAGGGGATCGACCTGGGCGTCTTTTTCCAGGGGGCGTTCGGGTACCATCTCTACGATATGAACAGGCTGGTATTGGAGTCTACCACGGGTGTGGCGGCGCTCGACAGATTTGTTCCGGGTACGCATGAGAACACGAGCGTGCCGCGGCAGGGTTATTTCCTGACTACCTATGGGAGCTATGTCAATTCCCGATTTGTCGAGAATGCGTCTTATGTCCGGCTCAAACAGGTGTCGATCGGTTATACCCTGCCCGAGAGTCTGACCCGCCACCTGCATTTCTTTGAAGGCATCCGTATCTATGCGACGGGTCAGAATCTGTGGACCATTACCGGGTACAAGGGTACGGACCCCGAGGTCAACGTTCATGCGGGCAACAATCCTGTGGGGGGCAGCCTCTCGGGGTCTGCGGTCATTAATGGCTCTGTCAGCAATATCGCCGGCGGCCTCGACTTCAACTCCTTCCCTGCTTTCCGTACCTATACGGTGGGTTTAAAACTGACCATCCACTAAAATTCAAACTCTGCAGATATGAAAAGATATTTTGCTCTTGTTGCTGCGGTGCTGTTGCTGGGCGCCTGTAACAAATCACTGGACCCGAAAGTCTATAGCAGTCTTACCAGCACCAACGCTTTTGTTACCAAGTCCGACGCGGTTGCGGCCGTCAACGCTGTCTATGCGCGATTGAAGGGACCGAGCGTAGGCGACAATTTTACCTACTGGACCGTGCGACATTTTGCGCTGACGGATCTGACGACCGATATCGGTCACTGCAGCTATGGTGGTGATCCGGGACAGCTATCCCTGGGGCAGTGGAATTCCGCCAACGGGCTTATCGGCCAGGACTGGCAGTATGCTTACAAGCTGGTCTCTGATGCGAACAATGCGATCTTTAACATCACCCCGATGAAGGGTATCACCGACGCGGAGAAGTCGCAGTTCGTGTCGGAGATAAAATTCTGCCGGGCGGTTGCCTACAGCGATCTGACCGATGCTTTTGGGCCGGTGATCCTGGCAACCGAGAAGGACCTTGCCAGCCCGGCATATACGGGTCAGCCGAAGCCGTCGCCGGTCGCGAGCATCGATAGTATGCTGATAGCTGACCTGACCGCCGCGGCAGGAGTGCTGCCTTTGAACTACCAGAACAACGCCATCTATTCTACCAATGATGTGGGGCGTGCTACGAAGGGCGCCGCGCTTACGCTACTGGCGAAACTCTATCTGCGTGAAGGCAACTGGCAGAAGGTGGTGGACCTGACCCAGCAGGTCATGGCCCTCAATACCTATTCGCTCTATCCGTCGTACCTGGGATTGTTCGCCGAAGCCAACAAATGGTGCAGCGAGAATATCTTTTCGGTGCTCTGAGACGCCAATACCAATGGCGCGGAGCTGATGAATCACTTTGGCCCGCTGAACCATCCGGTGGTGCAGAACCGCTGGCAGTACTATGCCGTGTCCTGGGATTTCTGGAACGGCTTTGACAGTGCGGACGACAGGAAATGGTGCTTCTATCCAGTCTACAAAGGCGTTGATAACCTGATCTACAAGCAGGGGCCGACGCTGACCAGCACGGCTCCAGCCGGATTCAGCTATATGGCGGATATCGCCACCAAGAAATATGCGGACTCGGTGGGTTCTGTGACCTCCTACTATGACGGGCACAGCGTGGATATCCTGCGCTATGCAGACGTCCTGCTGAGCAGGGCTGAGGCGCTCAACGAGCTCAACGGACCGACTGCGGAGTGCTTTAGCCTGGTCAACCAGGTAAAGGGGCGTTCGCACGCCAGGCTGCTGGATCCGGCGGGTGGGTATACGAAGGATAGTTTCAGGGACGCGCTGTTGCAGGAGAGGGGATGGGAGTTCTTCTATGAAGGCAAGCGCCGAGCTGACCTGGTGCGGATGAACAAATACGACGTCATCGTCAACGCGTATCTGAAGCGCATCGGGCAGACGCCTGCGATCTCGATGCCAAAGAACAAATATTTTCCCTACCCGCTGAGTCAGGTACAGGTGAATCCGAATCTTAGCAATGCTGACAGACAATGATACGACGTTTAGCGATAGGTTGTATGGTGCTTGCCGCCGGCTGTGGATACAGCGGCGGCGGCGCTGTTAAAGAGATACATATCGGGAGGCACCATAACAATGCCCTGCAGATAGAAGTAGATGCGTCCACGGTGGACTCAGTCGAGACCTATGTCCGCTATTGGCCGGATAGTGTCGGGCAGGGTGGGGCTTTGGTTTCGCCTGTCACGCCGAGGGGCCTGGAGCATAAGATGGTCCTGCTCAACCTGGCGCCGGGTGTTCAATATTCCTACCAGGTGGTAGCGGGAGGTGTTGCGACCAAGGTTTATAGGTTTGAGTCGCCGGTGCTGCCGATGTGGCTGCAGGAGCAGTTCAAATACAGCAGCGACTCGATGGCGCTGGTGCCGCAGGTCTTTAAGGAGGGTTTTATGCTGCTGAACAAACGGGAGACGCCCGGTGTCGACTATATCGTGGATTGTTATGGCCGGATCCGGTGGTATCATGAGGTGGACGGGACGGGCTTCAAGGTGACCCATTTTACCCGCGATCGTACGGTGCTGTCTATCCTTGGGAAGAACGACGAGCCGACCAGCTATGGCAGCGAGATACTGGAGATCAACCTGGAGGGGGATACTGTTTTGTATCTGAAGAAGGGGATGGGTGATCTGAACTACTCGATCCATCACGAGATACTGAAGGATACGCTTGGACGTTATCTGACCTTATTTGTCGACCAGCGGCTGCTCGATCTGCGATCTGTCGGGGGAGGTCCCCGCGATACGGTCAACGGGGATGGGATATTGATACTGGATCGTGCCGGTCGGGCGCTTTGGCGCTGGAGCGTTTTTGACGTTGTCGACCCTTTGAAGGACCCGCATCTTTTAAAGACCCGGAGGGACTGGATGCATGCGAACAGTCTCAATTTCGACAGGGACGGCAATTTTATCGTCAGCTTCTACAACAACGGGCAGATATGGAAGGTCGATTCGCATACGGGTAGGGTGCTTTGGAAGTTCGGGAAGGGTGGGGACATTGCGATGCCGGCGGAGTGCAGCTTTACGCAGGCACATGCGGTACACATCAATCCTTCGGGGGCGTTGATGTTCTTTGACAATGGGGTCGAGAACCGGCGATCCGAGGTCTTTGCGGTGCGCCTCGATGAGGCGGGCCGACGGGCGGATATGGACCTGCACGTGCGACTGCCTCCGGATATCTACAACGACCGGATGGGCAGTGCGTATATGATCACGGATAGTACTGTCCTCTGTTGCAGCAGCAAGAGGAAGATCACCGTGCTGGTCAACAGGAAGGGGACCTTGTTATGGGATATGGAGACGGCGATACCGCCCTACCGGGTAGAATTTTTAAAGAAACAACAGGTGGCGCCCTGGCTGGTGCCGTGAATGGTATGAAAAAGTTATTCGTTGTTGTGGCGGGGGTTGGTTTTTTTTGGGCTTGTACCAATGGAGTGAGTGAAGTTACCCCGAAAAAAAATGTTTCTGTTGATGCGATCCTGACGGTGGATACTGCTGCGATCCCGAGCGATAAATTTGGGGAGCTTGTCAGGTATGGCAAGGAGCTGATGTACAATACCGCGTATTATATCGGCCCGGATGGGGTCAGTGGCCATTATACGCGGAATAAGATGAACTGCACCAACTGCCATCAGAACGGTGGCACCAAGCCTTTTTCCTTCAACCTGATGGCTTCGCATGCCAGCTATCCCCAGTACCGTGCGCGGGAGGGGAAGGTGCTGACGCTCGCCGAGCGGGTGAACAATTGCGTGATGCATCCGCATAATGGCCGGCCGCTGCCGCTGGACAGCAAGGAAATGGTGGCTTTTCTTTCCTATCTGAAATGGATCAACGGGGCGGCGGCCGGTCGCGCGCATTTCAAGGGCGAGAAAAATCTTGAGGTACAGTTGCCGGCCGTAGCCGCCGACCCGCAGCGGGGGCAGCAGGTCTATGTGGCGAATTGTGCGCGCTGCCATGGCGCCAATGGGGAGGGGATGATGCGGAGCGACAACGTGACCTACGCGTATCCGCCATTGTGGGGGCCCGATTCCTATCAGCCGGGCAGCAGCATGCACCGGATCATAAAGGAGGCCCAGTGGATCAAGGCGAATATGCCTTATGACAAGGCGACCTATGACAAGCCCTTCCTGACGGATGCGGAAGCGCTGGACGTTGCGGCGTTCATCAACGACGACAGTCAGCACAGCCGGCCGACGGTGAAGAGTTACGACTATCCGCATATGGAGGAGAAGTCGATCGACTATGACCGGGGGCCTTTTGCGGATAATTTTTCGGAGCGGCAGCACAAATATGGGCCGTACAATCCCATTATCGCGGAGTGGAAGAGGAAGGGGCTGCGACCTGTCTGGTGATCGTCCTCAGGCGGGGGCTCATTTCGTTGTACTGGCGCAGCAGCATCGACTGGTTGAGGGCCCGGACGTAGTTGTGGTCCTCATACCTGCGGCCATAATAAATATCGTCGTTGAGGTAGTCGGTCAGGAAGCGGAGGGCCTGCATATACATCATAAACGCACCGGCGTATACGAAGGCTTCTTTTTCGATTGCGGTCAGCTCGTCCCGCATCTCCTGCATATAGCCTTCTACGATAGCCTGGAAATAGGACTCGCGGACCGTGATGAGGGTCAGGTCCTTCTCTTCTTCCGAGACCGGCGAGAGATAAGTGCGCAGCATGTCTCCTACGTCGCTGATAAAGTAGCCGGGCATCATCGTGTCGAGGTCGATGACGCAGATGCCCTTGCCCTGCCGGTCGAACAGCACATTGGATATCTTGGTGTCGTGGTGGGTTACCCGAAGCTGAAATCCTTTATTGGCGCGGATCTCCTCATATTCTGAGACGATGCTATTTTGTGATTCGAGGTAGCCGATCAGTTGGCCGGACCTGCGGATCCGGTGTGTATTGCCTTCATCCAGCGCCTTCCGGAAGTCGCGATAGCGGCGGGACAGGTCGTGGAAGCCGGGTAGGGTCTGGTGTAGGTTGTGGGCTGGGAAGCCGGACAGCAGGCGCGTGAACTCGCCGAATTTTCTGGCCGCCTCATAAGCCTGGGAGGGGGTGTCGGCGACGTCGATGGTGATGGAGTTCCCGATGAAGGGGTAGAGACGGAACCAGGCGTCCTGGCCGGTAGCCCGGACCAGCGGTTGTCCTTTCAGAGATAGTACAGGCCGGGGAAAAATGGCGTTGGGGAAACGGGTCGACAGGAAGGTGGACACCTGTTCGATATTGTCGGCGATCATTGCGGGATCGGTGAACACTTCGCTATTGATCTGCTGCAGGACGAAATCTCCTTTTGGGCTTCGTATTCGCCAGGTGCGATTGATGAGGCCGCTTCCATGGGGAGTGATTTCGCAATCCGGGGGGAAACCATAAGCAGACAGGATCTGATCCAGCATAAGGTGATTATTCTATCTCCAAACATAATTAAGTTATGGGAGTAAACAATGCGCAAACGGTTGCGTCAACCGACCGGAGGGAGGTTGGCGCCGCGAATAGCGGCGCAGACATTGGCCCCGCCAGATGCCGAAGGTTCTCGAGCGAAGCGAAGAGAACGACCGAGGAGAGGCAAGGGACGCCGCCTCGACGAAGGTCTGTACGGGACAGCAGGATCAAGGGTAATGAAGATTGTTAAACTTTGGAATTGCTTTTGGGTTGAATAGTGTTGTTGTGGATGAACGGAGCGTCGCAAGAATGTTGAATAGAGGATTATCGCTGACCAAAAATTATTTTTTGCCGTGGATGATCAATTGCCCGTTGATGACGATGTTCTGGAAGGTTTCGGGTTCGTCGGGGCGGGTGGGTTTTTCTTCTTCGGAGAGAATATTGATGAGCATTTCGGCGGCCTGGGCTCCCTGTTCGTACGGGTATTGTTCGACGCTGGCCATTGGCGGGTTTTCGAGGTAGCTGGTGATCGGGAGGTTGGCATAGCTGACGAAGCAGATATCCTTGTTGATCTTCAGTCGTTGCTGGCGCGCGTACTGCATGGCGTCGAGCGCGATATAGTCGTTGATCGCGACGATGGCGGTGGGGCGGGGGCGCTGGCTCAGGAGGTCCTGCATGGCTTTGTGGGTACTCTCGCGGGTGAGGTCGGTGGAGACGACGAGGCCCATGTCGATCTTGAGGCGGCGTTTTATGAGGACCTGTTTGTAGGTTTCTGTCCGCTCTTTTGACGACCGCATCTGTTCGGGGCCGTTGAGGACGCCGATGCGGCGGTGGCCTTTTTCGATGAGGAATTCGATGGCTTCGCGGGTGCCGCTGTTCATATTGGAGTAGACCTTGTTGAAATCGGGAAGGGAGGGGACGCGGTCGAAGAAGACGACGGGGATATTGTATTTCTTCAGGGCGGTGAAATGGTCGTATGTGGTGGTCTGTTTGCTGAGGGAGACGATGATGCCGTCGACGCGGTTGTTCTTGAGGGTTGTAATGATGCGGCGCTCGCGTTCGAGGTCGTCCTTGGACTGGCTGATGAGGACGCTGTATTTGTTGCGGCTGGCTGTTTCTTCGATGCCGTCGATGGCCTGGGAGAAGAATTCTTCTTTGAGGTTGGGGATGACGACGCCGATGGTGAAGGTCCGCCGTTGTTTGAAGAAGATGGCGGTCTGGTTGGGTTCGTAGTTGAGCTGCTGGGCCAGCTGCTGTACGCGCATCCTGGTGCGAAGGCCGATGCCGGGGTGGTCGTGCAGTGCGCGGGAGACCGTGGAGACGGAGACATTCAGCTGTTTGGCTATTTCCTTGATGGTGGGGAGCTTGGCGTCCTTCATGGGATAAAGATAGGGGTTTCCTTTTAGGGTCTTGGGAGGGGATGCGAGGTGGGGGTGATGCTGCCGGTGGGGGTCCCTGGGAGGGGGCGCGGGGTTGGGGGGTGACGCTGCCGACGGGGGCGCGGGGCCGCGGTTTGGGGGATACAAAAAACCCGCCAGGGTTATGGCGGGTTTAATTTCATTCACTGTAAAGGGTTAGACGTTTTGTGGTACAGTGGTTTCAGAGACAAGCGCCAGAGGCGCTACCGACGGCATTCATTGGGACTGGATCGGGTTACATAGGGATTAGACTGGATTACATAGGGATTGGACTGGATTACATAGGATTGGATCGGGTTACATAGGATTGGATCGGCATACATAGGATTGGATCACGGTTCATAGGGATTGGATCATTGTTTTCAGGGTTAAGACCATGGTTCATAGGGACTGGACTCGATTGCTACGGTTAAAAGGGTCCGCGTTTCATAGGTTTTGGATCAGGGTTTTTCGGAAATTGGATCAGGATCTTACGGATATTGGATCAGGGTTTCATAGGTACTGGATCACTGGGTACGGACGTCGGATCTTTCGGAATTTGGATATTGGATCAGGGTTTTTCGGATTTGGATATTGGCTTCTGGATACTGGATCTTGCAACGGGTGTCTCGCGCTTTGACAATACAAAGATGCTAAGGAAATCACGGCATTCCGCATATTTCCACATGCTATTCACATTGTTGCTTGGTTAACTTAAAGCGCTTTAGGAACAAACACCTAAAATGTGATTTTCCCCATATGGCTGTATCGTATTTTTACGATGGCTTGATACCTCTGAAAGGTCAAATATTGGCCTAAAATCGGGATATTTGGATATGGCAAAGACCAAGACCACCATTCTCAGGACGGATATACTTTCTGACAACTGGTACACACTGAAGAAGATCACCTATCAACGGGAGAAAAGCGACGGAACATCAGAGACACATAGCCGGGAGGCTTATGACAGAGGGAATGGCGCAGTCATCCTGCTATACAACCGCACCTCGCGGACAGTGATACTGACGCGACAGTTCAGGCTACCCACCTTTATCAACGGCAACCCTGACGGGATGCTCATCGAAGCCTGTGCGGGACTCCTGGATAAGGATCAGCCCGAGACGGCCATTCGCCGTGAGACGGAAGAGGAGACGGGCTACAAACTATCCACTGTAGAAAAGATATTTGAAGCGTATATGTCACCCGGTTCGGTGACGGAGATACTCTATTTCTTCATCGCGGAATATTCCACCGACATGAAGGTCCACGAGGGAGGGGGGTTGGCTGAAGAAGACGAGAATATCGAGGTGCTCGAGCTGTCGATCGACAGGGCGATGCAGATGATCGAAAGCGGCGAGATAAAGGACGGGAAGACGATCATGCTGCTGCAGTACATTAAACTAAAGAACATCCTTTAATATCAACCACATGAAAAAGCTTGCCTTATTGCCTTTAGGCCTTTTGATCCTGGCGGGTGTCGCCGATGCACAGACCGCAGTACCCAATGCACAGTCCCCACGGGTGACCACGGCCGACGGCGTCGTTGAGGGAGTCAAAGAGACCAGTGGCATCCTATCGTATAAAGGCATACCATTCGCCGCGCCACCGACCGGAGATCTTCGCTGGAAGGAGCCGCAGCCAGTGAAGAGCTGGAGCGGCGTGAAGAAATGCGACCACTTCGGGCCCCAGGCCATGCAGCCCCGTATCTATAGCGACATGATCTTCCGCTCTGCGGGGGTCAGCGAGGACTGTCTCTATCTTAATATATGGACCCCGGGCGGGGACGTGAAGGACCTGCCGGTGCTGGTCTATTTCTATGGCGGAGGTTATGTGGCGGGCGATGGTTCGGAGCCCCGCTATGACGGCGAGAGCATGGCGAAGCAGGGTATCGTCGCGATCACGGTGAACTACCGGTTAGGCGTATTTGGTTGCATGGCGCATCCTGAGCTGACGAAGGAGTCACCGCACCACGCCTCTGGTAACTATGGTCTGATGGATCAGGCTGCGGCGCTGGCCTGGGTGCGCAAAAATATCGGAGCTTTTGGTGGCGATCCTTCGCGGGTGACGATCGCCGGTGAATCGGCGGGCTCTTTTTCTGTGAGCGCGCAGATGGCTTCGCCGCTGTCGAAGGATCTTATTGCGGGCGCTATCGGCGAGAGCGGGTCATTGCTGGGAAGCGTTACGAAATCGCTGGCTGAAGCGGAGCAGATGGGCGTGGATTTTGCGCGCAGCTGCGGGGTTTCGACCCTGGCTGAGCTGCGGGCGATGCCGGCGGAGAAGGTACAGGATGCGGCGAAACAATATTGCAATTATCGTTTTCCGGTCGTGGTTGATGGCTATTTCTTCCCTAAGCCTCCGGTCGATATCTATCTGGCGGGTGAGCAGGCGCATGTGCCGTTGCTTGTGGGCTGGAACTTTGAAGAAGGCAATTACAAGTCCATCACGGGCGACAATCCGCCCAGGAAAGAGAACTATGAGAACGGCGTGCGCAAAATGTTTGGCGCCGCGGCGGATACTGTGCTGCAGTTGTATGCGGCGGCGAATGATCCGGACGTAGAAGAGGTGGGGACGGACCTTGCGAGTGATAAATTTATTGCTTATAGCACCTGGCGGTGGTCGGATATACAGGCGAGGACGGGTGGTAAGCCGGTATACCGGTATTTGTTTGGGAGTCTGAGGCCATCGTCGAAGCCGGCGAGGAGGCCGTCGCATTCGGCGGAGATAGAATATGCGCTGGGGAATCTGCCGCTGAATACCGTTTATGCGTGGACGGCTGGCGATTATGCGATCTCTGCGACGATGCAGGGGTATTTTGTCAACTTTATCAAGTCGGGTAACCCGAATGGGAAGGGTATCGGGGTTAGTAGTGGGACTCTGGCGCAGTGGCCGGCGGTGAAGCCGGGAAGGCCTGCGGAGGTAATGAATATCGGGGCGCCGACCGGGGCGAGGGTTGAGCAGCATCGGGAGAGGTATCTGTTCTGGCAGGGGAGGGGTGGATTTTAATTAAAACAATTATATGCGAATTATTTGGGTGTTCACAGCGGTACTGCCCCTCTTTTGCGCCGCGCAGTCGTATCAGAAGCTGCATGAAAAAGCAATTGTGGTAGACACGCACAATGACGTGCTGAGCTCTGCGACGATGCACGGGCTGGATATCGAGACCGATCTGACAGGGAAGACGCATTCCGACCTGGCGCGGTTCAGGAGGGGTGGGGTCGACGTACAGGTGTTCTCTATTTTTTGTGACGACGGCTATGGAGTGGGTAGCGCTTTCCGGCGGGCGAACCAGGAGGTCGATTCGCTATACGCTATTGCGGCGAGGAATCCGGATAAGATGCAGATCGTGACGACCCCGGAAGGACTCGAGCAGGCGGTGAAACACCACAAGCTGGCGGCCATGATGGGCGTCGAGGGCGGGCATATGATCGAAGACAATATGGACTACCTGGATAGTTTTTACAGAAGGGGTGTCCGGTATATGACCCTGACCTGGAATAACAGCACTTCATGGGCTACCTCGGCTGCGGACGAGACCAACAGGACCTTTACGGTGACGCCTTATGGGCTGACGGAGAAGGGGAAGGCGATCGTGCGGCATATGAACGAGATCGGGATGCTGGTCGACCTTTCGCACGTAGGTGAGCGAACTTTCTGGGACGCCATACATACGACGATAAGGCCGGTGCTGGTCTCCCACAGTAGCGCATATGCGTTGTGTCCCGTCCCGCGCAATCTGAAGGATGACCAGATCAGGGCTGTCGGTGAGAATGGCGGGGTCATCATGGTCAATTTTTACTCGGGTTTTCTCGACAGCACCTATGGAAGGAAGCTGCAGGCCTTTTTGACAAGACACAAGCCTGAGCTGGATTCGATGGCGGCGGTAAAGGCGCCCGGCTATGCTGTCAACGAGTTCCTTTCGAGAAAATACCCGGAGGAGGCGGACTCTCTGCGGGCGCCGCTGTCGCTATTGATCGACCATATTGACCATATTAAGCAATTGGCTGGCATAGACCATGTGGGACTGGGTTCGGATTTTGATGGAATAGAATCGCCGCCAAGGGGTCTGGATGATGTGACGACCTACCCATTGATCACGAAAGAGCTGATGAGGCGTGGATATAGCAGTACTGATATCATAAAAATACTGGGCGGGAACTTTATTCGGGTATATAAGGCCAATGCCATAAATTTACGACCATTATGACCTCGAGACCGGTATTTTTCTGCATCGCAGCCTGCGCTTTCCTAGGATCCTGCCAGCAAATGGAGACCAGCGATAATAATGGAACACCTACCGACAGCCTGGTGGTTACCAGCGTCTACCCGGTGCAGGCAATGCAAGTGGTGGCGCCCGTCGGCATTAAACTTTCCTATACCGGCAGGACGACCACGGACAGCTCGTATTTTTACCAGGTAACGTCTACGCATAATGGAGAGATCTTTGGATTCAACCTGAGCGTCCCGCGCAAGGAAACGGGTATCGCCTACCTTTCCAGCAAAGGCAAGCCCAGTGATGACCTGCTGCATTTCATGCAGAGATTGTATGGGCAGCGTGTGGACTCGGCGAGTCATATGGGCGAGTATATTGCCGCCGGCTTTTCATCGCTGGGTGCGCTGGTGGCAACGACGGACATTATGGCAAAGCCTGGGTCAGACAGCACAGGGCAACAAAAGCCCGGTACCCTTGGTACCCAGAACAAACTGATCTTCAGAAATGCCGCCGGCGACCAGGCGGAGATATATCTTGACATCGACGAGAAAGAGCATTGGATCGGTCTTATGGAAAAGGACTCGACCAACCGGGCGCCGCTGATCAGGTGCCTAATGCAGAAATAGCAGTATGATCCTCACTATCACAACCACTCATTATCCGGCCTCCGACCTTAGTTATTTGCTGCACAAACACCCGGCCAGGGTACAGCAGGTCGAGATCACGGCCGGGATCGGGCATATCTTTTACACGGAAGTAACAGAAGAACGGTGCACCATATCCTTATTGCTGGATATAGATCCCATTGGACTGGTTCGCCGCCGTACGCCAGGCGGAAACGACTTTGCGCTTGACCAGTATGTGAATGACAGGCCCTATGTTGCGAGCTCTTTTATGAGTGCCGCTCTTGTCGCTGCCTTTTCGACGGCGCTCAACGGGCGGTGCAAGGACAAGCCCGAGCTTGTGAATGTCGCGATGCCGTTGCGGGCAGAGATCGCCGTGCTGCCAGTCCGGGGCGGAGAGGCCCTGCTGCGTCAGCTGTGGGAGCCGCTTGGCTACACCGTGGAGGCCGAACAGCATCAAATTGATCCGGAGTTTCCTGACTGGGGCATGAGCCGCTATTTTACGGTCAGGCTGAGCAATACCGTTACGGTCCAGCAGCTGCTATCCCACCTTTACATACTCATACCCGTATGCGACAATGACAAACACTACTGGGTCGGGGAACACGAAGTGGAAAAGCTGCTGGAGAAGGGCAAGGACTGGCTGCCCGGGCATCCGGCGCGCGAGCTCATAACCAGGCGGTACCTGAAGAACCAGGGACAGCTGGCGAATAAAGCGCTGCTGGTATTGATGGAAGGGGATGCGGTTCCCGACGAGATTTTGGAGGAGCCGGCGCCTGTTCAGCGGGCCCATGACCTGCGGCTGCTGGCGGTGAGGGACGAGCTGGTGCGGGTCCAGGCAACCAGCGTGGCCGATCTCGGATGCGGGGAGGGCAAGCTGCTGCGCCTGTTGCTGGAACACAAACAATTCACGCGGATACTCGGTATGGACGTCAGCTACCGGAGTGTCGAAATAGCGAAGGACAGATTGAAGGTCGAGCGGATGAGTCCGAGCCAGCAGCAACGATTGCAGCTGATACAGGGTTCGCTGACCTACCGCGACCGGAGGTTAGAAGGCTTTGACGCGGCTGCGCTGGTGGAGGTTATCGAGCATCTGGATGAGTCGCGGCTTGCGGCGCTGGAGCTGGCAGTTTTTGCGTATGCGCGGCCGGCGACCGTCGTGGTCACGACCCCGAACTCGGAATACAATCGACTATTTGCAGGTTTTGAAGAGGGGAAGATGCGGCACAGCGATCACCGGTGGGAATGGACGCGCGCGGAATTCGCGTCGTGGGGAGACAGCGTGGCTTTAGCCCATGGATATGAAGTAGTATACAAGCCCGTCGGCGAAGAGCATGCGGAATATGGTGCATTGAGCCAGATGGGCGTCTTTACAAGAAAATAATGAATAGGACACTGGATATACCTGAACTGTCGCTGGTCGTGCTTATCGGAGCTTCGAGCTCGGGGAAGTCGACATTCGCGCGCAAGCACTTCAAGCCGACGGAGATCGTATCGTCGGATCACTGCCGGGCGATGGTCAGCGATGATGAGAATAGCATGGAAGCAACGGGCGATGCCTTTGACCTGGCGCGCTATATAGCGAGCAAGCGGCTGCGGAATGGGCTGCTGACGGTGATCGACGCCACCAATGTGCAGGCCGCGGCCAGAAAGGACTGGGTCCGGATCGCGCGAGAGCACCATGTGCTGCCGGTGGCGATCGTTGTCAACATGCCTGAGAAAGTTTGTGAGCAGCGACACCAGGCGCGGCCGGACCGCGATTTTGGCAACCACGTCATTCCGATGCAGATAAGCCAGCTGAAAAAAAGTATGCGGCAGCTGAAGCTGGAGGGTTTCCGGCATGTTTTCGAGCTGAGGGGGCAGGCGGAGGTCGACGCGGTGACGGGTATTGTTCGAACGCCGTTATACAATAACAAGAAATACGACCATGGGCCTTTTGATATCATCGGTGATATACATGGTTGTTACGATGAACTGGTCGCGCTTTTGGGCAAGCTTGGTTATGTCTCGCTGGATGGTTCGTGGATGCACCCTTCAGGCCGCAGGCCGATATTCCTTGGAGACCTTGTAGACAGGGGCCCGGACTCGCCGGGTGTTCTGCGACTGGTGATGGATATGGTAAAGAGCGGGGGAGCGTGGTGTGTCCCGGGGAATCACGACGTCAAGCTGCTGAAATGGCTTAACGGGAAGAATGTGCAGCTCAAGCATGGGCTGGAGCAGACGGTGGTGCAGCTGCTCGCGGAGACGCCGGAGTTTAGGGACTCGGTGAAGGAATTTATCGATGGTTTGGTCAGTCACTATGTTTTTGATGGTGGGGGGCTGGTTGTGGCGCACGCGGGGTTGAGGGAGGAGATGCAGGGAAGGGGCTCGGGAGCGGTACGCGAATTTTGTCTTTATGGAGAGACTACGGGGGAGATCGATGAGTTTGGGTTGCCGGTGAGGTATAACTGGGCGTCGGAGTATCGGGGGAGGGCGACGGTGGTCTATGGGCATACGCCGGTGCCTTATGCGCAGTGGCTGAACAGGACTATTGATATAGATACGGGGTGTGTGTTTGGGGGGAGGCTTACGGCGCTGCGGTATCCGGAGAAGGAGCTGGTTTCGGTGGAGGCGGCGAGGGTGTATTGTGAGCCGGTGAGGCCGATCGAGATGGGGTCCGCGGATGGTGGTGCTGCGGGGGGTGGTTTTGGTGCTGCGGAGGGTGGCTCGGGGCTCAGCCTACAGCAGGCTGACGACAATGTGCTCGATATCGAAGGTGTGTTGGGAAAGAATATCATAACTACCAGGCACGGCAATTCTGTTACTATTAAAGAGGAGAATGCGATTGCGGCGCTGGAGGTGATGAGCCGGTTTGCGGTCAATCCCAAATGGCTGATCTATCTTCCGCCTACGATGAGTCCATCGGAGACCAGCGGGCTCGAAGACTACCTGGAATATCCGAAAGAAGCTTTCGACTATTTCCGTGGGGTTGGCGTGGGAAAGGTGGTCTGCGAGGAAAAGCATATGGGCTCGCGGGCGGTGGCAATCGTCTGCAAAGATGAGACGGTCGTGAGGCGGGTATTCGGTATCGATAACGAGGGTATCGGGGTCATCTATACGCGGACGGGTCGCCCTTTCTTTTCAGAGAAGGCTACGGAGCAGGCGCTCCTGCAGCGGATCAACGGGGCGCTTGAGAACAGCGGCTTCTACGAAAAGCTCAATACCGATTGGGTCTGTCTGGATGCGGAGCTGATGCCGTGGAGCGCCAAGGCCCGGCTGCTGCTGGAGACGCAGTATGGCGCGGTTGGCGCGGCGGGCAGGCATGCCCTGGCGGGAGTGATGGAGACGTTGCGTGCGGGGGTGGCGAATAATCCGGATGTCGCGCCTCTGCTGGAAAAGTATGCTGCGCGTCAGGATTCGGTGGATCGTCTGTGCGAGGCTTACCGCCGGTATTGCTGGCCGGTGAACAGTCTTGACGATTATAAGCTGGCGCCCTTTCATGTGCTGGCGACGGAGGGGCGGGTCTGGATGGACAAGGACAATGAATGGCATATGGAGACGATTGCGGATGTGTGCAGGGCTGACAGTGGGATACTTATGGCTACGCCCTATCTGGTGGTGGATATCAATGATGAGGTCGGTTTGCAGGAGGCTACTGACTGGTGGCTTTCGCTGACGGCGGCGGGAGGGGAGGGAATGGTGGTGAAATCGCACGATTTCTTTTTTAAGAACAAGCGGGGACTGGTGCAGCCTGCTATCAAGATAAGGGGGAGGGAATATCTGCGGATCATTTACGGGCCGGAGTATACGATGCCGGAGCATCTGGGGCGGCTGAAGGGTAGGGGGTTGTCGGGTAAACGGGGGCTGGCTTTGCGGGAATTTGCGCTGGGGATGGAGGGGTTGGAGAGGTTTGTGAAACGTGAACCACTGCGAAGGGTACACGAGTGTGTGTTTGGGGTGCTGGCGCTCGAGAGTGAGCCGGTGGATCCGCGGTTGTGAGGTAGGGGATGGGGGTGATGGGTTTGGTCGTGGGGATGGAGTTGACGGGTTGTGAGGCTGCGTTTAATGGGGTTGTGAGGCCGCGTTTAATGGGGTTGTGACGCTGTGGTTGACGGGTTGGGGTGGTTGTTATCGCCGGATATCTACCTCAAAGTTGACGCCGGCGGGGGGTGGTGTGTGGTGGCGTTCGTACCAGCCGCGGGTGTGGTGGTGATACTGGTGGTAGTAGTTGGTTTCGTAGCAGCTGGTGAGGGAGAAGGCGACGACGCCGATGAAGAGGACCATGCTGACTATATTGATGATGTTTCTGGGCTCGCGTTTCATACAACAGGTTTGTCTATAGGATTGGAAAAATCCTGCCAATTATAAATACGGCAGGATCGCGCTTTTAACGCGAAAAACCAAGGAAAATTGTAGACATATTTCCACGTCGGAGAGTGATTTTGTCGATGGGTTTTTGAGGAGAAATAGGTGGTTTATGGGTTCTTAAAAATTAAACCCGATAGGGGTCAGCTATCGGGCCTTTAATAGTTTGTACAATTGGACCAGAGCAACGGTGAACTAAACTAAGAGGTTAGGGGTTTTCCGGTAAAAAATTTACCGCACTAAAAGTATTTGATTCTTAGGAACTAAAAAATAGACCCTGGGGTTTGTTTTGGGGGACCAGGGGACGGGGAAGGCCGCAGAGGGCTGGTGGGGGATAGTGAGGTGTGACGACCGGGGAGGTGACGCTGGTCAGGGGTGGGATGTTGACCGGGGAGGGGTCGCAGGTCAGGGGTGGGATGACGACCGGGGACGTGACGCTGATCAGGGGGATGACGACGAGGGTTCGCTGGCCACGGGTGGGATGACGACCGGGAAGGGGTCGCCAGTCAGGGGGATGACGACGGGGAGGTGACGAATAGCCGGGCGTGACGACGGGGCGATCGGCGAGTGGTAGCAGGCGGGTGGTGTGGGGCGGGTCAGGGTAACGGACCCTCAGACCTCGAAAAGGAAAAAGGGCAGGTGGTAGCCGGCCTTTGCGAGCACCGGCTTTGCCACGTTATATACTTTTGTTCCGCCGATGGCGCCCTCCAGGGTTCCCGCGTGGGCGTGTCCGTGGAAAGCCGCGACTACCTGGCGGCGAGTCAGGGGGTCGGCGAGGCGTGAGGAGCCGAGGAAGGGGAATATCTGTTCAGGCTCGCCTTTCACGGTATCATGGATGGGAGAATAGTGAAGGATGGCGATCTTTTTGAGGTTCTCGTGCTGCTGGTCGAGGCGGGTGAGGGCGCGTTCGAGCGCGAGGGCCTCGTTGACGGCCTCCTGGACAAAGGCCTTCATGGCGGTTTCGCCGAACATCGACAACATATAATTGTCGAAACCGCCGCCGAAACCCTTCACGCCTGCGAAACCAATATTGCCGAGGACCAGGGCCTCGCCGTCGAGGATATGAAAGGTCTCGCTTTGCAGCATCTGCCGGATCAATTTGTGCCGGCCTTTTTCATGGTCGTGGTTGCCAAGGACGGCGATCACTGGTATGGTACAGGCCGTCAGCTCTTCTTTTAACACCTGGGCCTCCGCCTCGTCACCGGTATTGGTAAGGTCGCCGCAAATAAGCAATATATCCGCCTCGCGGGATACCTGCCGGAAGAAATCGGTCCACCTGTTCTTTTCCGTCGCCTGCACGTGTATGTCGGCTATCGCGGCCAGACGCGTTTTTCCATCGGATGTAGGCATATCAGATCGTTTTTATGGTGAGTGCTTTGTAGTTGCCGTTTATGACGTCTACGGCGTATTGGGTTTGGTCGATGAGGGGGCCGCGGCAGACCTTCTCCTGAGGCGGAGGCGTCAGGTATTGCTGGCGTCCCCTTTCCAGCAGCTCGTCGAAGAGGTGGCGGGGGATGATGTGCTGGTAGTCCGAGGGATAGACGAACTGAAACAGCAGCAGCTGGGCCAGCAGCAGGTGCCAGTGCCGGTCGACGTGGTCCATGAGCCGTTGCCAGTCCATGGTCTGTCCGCAGTGCAGCAGCAGGTGATTCACGTCCGCGCCGTCGTACCGTTCGCGGTTCTGGACAAAGAGCTTGCACCATATCAACTCTTCCACCGGCAGAATCAGCACGGGCAGACCCTGAAAGTCTGCGGATACGGCGTGCTGGTACCAGCTGTCGTCTACGGCGCAGATATTGTTGGGTGAGTCGAAGATGATGTCCATGAAGTGCTCTCCCGAGAAGATCTTGGCCAGCCAGCGGACGTCAGTGAACTGGGCCGTATAGCCGAAGGCTTCGAATGCCTTCAGGATGCGCGGGACCTGGCTGGCTTTGCAGAAGATGTCGAGGTCTTTGGTGTGGCGGCTGATCCCGGTATAGTGATAAAATGCGAATCCGCCTCCGACCATGAACTCTTCGCCACTGGTCTGCAGCCTGAGCAGCGCCTCTCTATAGAACTCGCGGGCGCCCTGATCGTGTATCTCGGTAGCCATAAAAGGGTTACAATAAAAACTGTGCCCTGTGGGTGAAAAAGGGTATTTTGGAAAAAAACGATGGAAAAGAAATATTTTTTTCTTCGGTTGAACGCTGTCCGGGCCGATTTTATCCAGACCATGACCGATGTGGAGCGGGGGATCATGCATCAGCACGCTGCGTACTGGAGAGCATTTATGGAGGAGGGGAAGATCGTGGTCTTTGGACCCGTCCTTGACCCGAGTGGGGCGTTTGGGATCGGGGTGGCGAGGGTAGATGAGGAGGAAGAGGTAAGGCGGTTCATTGCGGGGGATCCTGCTCTTGCGTTGAGCACGATCGACTATTTTCCGATGATGGCGGTCGTGCCGGAGTAGCTGTCTTCGATCGCGTCCAGGTGTCGGAGCAATTCTTCTTTCAGAGCGGCCGGCATATTCCCGAAGAACTTATCGGCTATCTGCTGCGCCAGCTGCTGGGCTATGCGCAGGGTTGTCTTCCCTTCCTTTGTTATGCTGAGCAGACGGGCCCTTTTGTCCGAGGGATCGATCTTTTCGGTCAGCAGACCGGCGCGGATCATCCGGTTGAGGATATCAATACCCGTGGTGGGCTCAAAGAGGAGGTTGTAGCTGATGATGTCCGTTTTGCGAGTGGACTTTCGGCTATCGATCGAGTGGAGAAAAAAATACCATTCCGGCTCGATGTTGAGGTGTTCTTTCAGCGACAGGCGCAGATAGGCGCGCTGCAGGGAGGCGATGCGTCCCAGCATGCGGGAGAGGCGAAAACTGGTATTGGTGGTCACGCCATAAAAATACATCGAATCCGATGTATTTTCCTATCTTTATGCTCTAAATTTTCCGAAACGATGAAAAATTATCTTGTACTCTTCCGCGAGCCGGATGGAAGGATGCAGCCGCACAGCGAAGCCGATATTGCGCGACACCAACAAAACTGGAAGATCTGGATGAACCGGTGGGCGGTCCACCTTGCGGGGGGCAGCGGACTCACGCTGAACGGGAAATTGATTAAAGAGGGGAAGGTGAGTGAAGGGGTACATAAGGTCGGGACGGAGATTGTGGGGGGATTTTTGTTGTTAAAGGCGGAGAGTCTGGAAGAGGCTGTGGGGATTGCAGAGACTTGCCCGATCTATGAATTTGACGGCTATGCAGAGGTTCGGGAAATGCAGGGGTAAGATCGGGAGAAACCGGAGAGATCTGGAGTAACCGGGTAAGCCGGGAGTAACCGAGTAATTGAGAGAAACCGGGTAAGTCGGGAGTAAGCGGGTAATCGGGAGTAAGCGGGTAATCGAGAGTAAGCGAGTAGTCGGGAGTAAGTGAGTAATCGGGAGTAAGCGGGTAATCGGGAAATGTTGGGAAGGGGAAGGTTCGGAAATTATAAGGGTAGGGGTGGCAAATATCGGGGAGAGCCTTATATTTACACCGACCTATCACCAACACCAAACCGCTGATGACCGAAAATAGAACGCTTATCCGATCGCTGCAGTCAATCCTATTCCTATTGTTCTCGGGCTGGCTATATTTGTTTGTCACGACTCCTGTGAGGATGTGTCCGGACTCCTATGGATACTTTGCCGATGCCGGGCATCTTTTTGACCCCGGATACCAGACGATAAGGCCGGTGATGTATCCGGCATTGCTTTGGGTCTTCCATGCTATTCCCATAAAAATGAGCATTGTTGCGTATTTGCTCAACTGTGCGAGCCTGTTATACCTGGTAAAGCTCGCGAGTGGGAGGGGGGATGCCGAAGGGGTCGACGGGAAGAGGGGTGATGAAAGTGGGCGGGGAACTGGTGGGAAGAACCGCCTGTTCTCTTTGCGGAATACTATAGTAATGACGGCTTTGCTGATGCTGATAGGGCTTTGGAGCTACTGCGGAACCTATCTTACCGAATCCATCCTGTTTGCCGTACAGATCTGGATATTCATCTTCCTTTATAAAATCATATTCCCCAAAAAGGGTTCAAACGTTCTGTTGACCGTTGTCTATGCTGTAGCGGCGTGTCTGCTTGCCATCACGCTGAAGCCGTGGATAATGATCATGGTTTTGCTGACCAGCGTTGGTCTGTGTATCGCAAGCCTTGCCATCCGGTCGTTCAGGTCCAAACTGCTTTCTTCCTTTTTGCTGCTTGTCGTTGCCATCCTGTCATTTGTCGTGAGCCTGGGGTATAACAGGAGCAAGAGCTTTGAAAAGGCCAATATGGTCGTATTTATGGCAGGCTCCGGCTTTGAGGGGACCCTTAAGGAAAGGATTGCCGGCGATAAAAGTCTGAGTAAAGAGGACTCGGTTTTCCTGGCAGGCGTCTTGTCCGACATCGGGCTGATCATGCATAAATATGACAGAGACCCGTGGGGAGCTTCGAGGGCCAATGAACTTCGTATATTGAATGTCCTTGACAGGAAGTACGAGCCAGGCATTGTCAAGGCCTACCATCTCCTATATTTTCGGCGGTTCAGGGATTTTTTGGGATTGGTCGGCCTGTCGTTGGAACGGCATATATCGGACCTGCGTTTCGATACCTCGTGTTTTGAGATCGCGTATGGTCCGGAATTACCCGGATTAAGGAATCTTTCCGTCATCCTCATCGTCAGTTTTGCGGTGCTGCTGCTGATCTATCAGTCTACGAGGCGAGACCCGTCGACCGGGCGGAAGATCGGCCTGAGGCCTATAAAGAACTACCTGAAAGAAAATAAGGAGCTTTCGATCTTTATAGGCGTCATTCTGCTGGCGGGTATCGTTTTCAGCCTGGTGCTTACGCTGGCCGGGGCATTCGAGCTGCAGCGCACCAACCTGCCTGCGGCTATTTGCCAGGTGATCGCTGTTGCCTGGATCGTGATGAGCAGAAATAAAGTAATTTAAGGGATTCCACCTATTGCAAAAGAAGCTAAAATGTCGTCACTTTATTCAATCGGTTGAACTACCGGCTTAGTATATCCTTAATTTCCGTTCCCCCCTATCATTTACTGACAGATTTTACTCCTTACTTAAACCTTGCCATATGCGACACCAAGGCGCATGCGTGACTGCATGCCTGCTACTTAACCTATGTTTCTTTTCGCGCCACGCGTGTGCCCAGCCCGTCGATGATAAAACCTCCTCATTAGCCCCGGGATATGCGGTGACTGTCGACAGGAAGATCACAAAATTTGACCAGCAAGCCTGCAATTATTCCCGCCATACGCTGGATCAGCTGATCCGGATCGAACAGCGCATGAAAGAGAGGGTTGCATCCAGGGACCCGTCGTTCCCCTTTTCCGTGTTTACTTATGCAATCGATTCAATTCGAAGAATGAGGGCGGCCTTGTCTTGCACGGCAAAGATTCGCCAGCGGATCGACGGAAACTATTTTCCCTATGCAGATACCCTCCGGCAGACGCTAGCCTTTCTGCAAGAAAGCACTGCCTCCGTCGACGCCCTGGAGGGCCGGCTGCAGCAGGTGGCTGCCATCCGGAACTTTATTCGGCAGCAAACGCAGGTCCTTAATGGCGTGGCGGGTAAATTCCCCCGGTGTGTCAGCGGTCTGCAGCAACTGAATAAAACGGCATATTACTATTCCGCACAGATGGAGCAATACAGATCGACGCTTAAGGACCCAGCAGCGATCGAACGAAAGATGCTCGACCTCGTGGAGAGGTCTCCGGTCTTTCAAAACCTGATGGAAAAGAATGGACGGCTCGCTGGTCTGTTTGCACCCCGTTCGGCCTTAACTCCATTTGCGCTTAGTGGTGGCGGTTCGTCTGTCCCATCTGGTCTGCCATCCCGGACCTTGCTGGCGGAATATGTCAGGAAGAATATGCCGCTCTCGCCAGATACGGCCGATCCCCTATCCCCACTACAGCCACGGCTGCTTGCGGCCGGTGACAGGCTTCACCAGTCAGAAGGCGGCCTGCAGAACCAGTCTCCGGAGATACCCAATATACCAAACCATACGCCCGCGCTCAAACCATTTGTTCCAAATATGCAGCGTTCCAGACCCTTCCTCAGCAGAATGGAATGGGGCGCCGATGTACAGTTCGGTCGCGCGGTAAGCTATCTACCCACTACGGCCAATATAGGAGTGAAGGCCGGCTATCGCTGTAACGACCATTTCAGTGCAGGCATTGGCCTCGACTATTTCATAGGAATGGGCACGGGCTGGAAAGACATCCGTTTCTCCAGCCAGGGCGTCGGCGTCCGCTCTTACTCCAAATGGCTGTACAAGCGAGGCTGGAGCGCACAGGGCGGCCTCGAGCTCAACTATATGACCGCATTCAGCGGCATTGCCCAGTTGCGATCGTTGTCCAGCTGGCAGACCATGGGCATGCTGGGGATCAGCAAACAATACAGAGTAAGCCGAAAGGTCGGAGGAGACGTCCAGGTCCTGTACGATTTTCTATACCGTCAACACCTTCCTAACACCCAGCCATTGATCTTCCGCCTGGGATATAACCTCAAATAATTCCCTCAAATAGCTGTTAGTACTATGAGAAAGGTATTTCTTCTTTCCTTCCTTGCGCTGATCCTCGTCAGTGCAGCCGCACAAGTGAATGTCCCGACCGGCAGCGCCGAATTTTCAATGCCGATCCAAAGCTGGCAGGATGCCAAAAGCAGGCTGAATGCAAACATTGTGTTACAATACAACTCCCGAAACGGGCTGAAAGTCGACGAGGTCGCTTCCAACGTGGGACAGGGGTGGAATCTTTCTTCCAGTGGCGTCATCGTCCGGATGCAGGTCGGCCAGCCGGATGATCAGAAGCCTAAAGATGGCCTCTACACGGACGTCACAAAATATCCACCTGGCTACTTGTACAACCCGGCCGCAGTATCCCTTGGCTGCCCGAGCGCGTTGAAGTACTATCCCATCTTCGGGTCGGCCAATGTCGTGTATAAGAACGACAACGCGACGGACGCCGACAGGGAGCAGGACTATTTTGCGTTTAGTTTCAACGGCAGGAACGGGCTGTTCGTTCTGGGAAAGATCGGTAGCGTCCCTGGCAATCCCAACAGCGGAAAAGCGGTATTCCTTGGCGACAGCAAGCTGAAGGCCTGGTATGACATCGACGAGACGGCTGCCTCAACCCAGCACCTGCGGACGACGATCAGCGCCTTTCATATTCAGGATGAGAATGGACTTATTTATACTTTCCGGGATAAGGGACTCACGCGAGTGCTGAAGACACATTCCTGCCAGCCTTATAGCGATTACTGGGGCAATCCTCTGCCAATACAGTCGGGGGCTCCGTCCTCCTATGACAGCTGGAACACCTATTTTGAGTCCGTCTATGACGAGCTGAGCGACACCGACAATCCCTATGTCGTGGGCAGCTGGTATCTCAGCGAAGTGAAGGACCCGTTGACGACCCGGACGATCTCCTATAGCTATCATACCGAAGCGCTGAACAATTTTGCGGGCACCGATATCAGGGGGACGAGTAAGCCTTACGCCATAGTAACCATCAAATACTCTGTTACACAGACACCCGTCCTGGACGCCGTTAATTATCCCGATGGCACGACAGCTGCCATGGTCTATGGGGCCAACCGCGCCGACCTCAACGGTGACAAGCAACTGACCGGCGTACGGGTCACGTATAAGGGCAGAACGTCCTACCATTTTGATTTTGTCCAGTCCTATATGATAAAGAACCAGATACGGCAGCCCAATGACGGCGGCGACAACAGGCTGTCAAGGCTCTGCCTGCTTACCGTAAAGAAATGGGGGACCGACGACTATGGGCAGGCAACGGCGTATAGCTTCTCTTACAATATGGGCACCGACAACACGGAGAACTGCGTACCGCCGCCCTTCTGTATGGTCCATGATATCTGGGGCTTTTACAACGGAAATATCCATACGGCGTTTGACAACAGCAACGGCAATACGATCATCCCCTCACCCTTTGGGTATGTCTTTGGTCGCAGCTTTTATGAATATGAGGCGTTTGCCTATCTCTACCCCAATATTCACCCGAAACTGAACCCCGATCCGATGGTCAAGCCGGGATATGCCGCGCTGGGACTGCTACAAAGTATCACCTATCCTGGCGGGGGCACGCTCACCTATACCTACGCGCAGAACACTGGCACCTTCCCCGGAGACGCCACAGAATCGAATTGTGCAGGCGTTCACGTCTCTCAGACGGTAATGCATGACGGGAGCTCGTCGACGACCGGCGACGTCGTCACCAACTACAGCTTTACGATGCCTGACAGCAAGTCCTCGATATGGGGATTGGAGAAGCCGATCAATCTGCGGGTTTCCACATCCAGTTTTTATCCCGAGTCGCAATATGTTACCCCGTTGGGTTGCGACTATAGCTATAAGTATCCCGGCATCCTTTCGGCAGACCAGGCGACCAGCCTTTCGGACATGCAGCAGGCCATGGCTATCTTTTCGAAGATACTGGGTTATGCCGGCCTGGCCATGGATGTGTATCAGGTGATCGCCGCCTCGGGCGATAACCCGGTGTTCGCGATCGTCGAGCTGGTGTGGGACGTGATGGTGAATTTCGCCATTTCCTGCAATCAGCATACCGACTCCTATACGGATCTGCTTTATTACGGATCGGATATGAACAGCACCAATGCGCTGCCTGTCCAGTTCAAACGGGCGGTGGTGGCGCTGGGTAGCAGCGGAACACCCAACGGACGGACGGTCTATGAGTTTACGAGCCCCGGTGATCCGGGCGTACCGGCGGTCCTCATTAGTGACAACAGCGCTTCCTTCTCACAGCGCCAGCGGGCTCTCTCCTGGGTATATGGACTGCCAAGGATGGTGACGGTGATGGACGCTGCGGGAAATACGGTGAAGCAGACGGAGACCGACTATGACTTCTCGGCCCAGATGACGCAGCGCGTCATCGACGATGGAACGGGTGCCGCCTCGGCAGGCTCCTGTACCTGTCTGCCGGTAAATCTGCACTCAAAGGGGGCGGATGCCTGGACGACCTCAGCCTTTAGCAATGTCTATGAGACGGCGTCGACGGCAGATATGGCCATTCAGCCTTATGTCCTGTACACGGGGCGGACGCCTGTGACCGATGTATACGAACGTACATTCAAAGACGCGAACAACAAGCTGGAAACCCATGTCCACTACGACTATGACCCAAACAACTATCTGCCGCAAAAAGTGACCACCACGCTTAGCAATGGAGACAAGAGCGTCAAAGAAACATACTATGCGCCTGACTACACGGCCGGCGGCGCACTCCAGGCGCTGACAGATAACAACCTCGTATCGATGCCGGTGGCTTCTTACAAATCCATTATCCGGGACGGCGTGACCACCTATTTGGGCGCTTCGGTCTATGGGTTCAGCGTACAGGGCAATGGAGATATCAAGCCGGACAAAGCTTACACGTCGTGGTCGAGAGGGGGGTACAGTTTCGATGCCGGCAATTCCCTGAACTATCCCGGTCTGGAGCAGACCCAGTCCTATAGATATGACCCGGCCAATGGCAACCTCGTGCTAAAGTCGGATGAAGGGGGGAGGGTAGTCAGCAACCTCTATGACTATGACGACAACTATGTGGTGGCCCAGGTAGTCAACGCCGATCTGAATGTCGACAAGGTCGCCTACACCAGCTTTGAAACGACAAGCACGGGCCTGTGGGCGGTAGGGGGCGCTGGTGTCTGGCAGACGGATAATGCTATCACGGGAGCGCACGGTTTTGACCTTGGAGGACGAACGCTGACTGCCACCTTTGCGGTAGGCAAACCCTATGTTCTCTCTTTCTGGGCCTATTCGGGCGCTTCGGTTGCCGTTAACGGAGGGGCGCTGGTAAAGACGGGACCCACCTACAGGAATTTCACCTATTACGAATATGCGGTTACGTCGGGGAGTCCGGTCGTTTCGGGGAGTGGGATCCTCGACGAGCTGCGGCTTTACCCGGCGCGGGCGTCGATGACCAGCTTCACCTATGACCCGATACTGGGTAAGACCTCGGAATGCGACGTCAACAACCGCATCTCCTACTACGAATACGACCCGTTCGGGCGGCTGCATATCGTCCGCGACGAGCAGTCGAACGTCATCAAAATGTTAGAGTACAACTTCAAGCAATAGCAATATGAAAGCCGCCATTCAACGATATACAGCCTTCCTCGTCCTGCTGACCGGCGCTTTGCTGTTGCAGCCGGAGGCCTCGAGGTCTCAGTCCGTGATGCATGTCTACGGCAACTACTGCGTAGGATTGCCGAACACATTTGTATGGACGGGTTCCGGCACGGTAACCTCGTGGAGCATCACGGGTAGTTACACGACCTTGTCCACCAGCGGTAATAGCATCACTATCCAGTGGAATGCCTCCGCGACTGCCTGGGTCACTGCGTACTATTCCGGATCTTCCGGCTCCGGCAGCTCGTCCCTGGGGCCTATCTCTGTCGGGACCAGCGTGACACCGACAGTGTCTATCAGCGCCAGTACGAACAATGTCTGTAAGGGCACGAATATTACCTTTACGGCCAACGGCGCCAACGGCGGTTCGAGTCCATACTATATCTGGTACGTCAACGGCAGCAGCATCTCCAACGTCAGCGGTTCGACCTTTACGACAAATGCGCTCAACAATGGCGACCAGGTATACTGCACGCTCGTATCCAGCTATCAGTGCGTGACCTCGACCAGCGCAAATTCCAATGTGCTGACCATGACGATCAACAATCCGGCGAATATGACGGCGACCATTAGCGGGACGACCACGCTCTGCAACAGTACCAACGTAGGCTACTCCATTGCCGTCCAGAATTCTGCCGGCACGCTCACCTATCAGTGGCAGCGCAATGGGGTCAACGTCTCCTCCAATCAGGGGACGCCACCGCCATACGTCCTCTCGTACGGGCCGGTCAACAACGGCGACGTCTTCCGGTGTATCGTCACCTCTAATGGATGTGCAACGCCTGCTACGTCCAATTCCATAACGGTCAGCATCACCTCTCCGCCGGCTTTCACGGTGGGCATATCGCCGTCGGGAGGCCTCTCTTACTGTACGGGGCAGAGTATCACGTTCACTGCTTCACCGAGCCAGGCGGCCACCGGCTATCAGTGGCAGCAGAACGGAAGCAATATCCCCGGCGCAACGGGCAGCACCTATACGACCACTGTCACCTCTCTCGCGCAGCTGCAGGGCATCGGGTGCTATGTCACTACCTCGGCTGGTTGCGTAGCCAATACCAGCGCCACCGGCACCGCGGCAAATATTCCGATGACGGTAAATACTACTGCTGCGCCGGGCGTCTCTGTCATCAGCTCTGCGGGTACCGGCATCTGTTCGGGTACTTCGGTTACCTTTACTGCGACGCCGTCCAATGGCGGATCGGGACCGCAGTATCAGTGGATGCTTAACGGTGTAGCAGTCACCGGCGCAAATTCGTCTACCTGGACGACGAATACGCTAACCAACGGACAGCATGTCAGCTGCCAGCTGACGAGCAACGCCGCCTGCGCGACACCCACGACGGTTACCTCCAACGTGATCACGATGGGCGTTACGCAGGTGCAACAGATGGGCATAACGATCTCCGGAGCGCCAACGATCTGTCAGGGCGCTCTTTTCAGTCTCGGCGCCGCCGGATCGAATACGTCCGGCAATCTCAGCTGGCAGTGGATGAAGAATGGCTCTAACATCAGCAGCGACGGGCCCGGAGCACAGAATGTACCTGCCTATGTATTGCAATATCAGGAAGTTTCTGAAGGAGACGTATTCACCTGCAGGGTTAGTTCGGACGCGGCGTGTGTTCTTTCCGCGACGTCGAATGCAGTAACGGCCCATATCTCGACACCGGTGGCTTTCTCGGCGGGTATCGCGCCTTCGGGGATCAGTCTTTGCCAGGATGCCCCGGTGACGTTAACGGCAACAGGCAGTCAGTCGCTGGCCACTTACCAGTGGAAGTTCTACGGGGCCACTATTGCCGGCGCCACCGGGCCGACCTATACTACAAAGGCGACCACGGTCGCTGACCTGCAGGCTTTCACCGTAGACGTGACGACCGGCTCGACGGCGTGTATCGCCAGTATGTCCGCCACGGGGTCGACCGCGGGTATCCCCTTTAACATCAGTCCGACAGTGCCGACCGCGGTCAGCTTTACGGCCAGCCCTACGGATGTGCTGGTAAAACAGTCGGTGACCTTCACTTCGACGGCCCTAAATCCCGGCAGCAGCCCAACGTATCAATGGCGGCTGAACGGCCAGGACATTGCTGGCGCCACCGGCCCAACCTATACAAAGACCTTCGATGCGTGCTCCGAATACCAGAATATCAGCCTCACCATGGTGAGCAATGCCTGGTGTGCGATCACGCCCGCAACGAGCTCGGCGCAATACCAGCTGCACCTTGGCGACTGGGAGAATCTCAACTATATCCGGATCCACGATATACGCGTATCCGGAGTCACCGACTGGATAGGCGTAGGTCAGCTGGCCATTGGCGACAAAACCGAGACGACCATGTACTATGACGGTTTTGGCAGGCCGATACAGCACGTCCAGCGGGAAGAGGCCACGCCGGTATCGGCCGGCCCATGGGGGGACATTGTGACGCCAATGGCTTATGACGCGTTCGGCAGAACGCCCCAGAACTACCTGCCTTATACAACGACGAATGAAACGGGCAGATTCAAGTCGGCGCCTTTCATTGAACAGCCCCAGTATTACGCCAGCAATTTCAACGAGAGCCCGGCATTCGGCCAGACCTCATATGAGAACAATCCTATGAGCCGGGTGACCAATACCAAAGGGCCGGGTGCAGCCTGGGCGGCCAGCGCGGGTAATTCGACGAGCTATGACCTCAGCGATCCCACCGCAGACAACGTGCAGATATGGACGGCCGGCGATAATCCGAGCGATGGACCGGTCAACCGGGGCGCCTATGCTGCCAATTCGCTGTTCCGCACGACCAATACCGATGACAAGGGCAATCTTGTCGTCGAGTTTACGACGAATACGGGTCAGCTGATCCTGAAGAAGGTGGAGATCAGCAAGACGCATACCTCTCCTTATGATGGATGGATGTGTACTTACTATGTCTATGACGACGTCGGCCTGTTGCGGTTTACCCTGCAGCCGGAGGCGGTAAAATATCTTGCCGCCAACAGCTGGTCGTTCGGCTCGACAGATATACTGAATCAGCTGTGTTTCCGGTACGAATATGACGAGCGCGGCAGGATGACCTTATCCAAGTCACCGGGCGCAGGCGGACAATACGCCATATACGACAATCGGGACCGGCTAGTCTTTCAGCAGGACGCGAACCAGCAGGCGAAGACTCCCGGCGAATGGACGGCTATGTTATACGACGAGCTGGACAGACCGGTAGTTACCACCCTGTACGCAACGGCGTCCGATATGTCCACGTTGCGCAGCCAGATACCGGCAACCAATACGGCCGCCGCGCTTAGCGTTACTTCGCTGGGCAGTTCTGTACGGGTCTTTAACGGTCCGCTGACCGCTGCCGACCTCAACAACACATCGGTAACCACGATACAGAAATTCACTTTCTATGATGGCTATGGATTCCCGGGGGTCAAGGCTTTCAATACCAATTTTGAGAACCAGCAGGCGTACAGCAGCAGCGACCCGATGACGCCGACGCAGCGCGTGCTCGGAATGCCTACCGGGAAATGGGTGCGCGTCGTTGGAACAGCCAGCTTCCTCCAGACGACCCTCTACTATGACGAGAAAGGCCGGGTCCTGCAGACACTGGAAGATAACATCAAGGGCGGCGCGGACGTCGCCACTCGGCAATACCGATTTGACGGCGTGGTGCTGAGCACCGACAAACTGCATTCGACGGCGAACACCGGCTATACGAATTTCGGCGTGCTGACAAAATACCTTCCCGACGCGCGTGGCAGGATCAGCGGTATCCAGAAGAAGTACGGATCCAATGCCTTCAAGACAGTCGTTTCGATGGACTACGACGATATGGGGCGGATAAAGACCAAACACCTCGATCCTGGCTATACGGGCTCAGGTGGAACCCAGCTGGAATCGCTGACCTATAGCTACAATATCAATGACCAGCTGACGGGCATCAATAAGGACTATGCTCTCAAAACGCCGGGCCAGTATGACAAATGGGGTCATTTCTTCGGGCTCTACCTTGGGTATGACAACCAGGACGGGATGTTTACAGAAAAGCAGCTCAACGGCCAGTCCGCTGGTGTGGTTTGGTCCACCCAGGGAGACGACGTCCAGCGGAAATACGACTATTCCTATGACGGCGCCGGTCGGTTGGTCAATGCCACCTTCAGAGAGAAAGCAACTCCGACGGACAGCTGGAGCAATGGCCTGATGGATTTTTCCGTCACGGGGGCCAACGGACAGATAACATATGATCTCAATGGTAATCTGCTCAATCTGGTACACCGCGGCCTAGTGCAGGGGAACGCTACCTTCATGACCGTCGATGACCTGCATTACCAGTACAATAATCTGAGCAATGTCCTGGTCCACGTGTCGGACAACAGCAGTCTCGGGTCGATGAACGGCATGCTTGGGGATTTCAAGGCCGGCAACACGACGGGCGGCAACGACTATGTCTATGACGACAATGGCAACGTAGTGATCGACCTCAACAAAAATATTACCAATATCGGCGGCGCCGACGGAGCCAAAGGCGTTCATTACAACTACCTTAACAAACCCGAGCTTATACGTATTCCGGGGAAAGGGACGATCAGTATCGTCTATTCAGCGGAGGGGGTCAAGCTGCAGCGGACCTTTACCCCAGAGGGCAGCTCTACCGGGACGACGACGAGCTATATACGGGAGTTCATCTACCAGGGCGACAACCTGCAATACATCAATTTTGAAGAGGGTCGAATCAGGGTAATGCAAGCCGTGCCGGCGGCTCCTGGTCTTGATATGCTGAGCATGGACGGTAATATGGACCTGCCGGCGGGCAAACGGGGGGCATATGATTACTTCCTGCTTGATCAGCTGGGCAATACGCGGATGATCCTCACAGAGGAAACGCATTCGGCCAGTAATACCTGCACTATGGAGTCGGGTCGCGACGCGAATGAATCGCCGCTGTTTGGGCAGGTGGATGCGTCGGGTGCGCCATCGGCCGCCAATGAGGTCAGGGCGCGCTTCGCCGTCACTGGTATTCCCGGCCAGAGTACGGGCAACGGCTGGAATGACGCGGGCATCGGCAGCTGGGTTTCACAGATAGGAAATCTGGCGGCGAGCAGGATTGGACCAAATATGCTGATGAAGGTGATGGCGGGTGACCAGGTCTCCGCACAGGCGATGTATTATTACAAAGACCCTGTGATGAACAGCGCGGGCGGTCCCTCGTTCGTAACCAATCTGCTGAGCTCACTGGCAGCGGCAATCGCGGGCGGCCCTGCGACAACTGGCGCTGCGCACTCCGCGTTCTCTTCCACAAATGCGACCACTTATATGAACAGCTCCGCCCTCGGCGCAATAGCTGAGCCCGATCATAATAGTGCGTCGGGCAACACTCCCAAGGCCTATCTGACCGTGCTATTCTTTGACGAGCGGTTCAATTTTGTCGGAGACGGCAGCGCTGCCATCCGCGTCCAGACCTCCGGCAGCGGTGCTGCGCCACTGGTATTTCCGCCAACACGGGCACCGAAGAACGGCTATGCGTTTGTATATGTAAGCAATGAAAGCGACGAGATGGTCTATTTCGACAATCTGCAGGTCTCCGGCGTACGCGGGAACATCCTGCAGGAAAGCCACTACTATCCTCACGGATTGAAGATCGCGGCCCTCAGCAGCTCGACGATCGCGTCTACCAGTGAAGGAAAGGTCAGCAACAATTTTGAATACCAGTCAGACAACGCCGAAAGAGACGAGGATATCGGATGGGAAGACTTTGCGCTGCGCAGCTATGACCCGCAGATCGGACGGTTCATCCAGCAGGACCCCTATGACCAGTACGCCAGTCCTTATGTCGGGATGGGCAACGACCCGGTGAATAATATGGATGAGGACGGCGGGTTCTCGGTGCCGGGGGCGGTCATTGGCGGTATCGCAGGATTCATTGGCGGAGGCATCTATGGGCTGGCAACGGACGGCAACCCGGTAGAGGATGCCGCGATAGGGATGGCGGGTGGCGCGCTGCTCGGCGGGCTGATAGGGTCTATCGATCGCCTCTTCGGCGCCGGGGAAGGCTTAGAGCACGGCAATCCGGCGGCTTCCCCTATAGCCGTCTATTCACAAACCGTACAAGCTGCATCCGTGGTCACGCGAAGTATCAGCGTGACTGCGCCGTCTGCAGACCCAAGGGGTGCGAACTGGATCATCGATATGCCACTGCCGCGTGCGACGCCACCCGGTGTCCAGCCTACGGGTGGAGTTCCGGGCCATCCTTCCGCGCCCAGCCCGCCCAGTGCGCCACGACTCGCGACGGCTCCTCCGCAGCTGCAAACGCCCGGCAGGCCCGCTGCGCCGCAGCCAGCCCAGCCACCACAGGGGCAGCCCGGGGCGCCCCCCGCACGTCAAGGTGGCAATGCGACGCAGCAGCTGGCACAACGGCTGGTCAACTCTGGAACGGTTACCTTTGCAGGCAGGCACGCAGACGCCGATCATCCTAATGACAATGCCAATGCCGACGACAATATTCATGACGCAGCTGCGGGCAGACGCGTCAATACCAGCGAATACGGACATGCGCGAGGCAGGCAGGTCGACCTGGACCCAAGGCTTCTCACGATGCTGAATCAGCTAGCCCAGGAATTTCATCTGGGAATTTCGGAAATTGCGGGTGGCCGGCACAGCGAAAACTCAAGACACTATTCCGGTATTGCCGTGGACATCAATTCGATAAACGGGCAACCGGTGAATATTAGAAATCCTGATTTCCGCCGGCTTATGCAGCGAGCCAGACAACTTGGCGCAACCGAAGTGATCGGCCCGCCATCGGAGGGCCATGCTACGCACGTTCACCTCGGGATGCCCCGACGATGACGACCAGATAATAAAACAGTTAACTAATGTTTTTAATATGAAAAAGCTTTTAATTCGCTACCTTCTGCCACCGGTTTTTGTGATCGCCCCGGCTTTTCCCAGGGCCGTCGGCGCCAGACAAACCGATCCTAACGCCGCCCTCTACCGCCAGGCTGCGACTATCGCCGGCGACGCCAAAGCATTTGAAAAAGGAACGACAGGCAAAACCATCGAGTCCTTTATGATCCCATATCCCAACCTGGTCTCCAAAAAGACAAAAGTGACGGTGACCGTCGCAGACAAAGTGGTAAGAAAGCTTTCCTATGTCTCCTACGATGAAGGACATAGGGCGTCAGGTACGGAGACCTACTATTTCGATGCCAAAGGAAAGCTGGTTTGTCACGTCAATAAGTCGACGGGCGTACTCTCCTACGATGTATACGTCGACTCGGTGCTGGTACTGTGGACCAAGGCTGATGACCCGACCAACAGCGTCATGAAGGGCACAAACGCTCTTTTTCAGCAGGCCGCGGATAAATACGTTGTCGATTACTATCTCGGGGCAGCTGGCTTTACGAATTATTTCACCTTTCCGATCTCGGCAAAGAACCGTTTGCGGCTTCGGGTATTAAGGGACATGCCCCTTCATCAATCCGCTGCCACGGCCTCGGCCACCCTGGAAACACTAAAGAAAGGCGCGGAGGTCTATTACCTGGATCGCAGCCCCGGCCTTGACTCTGTTGCCGGCGTGGGGAAATGGATATGGTACAAGGTGAGCACGAAGTCGGCGCACAGCGGATGGGTCTGGGGATACCCATCCGGGATAAAAGAAGTGACTGACGAAGAATAAATTCATAGACGCTCCCCCAGCCCTGCCTCCGGGCTGGTTCCCATCCTCATCTGTATAAGATGTTTGACGAAGCCTGCTTTCTCGTAGGCGGCGATCGCGGGGTGGTTGTCGTAGTAGACGTCCAGACGCAACTCGTTGATATTTTGACTGATGGCCCAGTTTTTGAGGGCGTCGATGATGAGCTGGTTGACGCCTTTCCCGCGGTGTTCCGGGACGACGTACATGAAGCCGAGATACGCGTGGTGGGTATGTTTGAGGTAGTGCCGCCCCTTTTCGATGCGGGCATATCCGGAGCCGATGGGGACGCCGTCCAGTTCTGCCACCATGAGCCTGATCTCGGGCGCGGTCAGCATATAGTGGAGGTCATAGTAATTGACCGGGCCTTCGCGGATGGTCGGGTCGAAGGGGCGCTCGGCGGTAATGACGCCCTGCTCGAAGAGGAGAAGCGTTGCAAGGTCTGCGTTAGTCGCTGGTCTTACGATGATCGGGGACATGAGTAAATTTAAGCTAATAACACTAGATAATAATATGACCGACCGATATAATGACCGGCTGCGTCAGGTGCTGCTGCTCGCTGCGATACTGGGACTGGCGCTGCTGCTCTTCAAGGAGCTTTGGGCCTTTTTTCCGGGTTTCCTGGGGGCAGTTACCTGGTACATTCTGTGCCGGAACATGTACAATTATCTGACCGATAAGAAACACTGGAACAGGGCCCTGGCGGCCTCGCTTTTTCTTTTGGGATTCGTGGTTTGCGCCGGGTTGCCGGTCTACTTTGCGATCAGGCTGATGACGGCAAAGCTGAATGCGGTCTTTTCGGATACGCACGAGATCATGCAGGTATTGCGTACCTTCTCCGACCAGATAAAAAGCTGGACGGGGGAAGAGCTGCTCACCGACGAGAACCTCAAGCAGCTGCAAAAGACGATCACCGGATTTATCCCCACCCTTCTCAACAGCACGGCCTCGATGCTGGGCAACCTGATCATGTTGCTGTTCCTCTCCTTTTTTATGTTTACGGGCGGGCAAAAAATGGAGAGGGGGCTCAAGCCATGGATACCACTGCGCGATGACAATATCGGAATATTGACAAAGGAGACCCGCAACATGGTCAGGGCCAATGCCATCGGGATACCGCTGATCTCCCTGATCCAGGGGCTGGCCGCGATGCTGGGATACGTGCTGTTTGGTGTAAAGGACTATCTCCTCTGGGGGTTTTTGACGGGACTTTTCGCTTTCTTCCCGGTAGTAGGCACGATGGCCGTGTGGATACCGGTAGTCGTCTATCTTTCTTCATCGGGTCACGTGGGGTCGGCAATCGGGCTGGGTATCTATAGCCTTATTGTGACGGGCAATATCGACACCGTGGCGCGGATCACGCTTTTAAAGGGTCTCGGCGATGTACATCCCCTGATCACGGTGCTGGGTGTTATCGTAGGGCTAAAGCTGTTTGGCTTCTGGGGATTTATTTTCGGTCCCCTGATGGTAAGCTACTTCCTGCTGTTGTATAAGATCTATTGCTCCGAGTACGGGCCCTTACATGCTGAGGCCCGCGACGCCGGCGGAGGTAGTTGATCTTTGGCCGGCGGTCTGCAGCCTGTTATAGCATATATATGATGCCATCAATATCGCCAATACCACTAGCGGGAACCAGGTCTGCCCGTCGGAGATGCCGTCGACCGCGCCGTGGGAAATAGCGGCGAATAAGAAATCGAAGGTGAATCCGGCATAGGCCCAGTCTTTTACGCGGCGGGGAAGCCGGGGGAGGATGAGGATGATAGCGCCGATGACCTTAAAGAAAGTAAACCATACGCGGAAATAGTCGGGATAGCCGAGGTGGCTGACGCCCTGTCTGGCGATCTCGGTATTGAAAGTCAGCGCAGGCAGCAGGCCTTCAAAAAGAACGATGAGGGTCGTGCAGGTCCAGAAGATGATCTTTGTACTTTTCATGATGGTTGATTTTGATGGTTAATATTTATTGTTGATCAATTTTTTGTATAGTTCAGCATCCAGCTGATGCCATATTTGTCGGTGAGCTCTCCGTAGATGCCGCCCCAAAACGACTGGTGAGGGGGCATCGTGACAAGGCCACCGGACGATAGTCTGTCAAAACATTTGTTGAGCTCTTCGTTGCTGCTGCAGTTGAGGCAAAGGGCGATGGAATTACCTGGTTTGAGTCTGGCGCCCATTATATCGGAGCCCATGACGATGGTGATCCCGTCCTTTTTCAGCGTCGCGTGCAGGATATTCGCGCCGGCTTCCGAGGGCATTTGTGCGCCCATGGGTGATTCGGCGACCTTTTGCATGTTGAGCTCGCCGCCGATGCAGTGCTGATAGAAGGTCAGCGCTTCGCGGCACTGGCCGCTGAAGTGGAGGTAAGCGATCAATTGTGTCATATTATCAGTTGTGGGAGGTTAATTTGGGGTCGAGGCGGACCATGCAGCGGACCTCGTTGTCGCTGAGGTACATTTCCACTCCAGCGCCCTGGGGGTCGATCCGCGGGTCTGCGGTCAATTCCCTGAAGGCTTTGCCGAAAACGGAGGTGTCGGTCATGAAATTATGGAGGACGATACTGATGTAGTCGCCTTTCTTTACGATGAAGGTTTCGGCGCCGAGCTTTTCTGTTTCGCCGGGGTAGGCTTCTTCGACGCATGCTTTATAGATCATGCCGCCTTTGGCGTCCATCCAGGATATCCCGAAGAATTTGCGGCCGCCCGTGGGTGGAACCAGGGAATGGAGTTTCTGGTAGGCGGCGGCGACCCCGTCGGGGAAGGAGGCTGCGGGGATGCAGAGCAGCTTGATGTCGTGGTCTAATTTGTATGGTTCCATGGTTGATCGATTTTGATATAACAAAACTAGCTCGCATTTTCCGTACAATCGGGGCGGTAATCCGTCAATGTGAGGGGTTGTTTACGACACGAAATGGGGTTATCTTTACCAATACAAAAAGCTCGCACTATGAAGAATATAGCCATCCTTGTCCCTGAGACCGCTGTAGTAGAGGCGGTAGCAGATCCCCGTTATCTTTTTACGGCCGTCAACGAATTTTTAAAGAGCGGTGACCGCGAACCCCTTTTCAATGTACAGCTGGTGGGTTTGACACCAGAAGTAAAAGTGACGGATGGCATATTCTCCATCCACGTCGATGCGGTGCTGGGGACGGCGAGAAAGCCCGATCTCATCATCGTTCCGGCCGTCAGCGGTAATATGGAAACGGCGGTCAGGCTGAATAAGGATTTTCTGCCGTGGATCGTCAAGCATTATAAAGAGGGTACGGAGGTAGCAAGCCTTTGTCTGGGGGCGTTCATCCTCGCGGGCTCGGGACTGCTCGACGGCAAACCCTGCTCGACACACTGGCTATTCGCCAACCAGTTCAGGAACATGTATCCCGATGTCGAGCTGTGCGATGACAAGATCGTCACCGAGCACAACGGTCTTTACACCAGCGGGGGCGCCAACTCGTACTGGAACCTGTTGCTTTACCTCACGGAAAAATATGCAGGAAGGGAAATGGCCATTCTGGCATCCAAATTCTTTGTGCTGGATATCGACCGTAATAGTCAGTCGCCGTTCAGCATCTTCAAAGGACAGAAGGTTCACAACGATCCGGACATCGTAAAAGTGCAGGAGTTCATCGAGACCAACTACCAGGACAAGATCACCGTCGATGAACTCTGCGAGAAGTTCGGGATAGCGCGCCGGACCTTCGAAAGAAGATTTAAGAAGGCTACTAACAACACCGTACTCGAATACTGGCAGCGTGTCAAGATCGAAGCTGCGAAGCGACAGCTGGAGCTGAGCCGTAAGACCATCGGTGAGGTCATGTACGAAGTGGGCTATAACGATACCAAGGCCTTCCGGGACATATTCAAAAAAGTTACCTCCATGTCCCCTGTTGATTACAGGAATAAATACAATAAGGAAGCGTTCAACTAAGGATATTGTTAGGGGTGTACAAATGCGTAACTTCGCACGCTAAATCAATTTAACAGCAATTTGTTGCCTCCCTCCAGCCTGCATGACGAAAAGGTTCTCTTACAGCAAATAGCTCATGGGGATGAGGCTGCTTTTTCCACTTTGTTCTACGCCTATTATGGGAGCCTTCATCCCTTTATCATGAAGCTGACGCGGTCCGCCGAGGATACGGAAGAGGTTATTCAGGAGACGTTCCTGCGTCTTTGGCTGAGCCGGGATAAGCTGCTGGAGGTCGAGAGTCCCCAGGCCTGGATCCATACGGTTGCGGTCAACGAGTGCTATAAGTTCTTAAAGAAACGGAGCAGCCGCAAGGACGGACTGGCCGGGCTCCGGTCAGCGGAACAGAAACAGGATGGGGAAGAGACCTTGCACGCGCTGCAGCTGAAGGAGGTCAAGCAGCTTGTAACAGAGGCGGTCAGCCGTCTGCCGCATCGCCGCCGGCGTATCTTCCAGATGAGCCGGGATGAAGGGATGACGATACCCCAGATCGCGGCAGAGCTTCGGATATCTCCCAATACCGTTAAAAATACGCTGGTTACTTCCCTGAGGACCATTCGGGATTATCTTGCCGCCAAGGGGCATGGGATCTAGGGACCGGAGCTCCGCTGGTTCACGCACGACTTTGCGGGGTGAAATGGGGTCCCCGGTCGATGGTTCACGCTCGACTCTGGGGTGGTGAATTGGGGTCTCCGGGTCGATGGTTCACGAACGACTTTGGGGTGGTGAATTGGGTTTGGGCGGCCGAAAAAATATTTTTCCCCCGGATAGTCCCGATGACCGTCGTCGTGTTCTTATAATATAGGAGGAACTCTATGCAATCTCAACACATCCTTTATCTGCTGGAGCAGCATCTGGCAGGACAATTGACGGAAGCCCAGCAGAATGAGCTGGATCAAATAATGCAAAATCCTGAATATGAGGATGTTGTGAAGGGGTGTCTGTTGCAGCTGCTCGGAAACGAGGGTAATGGGATGGGGGGCGGAGCGGTGGGTAATGCCGTGCGGTCCGGACGGGTGGGCGATGAGGTTTGGCAGGGACGGGGAGACGATGAGATTTGGCCGGGGCGGGGAGACGATGAGGTTTGGCAGGGACGGGTGGGCGATGAGATTCGGCCGGGGCGGGGGGACGAAGGGGCTCAGCGGGGACCCATGGACGATGGGGCAAGGCCGGGGGATGAGATGCTCCGGCGTATCCTTTCGGTCGATAAGGCTGATGAACAGCCGGGGAGTTCCCGGAGAGGAGTTTTGTTCTTTTTGCGCGGACCTGTGGTAAGACGTTTTGCGGTGGCTGCGGCCTTATTGGCCGCGGTGGCGGGTGCATGGTTCTTCCTGCGCACGTCGAAAACGCATGAGGCAGTGGCTACCGCGGTTCCGAAGGCGGCGGCTATTAAGCCGGGCTCGAACAGGGCGGTCCTCACGCTGGCCAATGGGCAGCAGATCGTGCTGGATGACGCGCATAATGGGGTTCTCGGCCAGCAGGGCAAGACCCGGGTCATAAAACTGGACAGTGGCCGCCTGGCTTATGCCGATGGGGGTGGCAGTACCGGGGGCGCGGCGGCGATACTATTCAACACCATTGCGACTCCCCGCGGAGGCCAATACCAGATAACCCTGCCGGACCGCACGAAGGTGTGGCTGAATGCTGAAAGTTCGTTGCGATTCCCGACCGCATTTACGGAAAAGCAAAGGACGGTCGAACTGACGGGGGAGGCCTATTTCGAAGTCGCCCCTAACAAAGACCAGCCCTTCCTTGTCAAGGCAGGCACAACCGAGACGCGAGTCCTTGGCACTCAATTCAATGTTATGGCGTATGGGGATGAGGGTCCCGTCAAGACGACCCTCCTGGAAGGCTCTGTGCAAATGGGGCTGGGGCAGGCGAATACGCTGCTGACGCCCGGCGAGCAGGGGCAGTATGACGCCGAAAAGGGCAGGATGGCGACCAGGATGGTCAACACCCGGCAGGTCACGGCCTGGAAGGATGGTTACTATTTTTTCGATCGAACTCCGGTACAGAGTATCATGAGACAGATATCCCGCTGGTATGATGTGCAGGTTGTTTACCAGGGGCAGGCGCCGCATGACGAGATCGTGGGGAAGATACCGCGGACGGCGGATGTGTCGGAGGTGCTCCATATTATGGAACTCATCGGTATACGATTCAGGATCGAGGGACGGACGATCACAGTCCTATCGTAGGGGATGACCGGTTATCATGGGTAGAAACCCCCGGCTGGGGTGAAGGAGGATGACTGGGGTCGCGGAGGGGAATGTCCGACTGGGGGAGGATGAGTGGGATCGGAGAGGGAAGTGCGATCTGAGAGGATCGGAGGGGGGAAAAGTGCGAACGGAGGATGACTATCAAAGGAGGAAGATAGATTGCTTAAACATATAAAAACCATTGCGAATATGAAAACCTAACCACCTAACTCATTCCCTCATAAAAAAAGCCGGAAGCGCTACCAACACTTCCGGCGAATGACCTGGCCTCAACCAGGGAGAGGGTCCCGAAAAAAGCGTCAGTTTCAAGTAACGTCTATTCACGGTTCAAAAAAACCCAATCTTAACAAAGTTATGAATTCTCCGATCTTCTGCTCCCCATTATATAATGGGCGGCAGACGCCTGCCTCAAAACGCGGGTTGTTTGCTAAAACGTTTTTGATTATGAGGTTGACCACCTTTCTATTATTAGCCTCTGCCCTGCAGATCTCCGCTACGGGGCTTTCCCAGAAAATATCCATTTCGGGGAAGAATATGTCCCTGGAAAAGGTATTTGCGACCATCGAGAAACAGAGCAGCTATTCTTTTCTATACAAATACAACGATCTCCGGGATAGCCGGCCGGTAGACCTGAACATGAAGAATGCGGACATCCGGGCTATTTTGGATGCCTGTCTGAGAGAGCAGCACCTGGCTTATACCATCGAGAAGAATATTATCGCTATCCGTGCGGTGACTGCCGAGGCAAAGGCGCCGACGGCCGAGGTCGTGGCGGAGCAGCCGCCTGCGGTCGTTACCGGGGTTATCCGAAATGAAAAGGGAGAGCCTCTTGCAGGTGTCACGATCCTGGTGAAGGGTACGCAGCGGCAGGCACTTACCAATGACAAGGGCGAGTTCCGGATACAGGCCGACGACACCGAAACGCTTGTCTTCACCTACGTCGGGTACGCCACCAGGGAGGTAAAGGTCGTCGCGGGGCAGCCCGTTGACGTGACCCTTGCCCTCGCGCAGGCGACACTGAATGACGTTGTCATCACGGCCCTGGGTATCCGCAGAAGCGAGAAATCGCTGACCTATGCTGCCCAGCAGGTCAAGGGCGAAGAGCTGACGACCGTCAAGACCGACAACCTGATGAACACCCTCAACGGCAAGGTCGCGGGTCTTACGATCAGCCCCAGCGCCTCGGGTGTGGGAGGGTCTGCAAAAGTGATCCTTCGCGGCAGCCGCAGCGCCAACGGGAACAACCAGCCTCTGTATGTTATCGACGGTATTCCCATTTCCAACGGGGCCAATGGCAACGGTCAGCCAGGCGGCACCTTTGGCGGCACACCCGATGGCGGCGACGGTATCTCCAATCTGAACCCCGAAGATATTGCCAGCATCTCCGTGCTGGAAGGGGCCAGCGCTGCCGCTCTTTATGGCAGCCAGGCGCAGAACGGCGTCATCCTGATCACTACCAAGAAGGGCAGGGCCGGTCAGACGCAGATCAGTTTTACTTCCTCGGCATTCGCCGAAGGGCTCGCCTACAAGCCGAAATTCCAGAACTCCTACGGCCGGACGACGTCCACCGCGACGGATAGCTGGGGCGCTCCTATCACCGGCAGCCAGGACAACCTGAAGGACTTCTTCAGGACCGGCACCAATTTCACCAACGCCATCAACGTCAGCGGTGGCGGTCCCAACGCGCAGACCTATTTCTCCTATGCCAATACGCTTGCCAATGGCATCCAGCCGAATAACAAGCTGCAGCGGCATAATTTCACGCTGAGAGAGACGGCCAAGCTGCTGCACGACAAATTAACCGTCGATGGTAATGTTAGCTATATCACGCAAAAGATCAACAACAGCCCGGCTTTGGGAATCTACCAGAATGCGCTGACCGGTCTTTATCTTTTCCCCAGAGGGCTGGATATCCAACCCTACAAGAGCCACTATCTGAACGCAGACAGCACCGGTTTTGCCCGGCAGAACTGGCCCTTCCAAGACGGTCTCTACCAGCAGAACCCCTGGTGGGTCCTGAACCAGCAGCCCAGCGTCGCCAACCGTAACCGCATCCTCTTCCAGGGAAGCCTGCGTTATGAGATCGCTTCCTGGCTGAACGTCCAGGTTCGCGGCAACGTCGACCATATCGCGGACGACTACGAATCCGACCTGTACTCCGGCGCCAACGGTCTTTATAACAGCAACGGGCATGGTCATATGGTGATCAACAACCAGACCACCGAACAGAAATACGGCGACGCCATCATCAACTTCAATATCCCCAGCCACTCTGCTGTAAAGATCAACGGCCTGGTGGGTACGAGTATCACCGACTACAAGACGAAGGGCATCTATCTGCAGGGCGACCTGTCCACGCCCGACTTCTTCACCGCCGGGAATATCATCGCCGCTCTACCGGGTCTTACCACGGTGACGACGAGCCCCGCTACGCAGAACATTCCGGCAAACGGGATCAACAGCGTATTTCCTGTTCACAACCAGATACAGTCAGTTTTTGGCAATGTGGACGTCTCTTATAACGACTGGGCTTACCTGACCCTTACGGGGAGGAACGACTGGTCTTCCAATCTTTCGTTCACGCCCAACGAGTCGTTCTTCTATCCTTCGGTGGGACTGTCCGTGATCCTTTCGCAGCTGCTGCACCTGCCTTCCTTTGTCGACTATGGCAAGGTCCGCGGTACCTATGCAGAGGTCGGGAATACCGTCCCTGCCTACCTGACCCAGGTACAGAACACCCAGAACTCTTCCGGTCAGCTGGTCTTCAATACGGCCAACGCCTTCCGTACGCTGAAGCCGGAGAAGACCAAATCGCTCGAGCTGGGTACGGAATGGCGCATGTTCAACAACCGCCTCAACTTCAGCTTCACTTATTATAAGACGAATACCCGCAACCAGTACTTCCCGATACAGCCCGTCACGGCGTCCCTGTTCTCTACGGGTTATGTCAACGCCGGGAATATCCAGAATACGGGTATCGAGCTGACGCTGGGATACGCCGTCATCCGTGACAGGAACTTCACCTGGAACACCTCGATCAATGCGGCGCTCAACAGGAACAAGATCATCGACGTAGACAGCCGCGACAGCATCAACACTTTCCAGCTGACGCAGAGCGGCAACAACGCTTATGAGTCGCACATCACCAAGGGCGGACAGTTCGGCGATATCTACGGCTATACGCTGCAGAAAGATGCACAGGGACGGATATTGTTCGGCGGCAGCGGTACGTCTGCCGATCCCTACATTCCGAAGAGCAACGGGAAGTTCAGCCTAATAGGCAACCCTGCTCCCAGGTATCAGCTGGGATGGCGCAACGACCTTACCTATAAGAAGTGGACCCTCGGTCTCCTGATCGACGGGAAGTTTGGCGGACATGTGCTCTCGATGACCCAGGCTATCCTGGACCAGTACGGCGTGTCGAAAGAGACGGGTGACGCAAGGAATGCAGGCGGCGTGAAGGTCAATGGCGTGGATGGAACCGGGAAACTGGTCACCACTGTAGACCCCAAGTACTGGTACGAAGCCATCGGTGGTCGTAATGGCATTTCCGGAGAATATATCTACAGCGCTACGGTCGTCCGGCTGCGCGAGGCCTCCATCGGCTATACGCTGCCCATACCTGAAGGTTTCTTCAAGTCCATCAAGGTATCTGCGGTAGGGCGTAACCTGATGTATTTCTCGAAGAAGGCGCCGTTCGATCCTGAGCTGACCTTGTCGACCGGTAATGGTCTGTCGGGGGTGGATGTGTTCAATCAGCCGGCTACGCGGAATTTTGGTTTGAGTGTAAATGCAATTTTTTAAAGATCCAAGGTAAAAAAAATGAAAAAATATATTTCCATTCGTACTATGGGGTTGTTTGCCGCAGCGGCGATTGCCGGCAGCAGCTGTACGAAGAATTTTGAATCCTATAATACAAATCCGACGTCGCTGACCAATGCCCAGTCGCTGGCTATCATTTCCTCTGCCTATGGTCCTTTGGCGCAGGAGATCTATCATAACTACCAGGTGGCCCAGAATCTGAGCGCCGATGGTTTTGCGGGCTATCTGATGTCCCCGACGCCCTTCAAGGCTTCCTATGACCTAAACTACGGTCTGGTCGACGGCTGGGACCGGAATGGATTTGTCGACCAGTACAACTATATCATGGCTCCTGTCTCGAAGATCGCGGCGGCGGGCGCGCGTACGGCGAAGCCTGAGCTGTGGGGCGTTGCGCTGGCGCTGCAGGTGGACGCGATGGACCGGGTCACCGACAGATTTGGGCCGATACCTTACAGCAAGGCGGGGACTTCGCTGACTGCCATTCCTTATGACAGCCAGAAGGATATCTACAACCTGTTCTTCAGCCAGCTGGATACGGCGGCGGCCAATTTGAACGCCTATATCTCGTCGCACCCGGGCGATACTTCCTCCCTCGGAGCCAATGACCTGGTCTACCAGGGGCATTTGGACAAATGGCTGAAGTTCGTCAACTCTCTGCGACTGCGGCTGGCGATGCGTATCGTAAAAGCCGATGCCGCTACGGCTCAGGCCCAGGCCGAGAAGGCGATGAGCGCCCCGGGTGGACTGATGTCTGCTCCCGCGGACGACGCAAAGTTCCAGCAGTCTGGCGGCCGCAACAATGATATCTGGATCGTAGCCTTTCAGTACCAGGGTGACTGCCGTCTCAATGCGGCGATCGCTACCTATATGAACGGTTATAGCGATCCGCGTCTGCCTAAGTACGCCACTCCTGCGACCGACCCGGCTGTAGTTGCTGCGGTGGGTGCGGGTAAATATGTGGGTATCCGTATCGGTATCAGCATCGCTGCCAAGGCAGACTACGTCAACTACGCGGGTCCCAATACGGACCAGACCTTTACGCAGACCGCTCCGCAGACCCTGATGACGGCCGCGGAAAGCTGGTTCCTGAAGGCCGAGGCGGCAGTACGCGGATGGAATGGCGCGGGTGACGCAAAGACCGACTACGAGACCGGTATCAACACCTCTTTCCAACAGTGGGGGGTAGCTGCCGGCGGCTATCTATCCGACAATACGAGCATGCAGACCCCCTATGTGGACCCGAAGAATTCTGCGAATAATGACACGGCCCTGTCGAAGATCACCATTCAGTGGGACCCCAATGCGGACAACGAGACGAAGCTGGAGAGGATCATCACCCAGAAATGGATCGCGATGTTCCCCGACGGACAGGAGGCATGGGCTGACTATCGCCGTACGGGGTATCCGAAGCTGTTCCCCGTGGTCAACAACACCAGCAACAATACGATCAGCACGACCACGCAGATACGCCGGCTGGCTTATCCGCAGAGCGAGTACACCTCGAATGGCGCTGCTGTTCAGAGCGCGGTGCAGAGTTTGCTTGGCGGACCCGACAATGGCGGGACCCGGCTGTGGTGGGATGTGAATAAGGGAAATTTCTAACTATATTGCAGTGTCAATGGCAAGAGCCTCCATGTCTGTGGAGGCTCTTTTGTTTCCGGGGGCCAGGCAACACTGATACTATTATAACAATTATTAGTAACCGCGCATTTGCAAATTGTCCGGAACACTCGCATTTTCAAAACGTAGTCTTTACGGGAACTGCCGTTATTCAACAAACCACCAAAGAACTTCTGATACTATAATGACAATTTTTTTTGATGAAAAAAATCAAGCATTAATTTGAAAAATCAGACTAAAAAAAGCCCTATTTTCGGATAGTTATTGAAGCATATAACCATTGACCTTAAACTATCCCGACGATGCGTGTCAAACTACGATCTCTCTTCCGGCGACTCATTCATTTCAACCACCACATCGAAAAATACAGTATACATCACCGATAGATAGCGACTAACGAAAAAGCGTGTTTCGCGGGAATATCAACTATTTACCTTGCTAGCAGGTATTTTTATTAACATTAAACCATTTAAAAAATGAAGAAAAAAGCACTTTTCAGCACCCTGGCTGCAATGGCGCTCGCCCTTACGTTGATGGTCGCCAAGGCCGATGACGAAGGTGGTGGCGGCCCCCTCGGCTTCGATTGCCTGGCACCCATGAGTAACACTTGTTACCAGGTTGTCAAGAACGGAGCGGTCATTGCCACTGTGCAGGGAGTTTTAACTCAGCGACATTAATTCACACTTTAAAATCAAATTCATGAAAAGGATTGCAATATGTATTGCCTGTTTTGCGGCAATCGTAGGCTCCGTATTGACGGCCAGGGCCGATGACGAGGGCGGCACCGGCGGCATCGACTGCCTTCCCCCGACGTCAAACACTTGCGTTGTCGTGCATACTCCGTTCGGGAACAAGGAGTATCAGGGCGTCGCGACGATCAAAATTCCCTGATAGGGGAAAATGATCTTGTCGACAGCTGTATCAGCAAGGAGGGGAGAGTAGCTTCTTCTCTCCTTCAATATCTACTATTTTTAAATTTTATTAATGAAGACAAAGAACGGCAACGTCCTGCTGCTCATAGGAATCGCCATCGTTTGCCTGATCACGGGGTTTCTTTATTATCATTTCAAGGCCAATAAGCTGGCGGAAGGCTATTTCAAAGGTGGTGGCTTTCAGCGGTCCCGGACTGCCTGGACCCTGGGCCTGAATAGGGACTACGACCTCCCCAAAGGCGCGTATAGCATCGTCGCTTATGACCAGGGAGACGTGCTATTCAGGGACTATTCAAAAAAGGAGGTCATTAGCTTTAACAGGGATTATTCAAAGAGCATACTTCCCCTTCCAATACCCAGCACGATCCCTGTATCCAACATTTTTCGCATTACAGGTAACAGCGTCAATCCATCGCTTTTCGATGTCCAGTGCGGCAATAACAGCGAATTGTTTGCGGTGGATCTGCGGAATAGAAGAACTGCCGCCGTCTATCGGTTCAATCGTTTTTTCGAAAAGGCCATCCGGTTGACGGACAGTACATTCGCCTGTCTGATCGGAGGCGACAAACAGGACCTTATGCAGCCGGTCATTGTTTTATTCCCGCACGGGCGGGACAGTGCCACTATCCTGAAGAAAAGCCCGCTGAACCTGGTCTCGATGAGCCAGGACGGCATGTTTGTCCGGCACAAGGACGAATTTATATACCTGAGCTCCTATAATCACAATATGTACGTCCTCGACTCCAACCTGGATAAAAAATACATGGGAAAGACTATCGACACGATCACCATCCTTCCCAGGACCGTTTCATTGAAGAACAATACCATCACCAAATTTATCAAACAGCCGCAGGTCGTCAATCAATTTTGTATGATCGTAGGGGATACCCTGGTCGTCAATTCGAAGGTCAAGGCCGACAATGACGACCCCGAGGTTTTCTGGAAGAGTGTCGTCCTGGATATGTATGACCTGAAGAATGGGGGAAAATACGCGGGCACTATTTATACAGACAAATACAAGGGGGAAGAAGTGCAGGACATCTATTGGCGGAATGGCAAGATCTTATTCGTGTATCCCGACAAACTTTTGGTCTATGACGTTTCGTTATAAACATTCCTACGCGATCGTTTTATTGCAGTGTCTGGTCTTTTTCGTGTTCCTGTACTCGGGCATTACGAAGACCATTGGCTTTGGACTGTTTGTGAACAGTCTCGATAAATCATTATTTCTCAATGACTTTAATACCAGACTTATAGGCATATCGGTGATCGCCGCCGAATTCGCCATTCCCGTTCTGCTCTTCTTCGAGTCGACGGCGCTCTATGGGTATCTCCTGTCATTCCTACTGTTGTTGCTTTTTACGGCATACATCGTCCTAATGTTCCAGCTGAGCCCATTTTTGCCGTGCAGCTGCGGAGGCCTGATCGAGGCGCTATCCTGGCGTCAGCATATCTTTTTCAATCTGGCATTTATGGGTATCAGCCTCCTGCTGTTTTTAAATAAGAACAAAAAGGCGGTCGTGCAATGAGAGAGCTCAAGCTTATAAAGGACGTCGTCTTCGGGATGATCTTTCTTACCTTTTTCGGCTATTTTCTGCTGGTCTATCCTTTTGCGTTCAATTTTGAGCTATACATGCATGGGCACTATTTCGGGGTCGTCATCGCTGGTATAGCCATGCTGTCCTATGGGTTATTCTCGTTGTTCAACAGTGGATCCGGGACGCTGGGGTCATGGACGCATAGTGCTAGTGGCGTCCCCGGCACTCCCGATCTGACCGGTTCGCTGATCCTGTTGTTTTTTGCAGTGGGGTATGTGTATTTCCCTTCCTGCAGGGGTAACGAATACCTGGTAAATGCGTCGGTAGCCGGTGTATGCCTTGTCCTGTTGAGGTCGATGAGCCTGAGTGGGCTCCGCGTGCTTCTTGTATTTGTTGCCGCAGGGGGGCTTCTCGAGCTGGTGCTCGCGTTGGTGACGATGCAGGAAAGGTTTTCCGGGGAGGCCATATCCATTACCGGCTCTCTGCATAACAGCGGAGTGCTGGCGGTCTTCCTGGTCATACAGCTGCCTCTGCTATGGTATGCCATCGATGTTTTCAGCCGTAAATGGATGGCCCGGCGTGGCCGTCAGCTTCGGTTGGTTTTGTTTTGTCCCGTCTTCCTGCTGGTTCTCGGTATCTGTATCTATTCAAAGTCAAGGATGGCGCTCGTCACGACCGGGGTCCTCGCCATCCTGGCTGCGGGGGGGTATCCAAAAAAAGTTGTCCTTCAGTTGCCCGTGTATATCAGGGTAGTATCGGCGGTGCTGGTCCTCTCTGCCGTCGTCCTTTGCGGCTACTATTTTTATCGCCTGAAGGAGGGTTCTTCCATTGGTCGTCTTTTGATCCTGGACGTGTCGCTCAGGCATTTGCCCGACCATTTCTGGCTGGGTACCGGCTTAGGCCGCTTTAGCTGGTACTATCCGCAATGGCAGGCGGGATACTTTCTTGTGCATTCCAGGCCGGAAGGCCCGTTTTTCCTGAGCGCAGGGGAATCCTACGTCGCATTTAACGAATTCCTGGAATTGTTCGAAACATTCGGTCTGTTGGGATCTACCCTCATCCTGCCAGCCTTTGCCTGGCTTTTCACGGCCATTTCGGTCCGGAACAGGCAGCTATTGTCCACCTGCAAAGCCACGGTAGTCGCGATCCTGTCCTGCTGTTGCTTTCACTATCCCTTACACCAGAGTGCAGTATTGTTGATCCTTGCGCTTTGTTTTTCCATAGTTGCCGCCATACGCGAAAACGATCCCTTTTTGCCTAAACCGGGTTTCCCGAAAAAATGGGTCCGTCTTTCCGGGGTCTTGGTCGTGGCGCTTGCTGTTGCTGTCTTCCTCACGGGGTATCGTCAATACGCTGCCATGGAAAAATGGCAATTGATAAGGGATGACGACCGGGCGGAGCGCGATACGTTGAAGAACGAAGCCCTTGGCTGCTATAATAACCTTTACCTGGACGGTAAATTCCTCGCCGAATATGGCGCTTTTCTTGCCCGTGATCCCACGGACCTGAACAGAGCAATCGCCATGGCGGAGGCTTCCCGGCAAAGGTTCATTTCGTGGACGTCCATCGAAGACCTGGCGTATTATTACCTGCAGCAAAAAGATTATACCAGTGCCATAAGGACCTTCGAATGGCTGTCGGAGTATGTTCCCAATCGTTATAGGCCCCGATGGGAGCTGCTTGAATTATACAAACGAACGCAGCATCCGGATAGCGCAATACGCACAGCCAGCTTTATACTTGCAATGCCGGTAAAGATACCGTCGGATGAAGTGTCGGAGATAAAGAAAGAGGCCGAATCTTTAATTAAATCAAGCCAATGAAAAAACTATCGATCCTGATATTGTCATTTTTTATGGCGTCGCCGGCCTGGGACCAGACCGGCACTACGCTGCGTATCGACCCAAAGTACGCCAGGGGAGGGACCGCATCGGAGCTCTTTGACGAGGTCAATTACGTTGCCCTGGAATCAAAGAAAGAAAGCACCTTTGGATCAGCCCAGCGACTCCAGGTGAGCCGGCGGTATTTTGCTTTTTACGATTACAGTACGAAGTCCGTGTGTATATTTGAAAAGAACGGAAAATTCAAAGGCAGGATCGGCTCGCTTCCCATGCTGGACAATGCCGATGCGCTGGCCATGTCCCTGTTGAATTTCGTCCTGAACAGGTCTTCCGAGAATATATTCATCGTGTATGACAAGGGGGACAGGAAGCACACCAAAAGGCTGGCGGTCTTCGATGGCAGCGGGAAATTGCTGCAGTCCCGTCAGCTGAGCGAATCATTCGATGAGCTGGGCGGCTCGTTTGCATTTTTGGATGGAGAGAGGGCGATCTTCTCAAGCGGGAACTATTATGAAAAGAATTTTTCCCCGAACTACCTCTACGTCGTCAGCAATTTCGATTCCGTAGTGGGCAAGCTCCTTCCGAAACAAGAAAATGACCCGCTGAATAAAAGCTGGCACAACCAGATGGATCAGCAGTCCGTCTCCGGGGAAGGATCGGTATGGTATCGGCTTTACGACAGGACTGTTGTTTATACAGCCGTTGATGGAACGGTCTCCAGCTACAAATTCGTCCTCCCGGCGGCGATGACGCTCGATTCGACTTTCTATGGCAGTGAATCGGTGCTGAAGACAGAACAAAGCGCAAATGGCTATCTTCAAAAACATCAGGACCACGTCAGCTATCTGTCCTCTCTGCAAAAGACGAAGAATATCCTGGCCTTCACTTTCGTGAGGTACAACTACTCATTTCCTTCCGACGCCTTCCTATATAGCTTGTCCACGGGTACCCTATATGGCAATACGAAGATCGTTCCGGACAGCCTCTGTTATTCTTTGCCGCTGTTTAGCACGTCCGAGATCGCGGGAATGGACGACGGCTATGTCTATCTTTTCATTCCCGCCTTTTCGATGTTTAGTGCAGCCGATGCCAATAAAGATCAACCATGGAAATCCAATTCTGTCCTGAGCGCCTATTTTGCCAATGCCCAAAACCGGAGGGGCAATCCGGTATTGGTACGGCTCAAGCTAAAAAATACGTTGTAGGCAGGACCCTGATACTCATCCTGGCGACCGTCAGCGTCTTTGGGCAAAGTCACGCCCAGAATGCTGACACTGTAAGAACCGGTACAATAGTCGGGCTGATACGGGATTCTACGCAGAATTATCCGCTGCAGTCCGCTTCCGTCGCCATATATCTGCAAAAGGATACCTCTGTTGTCAGCTACCAGCTTAGCGATAACTTCGGCAGATTTCATTTTGAGCGCATCCCCGTGGGTGTCCCGCTATTGATAAAAGGATTTTACATTGGTTATAAACCGGTTGTCCGGCGCTTCACCATCCCTCCCAAAGAAAAAACGATAGATATCGGGAAGCTTAGTCTTGAAAGGACCGACGATGAGCTGCAGGAAGTCGTCGTAAAAGCCATCCCACCGGTGCGGATGAATGGCGATACGTTGGAGTTCAATGCAGATGCCTTCAGGCTGGATAAGAATGCCGTGGGAGAAGACCTGCTCCGAAAGCTACCGGGTGTTACCATTTGGGGAGATGGCGCCATCACCGTCTATGGAAAACCGGTCAGCCAGGTGCTTGTGGACGGCAAGCCATTCTTCGGAGGAGACACAAAGATCGCCACGCAGAATATTCCAAAGGACGCTATCGATAAGATACAGATCTATCAACAGAACCCCAATAGAATGAACCTGAGGGACTCTGTTACAAACATAAATATCAAGCTGAAGAAGAACAAACGATTCGGGTATTTCGGGAAGGTCGCCGCGGGATACGGGACCGGCCGGCACTATGAAGGCGACGCGGATGTCAACTTTTTCAATCCCAGGACCCAGCTGGGGCTGGTAGGCGCCGGAAACAACGTTAACAAAATAGCGGAAGACGCCAGCGTATTGATGCGCAACAGCACCTATAAAGGAGTCGGGGCAAACGTCGAATACCAGGCGGATCTCACGACGCAGGGAAGGCACCGCCCCCGGGAGGCGGGACTGATCTTCCAGCACGATTTTCTGGATAACTCAACCTATTATAACAAAAGCTTTTTGTCTGCCAACTATTTCCTGAAGGACGACAGGACCGATATACAGAACAACTCCCAGACCATAACCTCCCTGGGGGGAGACAGTACAAGAACGCAGACAAGCAGCAGTACGATAAATTCATCTTCTACGGGCCAGCGGTTGAACCTGCGATACGACCGATTTGACGGGTATACTTCCTTTTATGCCGGGGCATCCTTTAACGCGGATAACAGCACCAACGGGAATGCGGGTCATAGCCGGTCTTATTCGGGCGGGCGGGCGCAAAGCTCGAGCGATGCCGAAAATTCAAGTCATAGCAGCTCGAAGGACATGACGGCGGAGATGGAATTGTCACACACGAAGGGCTTTAGCGATATCTCCGGCGCTGGGGGTGTTTACGACATCAAATACAGTTTTTCGGCCGGAAGCAACCGGAATGAACGCCTCAACAAAACCAATTTTGTATCTTTCGAAGACGCTTCGCAAGATTTGTCGTTCAACAGGAGCTACAATGACGATGAACACCATTCCAGGCATTCCCTGCTATTGAGCGGCGACCTTTCCAGGCCTTTCTTTGGATACCATCGTATGACCATGCCCCTTTTGATACAGGTAAAGAATAATCTGTCGGTTGTTTCCAGGCACGAACAGACGGAGGTGACTGATAAAGACGATGGTACAGGGGACTACCTTCCTAATCAATACCTTTCGAACAAAAGGACAACCACCGTAGTCGACGACAAGCCGGCGCTCAAGCTGGGGAGACGTTTTGCCAGAGAGCTGGCCAACCGGTATTCGAAGGTATGGGAGCTCAGCTTCTATCTCCAGGAGCAGCTGTATTCCCAAAAGAACACGTCGGATCATGCTTTTCAGAATATAAGAACCGACTATGCCCGCTTTATACCCTATGCAACCTTTTCCTGGACGAACAGCCAATTTGGCTATTTCCAGGATATCTACACCCTTAATTTTTCCACCAGCAGCGAATATCCTTCGATCGATCAGCTGGCGCCGATTATAGACAGCTCCAACCAGTATTATATCCAGGCCGGCAACAGGGTATTGAAGCCCGCGGACAAACGGGAGGTGACTTTTTCGCTGCAGCACAGCAGCAACACTGGGAAGGATCAGTTCAATTATAAGCTGGTGCTTACGGCGGGGTCTGTCGCTCACGCCCTCTCGGACAGCAGCTATATAGACAATATCGGACGTGCGATACACTATACCGCAAATGGGAATGGCAACGGGTATCTCAATATGAACCTGGATCTTAACAAAGCATTTAAATTCAGGGAAAATCAATTCCAGGTCAACCTTGACCCGGCTTTATCCTGGTCAAGGTCACCGAATAATGTCAACGGGATATGGAATTATTCGAATAGTCTCGGAAGCAACAATTCGCTAAACCTGTACTATACCTACAAGGATAAGGTGGCGCTCAATCTAAGACAGCAGCTCAGCTGGTATAGATCGAGGCAAAGCGCCCTGGACCAGGACTTTCACAACAAGGCGCAGGCCACCTCATTCAGCGCGAGTGTAAACTGTACCGGCCGGCTCGCGCTGAACAGCAATATTACCTATAATCATTCGACCTCGACGGGTTCTGACGCCATCCATTTCACGATATGGAATGCCGGCGCCACTTATCGCCTGCTACCCGGAAATAACCTGGAGCTAAGGCTATCCGCGCTCGACCTTTTGCACCAGAACACGAGTGTCGTCAATTCCGGCTCGAACAATATGCTGACACACGCTACGTCGAACGTGCTGCAGCAATATTCTATGTTTACGATCGCCTTTTATCCTAGAAAATTCGGGAAAGACCTTCCTCATTGACCCCAGAACTCGTATTTGAACGGAGCGCCAGATGGGTCATCGCCTACCTTGTCGCCCGCCCTATCGGTGAAATAGTATTCCATCCTGGTCAACGATTGGTTCTCCTTCAGGTGGAAAAAGGACCTTGGCCAGATCTGGATACGCCACTTGTTGTTTCCCATCGGAGCCAGTCTTGTTGGCCTGCTGCCGTCGGCGACGTTGATAACCTGCTGGTCCCGGGTGTAGGCGCTGGCCCGGAGATATACGGCAGTGGAACCCGTGAGGGCCGTCCGACGCGCATTGCCATCGAAAGTAATGGTAATGTAGTCGTTGTCGACGCTCTTTGCCGGTACGATCGTCGCCGTCTGTGGATGCGAGAAATCGAGTAGTGGCCCTTTTCCGCCGGCAATGGTCAGGTCCTTGCCGTAAAATGGATTGTCGATCGGATCGATGATGTCTTCGGCGGTAGCGAAATAACCCAGCCTGACAATTTCATTTTGCGTTCCGGTCCTGGTGACAATTTTTATCGTTGCCTTTACGACTGGTCCACCGTTGGCGGCCGCGTAGGTCGAATCCGTCCGGAAGGTTACCCATTCCATGTCCTTCAAGAGGTTGACACCGATGCCGTACCTGCTCAGCAGCAAAGCCGCCCATCTGTTGTTGCTTTTCAGGGCCAGTGCGCCGGGCGGCACCAGGGTCATTTTGCCGTTGCCCCTGTCGCTGGAAAAAGTGACTGTTGTATTCGCGGCCGCGTTCCAGTCCCTTGGCGCCAGAAAACCAAAATAGATCCGGTCGGCAGAATTGTCTTTGGACTGCGTGACCTCGATCTTCACCGTTATCGTAATGTTTTGTCCTGGCTGGGCGGTGGATGGCTGATCAACTTCGTCGATCGTTATACAACCGGCCAAAAGGCATAGAGGCGAAAGCAGGATAAAGCCTACTGATCTCCTTAATGGATTCATGGTTTGTCTTTTTCTTTTGGGGCAATTTTTTTCAGGAGATACTGGTAGGTGTTGGAGCCGGCGGTGGTGAATTGCGCAATGATATTGCCGGCGTCGCCGGTAGTATCGGCTTGCATTTCGTACGCGCGCGCCGGGGTGGTCCGTTCCGGCTGCAGGACAATAATGTCACCGGCCGGCTGTTTCCTCACCGACCAGTCTCCATCCCCGGTCACCGCAAACAGGGCAGTCTTATCGACGGTGTACGTGCCGTCCGCATTCAGCGTTATCAGTGAGCGGCCGAAATCGCAGCCGGCGGTGATGTCATACAGGTTGCGTGCCGCCCTTATGATCTTCCAGCTGCCGGCGTAGGCTGCCCTTGTCTCGTCTCCTGCCCGCTGCCGGGGCTTGCAAGCGCCGGCCAGGAAAACCAGCAGGACAGCAAGCGCCTTCGGGGTTTGATTAAAATAATTCATTGCCAATTTTTATTGAAGTCTCCCGCGTCCACCTGGGAGTCGTGGTCATATATCTCATAGTCATTCCAGCCGGAGAAAGTAAGGTCGACGAGCACGGCGGATGAGATCTGTGGCCCATTAGACCCTATGACCAGCATGTATTTGCCAGCGCTGGATGGATTGGGGTAAACAAGGATGTAGCTAAGGCCGCTGCCCTCGTAGGTCTTCGTTGCGATCCGAACAGAGTCACTGCAGACTCGCAGCGGGACGCGGCGCAACATCGGGTTGGTGCTGTCCACCCCGATAAGGATCAGGTTATATTGCGCTATATCCGACCGGCTTATTTCGCGGTCCGTCTTGCAGGGTATTGAATCCCTCATAAAATCGATCCGCCAGCTCTTCCGCAGCGTATCGATGGCCTTTTGCCATTTGAGCTGTTCGGCGGCTGTTCCCCGGCTTCCTTTGACGATCAAAAAAGGCGACGAAAAGAAATCATTGATGGGGCCTTCTGTCAGTGCTGTTTTTTGGCCGCGGGCAGCATGCTGCAGGTCGATCGTTATTTTCCCGCCCTTTTCAAGATCCCTGTAATACGATCGGTTATTGACGATCACTTCCATCTTTTTCGTGGTATCCAGCCGGAGATCACGAACGTCGAGGGTAAATGCGGTCACATTCGTGGCTTGAACAGTTATAGAGTTCGCGGCCCTGTTCACCATAGCGGTTATCGCGGCTTTCCTGCCGTATACCAGGTCGTCGATCGTAACCCAAAAAGCCCGGTTGAATTTCAATTGATACGTCGAAAGCCAAACCGTATCGGGGACCCGCTTGCGCTTTCCGTTGTAAAACGAGAACAGCTTGTTCAGAATCCTGTTATCGGGCATCAGGTCGCTAAAGAACAGGTCGGTACCCTTTCGTACAAACAAGGTATCCAGCCGGGCGCTTCCCCCCAGCTGCGAGATATCCCTGCACAGTCTCGCCGATCTGGCAAAGCTCGTTTTTTCATCATTGATCGAATGAATAATGCAGGTTGGGAAATTGCGATAGTTTTCGACAGTATTATAAAAATCGTAGTTGATGTAGCCTCTCGACATCGATTTTGATTCGTCGTGTTTGCCGTCATCAGGGATCGCGGGGCCTTCCACTCCTACGGCAGTAAAGAAAGATGGGCACTTATTGGCCATGAATAAAGACAGTTCGCCGCCGGCGCAGTCGCCATAAGCATAGATACGGCTATCGTCGATGGCATAGTCTTTCTTTACCGATTGGAGCGTTCTTGCCACCAGGTCCGGGAACATCCGGATCAAATTGTGGTTGTTGTAGACCCTGTAGCTGGACCAGACTACGGCAAACCCATATTTGTCGGCCAGTCGCATCACGTATTCGATCCTGTTGATGTCCGAAACATAGGTGCTGACCGTAAACTCCCGGATGCCTGTCTCGTGCGGCAGCATCATTACCAACGGAATAGGATCGGTCCTGCGATAGCTTTGGGGCACATAGATCATGTAGGTCTCGGACGAGAAGAAGGGCGATGACTGCCCGCGGAGGTGTAAACCGGGGACGTCGGCAAAAGGCTCGTCTCCTCTTTTAAAATGCCTGTAGAGGTCCGACATTTCGTAAAGGACGCGGGTCACCTTGCGCTCATAGCCATTATCATGCTCGACTTTTACCGTATCGATGTAGGCCATCCGATCGATCAGCAGATCGATGTTCTCCCTGAACCTGCTGCCAGGCTGCAGTTGGTTAATCGCTGTGCGGATGTGCCGGAAATACTTTTCGTGATCTCCATAAAAGATATACTGTCTGAAAGTGTTTTCATCGGTAGTCAGGCTGACGGCGTAGGGACCTTCTTTCAGGCCTTTGACGTCCACGGTCCAGTTGCTGCCAGGGGAAAGCCGGCGGTTCAGGACCTCTTCGCCGTCGAGGTTGGTTACCCGCAGGAGAGGTGGTTTTTCGACGCCGATCTGCGCCATCCATATTTTGGGCGCAAGGCTGTCGCCCTTTTTAATGAGATAGTGTTCGCAGATACTCGAGTAATTTTCGCCCAGCCAGTTCTCGTTCGCGTATCGGATGGAAGCTATTTTAAGGAAGAACTTCCATTCTCCGGCTACATGATTCAGCTTAGCCAGCAGGAAATTGTCTCCCTTTGCAAGATGGACCCTGGTAAGGTACTGATAGCCCTGGATGTATCCCGTGGTAACCTTGCGCAGGATTGGCTGGCCGTTCAGCCACAATCTGAGCCCGTTGTTGGCGCCTGAAATAAAGATGGCGTCCTGGCTGCGATCGCTTTTAATGATCGTTGCTGCATATACGTGCGCGGGGATCACGGGGTACAGGAACGACGGCCGCTCGGGAATCTGGTAATAGTTATTGACAAAGAAATAGCTGCCGTTCTGCTGGAAGGGGTATTTCACAAACGGCGTATATGCCGAATGGATGGTATCGCCGGGAGAATCGTCATAGGCGGACGCGAAGTCGGCGTAGCTTTTCATATTGTCGCCCTGGTCGCGGCTCAGCGTGTCTTTGAGGCCGGCGATGGCGTCCTGTTCTGAGCTGGAATCCATCAGGACGGGCTGGGTAACTTCCCAGTTGCGGATAAAGATCTCGGAATCGACTGCGTTTACGTCTCCGATAGCGGTAAAATATTCCGGCTGCGGCCGGCTGCAGGAAGGCAAGATGCCGGCAAGAAGCAATAACAGGCAGAAAAGCAATCTCATAGTCTAAGGTCTGAGGTCGTTGATCGAATAGGCCTAAGATAGACAAATAAATCGATTTAGCCTCTAATATTATCTCCCTATCAATTGAGGCGCTGAAGCCGATGGTTGCCGTTCCCTGGTCAGCACTACCTGCGAGGTCGGCTCGGTCAGCGGGGTTATCACGAAATACATCGAGTCCACTCCGGTTGAGCTGCTGGTAATGGGGACGATGGGCGCTACGGGCATCGCGGGCTGTTCGGCAGCAATGCGAGCACCATGGTTGTTACACGAATAGTTGACGGTGGGGGACGCTTATTTCCCTGCTGACAGCATCTCCTTGATGGCCGCCTCGATCTGCTGGTCTTCGCCTGCGAGAACCCGGCTATATTCATTCGGCACGCGGATATCGGGCTCGAGCTGGTGGTTCTCTGTGGGATGGTCCTCTCCTGCGCCGTAGCTGGCGACCATCGGGATACCGAATACGATACGGTTGTTGATCTGCGTCTCCCACCAGACGGCGGTGCCGGTGCCGGCGACGGGCATGCCGATCAGCTTGCCGAGCTTGAGCTCCTTATAGGCATAGGGGAACATAAAGGCGTCGGAGTAGTTGCCTTCGCTCATCACCACGCAACTTGGTTTGGTCCATTTGTTCAGGGACTCGCCGCCCCTGGTGGTATGGTTCTGCGGGTGGAGGGTGAAATACAATTTCCCGCCGAGGAAGGTGACCAGGTCGTCGTGCAGCCAGCCGCCGCCGTTGAAACGGGTGTCGACGATCAGCGCCGCCTTGTCAATATTCTTTCCCAGCACCTTGTCGAATGTGACGCGAAAACTGGGGTCGTCCATGCTTCGCACGTGCACGTAGCCCAGTTTGCCGCCCGAGAGGCTGTCGACCATATGCTCCATCATGCGTGTCCAGCGGTTGTATAGCAGCGTGGATGTCTCGACCTGTGGCTTGATCGGCTTGACGTTCTCCTCATAGCTGGCGCCTCCGCCGTGGAAGCTGATCAGTGTCAGCTGTCCTGCCTTGTGGTTCAGCAGCGAGGCCCAGTCGGCGCCTGCGGTGAGGGGCTGGCCGTCTATTCTGTCGATCACCATCCCGGGCGCCATATGTGTCCCGTCGATGTCGAAGGGGCCGCCCGTTATTACCTCTTTTACCAGCAGTCCGTCACCTCTTTTCGAAAGGTCGTATAGCAGTCCCAGCGCCGCTGTTTCGTCGCCGTTGGGGAAGTCCGGGCGATAACGGCCACCAGTATGCGAGGCGTTCAGCTCGCCGAGGAATTCGCTGAGCAGCACCTGGAAGTCGTAATAGTTGTTGATATGCGGCAGGAATTGCCGGTATAGGGTATGGTAGTAGTCGAAGTCCACGCCCTGGAGATGGGGATCAAAGAGCTTCTTCTTCACCTGGCGCCAGGCGTGGTCGAAGATATAGGCCCGTTCGCCTGCCGCGTTGAGCTCCATTTCCGTGTTGATGTGCAGCGGCGCTATCTTTCCGTCTTCCGTCGTCACGCGGTACATATTCCCGCCGGCAAGCACGAAGAGGTATTTCCCGTCGCGGGACATATCGAGCCGTCCGGCCGTCGCGTCCAGCTTTGCCAGCTGCCGGGTCTCGTGCGTGCGGAGGGTGGCTACCCAGAGGTCGAAGCCTTTTTCATAGCTGGCCAGGTAGTAGAGCTTCTCTCCGTCTTTGGAGAGTTTGGCGCCGCTGATCATCGTAGAGGTCGAGGTCAGGCGCTGTGTGCGGTCCTCCAGGTTTTTCAGGTTGATGACGGGGGGCTCGGGGGCTTTTTTTGCTGCCGAATCTTTCTTCTCCATCTCGAGCCGGAGCTCGAAGTCTTCCTTGCTCAGCTGGCTACGGTCCCAGGCTTTTGGGTCAAAGAACATGGCATATACGTCGGTCTGGCTGCCACGGCTGAGGTTCTTCATCCCCTGCCGGTTGTTGAGCCAGTACATCATCTTGCCGTCGAGGCCCCACTGGGGTCGTTCGTCGTCGAAACCGCTGAAGGTGAGATTGGTGCGTTTGCCGGAGCCGTCGTCCTTTATCAGCACCACCTCGTGGCTACTCCAGCCGCCGCCTTCGCCGGACTGGGCGAGCAGGTATTTGCTATCGGGTGACCAGGCGTAGTACTGGTCGCCGTCGGAATAGGAGTAGTTGACGCCTTCGGGGATGAGGACGGAGCTGTTGTGTGTAGCGAGATCGTAGGATTTGAGGATATTTCTTTCTTCGAGATAGGCGATCTTTTTTCCGTCGGGAGAATAGACGCCGCCGAACTCCTCTTTTCCGGTAGCGAGGATGGGCGTGGTAGTCAGCTGCGTGGCCGCGTAAAAATACAGTTCGTCCTTAGCTGAGATGCTTATCTGCCGGATATCCCAGGAGTCGCCGGCCTCCGCCGAGTACAGCAGGCTGCGGCCGTCGGGGCTGAAGTTCAGCATTCTTTCCTGGTAGGGCGTGCTGGTGATGCGGCGGGTGGTGGCGCCGTCGGAGGAGGTGACGAAGACGTCGCCGCGATAAATAAAGGCCACCTGCTTGCCGTCGGGGGAGACTGCCATTTCCGAGACCTCGCCCTTTACGGGGATGATCGTCGTCTCGTCGCCGGAGAAGTCGGCGTCGAGAGTGATGGATAATTTTTGTGGCTGTCCGCCTTCTGTCAGCGTATACAGGTCGCCGGCATAGGTAAAGACCAGCAGGCCGTCGTTGCTGCGTGAAAGCTGGCGGACGGGGTTCTTGTCGAGGTGGGTCAGCTGCTGGGGCTGGGTGGGGTTGTCCAGCGAGCTGCGGAAGAGGTTCTGGTTGCCGTTGCGTTCGCTCAGATAGTAGAAGGTTGTTGCTTTGCCCCATACCGGCTCGCGGTCCTCCCCCTGGAAATCGGAGACTTTTGTATAGTCTTTTGAGGCGATATTATAGACCCATATATCGCGCGTGACGGCGGAGGTATGGTGCTTGCGCCAGGGGTCTTCGTATCCCTTGCGATCCTGGTAGATAAGGCGGTCGCCTTTGTCATTGTAGTGCGCAAATTCCATCCCGGCGCTGTTGAGCAGGATGCTGGAGCCGCCTTTTACGGGGACGTCGTAGAGTTTCATGAAGTTGCCATCCGACGGGAATCGGACGGAGGTATAGATATCGTGTCGGTCGGTTCCAAAGACGATCGACTGGTCGTCGGGGCTGAAATCGTAAGGGATATCTTTTGCCGAGTTGGTGGTGAGGCGGGTTGCTTCGCCTCCGGCTGCGGACATCACGTACACGTCGAAATTGCCGTAGCGGTCTGAGGCAAAGGCGATCTTTTTACCGTCGTGGCTCCAGACGGGGTAGCCGTTGTAGGCGTTGTTCAGCGTGAGCGCGACGGCGGCGCCGCCCGAGGAAGACACTTTGAAGAGGTGTCCCTTGTAGCCAAAGGCGATCCATTTGCCGTCGGGGGAGACGCAGGGTTGCTGTATCCACCGGGGCTGGGACTGAGCGATGGTATGAAGGGTTGTGGCCAGCAGGCAGAGGGTCAGGAGATTTCTCATGTCGTGATAGTTTTTGGCTGGCCTAATGTAGGGAAAAAAGGGGGACTTCGCTTTTTATGAGTTGGGTCGTCTCCCTGCGGCGGGGAGCTGTCACCGTGCGGCGGGTTGCGCTGCGATTGAACCAACTTGAACTGCGCTTGAATCGCGTTTGTCCGCCAGCTTTTCGAATTTGCGGGAAAGCTATAAGAATATGAAAAGTCTATTTTTCTTTTTGGGGTTGTTACCCTTTATTGCAGTGGTGGCGCAGCGGAAGGTGGTGGCGCCAAAGGTCGAGCTGGTGCCGCTGAGGGCAGAGAACTGGGAGTTCAGGCAGGGGTCGGTGGAATTTACGGATAGCGCCGGCACGCCGGCTATGAAGATCGTGGGGGATGGTTTGGTAGTGCTGAAGAACACCGATTTTAGCGACGGGACGATCGAATTCGACGATGTCCTGGGCGAAAAGGGTTTTGCGGCTTTTTATTTTAGGTGGCAGGATACCCTCGAGAACGAGAACTTTTATTTCCGGGTGCCGGTCGGGGCCGGGCATCCCTATGCCATACAGGGGGTTCAATATGCGCCGACGATCAAGGGGGTCAACTGCTGGGACCTGATGTATCACTACCAGACCGGCGCCAGGTACGACGTGGGGACGCCCACTCATGTCCGGCTCGTGATCAACGGCAGGCAGATGCGGGTATATGTCAACAGCCAGCAGATGCCCACGCTCGAAGTGCCAAGGCTGGAGGGTAACACGACCCATGGCACGATTGCTTTTTCGGGTAATCGCGTCATCTCGCATCTCGTGCTACGACCGGGTGAGACTGGGGACGTGCAGGGGGCAGAGGGGCTTGATCCCACGGCTACCGACACCCGCTATCTGCGGCGCTGGGAGGTGACCAGGGTGGACACGATGCCTGCGGGGGTCGATTTTAGCCTGTCGATGATGCCCGGCAGGGGGACTGCTTGGGTGCCGATCGCCGCGGAACGCCGCGGTCTGGTCAACCTGACGAGGCTTTACGGGGGTAATCCGTCCAACCGCCACCAGCCGCGCCGCATCTGCTGGCTCAGGACTACGATACACGCGGACAGCGCGAGGCTGGCCAACGTGCGATTGGGGTTTGTGGACGATGTATGGATGTTCCTCAATGGGGCGTGGCTGTATGCCGACAAGAACCATTTTGGCGAGCCTATAGCGAAGAAGCCGGCGGGGAGACTTTCGCTGGACAATGCGCAGGTCATGATGCCGTTGAGAAAGGGGGATAATGAGCTGCTGGTGGGGGTAGAGTGTGATTTTTGGGGATGGGGGTTCGAGGCCAGGCTGGATGACCTGGATGGGATTGAATTAGAAAGATAGTGCGGCCAGGCCGGCGGCGGGGCCGCTGGCCCGGAGGTCGTCAGTCTGGGTGCCGTTGGCGTTGGTCTGCTGGATATCGGTGGAGCCGATGGTATAGCCGGCGAGGGGCTCGAGGTAGAAGCCCGTTCCATTCGGGCCGAAGGCGTGGCGGTAGCTCACCAGTAGGGGCAGGAAGAGCAGGTGGGCGTCGGCGGAGGACAATCCTTTTGTTGTAAGATGGGCTACTTCGATCTGCGCGTGTAGAGCGGCGCTAAAACAAATGGAGAAAGCAAACAGGAATAGGATCTTGCGGACAGGCATGATTGACAGATATTGGATTTGAGCGAAAAAATAGCAATTGTTTATTTGCTAAAGAAAAATATCGATATTTTTATTATTGTATAACAACAGTTACTATATGAAAAAATTTTTGTGTATGGCAGCGCTGGCGGGTTTGGTCGCTGCGGCTCCCAGGAACGATGGCTGGATATCGCTTTTCGATGGCAAGACGCTCAACGGGTGGAAAGTAGGCGCCAATGCGGGAACCTTTTCTGTGGAGGATGGGGCGATCGTCGCGCACGGCGAGACCGCGCACCTTTTTTATGAGGGGCCGGTCAAGGACCACAACTTCAAGGACTTCGAATTCAAGGCAGACGTGATGACGGAGCCCGGTTCCAATTCGGGCATTTATATCCATACACAGTACCAGGAGAGCGGATGGCCGGCCAAGGGTTATGAGGTACAGGTGAACAATTCACATACGGACTGGCGCAGGACCGGCAGCCTCTATGCCATCCAGGACGTGAAGGAAGTATATGTAAAGGACAATGTATGGTTTACGGAGTATGTGAGCGTGAAAGGGAAACATATTGTCATCAAGATCAACGACAAGACGGTCGTCGACTATACAGAGCCCGATAATGTACAGCGGCCGAAGGATATGATGGGACGGGTGTTGTCAAGCGGGACATTTGCGCTGCAGGGGCATGATCCGAAGAGTAAGGTTCATTTTAAGAATATAATGGTGAAGCCATTGGATTAATTGTGCGGCGCGAGATATATTAACTGATTATTGAAATCCTTCTCCAGCCTGCGCGCTTTGGGGATCAGCACTTCTTCTTCGATGTGAGCGTGGACGCAGAGGTCCTGTTCGAATACCTGCAGCTGCGTGAGCAGGATGCGGTAGAGGGACTCGTTGTCTTTGGGCGGTTCGTACAGGCGAATGGTCTGGCGGATATCTTTTAGTTCGTCTTCGGTGTCGTGGTGTTCGCTCAGGAAGCGGTCGATCGAATAGTCGCGGCGTGCTACCAGGAAACGGGAGAAGTCGGAGGGGCTTGTTTCGGCCTCGCGCAGCAGCTGGATATAGGGAAGAAGGCGGGCTTCTTCTGCCTGGATGTGCTCGGACAGGTCCTGGACGTAACGTCGGAAGAAGTTCTGTAGCGCGAGAAGGATAGGATGACCGGACTCGTAGTGACCGGACAGCAGGAGAATGTTTTGTTCGATCTCGGGGAGCTTTTTGTCCAGGTAATAGATATGGGTTCGCTGGATATAATCCACGATCATCTCGAGGGGAAAGGAGTCAAATTCCCGGGCGTTGAATAGCTTTTCTTCGAACACGCGCAGCAGTGTGGCAATGAACTCGGTCTGCTCTCCATCCGTCACCTGCTGAGTCTTATAGCGTTGCATCACCTGGGGGTAAAAATCGCTGTTTTCGGGCATACCTTCCTACGTTTGAAACTAGACACCAAATTTAAGGGGAAAATCCCGAAACCGGAAGGGAAAAAGGGGGGTCATTCGGTGCGGAGGCATTTTATGGGGTTTTGGATGGCGGCCTTTATGGCTTGCCAGCTGATGGTCAGGATCACGATCAGCAGGGCGGTACCGCCGGCCAGCGCGAAGGTCCACCAGGTGATGGTCGTCCGGTAGGCGAAGTTATTGAGCCAGCTGTTCATGGCGAGCCAGGCGATAGGGGAGGCGATGATGAAGGCGATGAGGACCAGCCGGACGAAGTCTGCCGAGAGGAGGCGGGTGATGCTGGCGACGCTTGCGCCGAGGACCTTGCGCACGCCTATCTCCTTTGTGCGCTGGGTCGTGCTGTAGGCGGCGAGGCCGAGCAGGCCGAGGCAGGAGATGAAGATGGCGAGGATCGAGAAATTGATGAAGATCCGTCCGAAGCGGGCTTCGGATCTGTAATTGCGGTCGAAATCCTGGTCGAGGAAACTGTATTCGAAGGGCCGGTTGGGGATGGTTTGTGTCCACTTACTCCGGATCGCGGATATTGTCGAGGCAAGGTGTTTTGTAGAGACTTTTATAGAGATAGTGCCCAAGGCCCAGGGTTCGATGCGCATGGTCAGCGGATGTATCTGCTGCTGGAGGGACATGTAGTGGAAGTCTTTTACGACGCCGATGATCTGACCCTGTCTGCCCCACTGGTCGAACCTTTTGCCGACTGCGGCCTGCGGGGAGGGATAGCCGAGCATTTTAACTGCGCTTTCGTTGATGATCATGGCCCGGCCCGAGTCGGTCAGGAAGTCGTGGGAGAAGGGGCGGCCGGCGATGATCTTTAACTGGTACTGGCGGATGAAGTCGAAGTCGGTAAATCCGAGGTCGATGTTGGCCGTTTGCATATTTCCGCGCGCGTTTTCGACGGTCGAATATGCAGAAGTAGTAAGATTTTTGCCGGGCGTACCGGACGAGAAGCACGTGGACAGTACGCCGGGCACGCCGGCCAGGGACTGCTTGAAGATGTCTTTGTTCTTGTCGAAATTGGTGAAGATGACCATCTCCTGGTCTTTACTGAAGCCAAGGTCCTGACTGCGCATATAGTTCAATTGCGTATATACGACAACGGTAGATACGATCAGGGCGATCGAGATCGTGAACTGGAAGACGACGAGGCTTTTCCGGAGGAATGTTCCTTGTGTTCCGGTGGAGAAACGGCCTTTGAGTACACTTATGGGGCGGAAGGAGGAGAGCACCAGGGAGGGGTAGACGCCGGCGAGCAGGCCGACGCCCAGGGAGAGGGCGAGGAGGCTGAGGATGTCCCGGGGGTGGGTGAAGATGCCGGCGCTGATCGTTGCTCCTGCGAGCTGGTTGAACAGGGGTAGCGCGAGGTTGCAAAGGGGCAGGGACAGGCAGAAGGCCATGAAAGTGACGAGGATGGTTTCCATGGTGAACTGGCGGAACAGCTGCGAGCGTGCCGCCCCGATGACCTTGCGGATCCCCACTTCCTTAGCACGTTGTGTGCTGCGGGCGGTAGTGAGGTTGACAAAATTCACGCATGCGATGATCAGGATAAAAGCGGCGATGATGGAAAATATCCGGACGTTGGTGATGCTTCCGGTCACAAATCCACCCCGCCGTGACCTCAGATACACATCGCGCAAGGGTTCCAGCGAGAGGTAGTCGTACATCTGCAGCCGGCGCATCTGTGCGCCATCGTGGAGTTCCATGAATGCGGGGAATTTGTTTTCGACGGTTGCCGCGCTGGCGTGGGGTTTCAGAAGAAGATAGGTGAAATAGTTGTGGTTGGTCCATTCGCTGTCCGAAGAAGGGCGGCCGTATATCGGCATGGAAGAGGACATGGAGACGAACATGTCGGCCGGCAGCTGGGAGTTTTCGGGGATGTCCTTCATGACGCCGGTGATCGTCGCGTTGATGGCCGCGCCGGTCAATTGTACCTGCTGGCCCAGAGGATTGGAGTCTCCGAAATATTTTTTTGCGGCGGACTGCGAGATGACGATGCTCATAGGATTAACGAGTGCGGTCTTTTTGTCGCCGGCGATGAGTGGGAAGTCAAAGATATCGAACAAGGTGGAGTCGGCGAGCAGGACGCGTTTTTCCTGGAATTTAAAGTCGCCTTTGCGGACGAGGAATTCGTCGCCGCTGACGCGGACGGCATTCTCTACTTCGGGCATCTCCTTTTTGAGATTGATGGCGATGGGGCCGGTGGTTCCTGCTTCGTGGTCCGTAGAAGTGGGTGTTTTGGTGTCTGTCACGACGCGGTAGATGCGGCTGGCTTTGGAGTGGAAGTCGTCATAGCTGTATTCGAAGCGGACGTAGAGGAAGATGAGAAAGCAGGCGCTGAGGCCGACGGAGAGTCCGAGAATGTTTAGCAGTGAAAAGCCCCGGCTGGCCCATAGGGTCCGCATTGCGATCTTGAGATAGTTCCTTAACACGGTGAATTAGTTGGTACCGGAAACTGCTGCCAAGAGGGTGCCAGGGTTGTAAGTAGCTGGTGGACTGGTATTTAGAAAGCGGGGTGGAGCACCAGCTGTCCGGTTTTGATACGAAGGGTGTACGGGAGGGGAGTTCGGGGGAGGTCAGGGGCTGTGGTAAAATTGCAGTTGGACGGGAGCGTTGGCAAAAAAGAAGGTTTTGAAGTAGTAAAGCAGTACCCGTCAGCCGGGCAGGGATGGGTCAAAAGGATAACTTTAGCGCTCATTTAAAACCTATCTTATCATGAGAAAACTATCGTTGCTTACCTGGGCCGCCTTGTTGGCCCTTCTTGTCACGTCCTGTCGTAAAGACATCAGCATCAGCTCAAACACGGGGACGGTCCCGCGGGCTGCGACGGCCTCGTCCTTTAAAGTAATGGGCTATCTGCCTTCCTGGTCGGGCGGTGTCAGCCAGATCCAGTTCGCGAACCTCACCCACATCAACTATGCATTCCTGATCCCTACGGCCAGCGGTGGGTATCAGCCGATCGACAACCCTTCGAAACTCTCGAGCATGGTCAGCGCTGCGCATGCCAGCGGGGTTAAGGCCCTGATCTCTGTAGGCGGCGGTGGCGGGGGAGGCGGCTTTGCGGGCATTGTAGCCAGTCCGTCCAATATCACTGCCTTTGTCAACAACATGCTTAGCTTCTGTAACCAGTATGGCCTCGACGGGGTAGATATTGACTGGGAATACCCGTCTACCGGTACGCAGGCCACGAATTTTCAGACGATGCTGACGCAGCTGTCGACTGCGCTGCACAACAATGGTAAGATACTGAGCATTGCCGTCATCGGTCTCGGTGGCGACTATGTGCTCAGTGGAGTTTTTAGCGTCGTGGATGTCGTCATGATCATGGCCTATGATGACAACAATTTTCAGCACTCCACCTATGAGCTGGCGACGCAGTGTATGGCGTACTGGCTGGGCAGGGGCTGCCCGGCTTCAAAGGCAGTGCTTGGGGTACCTTTTTACGGCCACGACTCTTCGGTGGATCCCAACTCGGATGCGGCGGAGGTCGAGTACAATACGATCCTTTCGAAGGGCGCCAGTGCTGCGCTGGACGTCTATGGCACGTATGGGTACAATGGTCTGCTGACCATGAAAAGCAAGACCAGCTATGCGATGAGTGTTGGGGGTGGGGTAGGGATATGGGAGCTCTCCGGGGACGGGACGGGCGCCAATTCGCTGCTGTCGGCCATCGGGTCGGTGGTGAATGCCGGAGGCGCTGTGAGCACGAATGCGCCGGTAGGCAGTACCGTTACTTTCAAGGGTAATAACGGGCTCTATGTCAGCAGCGAGAACGGTACAAAGGCGATGACCTGTACGCGGGCGGTGGCGCAGGGTTGGGAGGACTTCCTGGTTGTCGACGCCGGTCATGGCAAGGTGGCCCTGCAGGCGATGAGCAAGTATGTTTCGTCCGAGGACGGGCAGCAGGCGATCACCTGTAACCGTGCGGCGTATAGCACCTGGGAGGTGTTTGACTGGATCTCGGCGGCGGATGGCAATGTTACGTTACGCAGTACGAACGGGCTGTTCATTTCCAGCGAGAATGGCGCGAAGAGCATGACCTGTACGCGGGCGGTAGCGCAGGGTTGGGAGGAGTTTGGGGTCAATCAGTAAGCGAGCGACACGTAGTCGTGTATTCATAATAGCAATTGTTGGAGCCCGGGTTTTTACCCGGGCTATTTTTTTTATTGGGTGGGGGGAATTGGGTGTCTGGGGGAGAAATTGGATTGGGGGGATTATTTCGATATAAAATAGTAAATTTCGGGATGACACTGCTTATAACCTTATTGTTTGCCCCTTTTTTATCGGCAAATGCGCCGGCTGACTCTACCGGGAAAGACACTACCAAATACGAGAAATTTACCGACCTGCCGCTGAAACCTCAGCGCAGCATACAATTTACCACTACCGAGGGAACCTGGACGTCGCTCGACGTGAGCCCGGATGGGAAGACGATCGTCTTCGACATGATGGGGGATCTGTTCACCCTGCCGATAGGAGGGGGGACGGCAACGCCGCTGACAAAGGGCATCGCATTCGACTCTCATCCGCGCTGGAGCCCCGATGGGAAGAAGGTGCTGTTCTCTTCCGATCGAAGTGGCGCCGAGAATATCTGGTGGATCGACCTGGAGAAGAAGGATACTTTCCAGGTGACGAAGGAAAGGGACCAGAATTTCCCGAGTGCTAGCTGGACCCCGGATGGTGACTATATCGTATACTCGAAAGGGAAGATGCAGGTGCAGCTGTACCTGGTCCATAAGAACGGGGGTGGCGGCGTCCAGCTGATCAGTGCTCCTCCGACCCTGAAGACCATCGACCCGACGGTGAGCGCGGACGGACGCTATATCTATTTTTCGCGGCGCACCGGTCCCTGGAACTACAACGCCGGTCTCCCGCAATACGAGGTGGGCTGCTATGACCGGGAGAACAGCAGGATAACGACGGTCACGTCCCGATATGGCTCGGGTTTTACGCCGGTCCTTTCCAAGGACGGAAAATGGATGGTGTATGGAAGCCGATTTGAGGACAAGACGGGGCTCGTCATCCGGGACCTTGCCAGTGGCGACGAGCGCTGGCTGGCCTATCCGGTGCAGCGGGACGACCAGGAGTCTATCGCGACGATGGGTGTGCTGCCGGGGATGTCATTTACGCCGGACAGCAAATTCCTGGTAGCGGCCTATGGAGGCAAGATACACAAGCTGCCTGTCGACGGAGGTGCTCCGCAGGATATTCCGTTCAGCGTGGACCTGCGGCTCGAGCTGGGGCCACAGCTGTCCTTCAAATATCCGGTTTCCGACACAGCCTACGGGCTGGCGACGCAGATACGCGACGCCGTGCCGTCTCCGGACGGGAAGAAGCTGGCTTTTACGGTGCTCGATCGTCTCTATGTCATGGATTATCCGAAGGGTACGCCGAAGCGTCTTAGTAATAATAGTTACACCGAGGCACAGCCGGTCTGGAGTCCTGACGGAAAGTCGCTCGTCTTTGTGACCTGGTCGTCACAGGGTGGTCAGCTGTGGAAGATCGCAGCAGCAGGTGGTCCGGTGCAGCAGCTGAGCATGCTGCCGGCTATGTACCAGAGTCCGGTGTTCAGCAACGACGGGTCGAGGATCGTCTTTGTGCGGACACATGCGCAGCGGTTCAGGAGCGCGCTGGAGGGTGGCTACGACGACGATGAGGACGAGCTCTGCTGGATGCCTTCATCGGGGGGAGAGGCTACGGTGATAGAGCGGGCTAACGGACGGTCGAATCCGCATTTTGTAAAGGGAGAGAACGACAAGATCTATCTGAATAACGGGAATGGGGACCTTTTGTCCATTAAGTGGGATGGTACGGATGAGAAGACGATCGCGCATGTGACGGGGATCACGACTTTTGGTATCAGTATTTTAAAGAATGGGAGGCTCGCAGATGGTGGTGAAGGCCGCCCCGCGGGTGGACCCGACATGCTCAGCGAGGCTGCGGGCGAGGCGAGCGATGTCAGCACTCCTTCACCGGCCGCGTCCATTACGATGTCACCGGGGGGCCGGCGGGCTCTGGCGCTGATCAATAACGAGGTCTATGTTGCGGACGTCCCGCGGACCGGCAAGGTGGTCAATATATCGCTGGCCGATGCGGGCTCGGCGCAGTTCCCGGCGAAGAAGCTCACCGAGCTGGGAGGGGAGTTCCCCTGCTGGGAGGCCGGCGGTGACAAGGTACACTGGTCGCTGGGCAATGCCCATTTCGTCTACGATGTGAGTGCTGCTGAGGTCTTTGACGACAGCGTGAAGGCGGCGAAGAAGGAAATGGATAGGGCGAAGGCCACCCTGGACAGCGCGGGGAAGAAGGCCTGGGTGAAGAAGGACAGTACGATGAATAAGCAGGTGGATAGCCTGAGAAAGAACTGGGCGAAGGAGAACCAGGTGAAGGTATACTATCAGCGTGACCTGCCGAAGGGGGCCGTCCTGCTGAAAGGCGCGCGGATCATTACCATGGAAGGGGACCAGGTCATCGAGAACGGGGACATTCTCGTGGAGAACAACCGGATCGCGGCCATCGGCGTCTCGGGCAGCCTGTCGGCGCCGGCGGGGGCAAAGGTCATCGACGTGGCGGGGAAGACGATCGTTCCCGGTTTTGTCGACACCCACGCCCATATGTGGCCGCAGTGGGGCATTCACAAGAACCAGGTCTGGAAGTACGTGATCAACCTGGCGTATGGTGTAACGACCACGCGTGATCCGCAGACGGGGACGACCGACGTGCTGACCTATGCCGACGAAGTGGACGCGGGCAGCGTCATCGGGCCGCGTATCTATTCCACCGGGCCTGGTGTGGGTTTCTGGGACTATAACGTCAAAGATTCTGCGCAGGCCGAGAGCATCCTCCGCCAGTACAGCAAATACTACAATACCCATTATATCAAGATGTACCTGACGGGTAACCGGCAGCAGCGCCAGTGGATCATCATGGCGGCGCGCAGCCAGCAGCTGATGCCTACCACTGAAGGCGGATTGAATACCAAATTGAATATCACCAACCTGCTGGACGGGTATCCTGGTCATGAGCATGCCATTCCCATCTATCCCTTGTATAGCGACCTTGTGAAGACGATCGCGATCTCGAAGATGTGCGTGACGCCGACCCTTATCGTCTCCTACGGTGGTCCCTTTGCCGAGAACTATTTCTGGGAGACCGAGAATCCCTATCACGATGCAAAGGTCCAGTATTTCATGCCCTATGAGGAGCTGGCCGGGAAGACGCGGCGCGACAAGGCGGGCTGGTTCATGCCCGAGGAGCAGGTATTCCCCAAGCACGCGCGGTCGATGAAGTCGCTGGTGGAACAGGGTGGTCTCGCCGGCATCGGCAGTCATGGAGAGTTCAATGGCCTTGGCTATCACTGGGAGATGTGGGCGATGGGGTCGGGTGGAATGAAGCCCTTTGACGTCCTGCGGGTTGCTACTATCCTGGGTGCTACCGGGCTCGGACTGGACAAGGACCTGGGCAGCCTGAAGGCGGGGAAGCTGGCCGACCTGGTCGTCCTGGATGCCAACCCGCTGGAGAATATCCGCAATACCAATACCATAAAATATGTGATGAAGAATGGCCGGCTGTTCGACGGCAATACCTGTAATGAGGTATATCCGGCTGGGCGTATCCTCGATATGAGCGAATGGAAGTATGACAAACCTGTGAACACAACCGGTTTGAAGGAGTAGCCAGTGAAGTACGCCATCATCATCTCATTTCTTCTCCTGTGGCATTCGGCTGGTGCGCAGACCTGTCAGGGAGGGCTGGGGGACCCCATCGTCAATATTAGTTTTGGCAGCGGTTCGGGCCTGGGTCCTCCTTTGGCCAGCGGCATCACCAATCTGCAATATGTCAGCAAGTCCTGTCCCAATGACGGACAGTATACAATCATCAACCGGACCAGCAACTGTTTTCAGGGCACGTGGCTAATCGATCTGCTTGACCATACGGGTGACCCGAACGGGTATTTCATGCTGATCAACGCCTCTTATAATCCCAGCGATTTTTATGTGCAGACCATCGACGGGCTTTGTGGAGGAACGACCTATCAGTTTGCGGCCTGGATGATGAATGTCGGTGTGCTAAACGACCAGATACGTCCCAACGTCACCTTCCGGGTCGAGAAGACCGACGGGACGGTGCTCCAGAGCGTTAATACAGGCGATATCCCGCTGGCGTCGGCAAATTCCTGGGCACAATATGCCTTCTACTTCGATACGCCGCCGGGTGTCTCGTCGGTGGTCCTGCGCATGGTCAACAATGCGCCCGGGGGCAACGGCAATGACCTTGCCCTGGACGATATTACTTTCAGGGCGGCGGGTCCTTCCGTGACGACTACTGTTGCCGGCTATACCGGGAATGTCGTTACGGTATGTGATGGGAGCGTGCCGGTCCTGCACCTGTCCTCGGCCGTGGAGAACAACTGTTACCCTTCGGCGGTCTACCAGTGGCAGCAGAGCACCGATGGAGGGGCCAGCTGGAATAATATTGCGGGGGCGGGTACGGTTGCTCTTAATCTTTTGCCAGGCCAGCCGGGCAGAGATCTCTACCGGATGACGGTCACCGATGCTGGTAATGTCGGTATAAAAACGTGCAGTGTAGCTTCGGACCCCGTGGCGGTGAATATCCTCAGGCTGCCGCAGCCTTCCGTGAGCATATCCTCGTCTCCCTATGTGTGTGCAGGGCAGGCGGTGAATTTTGTCGCATCGACCGTGGATGGCGGGGCGGGGCCGTTGTTCCAGTGGAAGCTGAACGGCGTGGATGCGGGGACGGGGGATTCGACCTTTGTCCTTCATTCGCCTGTCAGCGCGGACGTAGTCAGCTGCGTTATGACGAGCAACGCGGCCTGTGCGGTCGACCCGGTGGTGGAGAGCAATTCTTTGTCTGTGCCGGTGGTGCCGATCCCGGTGACGGGTGTGGATATGACGGGCTCTGCTGACCATATTTGTCAGGATAGCCTGGTGATGTTTGCCGGCAATCCGTCGAATGGCGGAAGCAATCCTTCTTTTGACTGGTTAATAAATGGTGTGGTGGTGGATAGTTCGGGGCCGGTATTTGCGACGAGGCAGCTGAAGAACGGCGACGTGGTCAGCCTGTTGATGAGGGGTAGTCTGCGGTGCAGTCCGATGGTAGGCGCGCCTGAGGTGGTGACAATGACGGTCTGGGATCTGCCGACGATCAACCTGTTCGCTGATACGGTGATCGCGGGTGGATCTTCGTTGTCGCTGGCTCCTGTGGTCGGCGGCGATATTGCCAGCTATCGGTGGAGCCCCGCCGTTGGGTTGAGCGATGTAGCGGCTGCCAATCCGGTCGCGCATCCTTTGGGCACGACGGGATATCAGCTGGAGGTGACGACGTTCGAGGGGTGTCGTGCTTCTGCCAGCACGAAGGTCGAAGTCTACTACGACGTGCAGATGCCGGGGGCGTTTACGCCCAATGGAGACGGTTACAATGACGTATTTCGTATTCCACCGGTGGTGCCGGTACATATAAGAAGGCTGGCGGTGTTCAACAGGCATGGAGCAATGGTGTTCCTCTCAGAGAATGCGAGTGTTGGGTGGGATGGAGCGGTCAATGGCGTCGCGCAGCCTGCGGGCGTGTATGTATGGGAGGTCGAGTATGATAACCCGGTGACGCGGCGAGTGGAAAAAAAGAAAGGGACGATCGTATTAATAAGGTAGTGCGCTCTTGCGATTCTCATATTTAAATTGTAAATTCAATCAGACTCTTTTTACACTGCCTTTTACACCGTATGTTTCGGCGAATGAGCGTGGCGGAGCGACAAGGTGAGATACGTAGCAATCATCCTCTTCTTATCCCTGTGGCGGGTGGCTGATGGACAGTCCTGCCAGGGTGGGCTCGGAGACCCTATCGTCAACATCAGTTTTGGCAGGGGCGCGGGGCTTGGACCTCCGTTAGCGAAAGGTATCACGAATCTGCAATACGTCAATGATCCCTGTCCTTCCGATGGGCAGTATACGCTCGTGAGCCGCACCAGCGGTTGTCACCGGAATACCTGGATAACGATCCCTCATGATCATACGGGTGATAACAGCGGCTACTTCATGCTGATCAATGCGTCTGTTACTCCGAGTGAATTTTATGTTCAGACGATCAATGGTCTGTGCGGTGAAACGTCGTACCAGTTTGCGGCCTGGCTGATGAATGTCGGATATATCACGATCCAGATACGCCCCAATGTTACCTTCCAGATCGAGAAGACCGACGGGACGATACTTCGGCGATACAATACGGGCGATATTCCGCTGGGGAATGAGTGGAAGCAATTCGCTTTTTATTTCAATACGCCGCCGGGTGTTTCGACTGTGGTCATCCGTATGATCAACAATGCGCCGGGGGGCCCCGGCAATGACCTGGCGCTGGACGATATCACCTTTCGTGCGGCGGGACCGTTGGTGACCACGGCCGTTGCGGGCTACAATACCAATAACGTATCTGTCTGCGAAGGTAGCGTGCCGGTGCTGCACCTGGTCTCGGCGCTGGAGAATAACTGTTATGCTTCTGTGGCCTACCAGTGGCAGTCGAGCGTTGACAGCGGGGCGAGCTGGAAGGATATTGCTGGCGCCAGCCGACCGACGTATGACCTGGTGCTGGGGGGACCGGGTCTGCGGGCTTTGGCGATCTCGCCGGGGGGGCCGGGCAAATATCAGTACCGGATGACGGTTGCCGAATCGGGCAATGCGGGTATACGATCGTGCAGTGTAGCTTCAGATCCTGTAACGGTCAGGATCGTCCCGCTGCCGCGGCCGTCGGTGAGGATATCGTCGTCGGCATATGGCTGTGTCGGTCAGCCGCAGCTCTTCGTGGCGTCGACCGTGGATGGCGGGACGGCGCCGCTGTTCCAGTGGAAGCTGAATGGCGCGAATGCGGACGCGGGTACGAGTGATTCCAGCTATACGCTACCCTCTCCGCTGAGCTCGGATGTGGTGAGCTGCGCGATGATCAGCAATGCGACCTGTGCGGCACATCCCCTTGTCATGAGCAATTCTCTGTCCGTACCGGTGCTGCCGGTGCCGGTGACGGGGGTGGATATGACGGCTTCGGCTGACCATGTCTGTCAGGATAGCCTGGTGCTGTTCACGGCCATGCCTTCCAACGGTGGGGGCGATCCCTCTTATGACTGGCTGGTGAATGGTAGCGTGGCGGATAGTTCGGGGCCGGTGTTTGCGACGAGGCTGCTGAAGGACGGCGATGTGGTCGGTCTTTCGATGAGGGGTAGTCTGAAGTGCAGTCCCTGGGTGCGGGCGCCGGAGACGGTGGCGATGACGGTCTGGGAAACGCCGACGATATCGGTCGTTTCGGATACGGTGATCGGGGCGGGGGCTTCGGTTGTGCTGCAGCCATTCTATACCGGACCTATTGTTTCCTATTTGTGGAGTCCTGCAGCGGGGTTGAGCGATGCGGCGGCGGCTGATCCTATCGCGAGGCCGGATACTACGACCAGGTATTTGCTGGAGGTGGCGACGGCAAGGGGATGCATGGCGCGGGCCAGCGTGAAGGTGGGGGTTTATTATGACCTGAAGATGCCGGGGGCTTTCACGCCGAATGGGGATGGCCGCAATGATGTCTTTAGGATCCCTCCTGTTGTGCCGGTGAAGATACGGCGGTTGGTGGTGTTCAACCGGTCGGGTGCGATGTTGTTCTCTACGGAGAATGTTGGGGTAGGGTGGGATGGTACGATCGATGGGATCGCGCAGCCGGCGGGTGCGTATGTGTGGGTGGTGGAGTTTGAGAATCCGGTTTCCCGTCGGGTGGAACAAAGGAAGGGGGTGGTGATACTTGTTCGGTAATTTTTTTATACCTTACTGGTATAAACCCTTTTCATATGAAATATGCGCTGAGCTGCCTGCTGGCGATGTTGTTTGTCTCCTACTGTTATTGTCAAACCGGTGTGATCGCGGGGTCTGCGGCTACGGGCCCGGGTGAGGTGTTGAGGGTGTCTGCCGGCATCCGCCTTCCGAAGGATACTGTAATGCGTGATCAGCTGCTCGGCAGTCTGCGGGGCTGGCTGGGGCAGAAGGACAGGTCGGAGTTTGTGGAGGCGGGGGACAGGCCGGGACTGACGCCGTTAATGAATGAAATGGACAGGCTGGGCGGGTTCACGTGCTATCTGACCAATGTCGTTGCGCTGGAAGGAGATCAATTTCGCATACAGTTCGCGTATATGGGTCAGCGGGACACCGTGCCTGAGCTGAGGGCATGTTGCACCGTCATGGCGAAGCAAAAGGACGGAAAGTTCTTCTTTTTCAGCCCGCTGAAAGAATACACGGGTGACTGGAAGACCCGGACCATTGGCAATTGCGTCTTTCATTATAAAAAGGAGATCAACAAAAAGAAGGCGGCGGAGTACCAGAAGAGGGTAGCTTTTTATGACAGCAAGCTGACGGGGTCGCCGCAGGCTATCGACTTCTATTGCTGCGGTGGTTTTGCAGAGGCGTCGCAGCTGGTGGGACTGGATTACAAATTAGAATACAACAGCTGGACGTATTCAGCGTATTCGGGTTTTGCGGCCGATCGGACCGTGGTCGTCTGCGGGGAAAAATGGATCGACGGTTTCAGCGATTGGAACCGGCATGATACCTGGCATGAACGGCTGAGCCAGATCGTGCATTCGCCGACGATCAACCGCCCGGTGGACGAGGCCTGCGCGTATCTCTACGGAGGCAGCTGGCAGATATATTCACCGGAAGATATACTCAGGCTTTTCAGGGAATATGCGGCGTCCCATCCTGATGCCGACTGGGTGGCCCTGTACAAGGACGGTGTGGATTTTGTGCCGGGGCCGAAGATCCTTAAGATATCCTATGCCATCAATGCGCTGATCGTAGAACGGCTGGAGAAGGAGAAGGGTTTTTCGGCAGTGCTGGAGCTTCTCAACTGCGGGAAGAAAGAAAAGGGTGACGCCAATTATTTTGCGGCAATAAAACGGCTCACCGGTGTCGATGAGCCGCAGTATAATCAGTTCGTGTGGAAGTTGATCCGCGCCGGGACCCATCAATCTGTGGCTCCTGGTCGGGGCTGATACTTCTGTCTCATCTGATCGATCATCATTAATAGTCTATATGACGAGAGGATGTCGGTGGCGAAGTTCAGCTGCCGGTCGTTGAGGCCGCTGCCTTTGCCCTGCAGCGCCTGCTGGGCGCTGATCGCCAGCTGTTCGTCCGTCATTGGCGGTCCGTCTCCCAGGGACTGATAATAGGCCATCTGCTGTTGCAGGTCTTTTTTAATTGAGGCGGCGACTTTCGCGGCAAGGGCATAGTCCCCTGCCTCATAGCAGTCCTGGAGGAACCAGGTGGAGGTCTGGTTGTCTGCATTGCCCAGATTGCAGGTCATGCCGTAGGGGAAATTCGCTTCGCTGACGCCGGCGTCGTAGTGTTGCAGCACCTTTCTTGCCTCGTCCTTGCGGCCGGCGGCGATGAGGCTGGCGGCCAGCTCGGCGTGGGCCTGTTTTATTACGTTGAGCCTTCTTCTGTTCTCTTCATCAAAGTAAACGCCGGGTTTAGCGGCGTTGCCGTAGCTGAACTTCTGCATGACGGTATTATAGGCGGTACTGTTGTCGACGCGTTGGTCGGCGACGGGCACCAGCTGGTAGGCCATGCCCCTGCTGCGCGCATAGCGGGTGAGGCCGAGGGCGTCGAGCTCGTTGGTGGAGGTAAAGCAGATGGGGCGCCGCCATTTGTTGGCGGCGATCACGGCGAGCATGGTCAGCTCGTTCTTTAGCAGGTATCTTTTGTCCGGGCTGATGTCTACAGTCAGCTGCGGGACGATCGTGTCGTCTTTATGGGCCGTGCCGTTGGCGATGACGCTGCCCGCGTCCACCGGGACCGAGAACTTCCGGGTCGGAAGGGTATTCAGCGGGGTGCCATTGTCCGACTGGACCATATAACGGGGATCGTCATTTGCCAGAACTGTCCGGAAGGTGTCGTACAGGTCGTAGTATCTGTTCTTGTTATAGCCGGGATTGTCGACAAAATACACTATGCTTTTCTTCTCGCCTGCCACCTGCTCTGGTGTGAACAGTACGTCGAAGGGAGCGCTGTTATTGATCTTGTATCGCAGCTGGTTGATGTACCAGTCGGAGCCGGTAAGAGTATTGACCATGACGCGGACGTCGGGGCGGATGCCTTCTACCTCCTGTGCATACCAGAGCGGATACGTGTCGTTGTCTTCGAAGGAGAAGAGGATGGCGTTGGGGGGACAGCTTTCGAGATAGTCTACGGCGAAGTCGCGGGCCAGGGTCTTTTTGCTTCTGTCGTGGTCGTCCCATTCCTGGTTGTACATCAGGTAGGGGACGGCGATAAAACAAAGGAGGGCGGCCAGGCAGGAGGTGAATTTTTTGTTGGGGAGGGGCAGGCGCTGGAGGAGATTTTGAACGCCGATGACACCAAGGCCGATCCAGATGGCGAAAGCGTAAAAAGAGCCTGCGAATGCATAGTCTCTTTCTCTTGGCTGCATCCCCGCCTGGTTGAGGTAGATGACGATCGCCCAGCCGGTAAAGAAGAACAGCAGGCCTGTGACAACAAGGTCGCGCCGGTTGTGCTTCCACTGCACCATCAGCCCCAGGAGGCCCAGCAGGAAGGGCAGCATATACATTTTGTTATAGGACTTGTTGTGGGCCCGGGCGGTATCGGGTATTTTGGACTGGTTGCCATACAGCAGGTTGTCTACGACGGGAATGCCGCTGATCCAGTTGCTGTCGCGGGGATTGCCAAAGCCCTGCAGGTCGTTCTGCTTGCCGGAGAAGTTCCACATAAAATAGCGGAAGTACATCCAGCCGGACTGGTAGCGCAGGAAATACTTAATGTTGTCGGCCATGGTCGGCTGGTCTCCCTCGTCGAGGCCGGACCAGCGGCGGTAGGTGCCTATCTCATCGCGTGTGGTCGAGTTGTCATACATGCGGGGGAAGAGGTGTGCGGATGGGGTGTTGGCCCAGTCAACGGCGTATTTTTTGCCGACGATCTCGTAATGGCTATTCCCTTTTATGTACTGGTCGCCAGCTTCGACTGTCGGAGGGGTGTCGGTGAAGTCGGGGCCGTATGCGATGGGCCAGTCGCCATATTGTTCGCGGCTGAGATAGCCGACGAGGCTGACAGGGTTGTCGACATTGAACATGTCCACTGCGGTATCGGCGTTGCTGCGGATCAGGGTGGTGAAATAGGTCGAATAGCCGAGCAGCATAAAGGACGCGCACCACAGGCCCAATTTCAGGAAATAGTATCCTTTTTTGGCTGCCCAGCGGACGAGCAGGACGATCGTAATGGCCAGGAGGATGAAGAAGGTGGTGAAACCCGAGAAGAAGGGGAGTCCCATCGAGTTGACAAAGAAGATATCGAAAGACGCCGCGCCCTTTATCGTGGACTGGATGACGAATTTCTGGACGACGCCGGTGATGAGGCAGCCGATCAGGAAGGCGAGGAGTCCTCCTTTGAGGGTGGGTTTGTAGCGTCTGAAATAATAGACCATCACGATCGCGGGGATGGTGAGGAGATTTAGCAGGTGGACGCCGATGCTCAGTCCCATCATGTAGAAGATGAAGATGATCCATTTGTCGGAGCCTTTATCGTTGGCCTGTTGTTCCCATTTGAGAATGGCCCAGAAGACCAGCGCCGTGAAAAAGGCTGAGGAGGCATATACTTCCCCTTCGACGGCGCTATACCAGAAAGAGTCGCAGAAGGTGTAGGCCAGCGCGCCGATGGCGCCGGCGGACAGGACAGTGAATGTATTGGTAGTGATCTTGCGTGCGAAGTGGGTGATGGTCCAAAATAGGAAGAGGATGGACAGTCCGCTCGCGATGGCGCTCATGAAATTCACGGCCCGGGCTGCGGTGTGCGGGTTATCGCCGAACAGTACGATGAAAAAGCGGCCGAGGAGGATGAACAGCGGTGCGCCGGGCGGATGCGGGATCTGGAGCTTGTAGCAGCTGGCGATAAATTCTCCGCAGTCCCAGAAGCTGCCGGTGGCTTCCATGGTCATGATATAGACGGTACACGCAAAGAGGCCTACGATCCAGCCAACGATCAGGTTGAGGCGGCGAAAATTCTCTTGCATAGCTTATTCGGTTGATAGTGTTTCAGATGGATTTCGGCTGCCGACTCTCAGCGAGTGGTAGCTCACGGTCAGGAAGGCGAGCAGGACGCCTGCGGCCCCGGCCAGTAAAAAGACCCAGGGCTGGACGTCGATGCGATAGGCAAAGCTCCCGAGCCAGCGTGATGCGGCCAGCCATGCGAGGGGTGTTGCGATCAAAAGCGCGAGGCCGACCAGCAGCACGAAGTTGCGGGCCATCAGCAGCGTGATATTGAGAAGGCTGGCTCCGAGCACTTTCCGGATGCCGATCTCCTTTGTCCGTTGGATGGCGCTGAGGGCCGAGAGCCCGAACAGTCCGAGACAGGCCAGCAGGATAGCCAGGGAAGCGAATATCGAGAAGAGATTGGCCGTGCGGGTCTCGGACTGGTACAGCCGGTTGTAGTCTTCGTCGAGGAAGTGGTATTCGAAGGTCTGGTCGGGGACGTAGGTCTTCCAGGTAGCCTGCAGCGATGCGATCGTGGCGGGTACCCGGTCTCCTTTTACCCGGACCAGCATATACCGGACCCACTGGGTATCGGCGAAGATCATGAGGGGACCGATCTCATCGTGGAGCGAGGCGAAGTTAAAATCCTTTACGACGCCTTTTACGATGCCGGGGACGCCGCGGGATATTTTTTGGCCGATGGCCTGTTGGGGTGTCCAGCCGATCTTGCGAACGGCGGTTTCGTTCAATATGAACCGGTAGACCGGGGTCACCGAGTCGTTGTCGTCGATATGATGGGTAGGGATGTCGGCGGCCGTGAAGTCGGAGCCGGCGATCAGCTGCATCTTCATGGTCTTCAGGAAGTCCATGTCGGATGGGATGGCCTTTATCGGAAAATGGACTTCCTGCCGGCCGTTGTCGGCCGTTAGTATATCGCCCCAGCGGGCGGAGACGGGGAGGTCGTGAGACCCGGAAATGCTTTCGACGCCGGAACGGGTGAGCATGGCCGACTTGATCTGGGAATAGCGGGTCAGGGCGTGGTTGTTGACACTGACCACGAGGACGTGGTCGCGGTCGAGGCCAAGTCGCTTGTTCTTGATATAATCGATCTGTTGCAGGATTACGATCGTCGCGCTTATGAGGAAGAAGGATATGATGAACTGTAATACGATCAGCGTGCGACGAAGGCCGCCTTTGCCGCCGGTAACGCGAAAGCCTGACCGGAGGATGTTGATAATACGGGTATTCGCGAGGACCAGGGCTGGGTAGGCGCCGGCCAGTACGCCGATGACAAGGCCTGTGAGGAGGAGCACGGCCAGCGGTTGTAGTCGCAGGAGGGCTATTGCATGGAGCTCTTTGCCGGTAAGGCCATTAAAAACGGGTATCAGCTGGCTGGCGGCGAGGATGGCCAGGATCAATGCGATCATCGTGATCAGCAGCGACTCGCCCGTGAACTGGAGGAACAGCTGTCCTCTGACGGCGCCGAGGACCTTGCGGACGCCGATCTCCCCCGTGCGGCTGGAAGACTGTGCGATGGCGAGATTGGTATAGTTGAATCCGGCGATGACGAGTATGAGGATGGCGATGCCGGTCAGGATCAGGATATAGGTAATGCTGCCGTTGGGGGTAAAGCCTTCGAGGGAACTATACAGGTGGACCTTTTTGAGCGGTTCGAGGTGGTAGTGGAGGTAGTCTTTCCCCTGGAGCGCCGCGTCCTGGCGGGTGGAAGGCGATTCCATATAGCGGTTGATCTGCTGTTCGAGGGCGGGAATGCGGTGGCCGTCGCCGACCAGCAGATAAGTCACGTAGTTGGCGGTATACCACTGTTCGAACCGGGATGCATACAAATTATTAAAGCTGACGATAAAATCGAATTGCAGCTGGGTATTGGAGGGCGGGTCTGCGACGACGGCGGCAACGCGGTAGTCCTTCTCGTCGTTGATGCGGAGCACTTTATTCAGCGGGTCGGCCGATCCGAAGTATTTCTTTGCGGCGGCTGCGGTCAGGATTATATTCGTTGTTTCATTGAGGGCGTTGAGGTCGCCTTCGACGAGGGGGAAGGTAAAGATGTTTAAAAAGGATGCATCGGCGTATAGGAAACGGGGTTCCGTAAACGAAGAGGGCCCGTAGGTAACCTTTGTGCTATAGATGAGGGTCCGGGTATAGTCCTCCACTTCCGGGAAGACCCTTTTTAGCTGGGGGCCGGCTTTGGTGCCGGTAGTGGCGAAGAGAGAGAGGGTGCCTCCGCTGGACCGTTCGCTGGTGATCCGGGCTATGCGGTCTGCTTTTTGATGGGAGCTGTCGAAGCTGAGTTCGTCGGTGATATACAGGCCTATCAGAATGCAGCTGGTCAATCCTATCGTCAGACCGAATATGTTAATAAATGAAAATACCTTTTTGCGGGCCAGGTGACGAAAGGCCAGCTTCCAATAGTTGCTGAACATGCGAATCGATTTGCGTTAAACATCTGGCTTCAATGGCTGTGCCAGTTCTATAATCGGCTGCCCCGCAGTAAATTAGAGGCGTTATTCCGGAGAACTGTCCGAAAACGGACAAAAGATTGTTCGAAATTGAAGGGATTATTCGCTGGGAGGAGGTAGGAGGGCATTACTTTTGTGGCAGGTTATTCACCAAATAAAAAAATTTATGAAAGCGATTGTTTTAAAGGATTTTGGCGGGGTAGATCAGCTTCAGGAGGCGGAGCTGCCGACCCCAGGAATTAAGGATGGAGAGGTTCTGGTAGAAGTGAAGGCCATTAGCATCAACCCTGTCGATATAAAGACCCGGGAAGGCAGCGGACTGGCAGAAATGCTGAAGGCCAGCAGTCCGATGATACTGGGCTGGGACATATCCGGGGTGGTAAGTGAGTCGAAATCCCCCCTTTTCCAGGAGGGAGATGAGGTTTTCGGGATGATCGATTTTCCCGGAGTGGGCAGGGCATATGCTGAATATGTGGCTGCTCCGGCCGACCAGCTGGCATTAAAACCCCATGGGGTCAGTCACCCTGCTGCGGCGGCTGCGAGCCTGGCGGCCTTGACGGCCTGGCAGGCATTTGCCGATCACCACCGGCTGAAATCCGGGCAGCGCGTCCTGGTACATGCGGCCTCGGGTGGAGTTGGACATTTTGCGGTTCAGATCGCCAAACATATCGGCGCCTATGTCATCGGGACGTCCTCTGCGGAGAACCGGGACTTTGTGTTGGGGCTCGGCGCCGACGAACACATCGACTACAAGGCGCAGGATGTGAGCAAGGTCGTGAGCAATGTCGACCTTGTGCTTGACCCGCTGGGGGGCGCCAATATCGACCTGTCGCTAAAGACCCTGAAGAAGGGTGGTATACTGCTTAGCCTTGTGGCCGAGCCCAAGGACAAATTGGAGGAAAAGGCTGCGGCTGCGGGGGTGACGGGGAAGAAGATCTATGTACAATCCAGCGGCGAGGACATGGAGGGTATTGCGCAGCTGCTGGCCAGCGGGGCGCTGAAGCCGACGGTCTCGAAGCTCTTTCCATGGGACAAGGTTGGAGAGGCGCATCAGCAGGTGGCGTCGGGTAAGACCCGGGGCAAGACGGTGGTTGCGGTATAGATATAAAAAAAAACCCGGTAACCCGGGTTTTCTTTTTAAAGAGCTTCGATCGAGAGCCGGGTTTGTTTGGCCTTCGCGTTGTATTCAGAGACCATCACGTGTCCTTCTTTTGCCGGGAAGACGGCGGTAAAGACCTTGCCCTCCTTGTGGGGGATGGTACGGGCGAGTTTTTTCTGGTTGACGTTATAGATGAGGATGTTCGTATAGTCGTCGACGATCAGGTAGTTCGTTTTTGTGTCCGGATTGGTCACCGTGTAGAAGCTGCGTTGGTCGTACATGGAAAGGGGAATTCTGGCGGCCGCGCGCGGCAGATCAACTGAGGCGGCGACGGGCAGGGAAGTTTCGAGGGATAGCTTGCCTTTCGGGTCCTGTTTGATTATCATAACGTTCTTGCTGCTATATGCATAATATCCGACTCCTACTTCCAGTAATGGGGTAATGATGGTCCAGCATAGGAGAACGGTGGCGATGGCACCGCCCGTGCGGAACTTCCGGCGGACGCCTGAACCGACGAAATAAGTATTTCCTTCAAAGTCCTTAAATGAGTTGTCCAGGTCTGCATAGCAGCGAGGCTCTGCGAAGTAACCGGTCTTGTCTATGGTAGTTCCCTGGGAGCCGTCTGCCCAGTAAGTAAAGGCCGGCACGATGTCGTTGCGTTTGTGTCCGTTGAGGGCGATCGAGAAGACGCCGCAATATGGGCTGTTCGAGAGATTTGCGCCTGTGGTATAGCGGTTACCCTTTTCCGGGTCGATGACCAGTCCGGAGACATAGGGTTTGCCGGTTATGGGGTCGTTGTCGAAGGCCGTCACTTTAAGGGAGTTGCCTTTTTTGTCCTTTAGCAGGAATTTTGGATAGGTGGTCGAGTCCGAGCTATTGAAGCTGACGATCTCGAAGCCGCCTTCTTCCATCTTTTCTTTTTTCTTCAGGAGCAGGTCTATTTCGGGGCCAGAGGTCAGCATGAGGAAATCGGTGGCGTCTTCCTTTACTATCTTTTGCCAGGTGAGCTTGCCGCTGGTGTTGAAGATGAGCAGGTTATTCTTGCTGTCGTCGCCATAAAAGCAGGCGAAGCCTTTTCCTGCGATGTTGCGCAGCTGTATCTGCTGTTTGAGCTTGCCGTTGCCTACGACCTTTCTGTTGCTGTTGGCGGCCTGCTGGGCGTCGGGTTTAACGTCCATCTTCGTCGTATATCTTCCCAGTATCTGTCCGTGGAGGTCGACGAACTGGGCGAAGAGCTCAGCCTTTGCGTTGTCTTTTTCGCGGCGGAACTCCCTGTTGTTGCGGAATTCCTTTCCTACGAAATTACTCCTGACGTATACGAGACACAGGACGTCCTGTTCGAAGCTGACCGCCTTGAGGATCAGTTTTTCTTCCCTGAAATTTACCGTACCGATATCATTCAGGTTCTCGTCCATGATGGAGAGGCGGTAGTTGAACGAGTCGGCGCTGGCTTTTTCCAGCTGGGTGAAGACGAGGTAGCCGACCAGGTTGCCGTCCTGTCGGATGAGCTGGAGCTGAGAGGATATGTCTTCGGCGACCTCATTAAAGACTTTGGTTTGGGCGTGGGTGGTTGCCGCGGTCAGGAGTAGCAGCAGCAGGGTTTTAGATAGGAGTTTGATCATCGGTTTATTTTTCAAAGTTTTTGGCGAATTCACAATACATGCTGCTGCCGTTGGCGCTGGAGAAGGCGTGGGCGGCCCGGTCCTTGTTCTTGTCTGAGTTGTCGGGGTCGAGGGCCAGCGTGTTGAGCAGGGTCCCGAGGTCCTTTTCGTCGCTGGACCTCCAGAAGGCCTGACTGTGCATGTCCTGACAATATTGTTTCAGGTTATCGCGGGGTATCTGTTCCAGCATGGTCTGCAGGGCGTAGTAGTCTTTTGAGATGAGCTCTTTCTGGACGATGCCGATGGCGTTGAAGCGGGCGAGCTCGCGGTCTGCGTAATAAAGCCCGGAGAAGATATTGCTGGCCATGAAATCATACCAGGGATCCTTGTAGCCTTTGTCTTTCAGCAGCAGGATGCGGTAGAGGCATTCGGTGAGATTGGTGGTCGAATAGAGGTCCCATATCATCATTTTATTGACCTTGTCGAGGACGGTGGCCGGCACCGGGGTCCAGCGGGCCGCGGCGGTTGTCAGGGCTTTTGTCTGATTGTAGCGGATGATGCAGTCGGGGTGGGTTTTCAGGGAGTCCGCGATCGTTGTCGTGTCGCTGAAGGCGTAGGCGCGGGAGGAGAGTCCTTTTGACCGTCGCTGCGCCCAGGCGTCTTCGAAGGGGAGGCGCCAGGCTGCGAAATATTCTTTCAGGGGGTGGTGCAGTGGTTGTTTGAGCTGCATATCGGAGCTGTCCAGCCGCAGGAAGAACCGGGCGTTGAACGGGATATTGCTCTTCTTCAGCAGGATGACGGCCAGGGAGTCGGCGGCGCTTTCCTGGTACCGGTCGTGGCGGCTGCGGCTGAACGTATAGCCCTGTACGACTTTGGTGAGCCGGGAATAGCGGTCATATTTCGAGTCGAGGACTGCGTTGAGCGATCTCTTGTATTCGTCGGAGGCCAGCCACTGGGCCCGGAGGTAGATGGAGGTCTCTACGTGATGGAGGATATTGTGGGACAGCTCGTGGGCGATGATCAGGGCCAGCTCTTCGCGGCAGGAGGCGAAGGCGATGATGCCGACGTTGACGGCCAGTACGTTGCCGCCGGTGGAATAGGCATTTATCGCGGGGCTGCGGTCGATGAGCAGGAGGGGTTTTACGGGGATCATGGTCTTGTTGGCGTCGGCCAGCTGGCGGATGATGTCGTCGATATAACCGTAGACGTCCTGATCGTGGACATAGTCGTTGTCTGCGAGGGCTCCGAGTACAGCGCTGGTGCGGCGGTCCCAGAGTTCCCGGTATTCCTTTTGTGTAGCCCTGTCTTTGAACGCGTCGGGGCATACCCATGCTTTCTTCAGGGAGTCTTTTTGTTTTTCGTAATAAAATCGGGAGAGGTCCTGGTATTTGTACAGGCTTTTGACCTGGGCGCTGGCTGTGGAACAGGCGATTACCAGCATAAGAGGTAATAGCTTTTTTAAGGACATTGACTTGCGGGTTTACACTTAACTGGACGGAGTCCAGTTCGTACACGAGGTCCTAAGGCCGAGTGTACAATTAATAAATGGTATCGCAGCAAAAAATTATTTTTTATGGTGAATTTTTTGCGCGATTCAACGGTTAGATATAATAACGAAAAATCGGGCTGAATATTGAGGATGTGAACAAATGTCATTCATTGATTTTCAATCCTCGACTTTTCCACTCTAGTAGTAAAAGCGTAGTCGGGAATTTGGCGGCTCATGGGTTTGGGAGCAAATTTGGAGGGTCGCGGGGCGATGTTCCGCGGGGTATTAAAATCTTATCACTTAAAATGTTTGCTTATGAAATTGCAAAATTCCGTCCGACCGCTGGGAAATCTTTTACTTCGGACGAAACTAAAAATGGTCAGCTATTTAGGGGTTATTGCCCTTGCTGCGCTCTGTCTTTTTTCCTGTAAGAAAGATGTCAAGCCCGATGGGGCGGGTGCCCCGGCTGCTTTGGCCGGGACCACGCCAAGGGCCGTGACTTACACGCTGGTCTGGTCGGACGAATTCAATGGTACAGGCGTCGACGGTACCAAATGGAACATCGACAACGGAAATCCAGGTGTCAACAACGAGAAGGAGTATTACCAGGCGGCCAATGCGACCGTCACGGGCGGGAACCTGGTGATCACCGCACGGCAGCAGTCTGTGGGTGGCCAGCCGTACACTTCCGCCAAATTGGAGACCTATGGCAAGTTCTCCACCACCTATGGGCGTATCGAAGCCCGTATCAAGCTCCCGATGGTACAGGGCACCTGGCCTGCGTTCTGGATGCTGGGCAACAGCATCAACCAGGGAACGCCCTGGCCCGACTGCGGGGAGATCGACATCATGGAGCACGTCAACACCACCAACACGATCCTGGGAACCATGCACTGGAACGGTGGCAGCGGGCACGTCCAGTACGGCAGCAGCACCACCACCACGCCGGGGGACTACCACGTCTATGCGGTGGAGTGGGATGCGCAGGGCATCCGCTGGTATGTCGACAATACGCTGTATGTCAACGGAAATATCACCAATAATATCAACAATACGGGGGCGTTTCACAACCCGTTCTACATCATCCTGAACCTGGCCATCGGCGGCGACCTGCCGGGGAATACCATCGACAATTCTTCCCTGCCGACGACCATGATGGTAGACTATGTGCGGGTATACAGCATGAGCAACTCGGGTGGTTCGGGCGCGCCGATCGGGCAGACCATTACTTTGAAGGGGAGCAACGGGTTGTATGTCAGTGGGGAGGACGGGTTGAAGGCCATGAACTGTAACCGCACTACGGCCCAGGCCTGGGAGCAGTTCCTGGTGGTCGATGCGGGCAATGGAAAGGTGGCGCTCCAGAGCATGGGGCAGTATGTCTCCTCGGAGAACGGTGTCAACCCGATGACCTGCAACCGGCAGAGCTTTGCAGACTGGGAGGAGTTCACCTGGGTCAACAATGCGGACGGCACGATCTCGCTGCAGGGCAACAATGGAAAATTTGTATCTTCCGAGAACGGGACCCAGCCGATGACCTGTAACCGGGCGACGGCGCAGGGCTGGGAGGAATTCCTGGTAAATCAATAGCGTATGCGCATTGAACGTATACATCCGGCGGTTCGCTGCCGGATGTTTTTTTTACTGTTGTTGTTTGTTGGGACCGGGGTGATGGGGCAGGTGACTGTGGCTGTGACCGGTGGGTATCGGCGTCAGGATCTTCGCTGGTCCATTGCCGGGAATAGCGCCGGAACGTCGCCTAATGTCTATTCTGAGCTGAAGTGGAAGGGGGTGGGAGAGGTTGCGGCTGGTCTGGATGTTTCCTGGAAGGTGTGGAAGGATTGGGTGGTGGTGGCTGGGGGAGGCAGGGCTACTACCGTCCGGGGCCGGGTGACGGATAGGGATTATGGAGCGGATGACCGGAGGGACATGATCTATGACCAGACGTTCAGTGCCAGTAAAGGGTATGCATATACGCTATTCTTTGGGCTGGGGTATGCCTGGCGGGTCGGTCCGCGGCTGGTATTGACGCCCGTGGCCGGGTATGGCCTCAGCGGGCAACGATTTTCTGTCACCGACGGGAGCTTGCTCGACAGCTATTACCGGACCTGGTGGGATGGGTTTGGGGGGCGGCTCTCGGGGGAGTTGGGCCTGGGCCACAGATGGGTGGTAGTATTTTTGGCGGGGTATCGCCAGGTGAACTATCGGGGTGAGGGAGACTGGAATCTGATACAGAGTTTCAGGCATCCGGTGAGTTTTAGGCACCGGGGGGATGGCTATGGGCTTGAGGGGCAGCTGGGGGTAAGGTACAGCCTGGGCCGGGTGGTACTATTTGTTATGGGTGATTATGCAGGCTGGACCACGGGTAAGGGGGTCGACGAACTTTACCTGGCTTCGGGTCAGACGAGCCAGACACAGCTGAATGAGGTCGTGCTCCATGAATCAGGGGTTAGTGCCGGGGTCCGTATCGGCTGGTAGTCCTTTTCTTTCCTTACGTTTTTGTTGCTGTTCTTCTTTCAGCTGCTGGTATTTGAGTTTCTGATCGGCAGTGAGCACGGCGGAGATCTTTGCGTCGGTGTCCTGTGTCACGGTGCGGCGGGCCTGGGCGTCCTGGCGTCGCTGGCCGGAAGGGTGATTGTGGAGGCTGTCCAGCGAAACGGTCGCGTCTGCGAGTATGGCGCGGATCTTTTCAACCTGGCTCTCGTTCAGGTTGAGCTGTTTGGTCAGGGTGGTGAGCCGGTGTGCGGCCTTCATGGCGGGGGAGGGCGGGGTTTTGGTTTTTGTGGTGTCGGTGGAGGTGGTTTGGGCCAGGAGGGTGGTGGTTAGTGTGAATGTGAGGACGAAGAATAAGAGATGTTTCATTGTAGCGATCGATTTAGGTGACCGGGCGCGTGGTTTGGCGCGTTGCCGGTTGGATACATAGGACCGTGTAAATTGGCCGGGGTTTAAAATAGATTAAAAACGAATTAAACCTTCGGGCCGGGTATTTGTCAAAACGGCCACGGAGGCCTTTTGTTATGAAAATAGCTACTTTATTGTTGGGGGTGGTGATGGTTGGATCGGGGAGTTTTGTGCCGGGGGGATTTGGGGTTGGTGGGCCCGGGGTTGGTGCTGGCAGCCCGGGCGCCGGCGAGTTCGCAAAGATGGCGTTCCCGTATCGTAAGGCGGGGTTGACCGAGCGGCAGGCTGCGGCCCATCTGCTGAGCCGGTTCACTTATGGTCCCGGTCCGGGGCAGGTGGATGCGGTGGTCCGGATGGGGTTGGAGAAATGGTTTGCCCAACAGCTGGACGGGACATTGTCTGACGACTCGCTCGCCCAGGTACTGGACCGTTATGACGCGCTCAAGCTTACAAATGAACAGGTCGTCAATACCTATCCCCGCGCAGGACAGGTGGTCAGGATGGCCATCCGTGATGGCGTGGTGAACAAAGATTCGGTTAAGGTGGACAGGAAGGAGTACCGGGAGCTCATCCAGTCCTATATGCAGGAGAAGGGATACAAACGCGAGCAGGAGCTGTTCCGCCAGTTGATCTGCCAGAAGATATTACGCGCGGCGTACTCGCAGAACCAGCTGCGCGAGGTGATGACGGATCTCTGGTTCAATCACTTTAATGTTTCCATTACGAAGAATGACTGTGCGGAGTTCATCCCGGCTTATGAGAGGGATGTGATTAGGCCGTCGGCTCTGGGTAGTTTTAGCGAGCTCTTGTTAAAGACGGCCAGGTCGCCGGCGATGTCGTATTACCTCGATAATTTTAGTAGCAGCGCGCCGATGCCGGATGGAAAGATGGAGGCGGTGAGGAATCGTGGTCTGAATGAGAATTACGCCCGGGAGGTGATGGAGCTGCATACGCTGGGTGTGGATGGGGGTTATACGCAGCAGGATGTGACGCAGGCGGCGAGGGTTCTGACGGGATGGGGTGTCTACCCAATGACGGAGCAGGGTAAAGGGGTTGTAAGACGTCTAAGCGAGGAGCAACTGACGAGAAAGGGTTTTGTGCATGACGGGGACTTCTTCTTCAATGCCAACCGGCACGATAAGGAGGCGAAAACTGTGCTGGGACATGCCTTCCCCGCGGGTGGGGGTTATGAAGAAGGAGTTGAGCTGCTGGAGATGCTGGCCCATCACCCTTCAACGGCTGCGTTCATCACACGGAAGATAGCGGTGCGCTTTGTCAGCGATAACCCGCCACAGTCACTGCTGGATAAGATGGCGAAGACCTTCCGCGAGAAGAATGGCGATATCCGCCAGGTGCTCATCACGATGGTGACGGCGCCAGAGTTCTGGAATGCGGAGGCGGTGAGGGAGAAGACAAAATCACCGTTCGAGCTCGCGATCGGTGCGGTGCGGAGCCTGCACGGGACCATTGAACAGCCCTTTCAATTATATACCTGGATAGCGCGGATGGGGGAGAAGAAATATTATTACCAGGCGCCGACGGGCTTCCCCGATAAGGGTGCGTACTGGATAAACACCGGCTCTCTTCTGAACCGCATGAACTTTGGGCTGGCGCTGGCTTCCGGGCGTATACCTGGTGTGCGTATCGACCTTGCTGCGCTGAACAACGGCCATGAGCCGGAGAGCGCGGTGGCGGCGCTGGAAACCTATGGAAGGATCATTCTGCCGGAGAGGGATCTGGGACCGACGATCAAACGACTCACGCCTATGTTGACCGATCCTGCGCTCGCGCAGAAGGTCGATGCGGCGAGCTCGAAAGCTACGGCGTCCGGCGAGGCGGAATCCGACCGTTCGACAGGGATGCAGACGGGGGATATGATCGATGCGGCGAAGGCAAGCAAGGTAACGATCGAGCCGGTGGATTCGGCGGAGATGAGGGATGTTGTAAAAATGAGGGGTAAGAAAAAAGAAATTGTTCCGGCTGAGAAGGCGGTGGGTACGGGTAATCCGATGCTGGCCCAGGTTGTGGGCATCATCATCGGTTCGCCTGAATATCAAAGAAGATAAAACTATACGATCATGGTATCGAGAAGAGGTTTTTTGAAGGGAAGTGGCCTGGCCTTGTTTGGTGTGGGTCTGATGGGTGGGATCCCGGCCTTTATGGCGGAGGCGGCTGCCAGCGACAAGATCGTTGCGCCGTACAAGCGGAAGAAGGTGCTGGTCTGTATCTTTCAGCGGGGGGCGATGGATGGGCTGATGGCGGTGACGCCCTTTGAGGATAAGTATCTGCAGGCGGCGAGGCCGGGGTTGTTCATTTCGGCGGCGAGTGGTGCGTCAGCGGCGAGTGGGGGATCAGCGGCGGGCGGGGGAAAGAATCCGTTGATCGATCTGGACGGCCGCTGGGGGCTTCATCCCGGTATGAAGGCCTTCGAACCCCTGTTCAAGGAGGGGAGGCTGGGTATCGTTCACGGCATCGGATCACCGAACAATACGCGGTCGCATTTTGACGCGCAGGATTATATGGAGTCGGGTACGCCCTTTAATAAGGGCACGGCCAGCGGCTGGCTCAATCGTGCGGTTGGATTGCTGGGACATGATGCGGCTACGCCGTTTGCGGCGGTTAGTCTGACCTCGGCTCTGCCCAGGTGTTTGTATGGTGATCATCCTTCGGTGGCGATCAGCAACCTGCAGGACTTTGCGATCCAGCTGAAGGGCAATCCGGCGGCGGCGAGCGCGGCGGCGCGTAGTTGGGAGGACCTCTATGATCAGACCTCTTCGGGGCTGCTGCAGGAGACGGGCAAGGAAAGTTTTGAGGCGATGAAGATGTTGCAGCGGGCGGATGTCCGCAACTATCAGCCATCAGGCGGGGCGATCTATCCTCCTACACCGCTGGGCAATTCTCTGCGCCAGGTAGCGCAGCTGATCAAGATGGACGTGGGACTGGAAGTGGCGTTTACGGAGTCCAACGGATGGGACACTCATTTTAACCAGGGTACGGACAACGGGATATTTGCGAGGAATGTGACCGACCTCAGCAATAGTATCGCGGCATTCTGGAAGGACCTTGAAGCCTATCAGGATGACGTGACGGTGATGACGATGACGGAGTTTGGGCGTACGGTCCATCAGAACGGGACAGGGGGCACGGATCACGGGCGTGCCTCCTGTAATTTTATACTTGGTAATAATGTGGCCGGAGGAAAGGTATACGGTTCCGTTGCTGAACTGGCCATCGAAAACTTGGAGGACCGGCGCGACCTGCCTGTGACGACGGACTTCCGGAGCGTTTTCAGCGCGGTGGCGGATGCACATCTTAGGATAGCTGACGACAAGGCCCTCTTCCCCGATTGGGATGGGAAGAAGGCGGACATAATGGTGCTGCCGGGTGTTTGACGCGGCAGCACGTTGGTTTTTCAGGATTCGGTATCTTCAGGAATGGACCTTTCTTCCTCCTCTTCCCTTCTTTCGTCTCTTACTGCCTGTCTTTTCTCTTCGGGGCTTAGCTCGCTTTTCATATTGTGCTCTTTACCAGGTTGTCCGGGGCGATTGCCGGATTGCCCTGTGTTGCTGCTGGAGTCATTTCCGCCGGATCGGTTCATACCTCCGCCGGACTGATTTGATTCGCCGGAGCGGCTCGTGCCGCTGCCGGATTGACGGTTGCCTGCGCCTGATTGGCGGTTTGTCCCAGTGGTTCCGCGAGTTGCGGTATTTTGTTTCTTTTGCATAACTATAGTTTTTGAGGTTCAGACTATCTTTTCAGAAAGCATACCAGCGTCTGTTTAGGGGGAAAATGACCTGGCCGGCGGGGAAAATGGCCGGAGGTGAGGAATCTTGTCCGGGGATGAGGAATCCCGTTCCATCCACTCTGGAAGCGATTCCACAACGAGGAAAGGTGGTATATTTATAGCATGACCAGGGAGTTCATATATGATCAAATAAGACAATTCCGGTTGGCGGTGCTCGCTACTACCTCGGGGGATCATCAGCCGGAGGCGGCGGTGGTGGGGATTGCGATCACGCGCGAGCTGGAGATCGTTTTTGATACTGTCAGGTCTTCGCGCAAGTACCATAACCTGATCGCGCAGCCGAAGGTTGCGCTGGTTATTGGGTGGAAGAATGAGACGACGATCCAGTTCGAGGGGGAGGTTGTGGAGCTTGGATCTAAGGGCGGGGCGGATCGTGGGATTGGCGAGGTTTCGGGTGGGATTGGCGAGGCTTCCGGTGGGATTGGTGAGGCTTCCGGTGAGAGGTCCGGAGCCGATCGTGAGAAGTATGAGGTTGTCCGTGAGAAGTACGAGGCCTATCTGGAGACGTACTACGCCGTATTTCCCGACGGAAGGGAACGGGCCGCTACCTGGGAGGGGCTGACGCATTTTGTGATACGGCCCAGATGGATAAGGTACAGCAATTTTAATGAGCCGGTGAGGATCGAGGAGCTGAGGTTCTGAGGTGGTCAGCCTGCATGTCTTACCGCGTATGCGCAGGGTAAGGCGATCGCGATCATGAGAATCACCATATTGATCAAAATAAGAGAGAGAGATGAGGGCCTGCGGGCTGCCCTGGACAGGGGAACGACGACGAGATTCATGACGATCCATACCAGGAGTCCATATGCCACGGCATCGAACAGCATGCTTGTATGGAATTTTTCGATCAGCGGATATAAGGCGAAATAGACACCCACCCAGCAGAAGGCGATCACAAAATGGAAGAGTATACCCGTTGCGACCATGGCGGTGCCACCGGTAAATGCTGCTTTTCCATAGGCCGCGCTGGCGATATACCGGAAGAGCGCTGCTGGCTGCTTGTTGCCCCTGGCGAGGAAGAGGAGTACAGCTGCAAGCGCATCCAGCGAGCCGGCTATTAGTCCGGTCATGAGAATAGTCATAATTTTTTTTGCTCAAAAGTATTGGCTGCCGGCTATACCGCTTTTGTAAAAATGCGACAATTGCGAGGGGAGGATGCCAGCGTATTTTTTGAATTCGTTGGTCAGGTGGGCGTGATCGTAGTAGCCGAGGTCGAAGGCGATGCGCAGGAGGCTTTCTTCGGCGTGGGGGTGGGGTGATGCGGCGCCGGTGGCGGCGCCGGGGATGCCTGGCTTAGCGGATCCCGGTGTGCCGGCGTGGCGAAGTTGTCGCAGGACTTCCTGAAAACGGATGATCCGAAGGAACTCTTTGGGGGGTATGCCTACATTTTCCTTGAATATCCGCTCGAGGGTCCGGTTGCTGACGTGGGCTGCTGCGGCCAGCGATTCGACCGATATCTGGCCGCCGGAGCGGTGGGCTATTTCGTGCAGCGCGGCAAAATTGTGTTTCTTGTCGCCGGCGATGTTTTTTTGGGCAAACCAACTGTCGAGGCTGTGGGGTAGTCCATTCTCTTTTTGCATCAGTCCGTGCAGTTCGTTGTCGTGGAATTCCAGAAGGGTGTCGACAGCGGGTTCCATCGGTAAACCAAAGAAGGTGTAGAAGCCGCCAGGCCGGAAACGGATACCGATGAGTGTGCATCCCGGCTCGCTATGGACAACGCCGTAGGCTGTCATTGTTCCTCCGAGGTATAGCCGTCCGGGGTGTAGTGGGATCATTTCTTCTGCGCGTGCCATGGGATTGAAAAATGCGGTGTTGTTCCCCGCATTGAGGATCAGGTCTGCGCAGCCGTCTGCGTATACTCGTCTGCCCGAAGGTTGGGCGGTGGGGCTGGTCTTGCGAATCCAGTAGGCTGCGATGTGGTCTTGTAGTCCTTTGGCGGGTATGTGTTCGGTGTAAGACATTCTTACGACTCCTTGATATACCCCTTTTGCTTTAGCTTTTCGATGACCTTTTCGCTGAGCTGCTTGCCCCATTCGGAGCCGATCTGCATGGATTGCTGCATGATGACTGGCATTTTGTCGATCATTTTCCTGCCGACGGGCGACTGGTAGAAGACGATCAGCTGTTTTATGTCGTCGTCTGTGAAGTTCTGCTCGTAGACGGGGATGATCTTTTCGAAGAGTTGGGACATGTCGGCCTCCTTCATGAAGGCGTCCCAGAATTCGGTGGTAGCGGCGGGGTAGTTCTGCTTGTAGGAGGAAATGATGTTCGTCATCATCTGGTTGCCAAGCTTGGCCATTCCTGTAAGTTCCATCAATTGATGGATATGTCTGATCTTTGTACTGTCCTGGGCGGAGACGGAAAGAGAAGAGAGGAATAAGGCGGCGACGATGGCAGTTCGGAGCATAAATAAAGGTTTAGGTAAATTTAACGTATAATTGAGGAAATAAAGTATGGCAGATATAAGCGCGGGACCGGGGGTGTTTTCGATAATTGCCGACAATTTTACCATTCTTCGGAACAGGGATATCCGGATATATCTTTCCGGCAATGCGGTCAGCCTTATCGGCGACTGGATGCAGCAGACTGCCCAGGCCTGGGTGGTATGGGAGCTGACGCACAGCACGGTGGCGCTGGGCATCGTGGCCTTTTTTGGTCAGATACCATTCTTTCTTCTAGGACCCTGGGTCGGCGTCGTATCGGACAGGTACGACCGTAGAAAGATACTGCTGGTCACGCAATTCCTCATCATGCTGTGCGCCTTTGTCCTCGCGGGACTCCTGCAGACGCATTTGCTGCAGCTCTGGCATGTGTATGTGCTGGCCTGTGTGCTCGGGATAGTCAGTGCGTTCGACGTGACAGCGGAACAGGCCTTTATCGGCGACATTGCCGGCACGGGAAATATCCGCAAGGCTGTAGCGCTGAACAATTCTATTACCCAGCTGACGAGGCTGGTCGGACCGTCGATAGCCGGCTACCTGATCTCGAAGGTAGGGGTCGCGCTCTCCTTCTGGCTGAACGGACTGACCATTATCATCTGTATACTGAGCATCGCCGCTGTGCATACGCGCTCGACCGTGCAGCCAGCGTCGGGCAATGGACTCAAGCAATTCCTCGAGGGATGGCGCTATTTCCGGAAACACAGCCTGCTCAAGCTGATCATGGTTTTTGCTGCGACCCAGGCGTTCTTTGGGCTCTCGACCATTCAGCTGCTGCCGGCGGTAGCATCGGAAACGCTTAAAGGGGACGCCGCCACTTTGGGCAAGCTGCTCGGCGCCGCGGGCGCAGGCGCACTGATAGGCATCGTCTTCGTAATGCCCTTTGTCGAACGGATCAAGAGACCCTGCATAGCGATCGGCGGGGCGCTGATCTGGTCCGGAGTCTGGTATATCCTTTTTTCCCGGAGCAACAACATTTACTTTACTCTGGCCTGTCAGTTCATGACGAGCATGGGCGCGGCCAATGTGGTGACCCTATCCATCGGTCTGTCGCAAGAGCTGACGCCACCGGGCATGCGGGCGCGGATAGTCAGCACCTTCCTCATGATCATTTTCGGATTGCAGCCTGTGGCGTCATGGCTGATAGGGGCTGGCGCCCATCGCTGGGGGCTGCAGCCGATGATCCTGGTCAATGGGATACTGATGGTCGTGGTACCGGCGATACTGCTGACGCTGCCGCGACTGCATCAGCTGCGGCGGCCGGACAACATACAAAAAGGGCAGGACCGCTGCGTCGGTTTTTAGTTAACGTCATATGCGTAGGAGGGTATCTCTTTCAGCAGCTGGTCCAGATTGAGCATGGATTGCCGGAGGCTGGCGGTTCTTTTTGCCTTTTGGGTGAGGTTGAAAATGGTGGTTGTGAAAATATTCTTTTTGACATACAGCTCGATGGTCAGTTTTGTCTCTCCGGGTGAGAGCTTTTCCAGGATATAGTAGGTCGATGTGGTCCGCCGCTCATCGGTCTCGCTGAACTCGATGCGGTCCGACCGGTAGGAATAGCTGCTGACGAATACGACGGACTGACCACCAGCAAGTATGAATCGGGACCTCATTCCGATGCGCGGGAGATAGTGGTCGATATCTTCTACCTTTACTATGCCTTCCTGCCAGCGGCTGCGGTAGTTGAGGTCGCCGGTGGCGTGGAAGAGGGTGATGATGTCGGTCGGGTAGGTGCGGGTGGCAGAGAGGACCATTGTTTTTTGGGCCAGGTCACGCCGGGGAGACTGGTCGGGCGGCAGGTTGTTCTTTAGCTGGCTTAGCTGTGTATATCGGAAGGGTATCTGGCCGGAGTCTGTCTGTTTGACGCTGTCGTTCCATTGCATCCATTGGGTGAGCGCAGCCAGGGGTCGCTGGGGAGCGAGGCTATCGGTGACCAGCCAGTATTCGTGCTGTTCGATATCGTTCTTGAGCAGCTGGTGGGCGACGATGACGTCCCTGCCGATCAGCTTGCTGAAGTTCTTTACGTTGTAGCCGGTGAACTCTCCGTAGTGGGTAATTATTTTGAGGGTGAGCGAGATGGCGGATTTGCAGGCCTTGCACTGACAGAACCGGCTGTTCTCGTAGGCCGTGAGGTGCTGGTGGAACTGGCAGAACATTTTTTCGACCTGCTGGTAGATGGTCTCCAGGCTGGGGATGTCTCCGAACTTATAAAAAAGGATGGCGTCGCCTTCTATCTCGGAGATCTCGAGCCCGATCTGGTTGGTGTTGATCAGCGTCTCCAGCAATTCCTGGATGATAAGGCGGCTGTGTCCGATCTCTGTCTCGTTGACAAACTTCGTAAAACCGCTGATATCGGGAATAAAGAGCAGCCCTTTGTTCTCCATTTTTTTCTTTAAAGTTAGAACAATCTCTACTTATGCGAGGTCGTCTGATAACCAAATTTTTATTGCTGGTATTGGCTGTGCTGATCCTGCTCTTCGTCTGGAAAAGCCTTCCGATCATCAGCGGTTATGCGGCAAAAGTCGTTGCATCGGGTGTTTTTGTCGCGGGGCGCCCGGCGAAGGGTGTCATACGGCAGGATCTGTTGAGCTTTCCGGCGAACTGGGCTTCGTGCACGGTGGATGAGAAGGACAGCAGCGTTACGGCGTCGGTTTGGGGCCTGGCGCGGCGGAAGGCTATTTATCGGCAGGGGCTGGGGGCGACGCTCGTGAGTGGTTCCAGTGAGGAAGAGATAAGGAAGCAAAAGGTGGATTTAGCTGTGGCGCCGGCAGTGGATCAGGATACGGTGGACTGGCCGATGGGGGATAGGGGGTACGAGGGGAAGGGGGTGGATACTGCGAAGATGAATGCTGCGGTGGGACTGGCTTATAGCGGGTCCGGGACCCGGGCGGTGGTGGTGGTGTATCGTGGAAAAATAGTGGCGGAGCGATATGCGCCCGGCTTTGACCGGCACACCCGACTGACGGGATGGTCGATGACAAAGGGGGTGACCAGCGCGATGATCGGCATACTGGCGGGGCAGCACCGGCTGGATGTGAAGGAGCCGGCGCCTGTGGAACAATGGCAAAAAGATGACCGCAGGCGCATTACCGTGGAAGACCTGCTGCACATGAACAGCGGGCTCAGCTGGTGGGAACTCTATGCGGGGCCGGCAGATGCCACGAGGATGCTCTTCGAGGAAGAGGACATGGGGAAATTTGCAGAGCGGTCGGCCCTGCGTCATTCGCCGGGAACGGTATTCAACTATTCCAGCGGGACTGCCAATATTCTCTCGTCGATCATCAGAAACAGGATAGGTGCGGGCTACTATCGTTGGCCGTACGAGCAGCTTTTTTATAAAATAGGTATGTATAGTGCGGTGCTCGAGCCGGATGCGGGAGGGACCTATGTCGGGTCGTCCTATTGCTTTGCGACGGCGAGGGACTGGGCCCGGTTTGGCCTGCTGTACCTTCGCGATGGCGTATGGGAAGGACAGCGGGTACTCCCGGAGGGGTGGGTTTCCTATACGAGGAAGGGTAAGGGGTATGGAGCGATGTGGTGGCTCAATACCGATGGAAAGCGGTTCCCCGGGGTGCCTGAAGACTGTTTTTCCTGTGAGGGATATGAAGGACAGTACGTCTGGGTGATCCCGTCCAGGGACCTGGTGGTGGTCCGGCTGGCGATGGAGCATGGCCGTCGACTGGGGAGCGCTGCGTTCTTAAAGACAGTAATTTCGGCCCTCTAGTCGAGCATTATCTTTTTGCCTTCTTTTGCGGAGCGGCTGGCTGCTTCCAGTATACGGACGACGATAAGATTGGTGGGCAGCGAGGTCAGGTCATTGCCCGGGTCGAGCTTGCCGCTGAGGACGTCGGCCAGGTAGGGGATATTATCCCGGTAGACGGCGGGGTGGACGGCGACGCTGTCATAGGTGCGGTTTGTTCTCTCCAGCAACGATCTGTCATTTAGCGCGTGCAGGTAACCGGTAGTCCCGAACACTTCCCAGTCTTTTATGCTGAAGGGCCAGTTCCAAGAGGCTTCGATGATGCCGGTGGCGTCGGGATATTCGAGGAGGATTGTGGCGTCGTCCTCTACTTTGGGGTAGATGGAGGGCTTGATATGGTGGGCGATCGTCGTCACCGAAATGGGGGCTTTGCCGTGCATGAGCCAGGTCATCAGGTCGGCGCCGTAGCAGCCGAAGTCCCGGAGTGCGCCGCCGCCGTTCATGACCGGGTCGGTCAGCCAGTTGAGGAAGTCCTGGCTGCAGCCTATTTCTTTTGGTCCCTGGTGTCCGTCGTGGACGATCATCTTGCGGGGAGCGCCGATCTTGTTGTCGTTCACCATCTCGAAGATCTGCTGGTTGGTGTCATACCAGGTCGTTTCATAATTGGTGAGGACGTGGATATGAAACTGTTTGGCGAGAGCGGCAATACGGTCAGCGTCTTTGACGGTGGTCGCCAGCGGTTTTTCCACCATCACGGAGATGCCTCTTGGGGCGCAGGTTTCGACTACCCCAAGGTGTTGGGAGATGGCGTTATATGCCAGAACCGCGTCGGGCTGGGTATGGTCGATCAGCTCGGTCAGGCTGTGATAGAACAGCGAGTCAGGCAGCTGGTAACTTTTTTTATAACGGGCGATCAGCTGGGGGTCGGATTCGGCTATACCGGCGATGATGACTTCGCCTTTTTTGAACTGGCGCATGACGTTATGGACGTGGTCGTGGGTCAGACCGGCTACTCCTACGCGTAGAATTTTTTGCCCGATGGCGGTGGGGAGGATCAGGATGTTCATCACCAGGAAAATGGCGGGTTTTTTGCTAAAACAAGTGCGCAATAAAGAGTTGATAGTCATATCGGTTCGTTGTTCGGTGTTCAAAGTCTTAACAGACTCTTTGCAATATATATGCTTTTATACTTAATCTCTGGCTGCAATATTGTATCTAATAAGGCAGGATCAAATTTAATGTTATGAAATACACTATTTTATCACTCAGTTTATTGTTAGCGGCAGCTCTTACTGCTACAAAAGCGAGTGCGCAAGTTAGCGTTGGCATTTCTATATATACGGCACCTCCTGCGATACCGGTTTATACGCAGCCTCCGTGTCCGGTTGATGGGTATATCTGGATACCGGGTTACTGGGCGTGGGACTCTGACATGGAAGGATATTATTGGGTGCCGGGTTACTGGGAAGCGCCTCCGCAGGTAGGATTCTTATGGACGCCTGGTTACTGGGCATTTGTCGGCGGGATCTATTCCTGGCATGTCGGGTACTGGGGACCTCACGTAGGTTACTATGGGGGGATCAACTACGGATGTGGATATGGTGGTAGTGGATATTATGGTGGTGAATGGTATAATGGACGTTTCCGGTACAATACGGCGGTGACCAGGGTCAATACGACCGTCATACACAACACCTATATCAACAGGACGGTGATCAACAATGTGACCGTCAACAAGGTGAGCTATAATGGCGGTCCTGGTGGTGTGAGCTATCGTCCGAATGCCCGGGAGGAAGCGGCTATGCATGACAGGCATATCGAACGGACTGCGGAACAGCAGCAGCATCAGCAGACGGCGATGCGGGACCGCAACCAGTTCGCCAGTGTCAATCATGGGCGGCCGGCCGCTATGGCGGTGGCGAGGCCTGCTGTATATCATCCGAGTGCGCCGATAACGGCGAATAACAGGCCGCGTCCGCAGGAGAACAGGGCGCAGCCGCAGATGAGCAGGCCGCAGCCGGAGAATAGGTCGCAGCCGCAGATGAATAGGTCGCAGCCGCAGACGAGCAGGCCGCAGCCGGAGATGAACAGGCCGCGCCCGCAAGAGAACAGGGCTCAACCGGAAATGAATCGTCCGCAGCCTCAGATGAATCGTCCGGTTCCGCAGAATCGTCCGCAGCCTCAGATGAACCGGCCTCAGCCGCAGGAGAACAGGCCCCAGCCGCAGATGAATCGTCCGCAGCCGCAGATGAATCGTCCGCAGCCGCAGATGAGCAGACCGCAGCCTCAGATGAACAGGCCGCAGCCTCAGATGAACAGGCCGCAGCCTCAGATGAACCGGCCTGAGCCGCAGCGCCAGCCGATGCAGCGTCCGCAAATGCAACGACCGCAACCGCAGCCACAGCATCCCCAGCCGCCGAGGGGTGGGGGCGACGATCATCGTCATGGGAGATAGTCGGAAAATATAATAGAGAGGGTGCCTCCAAAACAAAATGGGGCACCCTTTTTGATTTTTATGCCGATCTATGAGAAAAATTATACTGAATTTGGCCACGACGATCGATGGCTTTATCGAAGGTGCTAATGGGGAGCTGGACTGGTGTATATTGGAGGAGGATATGCATTTCGACGCCTTCCTGGAATCAATTGATACTATTTTCTATGGACGCGTGAGCTATGATCAATGGGGCAATTATCAGCCTGGAGAATCATCGTCGGATATGGAGAAGGGGATATACTTGGCCATTCAGTCGAAGAAAAAATTCGTTGTCTCCAGCCAGCCAAGAGTGGATGGCAATGCCACATTCATTGGTTCTGATGTAGTATCCCGTGTGAAAAACATCAGGGATCAACCGGGAAAGGATATCTGGCTCTATGGAGGTGCCAGGTTGATCACTACGTTCATAGAGAACGGCCTGGTGGATGAATATATGATTTCGGTACACCCAACAGCGTTAGGCGCCGGCAAGCCATTGTTTGATATCCCTTCCAGACTGGACCTGGTACTGGTCGATACGAATGTGTTCAAATCGGGCGTAGTGCAGCTGATCTATACTCCCAGAACAGAAAGCCTGCAAAGACGTTGATAGAGCAAAAGGCCGCCTCTTATTTAGGAGACGGCCTTTTTCCTGCGTGTTATTTTGCCTTCATTTCGATCTTGCCGGCTTCTTCGCCGGTAACTTCGTAGTTGGTGCCCAATTTTTTGGTGATCTGGTTGAGGAGGTCGTCTGTTGAGCCGGTATGGACAACCGAATAGCTACCGACACCGCTGGAGAAAGATTTTTCCATGGACTTATAGCCGGGTACGCCGGAGATGATATTGGCGAGGGCCGTATAAGTGGCGAAGCTGGCGTTGTTGAGGGTGATCTCGGTGGACTTGTCGCCATTGGAATTGCCATTGCCGGCGAAGTTGCCGTCAGAAGTGATGTTCAGGGAGTCCCTCACCTTGGCCATATACTGTACGGCTTCGACGATGCCGTCTTCCATGACGGCGGCTACGGCCGGGTCGGTATCGCCGGTCTTGACCAGGCCCAGCACGGAAACGCTCTTGTTGGCCCTGGACTCTACCCGGAATACGTGCGAGATGATGATGTCGCGGGTCTCGGGGTTGATCATCTTGAGGTTGAATCCCATCTTGACGTATTTCTTGTTCGTGCCTACTCCGACGACGGATACGCCCTTGCTCTTTTCGCTGTACTCGATGACCTCGCCGGTGACGACGATCTGTGCGCCCAGCTGTTTGCCGGCCTTGGGCGTCTTCTTGCTGCTATAGCCGTTGTTGCCGGCGTCGATCTCCCCTGTGAGGTCCTTGTTGTTGCTGAGGCTTTCCAGGACCCTGTAGCAGTTGACCTCCTGGAGGGCGTTGGTGAGCATGGTTGTCAGGTTGTCGCCGAGTATCGGAGGTATCTTGTCGGCTTCGGGGGCCTGGCCCTTGTTGAAGATCGTGCCGAGGGCTTTGAGCCTGTTGTTGGCGGCGGCGTTTTGTTGGGTTTGTCTGCCCGGCTGGACGGTGGTGACCGTGAAGCGGGTGACGCTGATACGGGCTCTTTTTTCGAGGGGGAGGGCGGTACACTCTTGTCGTACCGCTTCCATCTTTACTTTTTCATCCTCCTGAGCAAACAGGACATGGCAGGCGAGGATCAGACCGGGGATGAGGACGATCGCTCTGGGGAAGATTGCATTCATAAACTTTACATTTGAGTTTGGGTTAAAAAAATACACAGCGAGGGGGTTGGATTGAAAGGGGGGATAAGCGGGATGGGAAGGAGGTCGATAGGATGTGGTCCGGGGCGGACGTAGTGAAATGAGAGAAAGCTCTTTGTGGAGGAAGTAAAGTCTATTAAATTACGTACTCTAATGTAACGAAAAATGTCGAAAAACGGGTTATTGCTTCCCGGCACCGGGAATTTTCGGACGATCCAGGAGGCGATAAATGCCGAGCGTGACCTGTCCCAGCAATGGGTTACGATCCATATCCGGAAGGGCACTTACCGGGAGAAAATCGTTATCCCCTCCTGGAAGACGATGATCATCCAGTGGGATGATTTTTCGGCGGAAAACCTGACCATCGGGAACACCGCGAGTTTGGCGGGGCAGGCCGTTGCCCTGCATGGGGGGATAGGTGAAAGTTGTGGACCCGGCGCGGGGCTGACAAGGGCGCGGGCCGGTCGCATCAGCTGAGCGCCAAAGAAGCAAAGCAATATACGGTGGAAAATATCCTGGGGCAATGGATAAAACAATACCAGTCTACTCCCTGAGGCAGAATAGCAGGGACGGGCATTCGTTGATCGAAGTAGCGCATATGGGCAAGGGCATCAACCTTGAGCCGGGCTTTCTGATCCCGCATCGGAAAGACTACTATCTTTTTGTTTTTGTCATCAATGGGAGCAGCCGGCATTGGGTGGATTTTGTGCCCTATACGCTGGAGCCCAATACGCTTTATTTTACCACGCCGCACCAGGTGCATTTAAAGGAAGAGCTGCGGCCGTCGGAGGGAATGGCGTTGCGGTTCACCGAAGAGTTTTTACGGCTGGAAGACATCCGGTCATTGATGGAGCTGCCCATTGTTGCTAATCCTGCGAACGGGCATGTGCTGCGGCTGGCGCCGGAGGATGTGGTGTTTTGCAAGGATCTGTTCTTGCGGCTGATCGATGAGTTTGCCGGCGAGGGTGCGTGGAAGAACCGGATGCTTGCGGCGCTGTTGCAGCAGCTGCTGGTCTATACGAGCAGGCTTTACCAGGAACAATACAGGGAGGGGGTTGTTCCGAGCCCGGTGCTCCGTGATTTCCAGACGCTGGTCAACCAGCGTTACCGCGAGCTGCACGGGGCGGCTGACTATGCGGGGCTTCTGCACCTCAGCCCTGATCATCTCAACGAGATAGTCAGGCGTCATAGCGGTAAGACGGTTCTTACGCATATCCATGAGCGAATACTGGTCGAAGCAAAACGGCTGCTGCTGCATACGGAACAATCTGTAAAAGAGATCGCGGATCAGCTGGGTTTTGCCGACGCCGCTTATTTCAACCGGTGGTTCAGGCGGATGGAAGAGACGACGCCGGTGCTATACCGGGAGAGTATCCGGGAAATGTACCGTTGATGCCCGGTTATGTGCAGGGGTTGTTTGGGGTGGGTGTTCGACCTTTGCTGCATGAGAACACAAACAGCACTTGTTACAGGAGCCAATAAGAGTATTGGCTTTGAGGTCGTCCGGCTTTTGGCCGGCGCGGGATATCATGTTTTTTTGGGCAGCAGGGATAGAGAAAAAGGGGAAGCCGCTGTGCGTCAGCTGACGGCGGAGGGTATTGAGGGCGTGGGGCTGCTGGTCGTCGACGTCAGCAGCGAGTCGTCTGTCCGGGAGGCTGCGGTCTGGCTTGGGCAGCGAGTTGACCATCTGGATGTGCTCGTGAACAATGCGGGCATCCGGGGTAGTGTGCCGCAGACGCCGTCGGATGCTGACGATGACAATATGCACCGGGTATTTGAAACGAATTTATTTGGTGCGGTGCGTATGGTCCGTCATTTTATGGGGTTGCTCCGGAAGTCTGAGCTGCCGCGTATCGTCAATGTGACCTCGGATCTGGCTTCGCTGACGCTGCACAATGATCCGCAGTGGCGGTATTATACCGTCAAGGGTGCTGCGTATGGTCCGTCGAAGACGGCGTTGAACGCTTATACTGTTGCGCTGGCGTATGAGCTAAGGGACGAGGGGTTTAAGGTGAATGCGGTGAATCCCGGGTATACGTCGACGGAGTTCAATAATTTCCAGGGTTATAAAAAGGTGGGTGAGGCTGCGTCGCTTGTCGCGGAATATGCTCAGCTGGATAAGGATGGCCCGACGGGCAGGTTTATCAGTGATTATGGTGAATCGCCGTGGTGAGTGGTTCGGAATCGTTTGCGAGGAAATCCTGGTGGGCCAGGCGGGATTTGTTCTATATTCGGGCAAAATAGTATTGTCATATGGAAAGAAGGAAATTTTTACGGGGTGCGGGTATGGTAGCTGCGGCGGCGGGGTTTGGAATTAAGGGGGTTGCGGGTGTTGCAGGGGCGGCTGCTGCTGCTGGTGGGCGGGTGTCTGCCTCTTCTCTCAAGCTTGGGATTGCGGGGTATACGTTTGCAAAGATCCCGCTGGATCAGGGCATTGCGATGATGCGGCGGGTCGGAGTGAGTGCGTTGTCGATAAAGGATTTTTACTTGCCGATGAACAGTACTCCCGAGACGATACAGAGTGTGAAGGAGAAGTTTAGCACCAATGGGATACAGATATATGCTGCGGGAGTAATATATATGAAGACGCAGGCTGAGGTGGACAGGGCTTTCGAATATGCGAAGGCGCTTGGGGTCGATCTGATCGTTGGGGTCCCTAATCCTGAGCTGCTGCCTTATACTGAGGGAAAGGTAAAGGAGTATAATATTCGGGTCGCTATCCACAATCATGGTCCAGAGGATAAGCTGTATCCGTCGCCGGTAAATGTTTATGACCATATTAAGGGGCTGGATAGCAGGATGGGGCTCTGCCTTGACATTGGCCATGCGTCGCGCGCCGGTGCCAATCCCGTCGAGATAGTCGGAAAGTACGGCAATAGGATATTCGATATGCATATCAAAGACCTATCCGAGATTGCTGTGAAGCCCAAGCCGATCGAGCTGGGAAGGGGGGTATTGGATATACCGGGACTGGTGAAGGCGTTGACGAAGATCCGGTATACGGGTTATTGCAGCATCGAGCACGAGATGGATATGTCGGATCCCTTGCCGGGGATTGCGGAATCGGCGGGGTACTTTAGGGGTGTGGTGAAGGGGGAGGGGTAGGTTATTGGGGAGGGTGTTGGTTCTTTTTGTTTTTGGGGTCATGTTCGGGGAGGAAAATGGTTTGTTTGATGAGTGTTTGCATTTTTTCACCTCACAAAGACGATTTCCTATTTGCATTAATGTACGGATTTCATTGAGGAACTGTTTAATGATGCAAATGATAGTGGCGAGTACTCTAAACATGTCGCCATTGCTTGAATTGACATACGTGTCAGTTGTTCCATTGTCCTTCAAGTCGCCGAATGCGAAAGAAAAAGCATTTATTTCCGGGGCCGGAATAAAGGTTGCGACTTTTTCTATCCTTCTCCCGCCGTTGCTCACGAATCTATATTCAAAGGATGATCGTTGTACGTAAGGATAAGGCTCTCTCACGGCGCTGAATTGTGAGAATGAAGGTCGGGCTATTGCGGATAAAAGAAGGGTTTAGGGTATATACGAAATCGGAGGAGATCTTACAGAAACACTCCGATTTTGGAGGGTTTTTGGAGAAAGTTCGTGGTGGAGATCGATTGAGGGAGGGAATTGCGGGATGCAGACTGGTAAGTATTGGGTGAGGGAGGTCGAAAGGGGAGGTAAGTGGTGAGAGGATGATGGTTGCAGGCGAGGGGAGGCAGAATGAAGGCGCGGACGGGGGTAGTGAGGGATGAGGAGGGAGGAAGAGGTTGAAACGAGGTGGGAAGGAGAGAGAGATCGAAGGCAGCTGCGAGAGGAGGTAGAATGAAGGCGCGGACGGGGAAGTGGGGGAGGAGGTGGTAGAGGAAGATCCTGGATCGGGGTGGGGAGGAGAGAGAGCGAAGGCAGCTGCGAGGGGGAGTGAGAGCGTGGTGGTGGGATAATGAAGGGTTCCGTGCGAGGGTTGGGAATAAAAGTTGCGGCGATGGAATGTCGGCGCTGCGGTGGGAAAATTGGATTTGCTAATGGGAAGATTGGAGACGGATAATATTTGGCGCAGGCAACTCCTGCCGGTGAAGCGCCGTTTGTTCTCATACCTGCTGAAACCTTCTTGTGCAGGACTTTCTTTGTAGAAAGCCGGTCGTTCTATTTGTCGCTCCGTTGTTCTATGGCCATAGGATCAGTCCCCTGTCCCTATCAAAATGGACCACAGGTCCATTAACCGAGGGTTCGAGATTAGCGGTTTTGTGCCGAAGTGTTAAGTTCATAAATGGACACTGAGGCGCGAGACAGGTGATGACGACTGCTGACATGCGGTCGCCAGATGGTCTTTTATTGGTCTACTCATCCAACTTAAAAAATCTAGGTTATGAACAACGTTTTCACACAACTATTATGGGAAGCGCGGTCCCGCGTCCGCGTGGTGGGGCTCGCACTGGGGGCTCTTCTGGTAATGACATTTGGTTGCAAGCGGCAGGTCATTGATAAAGATGACCTTCGCAATTTTCAGCAGGTCAACCTGGTGGCGAATAGCTGGAATTATGGTCCCAAATTGAAGGATACCACTTTGTTGAACGCCTGGGGCCTGGCTTTTTCGCCCGGCGGCATCGCCTGGGTCAACGCGAACGGGGCGGGTGTCAGCGAGCTGTATACTGCTGAAGGGGCTAAAGTACGCCCGGCGGTGCTGATACCCTCTCCAACCGATACGATGGGGGGTACGCCTTCCGGCATTGTATTCAGCGGCGGAAAGGGTTTCAAGCTGTCGAATGGTCAGGGGGCGCTCTTTCTTTTCGTCAACGAGGACGGGGTTCTATCCGGCTGGAACGGTGCTGCCAACAACAAGGCGCTAAAGATCAAGGACAATTCGGCTACTTCCGAATACAAAGGACTTGCGATTGCGTCCAACAGCGGGGCGAATTTTATCTATGCCGCCAATTTCAAGACCGGGAAAATAGACGTTTGGGATACGACGTGGGCTTCTGTGTCGATGCCATTCAAGGACCCGGGCATTCCGGCCGGATTCGCACCTTTCAATATCCAGGCGATCGGCAACTGGCTTTATGTGTCCTACGCGAAGGTTGGTCCGACCGGAGATGACGTGAAGGGGCCGGGCAACGGTTTTGTCAGCATATTCACGACGAACGGGACCTTTGTCAGGAGGTTCGCGAGCCGCGGATCGCTGAATTCGCCCTGGGGGCTGGCGATGGCTCCGGCCGGTTTCCTCGAAGCAAATGACATGGACCGGGATGACAACAGCAACCTTGGGAAAGACGGACCGGTCGGCAAGATCATCGGGCAGGTCTTTGATAAGGCCCAGGCTACCATCCTTGTGGGGAATTTTGGGGATGGAACGATCAATGTCTTTACCCAGGACGGGACATTCCAGGGACATCTGCAGACGCATAGCAAAACGATCGTTATTCACGGACTGTGGGCTTTATCCTTCCCGCCGTCTACGGCTACTACTGTTGATCCCAAGCGGCTCTATTTTACCGCGGGACCGAATGACGAGATGGATGGACTCTTTGGATATTTGATCAAACAATAATCATTACTCCTACAAGAGATGAGGTGAATTGGCAACTGGGATCGAGCCGCTTGTGGGGGACCCGCGGAATATAAGTAGGGTTCGCGCCAGGTGAACCGGGTTTAGGGGGCAGCTGACTTTTTCGGGTCGGCTGTCCTCTTTTTTTTCGTACTTTTCGCCAAAAGCTGATCTATGAGAAAAGTATTCCGGGTCATTTTGATGATCGTTGCGGGGCTTGTGGCCGTTGTTGCCCTGCTGGCCCTCTATGTAAAGAAGGGGCTGCCCCATGTAGCAGTCGTAAAAGAGCTCAGGGTGCAGGGCACGCCGGCGCGGGTTGCCCGAGGAGAATATCTTGCGAGCTCTGTTGCGGCGTGCATGGTCTGCCATAGCAGCAGGGACGAACATATTTATGCACTCCCAATAAAGGACGGGACGCTGGGAATGGGTGGTGAGGTCTTCAGCCGCGAGCTGGGGTTCCCGGGTAATATCTATGCCGCCAATCTTACACCCTATCATCTCGGCGGCTGGTCGGACGGCGAGCTGTTCCGGGCGATCACTTCGGGGGTCAGCAAGGACGGGCATGCATTGTTCCCGATCATGAACTATCCCGCTTACGGGCGGATGGACCAGGAGGACGTATTCAGCATCATCGCCTATATCCGCACCCTGCCAGCCATCAAGCATGACGTGCCGGCCACCGAGCTGGATTTTCCGTTGAATTTTATCGTCAATACTATTCCTTCCCCGGCGATGCTGAGCCCCCGGCCGGATTCCAACAACGCCTCTGCTTATGGGAAATACCTGGTGACCATGGCCAGCTGCGTGGAGTGTCATAGCAAGGCTGACAAGGGAAAGATCATCGAGGGGACGGAATTTGGAGGAGGAAGGGATTTTGGGGTCGTCAACGGGAAGACCATTTACTCCGCGAATATCACGCCTGACACCGAGACCGGCATTGGAAACTGGAACCGGGAGCTCTTTATAAGGAAGTTCAAGCAATATACGGATAGCAGCTATAGACCGAGAACGGTTGGAAAAGGGGAATTTAATACTCCGATGCCGTGGCTGGCGTATGCGGGGATGAAGGAGAAGGACCTGGCTGCGATATACGCGTATCTGAAGACGGTGAAACCGATACATAACGTTGTGACGAGGATCGCAATGCCGTGAACCGCCGAAATGTGAACCGGGGAGGAGGGGGGCCGCCCGGGTCAGTAGTAGGGTTCGAGGAATGTGCTTTTGACCTGGTCGGAACGGATGATGTAGTATACCCAAATAAAACCGAATACACAATTGCGAATGAGGCCGAGCATCAGGTCTTCTTTATAGGTATCGAAGCCGGAAGGGAAGGGGATCAGGTGGTAGAGGAGTATCAGCAGCAGCTGCCCGGAAACAAGGATCCCCACCTGCCAGATGAACATCCGCGGGAAAATGTCCCGCCTCTTTAGGAACCAGAACAGGGTTGCACCGCCGACTGCGAGACAGCTCAGGTGGATCGCCATTTTTCCGAGATAAAGGTATTGTAAGGAGCGGCCTCCGGCACTGCCGAAGGCGGACCAGTTGTTGTCGCTGTAATAGTTGGAGCTTAGAAAATTGTACAGGTTGAAGCCAATGCCGACCACAAGGCAGGCCCCGAGCAGGAAGAGCCAGCCACCCAATGGATAGCCGGAACCGGGAGAATAGAGGGTTTCTTCGCTGCGGCGGTTGAGCCAGACGAACAACCGGGAGAAGAACAGCGAGAAGAAGAATGTGAGCCAGATGGCGGGCCAGCAGGCCTTTGTGTTTTCGACCGGTGGCAGCGACAGGGGCTCGGTCGACTCGATGCCCGGCTTCCGGGAGGTGGAACCGGCCGGAAGATCATTCATGGAGATCTGGAAGCCGATAGCCTCGTCCATCCTGGCATAGTCGGCTTTGTATTGCGGTACCGCCGCGGCGGCTATCTGGCTTTTGAAGATGTGGAGGGTATAATAGAGCGTGATGCGCGCGCCGTTGGTCGCTGTAACAAAATCGAACTGGTAGGCGTCATTCTTTATGTGCACGGGCGTCCACTCGATGTCATTGGGTTCGGGCAGCTCGAGGTTCAGGGTAAAGTGGACGTTGCGGGGCCAGGTCAAACGGATCGGCTCATTGTTGGGGGCGTCGGAAGGGTCAGGCAGGAATTGTTTGACCAGCCTTGCATAGTAGTCAAATGACCTCGTTGCCTTCTCAGCAGTTTGCCATAACTGGGGTATGGCATAGGACTCGGTGACCCTGAACTCGTTCTTTATGCTGTCGTCGCTGTAGCTGATATTGGATCCCTTCTGAATGCCGTCGAAGGTGGCGGCGTAATATTCCCGGTAGGACTCTTCGATCTCTTTTATGCTGCTTTCTGCGAAGGTCTGCCGCTCTTCGTCGGCCGCCCCACCCGTATAAACGCTGTTGATGGTATAGCGCGCGGTGTCGTCCATTTTCGCTACCAGGTTCTCTATGATCGTATAGTCATAGATATGTCCGGGAGTGACAGGCTGCAGCCGCCGCTCGCCCCCCTTCAGCAGCAGCGCATAGCCATAAGCGGGGACGTAGAGGCTGGTCAGCTCGCCCCTTTGTTCGGGCGTCGTAGGGTCGACAAAGAGATAGCTGCTGTCCGGCCGGTGAATGCCGACGATCGCGTGATCGAAAACGGCCGGCGAGGGGCCCGCATCCACCAGCTCGCCCCTTGTCACCGTACTCACAAGCGCCACATAAGCGGGTATTCCTTCCTGTTGCAGGATGACGGTCAGCAGAAGCGCCTTGTCCTTGCAGTCGCCGTACAGCTGGCCGAAGACCTCGGCGGGGGCGTGGGGGCGGTGGGTGTTGGCGCCGATCTCCAGCCCGAGATAGCGGACGTCGTTCTGCACAAAACGCGTGGCCAGGTTGGCGAAGAGGTCTTTGTCGCCTTTGGCGATTGTGCGCCAGCCGGCTATCTTCTTTAAAAGTCCAGCCGGCAGATCATAGTGATAGTTGTTAAAGGTCGTCAGTCCCCATCCGACGACGTCGTGCCAGCTGGTGTACTCCGAAATATAGGTCGTTGAATTATTGCTGTACGGTGGATTGTCCCAAAAATAGATAAGGGAACTGCCCAGGAGCGACTCCTTTGGGGTGGGAGTCCGGTCTTTCGACAGGATATGCAGCCTGCGGGAAGGGGTAGTGATGATCGCCTTGTAGTAATTACAGACGGCGGTTGTGCTGTTGAAGGAATACTCCTCCGAATACTTATTCACAAATACCGGGTTGAAGCCGACGACGGAATAAGCGACCTCTATCCGGTCGTTCCTGCGTACACCTTTTAAGGTGATAAAGGCCCGTTTGAGCCCGTTGTATTCAAATTCGTCCGCATTGGTCTCTTCCTGTACCACCTTGATCTGGTCGGCGTGCAGCTGGTCCAGCGAGGCGCCGTCGCGGAGGATGACGACACGATGAAAGATGACCTGCTGGAATTGCGGAGCGAAGGTGACGGAGACTTCCGATTCGTTCTGGACCCCCGTCTCATTATTGATATGTTTAATGTAATGGGTGTATTCTGTATTGGCGGGCAGGCTGGTCTGTTCTTCGAGGAGCTCGTAATAAAAGCCGTTGCTGATATCGCGCTGGACCGGTTGTTTGTCCAGGTTGGGGTGGACGGCGTAGAGCCAGGAAGGGATGGCTCCGGTCCGGACGTTGGGGGCAGCCTGGCTGGTGTTGCCAATCAAGGCCAGACTGAGGATAAAGGATAGTGCAATACGCATAAAGGATTTTAGAGTTAGCGCATCAAACTTAAAAAATAAGGAGCATCAATCATAGAGATCGGCGCCTATTAACGATAAAAGAACCATAAAATAAAAAAGGGCCAGGATAGAAATCCAGCCCCGTTTTTAAATCCAATATCCTATGAAAAACCGAGTATGGTAATACAAGCCACGTGCCGGAAGGCCGGGCCCAACCCCAGGGTCTGATATATTTCCTTATCCGATTGATTTTTAGACGGTTATATTTTTAAACTTTGCAGACCCAAAGGGGACGAACTGTGGCATGACCTCAATTTTTCTCCCAGAGATGGAAAAAAATTCCACTAAGTGGAAATGGGGAGTGGAAGGTGGAAGGGGTAGGGGGAAGAGACCTAGTTGTAACCGGGATTTTGGACAAGGTTCCGGTTGGCCTGTATCTCGGTCCGCGGGATGGGAAGCACCAATTTGTCATTGTCATAGTCGAACCCGGTAATATCGGCCTTTATCCGTCGAAGGGTAGAGAGCCGGTCCCCTTCAAAGGCCAGCTCCCGGAATCGTTCTTCTATAAAATCCCCAACTCCGACGACGGTCAGCGGAGCCACTCCCGCGCGCTGCCTCACGGTATTAATGTCTTTTAAAGGATCGCCACCGGGAGGGGTGCCGGCACGCAGGTAGGACTCACCGCGGGTAAGGTACATCTCGGAGAGCCGGATGACGGGGATCGTCTTGAAGAACTTCGCCCATTTATTGGTATAGTCGCCCGTGAATCCGGAATTGCTGGAGCCGGGGCTCATGAAGGCCAGGCGCCGGTCGTTGGCATCGTCAAAGACGGCAGAATAGAGCGGGCTGACCTGGGCGTCGCCGCGCCCGCCGGTCTCATAAGGGGAATAGAAGGTGGTAAGACCGTTGTTGGCGGTACCGGCGTTACTCTGGGTATTCTGCTGGATGGCGAAGATGTCTTCCGTCGAATTGCCATCGGTATTAAAGGTCTTATCATAGCTGGTGAGGCTGAAATTCTTCGACCCGATGACGGTGTCCGCCTGGGAAGCGGCGTCTGCATACTGTCCCATGTTCAGGTAAACGCGGGACAGCATGGCGTGCGCGCTGTAGGTGTCGGCCCGGAAGTCGTTGTTGGAAGACGGCAGCATGGCCGCTGCGCCCGTGAGGTCGGCAACGATCTGCGTATAGGTCTGCCGGACCGTCGCCCTTGAAGGCTTGCCGGCTGCCGAAGGGTCGTAGCTGTAGGTGGGTTTGAGCACGAGCGGAAGGCCTGGATTCGTTGCCGCATTGCCGTCAGACCAGGGCTTGGCGAAGAGGCTCACCAGCTGGAGGTAGGTGGTACCCCGCAGGAAGAGGGCTTCCCCTTCTATCGTCGGCCGGTTGGCGGGTTCAACGAGGTTGATCTTGTCGATGATGGTGTTGCAGAGGTTGATGATGCTATAGCCGACGCCCCAGGCGTTCTGGGGGATGATATTGTCTGCTTTTATTGTCAGGTGCTGCACGGCCTGGTAGTCCTGGAAGGTGCCGACGAATACGACCTGGCTGTCGGATGCCAGCAGGTCGGGGGCCATGATAAAAGATTCGCCGAATGCGCCGGGAGATTGCATCTGGCTGTATGCACCGAATAGCAGGGCTTCCACGTCGCCTGCCGTTCTTATCTGGTCGGCGGTCAGGGAGTTCTGGGGTACGGTGTTCAGGTTTTTGCTGCAGGCCGTGAACAGCGCGAGGGCGAGGAGGATATATATTCTGGGTTGCATGCTGAGCGGTGATTAGAATTTGACGTTGAGTCCGAAGGTGAAGGTCCTGGCTTGGGGGACGGTATAGAAGTCCACGCCGCCGGAGGTAGATCCGGAGGGTAGACCAGTGCCGTTGAAGAGGGTGCTGACTTCCGGGTCCGATGGATATTTCGTCCAGGTAAGGAGGTTGGTCGCCATGACGTATACGCGGATCGAGCTGAGCTTTAGCGCGGTTGCCGCGGTCTGGGGGAGCGAGTAGCCTGCCGTCAGGTTCTTGAGGCGTATGTATCTTCCGTTGTATAGCCAGCGGGTGGAAGTGCCGCCGCCTGTGGCGAAGCTATAGCCGTCGGGCGTTATGCCGAGTCCGGCCCTGGGTACGTCGGTCTTCTGACCGGGTGTTTTCCATGCACTGAGGATATCTGTCGTCTGGTTATCATAGTTGGAATTGGCGAAGCCGTCCGACATATACTTGCCTGCGGAGTTGAACAGCTTATTCCCGGTGACGGCATAAAAGAAGACAGAAAGATCGAAACCCTTGAAGGATACGGTATTGGTCAGACCGGCGGTATAGTCGGGGGTATATTTTCCGACGGTGAAGAGGGCTGCCTGGCCGGTGTAGTCGCTGGTGGGTTTACCGTTGGCGTCCGCATACAGGGCGTCGCCGTTGGCGGGATCCACGCCAAGGAATTTCTGCATATACCAGCTGCCGATGGGTTGTCCTTCGATCGCGCGCTGCAGGCCGTCGCCGGTGGTGACCACCTGGCCGCCGAGGTCTCCGACCCTATTCTTATTATAGCCGAGTGTTAAGCTGGTGGTCCATTTGAACTCGCCTGTAAGATTTTGCGAGGCAACGCTTGCTTCAAATCCCGCGTTGTTCATTTTACCCAGGTTCTCATAAATGGTGGTCGATGCGGGGAGGAACTGGTAGTAGCCTGTCGTTGCGGGGATCGATGTTTGCAGCAGGAGGTCGGTTGTGCGTTTATGGTAATAGTCGATCTCCCCTGTGATGCGATTTTTCCACAGGCCGAACTCGAGTCCGATGTCCGCCTGAGCCGTTTTCTCCCAACGGAGGCCGTTGCTCGCGAGCTGCCGGGGAGCGAAGCCCGGAAGATTGGGGTAGTTGGTCACTGAATAGAGCGACTGGTACTGGTTCTCGCCGATCTCCGAGTTGCCGGTGAGGCCAAAGCTGGCTCTGAGCTTGAGCAGGCTGACGGGGCTGTGTTTCATGAAGGCTTCCTCCGATATGATCCAGCCGGCGGATGCTGCGGGGAACCAGCCGTAGCGGTGGTCTGACGAGAAGCGGGAGGAGCCGTCTGTCCGGATGCTGGCTGTCAACAGGTATCGATCCTTATACGAATAATTGGCTCTCAGAAAATAGGACAGGAAAGTATAGCGGTCGCCGACCGTACTGGCGGTGGTGATATTGGTGGCGCCGGAGAGATTTTTTATCGCGTCGGAAGGATAGTTCTGACCCTGGGCATTGGTTTGGCTGAGATCGTTCTGCAGATAGCTCATACCGATGACGGCGTTGAGGTGGTGGTCGTCGCCGATGCGGGGCGAATAAGTAAAATAATTATTAGTGTTGATCGAAGTGCTCTGGGCATTGATGGTCTGTCCTTTGCCAACCCCGGCGCCGTCCTGGCTCTCTTTCCCGCTGAACAGGAACTCGTTGAGAGAAAGGATGTCGGCGCCCAGCTCACTACGAAAAGAAAGTGTAGGCCAAAATGTTAAATTGGCATAGGCGTTGCCCAGTGTACGGTAGGTGGTCTGATGATCGAAGTCATAGAGTGCGTCGTAGATGCCGCTTGGATAAAGTGGATTGGGGTTGGGCAGCCCTGTAGACGGATCGATAGCTGGTGCGAACGGCAGTTCGGCAACCAGCTGACCAGGAGTAGAAAATGAGTTGTCGTTGGTCACTTTATTCAGCTGAGACCGGTCGACGGCGAGGTTGACGCCGAATACCAGCCGGTCCGTTGCATTGTGGTCGATGTTTAACCTGCCTCCATACCGCGTGAAACTGTTGTTGATCACGATTGCGTCCTGCTTATTATAGAATCCTGATATAAAAAAACGGGTTTTGTCATTGCCGCCGGTGGCGGAAAGGTTGATCTGATGGGAGGCTGCGTTCCTGTGAAAGCTCATGCCCTGCCAGTCCGTATTGACGGCGGCATTTTGCCAGTCCGTACCAAGGGCGAAGTTATCATATGCAGGTAGATAGTCGTTGGCCCAATACCATTTAATGGCCGAATCGACGGAAGGAAAACCGGAGATATTGTTATTGAAGTCATAGGCGCCGTCTGTTGCGGATGCCTGCCTGGCGAGGGAGAGGTATTGCTTAGCGTCGAGGAAATGTCGTCGCCTGGCGGGATTGCTGATGCCGGTACTTGTGTTGAGCTCGAAGGTGGTTTTGCGGCTATTCTTCCCTTTTTTGGTGGTGATCAGCACCACGCCGTTGGCGGCCCTTGCGCCGTAGATCGCCGAGGCGGAAGCATCCTTCAGGATATCAATGCTTTCGATGTCGTTGGGGTTGATATCGGTGAGGGGGTTGGTCGGTTCGTTGAGGCCGTCGGACAGGCTTGCGGTGGTGACAGGCAGACCGTCCACGACGTAGAGCGGCTGGCTGCTCGCGGAAATGGAAGAGGTGCCCCGGATATTGACCTGGATGGCCTGGCCCAGCTTGCCGCTGCCGGACTGTACGACGACGCCGGGGGCTTTCCCCTGGATGGCGGATTCGAAGCTGGGTGCGGGGTAGTTCTCGACCGCCCTGGCGTCTAATCTGCTCATCGAGCCGGTGACGTCTCTTTTTGCCGCTTTTCCGTAGCCTACGACCACGACGTCATTGAGCGCTTGTTGAGAAGAGAAGAGCAATACCGTCAGGGGTTGATTTTCATTTTCGGCTGAGAGGGTGATGTCCTGGTCGTCATAGCCGATACAGGAAAAATGGAGAGCCGTGGCTTTTGGGCCGACCCGCAGGGAAAAGCTGCCGTCGGGGCCTGAGACGCCTGAGGCGCGTGATCCCCGGGCATTGACCGTAACTCCCTGCAAGGGGGACTTATCCTTACCATCCAATATCTTACCTGAGACTTGTCGTGACTGGGCCGAAGCCGGGCACCAATAGAAAAGCAGGAACCATAGGACACAGTGGAACTTTCTCATAAGAGTGCCAGTTAACAGTTGAAAACTTTACGTCCGTGAAATTAAAAAAAACATTACGTAGAAGTCCTTTTATTTATATATAAAATTCCGTAACTTCAAAAAGCACGTTTGTCGCCATGGGATGGAAGTCTGTCATATCTATAAGCTTGTATGTCCTTCTTTATTGTCCCCATCTATCCGCTCAACGGGTCTATTACTGTGAGCCGTATAGTGACAGGTTTACAATAAAAGAAGAGCTGCTTGGTAAAGTAGCAGAGTATTATTGGGTAGCCTCGACGACCCGAAAACGATTACCTAAACACAGTACTGAGTTGGCGGAAGAAAGGGATTTCGCGATCTACAACACGCGGATGAACCTGGTGAATCTCATTGTAGAAACGACCAGCTACCCGGGCGACCCCATCAAGGAATACCTGCTTACTACCTATGATCATTTCGATCAGATACATCTCCTGAAGAACGACCACAAACAGGTGGACGTATTTTTACAACGATATGAGGCGGATGGCAAGCCGACGGCTCCGGGCATGGTGATCGGGACGTTTGCGTTCGATGAACCGGGTAACAGTTTTATGCTCGTGCGTTCGGAGGATCGCAGCAAGATACTGCTGGTAGGTTTTGAATTCATCTCCAATGCAGCGCCGCGGATACACACGATGCTGTTCGACCAGGACTGGCAGCTGCTGGCGGAGCAAGTTTACCGGCATCCCTATCTCACGCAGCCGATGATACAGGACGATTACACGAGCTTTCCGCTGGAGGATTTCAATAGCGCGCCGGTGAAGCTGGCGAACAATGGGGAGTGGCTTATGATGGCACCTTCGAGGAAAGACCACAATTTTCTTTTGTTCCATTTCAGCCCGACGGATACGGTGGTAACCTGGAAAGGTATTCTGCTGCCGGGCACTTCCGATATGGAAGATGTCTGTCTATCGATCGACAATATCCATGGCGACGTGGTGGCCGGCGTCCTGTCGACCTTCCACTATTCCCCGCTGAAGAATGTGGAGGTCGTACACTATTCCATGCAGTCCCGGGCTTTCGATTTTGACTCGTCCTACCGTCTGACGACCCTGGGTGGAAAGAAGGTGAAGAACGGGAACCTGGTAAAGGAGAATTTTATGGCGGTACCCGGCAGGGGGTTCCTGCTGATGAAGGAATACGGACGGCCATTCGACCTGGATATGGACGACAATACCTACGATGACGGATGGGATCCAGCGATGCTCTTCACGTCTAATGGTATTCCCGATCCCAGCGCCAGTACGGGACGTCTTCGCTGGCCTGCGCCCAAGTATGGCTATTCGCGTTATAAGTCCTCGATCAATCCGCCTTATCATGACCGGGGTGATCTCAGCCTGTATTACTTCCCCGCTACCCGGAAGGACAGCTGCTGGATGGGGATGATCAGCCAGGAGCAGGTGACCGAGCTCAATTCCCCCAGCCTCTCCTATACGGTAGTGCCGCTGCAGGACAAGCTTTTCTTTCTCTACAATAGTTTTGTGCACGGCCAGAGCATGTATGCATCGACGACAGTGATCAATCAGCAGGGGGAACTGGTCTCCGATGAGGGTATCCTCTTCTGGGGTCTTAAGAACACGCTGAATTTCCAGCAGTCGAGACAGATGGCGCCGGACCAGATCGTCATTCCTTACGACCGCTATCTGAATGGCAGCGGGAATGTACAGGGGAGGATCGGGTTTGCGGTGGTGCAGTTCTAAGGAACCGGGACTGACGGGTTTCCGCGGGAAAGAGCTGCCCGCGGCCGACGTTCGGCTATTTCTTTGCGAGTCCTTGCCGCGGCTCGGATGCTTTCATTAATTCTACGAGGTAGTCGCCCCAGATAGTGGGGTTGGAGTGTGTGCCGTGGCCGGATGTCTTCTCGGTCGTTGGCAGCAGGATATATCTTCCTTTTGGTACTTTTTTGATGCAGCTGTCCAGGATGCCCATTTCGGGGGGATTGCATTCGTCGTCGGCGGAGTTGACGGCGTAAAAGCTGCATTTGATCGTGCTCAGCCTGGGTTCGGGGTTGTAGTAGCGGGATGCGTCCATGGCGTATATGAAGTCGTTGGCGTCCTGGTGGTGGATGAAGCTTTCGACGGCCATATCAAAGCCTTTCTCTGTTCGGTCGCGTGTAGGCGATCTTCTCTGCATCTGCCAGGGGCTGCTTGTCATCCACATCATTGAAGTATAAGCGCCGCGAAGGCCTTCGGCCGGGGGCTCGGTGTATTCGCCGCCTTTCCAGGCGGGGTCGTTCTTGACGCATTGGATGCCGGCGTAGCGGCTCATGCGGTTGCGGCCGGCGATCTCGACGGGCAGGCTGGCGTTGGCCATGCAGGCGTCCATGAAGTCGGGGTAGGTTTCGGCCCAGACCCAGCAGTGCATTGCGCCCATGGAGGTTCCGAGGATGAGGCGCAGGTGGTTGATCCCCATTTTTTCGGTCAGGACCTTGTAATCTGCCTGGACCATATCATCGTAGGTGTACTTGGGGAATTTCATGTGCAGGCCGTCGCTGGGCTTGCTGGATCTGCCGTGGCCGATGCCGTCGGGCAGGATAATAAAATATTTAGTGGCGTCGAGGGTCTGGCCGGGTTCGAAGAGGTGGCCGCCGAAGCCCTGGTTGACGAAGTTGTGGCTATTGCCGGTGGTGCCGTGCATGATGTAGACGGCGTTGATAACCTTTCCGCTCTTATCTTTTACCGGCTTGCCGAAGGTGGTGTAGTGCAGGCGGAGTTCGGGGAGGGTCTCTCCGCTCTGGAATTTGAAATCCTTTAGTTCATAGTCGACCTCTGTGGAATCGGGCAGATCGAGGGGGTCTTGTGCCGGTCGTTGCGCCTGTGCTGCCAGGGTCGTCAGGGCGAGGGTGGCGATGGTAAAGAGTTGGAATTTCATGTCGTGAATGTATCGAATTTATCTGTAGGGCGGTAAACGGATATTAATCTGCAATTTGCGTATTTTGATGTGCAAAAAACTAAAACGCATATGAGAAAATTATTGTTTGCGGTGCTCGTAGGCCTTGCCTTTGGCTTTTCGGCCTGTCAGGCGCCGTCCCCGGGCAATGGGTTTATTTCGGTCGACTCCTATTTCGCATTGCAGGATTCCGGGGTGCAAAATGGGAATATAAAGCTGGTACCGATCCATACTCCGAAGGGGGTGTTCAGGGTCTGGACCAAGCGGTTTGGCCTGAATCCAACCATCAAGGTATTGTTGCTGCACGGCGGGCCTGGCGGGACGCACGAGTTCTTCGAGAGCTTTGAGAACTTCCTGCCAAAAGAGGGTATCGAGTTCATCTACTACGACCAATTGGACTCTTACTACAGCGACCAGCCCAATGACAGCAGCCTCTGGACTACCGAACATTTTGTGGAGGAGGTCGAACAGGTGCGGCAGGCGCTGGGATTAAATAAAGACAATTTTTATTTGTTGGGGCATAGCTGGGGAGGGATACTGGCGATGGAATATGCGCTGAAATACCAGGACAACCTGAAAGGGCTGATCATCTCCAATATGATGGCGAGCATGCCGGAATACGAAAAATACAACGGGACGTTGCGTTCGAAGATGCGCAAGTCGCTGGTGGATTCGCTGCAGGCGTATGAAGCGAAAGGTCTGTATAAGGACAGCACTTATCAGTCGCTGGTTATTAAAGAATATTACAATGAGCATCTCTGCCGGGTAAAGCCGGAGTGGCCTGATCCGGTGATGCGGGGTTTCAAGCACCTGAGCGAGGGCATCTATGTGACCATGCAGGGCCCGAGCGAGTTCAAGACGGGTGGGCGGCTGATCAAATGGGACCGGAGCGCCGACCTTCCGAAGATAAAAGTACCGACGCTGACGATCGGTGGCGAGTATGATACGATGGACCCGAAATATATGGAGTGGATGAGCAAGCAGGTGCAGCATGGGTCCTACGTTTACTGCCCTGAGGGAAGTCACTGCGATATGTGGGATGATCAGGCGCACTATTTTCCGGGGCTGATCAATTTTCTCAGGAGTGTAGACGATGCCAGGTCTCACTAAGTAAAAAATGAGAGACGGTGGCTAATATATTGGTAGGCCGGGGTCTATTAGTCATTACCTTTCCGTCTTCTAAATCATATTGTAGATGAGAACAGTTCTTTTAATCATTTTACTATTGGCGGTCGCGAGGGCGACTTTCGCCCAGCCCACCGAAAAGCCGCCGTTGCACGGCAATCACTGGATGGCCGTGACGGGTAAGCCGCTGGCCGCGGAGGCCGGTGCGCAGATCTTCCAGAAAGGGGGTAATGCGATCGATGCTGCCTGCGGGATGCTGGCGGCGGTGTGTACGATGTGGGATGTGCTCAGCTGGGGTGGGGAGACGCAGGCACTTATCTATAATCCCAAGACGGGGAAGGTGATCGCCATCAATGCGCTGGGCTGGGCGCCGACGGGGGCTACGCCGGCGTTCTTTAAGAGCAAGGGTTACGGTTTTCCGCCGGAATATGGTCCGCTGGCGGCGGTGACGCCGGGGACACCGGGTGGGCTTTGCTATATGCTGGCCGAGTATGGGACGATGAGTCTGAAGGAGGTGCTGGCTCCGGCGATGGAGATGGCGAAGGGCTATGCGATTGAGGCGCAGACCGCGAACAGTTTTGAGGCGCAGAAGCGTCGGTTGAAGGAATGGCCGTATAGTAAGGCTTTGTTCCTGCCGCATGCGGGGGAGTCGCGTGAGGCGCCGGAGGCGGGGGAGGTGTTTGTGCAGAAGGACCTTCTTGAGACCCTGACCAAGATGGTGGAGGCGGAGCAGGACGCGCTGCGGCATAAGAAGACTCGGGCAGCCGCGATCATGGCGGCATTTGACCGTTTTTATAAGGGGGATATCGCGCAGGAGATCGTGCGCAGCAATCGCGAGCAGGGTGGGCTTTTTACGATGGAGGACCTGGCGCAGTGGAAGCCGATCGAGGAAGAGCCGTTGCACGTGAACTATCGGGGGACTGAGGTCTACAAGCTGCAGCAGTGGACGCAGGGGCCGTCGATGCTGCAGGCGCTGAATATTCTCGAGAATTTCAACCTGAAGGATATGGGTTTCAACAGCACCCGGTACATACACACTGTCTATCAGGCGATGAATCTGGCTTTTGCGGACCGGGATTTTTATTATGGCGACCCTTATGTAACGACGGGGCAGCCGATGAAGGGGTTGCTGAGCAAGGAGTATGCAGCGGCGCGGGCGAAGCTGATCAGGTACGATCATAATGATGCGCTGGCTGCGCCGGGAGATCCTTATCCATATGAGGGTCGGACGAATCCTTTTGTGGATCTTTTGAAGGAAAGGGGGAAGTTGAGCTTGCCGCCGGTGCGGGGTTTTGGAGGGCCGAGTACGGGCGGGGCGATGAATTCGGTGGCGGGGCTCCCGGCTGGGGATATTGCCGGAGTGAACCCGGCCATGCCCGGTAACCGGGGAATCTCTGACGTGAACCGTGACGACCTGGCCTTCGATCATACCGATGCCTCGGCGCCACTCGATGAGAATCTCTACCACGACCGGCTTTGGCGTGGCACCACCAGTATTGAGGCGGCGGACAAGGACGGCTGGGTGATCTCCGTTACGCCGAGCGGCGGGTGGAACCCGGCCTGTGTTGCGGGTCATACAGGGGTGGGTATGTCCCAGCGGATGCAGAGCTTTGTGCTGGACTCTGTGCTTTGTCCCTTTAATGTTGTGGCGCCGCATAAGCGGCCCCGTGTGACGCTGACGCCGTCGCTGGCGTTGAGGAATGGGAAGCCTTTCCTCTGTTTTAGCGTGCAGGGGGGTGATACGCAGGACCAGAACCTGCTGCAGTTCTTCCTGGACATTGTGGACTTTGGGATGACGGTGCAGGAGGCGACGGAGGCGCCGAATATCAATTCGGATCAGCTGTGGCTGTCGTTGGGAGGGGAGAAGATGGAAGACCGGCGGCCGAGGCCGGGGCATATCCTGTTGGGTAATGTGACGCCGCCTTATGTGCGGAGGGATCTGAGACAGATGGGGTATACAGCTACTTATGGCGATAGGACGAGCGGGCCTATCAATGCGATATTACTGGATGAGAAGCATGGGACTTTTTGGGGGGGTAGTAGTAATAATGGGGAGGATTATGGGATTGGGTGGTAGAAAAATAGTAGGGGCCTTGCGGCCCCTTTTTTTATGACTTGAATGTCGCGCCTTTGAAGGTCTTTTTGAACTCGAGCCAGTCGGGGATCGAAACGTGTTGGACGTAGGGGTTCTCCGGATGGTTTTTGATATACTCCTGGTGGTAGTCTTCCGCGGGGTAGAAGCCGTTGTAGGGTAGTACCTGAGTGACGATCTTCGAGTGGTATTTCTTCTGGTCGCGGGCCAGCTCTTCGTCGATGATCTTTTTTTCTTCGTCGTTGCGGTAGAAGACTGCTGAGCGGTACTGGGTGCCTTCGTCGGGCCCCTGACGGTTGAGCTCAGTGGGGTCCATGCTTGCGAAGAAGGCGGCTACCAGGGTGGCGTAGGATATTTTGGAGGGGTCGTAGAAGACCTGGACGGTTTCGGCGTGGCCGGTAGTGCCGGTGCAGACCTTTTCGTAGTCGGGGTGTTTGTCGGTTCCGCCGGCATAGCCGCTGACGGCGTCGCGGACCCCTACGAGGCTCTGGAAGACGATCTCAGCGTGCCAGAAACAGCCTTCTGCAAAATAGGCGACCTGTTCGTTGGGACCGGGTTTATTTGACTCCTTTGCGGGAATATTTATGGGCTGGGTCTGGCCACAGGCTGCCAGGACAAAGATGCTGGCGACGGTAAAAAGGAATTGTTTCATACTGTTGTATTAAAATGCTTTTGAGGTTATCGGGACGGAATATTGGAATGCCTTTGAGATCATGGGGGGCGGTCGGGGCAGGAATATTACAGTGCCTTTGAGGTTGCGGGCGGCTGGCCGCCTTCCGGGACGAAGATCAGGGCTGCGGAATTCATGCAATAGCGCTTGCCGGTCGGGCTCGGGCCGTCGTCGAATACGTGGCCCAGGTGCGAGCCGCTCTTGCTGTCTACCACTTCCCACCTTTCCATGCCGTCGCTATTGTCTTTGACGAGGCGGACCGCATCGGGATTGATCGGCGCCCAGAAACTGGGCCAGCCGGTGTGGGAGTCGAACTTCTGCTCGGAGCTGAAGACGGGTTGCAGGGAGGCTGCGGAATAGTAGGTGCCCTTCTGATAGAAGTGGTCATACTTTCCGGTGAAGGCTCTCTCGGTACCCTGCTGGCGGAGGATGTAAAACTGCTCTGGGGTAAGGCGGGCCTTCCACTCCGCGGGGGTAAAACTCATGGGATATTTTGCGTTGGAAGAGGCTGTGGGCGGGTCGGGATATTTTTTGGATTGGGCCCGGGTTGAGGATGTAAACAGACCAATAAGAGCGATCAATGTAAAGGTTAGATATTTCATGACTCGTTGTTTTACGTATAATAAACGAACAAAGGCTCGCAGGGGTTTTGTCGGAAATGTTAAGGTATCAAACATATATTAAATTTTTAGTATTTATAACGCGGATATGAACCGCGAAAACCCGGATAGAACCGACTGTGAACCGAGCGATCGGGAGATGACGGGACAACCAGCTGGTCCAGGCGAGGGCTTCAGGGGCTTAGTCGGGGGCAGGGCAAATACCTTACAGGCGTTTGCAACATTTTAACAAAGACGCTCGTCCTATAGAAAAGGATATTCCATGTTCAAGAACTACCTGAAGGTCGCGTTTCGCAATCTATGGAAGAATAAGGGCTTCTCTTTTATCAATATCATCGGTCTGGCGATCGGTATGTCGAGCGCAGTACTGATCCTGTTATGGATTCAGAACGAGGTGACGTACGACGGGTTCCATGTAAAGAAGGACCGGATCTATGAGACATGGAACCGTGCGGCATTCAGCGGGGCCATGCACTGCTGGAGCACCACGCCCAAGCCGCTGGCAGCGGCTATGCAGCGCGATTTCCCGGAAGTGGAACATGCGGCGAGGGTCAACTGGCCGAGCAGGCTCCTGTTCACCGTAGGCGAGAAGAAACTGATGGAGCAGGGGAATATCGTGGATTCGGTCTTTTTGCAAATATTCAGCTTTCCGCTGCTGGAGGGCAATCCGGCGACGGCGCTGAATGACGGTCATTCCATCCTCCTTACGGAAACGTTTGCCAGGACGCTCTTCGGCAACGCTGATGCCATGGGGAAGGTCATCCGGATCGACGACAAGGAGAACTTTACGGTAACGGGTATCCTGAAAGACCTGCCGAACAATACCCGGTTCACCTTTAAATACCTGTTGCCCTGGGCCTATTACCGGCGGCAGGAGACGGACAAGACGGAAGAGAGCAACTGGGGCAATAACAGCACGAAGACCTATGTACTGCTGAAGCCGAATGCCACCCTCGCCTCGATCGCTCCGAAGATGAATGTGATCAAGACCCGGTACGACAGCACCGAAAAACACTGGGAGATGTTCCTTTATCCCATCAGCCGGTGGAGGCTCTATTCCAGTTTTAAGGGGACGGAAGAGGACGGCGGGTTGATCGAATTTGTGCGGCTGTTCGCTATCGTTGCCGCATTTATCCTGCTGATCGCCTGCATCAATTTTATGAATCTCTCGACGGCCCGCAGCGAGCGCCGCGCCAAGGAGGTCGGCATCCGCAAAGTAGTGGGCGCCCCGCGGGGTACGCTGATCGGGCAGTTCATCGGGGAGTCGGTCCTGCTGTCCTTTCTCGCGGCGATATTTGCCATCGTCATCGTTCTGCTGGCTCTTCCCGCATTCAATGAGCTGACGAAAAAGCACCTGTACATTCCGTTCGGGAGCATCTGGTTCTGGCTCTCGGGCGTTGGGTTTATCCTTTTTACCGGACTGCTGGCGGGCAGCTATCCGGCCTTCTTTCTTTCGTCCTTCCAGCCTGTCAAGGTCCTGAAAGGCACCTTCAGGGCGGCGAATGCACTCATTACACCCCGGAAAGTACTGGTCGTATTGCAATTCACCTTCGCGATCATCCTGATCATCTGCACCATCATCGTCAAGCAGCAGATAGATTATGCGCGTAACAGGGATACCGGTTACGACCGGGGCAGCCTGGCCTACCATTTTATGACGGGTGATCTCGAAAAGAAATATGAGCTTATCAAGCAGGACCTGCTGTCATCGGGTGCGGCGGTCGCCGTATGCAAGACCAGCTCGCCGCTGACCGACAACTACAGCGACACCTGGGGATTTCAGTGGGAAGGGAAGGATCCCGGCGATAAGACGGACTTCAATTATTTCTGTGCCGACCAGCACCTGGCGAAGACTACGGGAATAGTGATCCTGAAAGGAAGGGACTTCGACCTGCAGAAGTATCCGACAGATAGCACGGCGATGCTGCTGAATGAGTCGGCGGTAAAAGCGATGCATTTTAAGGAGCCGATCGGACAGACCATCAGGGAGGATAATGTCGCTTACCATGTGGTCGGGGTCATCAAAGACTTCATTATCCAGTCGCCGTATGAGCCCATCAAGCCAATGGTGATCGTCGGGGCGAAGGGGTGGTTCACGACCATCAATTTCAAGCTGCCCCCTGGTGCGCTGACCGAGAGCAGCCTAAAGAAGGCGGAGACCGTCTTCAGGCGATACAACCCCGACTATCCGTTCGAGTATCATTTTGTCGATGCGGAGTACGCGCGCAAGTTTGACGACGAGCAACGGATAGGGACGCTGGCCGGGCTGTTCGCTGCTCTTACCGTCTTTATCTCCTGTCTGGGGCTTTTCGGACTGGCTACCTATATGGCCGAGAACCGCGTGAAGGAGATCGGCGTGAGAAAAGTCCTCGGGGCATCTGTAGGCGGCATTGCCACCCTGCTCTCGAAAGACTTCCTGAAGCTTGTGCTGGTGTCTTTCGTGGTGGGGGCACCGGTAGCATGGTGGGCGATGTACACCTGGCTGAAGGAATATCCCTACCGGGTGGAGATCAATTGGTGGGTATTCGCGATGGCGGCGCTGCTATCCATGGGCATCGCAGTACTGACGATAAGCTATCAGGCTGTCAAAGCCGGTATGGCTAATCCGGCCAAGAACCTGAGGTCTGAATAGGAGGGCCGGTTCTATTTATTGCTCCACCTGAAGAAGCGTACGCCCAGCGTCGTAAAGACCAGGGTATAGCCTAAGTTGGCGAGCAGTGTCATATAGTTCGTGCTGGTCCAGCTGTCCGGCGAGAGCGCTGCCGAGATAATATTCTTTGTTGTTCCGTAGGGTGACCAGTCGGCGGCTTTCCCCCATGTATCGCCGAGCATGCCAAAGGAGGCGAACTGTCCGATCATTATAAAGGCGAAGAAGACGAGACGGGTCGTCACATTGACCATCTCCTGATTTTTTACCAGTCCTACGATCATCTGACCGAGGGCAAGGTAGACGGCTCCTCCGAGGATCGCGGTGAGGAAGGCCAGGACATAGGCGCCGGCGCTCAGCTTGATATGGTCGACCTGGTAGCCGATATAGAAGAGGACGATGGTGGTGATCACGATCATGATCAGCTGGACGAGCAGGCGGCTCACGATGATGGTCCAGCGCGGCGCCGGGGTGACGCGCAGCCGCTGGAAGATGCCTTTTTCGCGGTCTCGGGCGATGGCGTTTGTATATCCCATCAGGCCGATCGCGTTGAGGCCGACGGTGATACAGTTGGACAGGGCGAAGGCGCCGCCAAATTTATCGATCAGACCTTTCCAGGAGATAAGGATGATAGAAGGTATAAGGATGACCATGATGCTCGCCCGGCGGTTACGCCACTGGGCGATAAGGTCGGCCTTCAGGAGGTTGGAGAGCACGGTCCCTGCCGAAGGCAGATTGGCAGCGAGGTCACCGCTGCTGGAGGTTAGGTTGGCGGTAGCTGGAGTGGTGGTGGTTGACATATCTTTTGGTTGAATCATTATTAAGAGCGAATAGCCGATCCGGTGAGTCCGATAAAGACGTCTTCGAGGGTGATCTTGCCTCTGCGGGAGGCCTGGATGACCTCCGGTTTGTCCCGGTTGTCGTCGATGATCGCCTGGGGTGTATCGATGGTGATGATCTGGCCGTGGTCGATGATGGCGATCCGGTCGCAGATGGATTCGGCTTCTTCCATCGAGTGGGTGGTCAGCAGAATGGAATGTCCTTTGTCGCGCATTGCCTCGATCCTTTCCCAGAGCTGGCGGCGGGACTGGGGGTCGAGCCCTGTCGTGGGTTCGTCCATCAGGACCAGGGGGGGCTGGTGAATGGTGGCGATCACCAGGGATACGCGCTGCTGCTGTCCGCCGGAGAGCTGGCCAAACCTTTTAGAGCCCGAGTCTTCCAGCTTGATATCGGCCAGTATCTCTGCGGTCCTTTCCGCGGAAAGAGAAATGCCGTGGATGCCGGCGTAGAGGCGGATGATCTCCGATACGGTGAGCTCGGGCTGAAAACTGGTGGACTGGAACTGGACTCCCATCGAGGCCCGGGCGTGGAGGGGCTGCTTGCGGTTGTCGAAGCCTGCTATATAGATTGCGCCGCTGGTGGGTCTTAGCAAGCCTTCGATGGCGCTGAGGGTGCTGGTTTTGCCGGCGCCGTTGGGACCGAGCAGGCCGAATATCTCTCCGGGCCTGACGTCGAAGGACACGTCGCGAACAGCTTTGAAGCTGCCGTAGCTGACGTTCAGGTTGGCGACCTGGAGGACGGGGGAAGTTAGGTTGGTGTTCATAGGACTAAGATAATCCGTTGGGGGAGACGGACAAAGGGCAAGGCGGCTATTTTGGGAGGATTGCCGGTAAGTGGGGGGCCCGGGGCGGTGAACGGGAAGGGTGAATCGAGGGAAGGGAGGTGAACGGGAAGGGTGAATCGAGGGACGGGGTGTAACTGGGGTGGGGTGTTAATAATTACATAACATCAATGACCTTATTTTGTGGTGAGCCCCTGACACATGAAATATTTATTTAATTTTTTGTTGGCTGCCGGTACAATGATAATGAGCATTGGGGTGTGGGCGCAAGAAAATGATCGAGCCGAGCTAGTCTATACCCAGCGGCTGAGCAAACAATTTCCCGATAGCGCTTTTCTTTTGCTGAGAGAGATGTACGAGCAGTCTCTGACCCGGAAAGACCGGCTGGGCACCGGCATCTGTCTGCAGCAGATGGGTCAGATCTGCTATTATCTCGGCAATTTTCCGAAGGCTCTCGATTTTCATGGGCAGGCGGACCGGCTGTTTCGTACAGAAGGAGACCGGGATAGGGTGGCCGCCAACCTGAACGATATGGGCCTCCTTTATTATTATAATAAGCAGATGGGGCTCGCGCGAAAGCAGTACGATGAAGCGCTGGAAATATATAAGGAAAAAGGGAATATAGAGGGGATGGCGGATACCTATGGCAGGATCGGACATCTGTACGAGAAGCGCCAGTCCTACGACAGCGCCTTTCTTTACCAGCGCCTGGCCTTGCAGCAGTACAGCCGCATTTCGCACAAACAGGGGATGGCGAAGATCTACGAGAACATGGGGAGCATCTACGAGGACCTCGCCCGCTATGATTCTTCCTGGTATTATTTCACCCATTCGCTGGAGCTATACAACCAGGCCGGAGAGGAAGTGGCCAGCATAGAAGTCGTCAATAACTTAGGCGATATCTACCGGAAGACGGGGAGATACAAGGAAGCGATCGTTCAGACCGGCAAGGCGCTGGAGCTGGCGGAAAAGACCAATGACCTCTACGAGAAAGGGGCGGCCTACCGTGACCTGGGGAAGGCCTATGACCTTTTGCACCAGGAAGACAGTGCCTATCACTATCTCGAACTTTCCCGGAGGGCTACCTTAGACGTCTATTCCAAGGAGAATAACCGGCAGACCGCCTTTCTGAGCGTTCTCTTCGACATCGACAAGAAGAACGCCGAGATCGTGCACCTCGAGAATGCGCGGAATACCACAATAATTATTACTGTCTCGGTCATTGTTGTGGTGGTGTTGCTGGTGGTGCTGGTATGGATGAAGAGCAAGCAGAACCGGCAGCGGCATGAGGTGCAGCACGAGCTGATGCAGGCGGAGCTGGCCAATAAAGAGCTGCACGAGAACCAGCTGGTCCAGGAGCTGGACGTCAAACGGAAGGGGCTCACCTCCTATACCCTGCACGTCATTCAAAAGAACCAGCTGCTGGAAAATCTGAGGGACCGGCTGGCCTTCCTGGTCAAGGAAGACAGGAGGGATCAGAAAAAACAGCTGCAGCAGCTGATCCATCAGATCAACCAGAACTTTAATCACGACCAGTACTGGGAGGAATTCAGGGAGACATTTGGTCAGGTCCACCAGCAATTCTTCGATACGCTAAAGCAGCATTCCGATGAGCTTACGGGCAATGATCTGCGTCTGCTATCGCTGATCAAGCTGAATCTGGCCTCGGGGGATATCGCGACTTTGCTGGGTATTTCGCAGGATAGTTTGCGGGTATCGCGTTATCGTCTGAAGAAAAAATTGAATTTAGGGGCGGAAGAGAGCCTCACTACTTTTATCCAATCTGTGTAGGTAACAATTTGGTAATGGAGGTTTTGTTTCACCTGTTAATGCTGGCATCCAATTAATTATATTCTGTTTGTTAACGCTGCTGCTGCCCTGTCTACGTGCCGGATGGGGCTGTTGTCGTTTTGTTCACTCCGGTTATTTCGCTTCCACCGGATGAGTTTGCAGATTTGCGCCGTGAACAAAAATCAAAACCAGCTAATATGAAGCGAATTTTATCATTGATCTTTTTTTGTTGCGGTGTGTGGATATCCGCCTCCGCGCAGACTGCTGTGATGAGCGGGAGGGTAACCGACAAAATGACGGGAGAGCCTTTGCCGGGAGCAAGCATCGAACTCAGCCTGAAGGGTGGGTCTTCGAAAGCCAAGATCCATTTATTGACTGGTCTGGATGGAAGTTTTGTTGTAAGACATATCCCGGTGGCGGGGCATTATGAGGTGTCCGTCAAATACGTGGGATTTGAGCGGTATTCGGAAGAGGCCGACCTTGCGGATGGACAGGGTAAAACAATGATGGTGCTGCTGGGACCCGTGAAGAGCGAGCTGACGGCGGTTAGCGTCCTGGCGGGGGCAAGGGGTACCGAGCATAGTTCGCAGCTGGCGGACCGCCGCGCCGATATCCTGCAGAACTCGCTGTCGGCGCGAGCGATCGAGGTATCTCCCGACCTGTCGGTGGCCAACACCGCGCAGCGTATCTCGGGCGTCACGATGGAACGGAGCTCCAATGGCGAAGGGCAATACATCATCGTCCGCGGGATGGAAAAGCGATATATCTTTACCCTGGTCAATGGCATCAAGATCCCCAGCCCGGATAACAAGAACAGGTATGTGCCGTTGGATATCTTCCCGGCCGATCTGCTGGAGAGACTGGAGATCAGCAAGACGCTGACCCCGAATATGGAGGGTGACGCCATCGGCGGCGCGGTCAACATGGTGATGAAGGATGCTCCGGCCAAATTCTCTGTCAGCGCAAATGCGGCTGCGGGCTACGGAAGCAAGTTCGCTCACGAGGACTTTGCCAGATTTGACAATGGCCCCAGCCTGAGCCAGAGCCCGCGGGTGCTGCATTCTGAAAGCTATCTGGCGACCCCTGCCGATTTTCCCAACAGCGCGTTCGGTCATAGCCTGAAGCACAATCCCATCGACGAAGTATTCGGGCTCTCGCTGGGAGGTCGCACGCTGAAGAATAGATTGGGCATCATGGTTGCGGGCAGCTTTCTCAACAACTACCGCGATGTCAGCTCGACCCTTTTCCAGCTGCCTGACCAGCTGGTCGAAGGCGGCTATCAGCTGGCGAGTGTCGACAAGCGCCGTCTTTCGGTACGGCAGCAGCGTACCGGCGCGCACGTGAAATTGGACTACCGTCTTGATAACAAGAACAAGCTCAGCTTCTATGGAGGTTATATGAACCTGATGCGCGAAGAATATCGCAGCGTATCCGACACGAGCCTGGAGCTGGCCCGTACCACGCCTGGCTATGGCCGTATCACCAGCAGCTACCGGACCCTGCACGAGACGCAGCAGATCGCCAATATCACGCTGAAGGGCGAACACATGCTGGCGTCTAATTTCTCTATGGACTGGACGGCGGCTTACTCGAAGGCTACGCTCAACCGTCCCGACGAAGCGAATTTTTCGGTGAACGGCAGCTATCTGACCACTGCGCCGACGCCTGAACCCACCAATATCCAGGGAGCAAGCAGGGAGTTCACGCACAGCTCGGACGAAGACAAGAGCGGCTATCTCAACTTCAGCTACCGGAGCACGATCGCGACGGCCAAAGCAGACTGGACCGTCGGCGGCATGTACCGCGATAAACACCGTGTCAGCCAATACGACAAGTACAATCTGATACCGCAGCCCGATGTCATCTATCATGGCACCATGGACGGACATGCATTCGCGGTCGACGATCCGGAGGGGACTTCTGAAGACCCGCTGAACTATGCTGCCAATGAAAAGGTCGCCGCGGGCTATGGCATGGTCAAGGTCGAGGCAGGCGCCTGGCTGCTGACCGGCGGCGCGCGATATGAGCACAGTTCGCTGGACTGGCTGAGCGCTGTACCGCCGACAAAGGCCGGCAAGACGGGAGATATTACCTACTATGACGTGCTTCCCAGCGGCAACATCAAGTATTCGTTCAACAGGAAGTCGGCGCTGCGTCTTTCTTATTACTCTGCGATCAGCCGCCCCAACTTCTTTGAAGTGATCCCCTACCAGCTGCTGAATCCTGAGACCGGCTATATCGAGGCGGGAAACCCGCACCTGAAACGGACTACGGCCGACAACTTTGACCTCCGCTATGAATACTATCCGAAGGGGCTCGACCAGCTGGTCGTAGGCGCGTTCTACAAAAGGCTCAAGAACCCCATCGAGTATACGGTCACCAATCAGCCTGATCCCCTGTCCGGTGATCCCCCAAGTAATAACACCTTCTTCGTGCCGCAGAATTTTGGGAACGCCAGCAACTACGGCGCCGAGCTCGACCTCACCAAATACTGGAGGTGGCTGGGTGTAAGGCTGAACTATACTTTCACCGAGTCCTCTATAACGACCACCAAGCAGCACGGTACGCAGACGGTCAACCAGATGCGTCCGTTGCAGGGGCAGTCCAGGCACGTGGGTAATTTCTCGCTGCTGTTCAAGGACGACAACAAGCTGGGCCTGAACGCGCAGCTCGCCTTTGGCTATACCAGCGAGCGCATCAACACCGTTAGCTCCTTTTACAACTACGACATCTGGCAAAAGGCGTTCACGCAGCTGGACTTTTCGCTCGAGAAACGGATCATGCATCGCTGGTATATCTACGGCAAGATCAACAACCTGCTCAATACTCCCTTCGAGCTGGAGGTTCACCAGCCCTATCAGCCGCCGACGGGGGTACCCAACTACTATCCGCCTTTCCAGACGGTCGGCAAAGATCTGCTGATGCGTAAAGATACCTATGGCGTAAATTATTTGCTCGGCGTAAAATTCAAACTCTAAACATCCTTAAAGTAACCGATCATGTATACGAAATACAATTGGATCATTCCGGCGCTGACTGTCGTACTGTCGGCCTGCCATAAGTCAGAGAATGTGAACGTCAGCAAGGCGCTGGTTGTCGCCAGCCACCCTATCACTTCCGACACGCTCAGCGGGTCGGTCTCGGGGACGCTGCTGGCGGGAAGGACCTATTATTTCTCTTCAGACATCACGATCAATGCCAAGGACACCCTGCTGATGCAGCCGGGGTCGAAGCTTATCTCCATGGGTGACGGAAAGACCACGGCCACCAGTCCGCAGATCACCTGTAACGGGACCTTTATCAGCCTCGGCACGGCAGACGCCAACAACTATATCACGGTGCCGGACGCTCTGCGCACCTTTGCCAATGCCGGAAAAGGCTACTGGGGCGGTATCCAGTGCGGAGAAAGCAGCGGCGATCTCATCCTCAAGTGGACGCATCTGGAATTTGCGGGCGGCCAGGCCGGCGCGGCGGCGGACCTGAATGTCTTCTCGCCGGGCGATCCCCGCAACAGTCTTTCCTATACCAATATTAATGGGAATGTCATTATCGAAGACTCCTGGATCTTTGGCACGCAGGATGACGGAATGCGTATCCTGCACGGGCATGTCAGCATCATGCGGAATACATTTGAGGACTGTGGTACGACCGGCGGGGAAGCGCTGAACATGAAGAACGGCGTTCTGGGCGATGTGGCCTACAACCTGGTCATTGGAGCGGCTACCAATGCCTTCAAGATATCCAATAGCGGCGGCGGGCCGGTAGAGAACAAGACCTATCTGTATAACAATACGATGCTGAACAGCGGTTTTCGGCAGCTGAAGTCCGGGCGGGGCGGCTCGATCGACTATGAGAAGGGGGCTTCCGGCAAGATATACAACAACGTTATAGTCAACTGCCGGTTTGGGATGCGGCTGACGGGCGACGCGGATATTGCGAACATTGCTTATAACAACCAGCAATTCTATGCGAACGACATTTCGCTGACCAGCCAGTTCTATTCAGCGGATGGCGTGGGCAAGCAGCAGAGCGCTGATATCGTCGGCGCCTCCAAGGCGAACAACCCGCTGTTCAAGCTCTACAATGTCGACCAGTTCGACTATTCCAAGGTGAAGCCACCGCTGGCGCAGTCTGCTATGCCGCAGGCTATCGTTACGGACGCGGGCTATGACTTCGGCTTCCTGGCCAGCGGTCCGGGCTATCAGAAAGGGGCTACCTCCTTTAAGGCGATGAGGACGGTGCCGCAGGGTGGGGATTATGGTGCGACGACGCAGGACCCCAATATAGACATGGGCGCATTCCCTACGGATGGTTCGGGTAATAAACATTTTACTTCCAGTCTTACTTCTAAATAGATGCATGGCATGAGAAAATTCAGCTTGCTGATCGGGTTACTGGTTTGGGAGATGGTCCGGGCGCAAGGTCCGTTGTTCCTGGGTACAAAGACGCCATACCGGGCGCCGGCCGTCGAATATACGGCGGCGCCGGCGGGCTATCGGCCTGTGTTTGTCAACTATGTCGGCCGGCATGGTGCAAGGTATATGACCAAGGCTGGACCGGATGTCGAGACGCTGCGGCTATTGGAAGCTGCGGACAAGGAGCATGGGCTCACGAGTGTCGGGTCGCGCGTTTTGCAGATGGTACGCGCCTTATATGAAGTGGAGAAGGGACAATACGAGAATATCACCCGCCTTGGGGCGGAGGAGCAGCAGGCCATCGGGCAGCGGATGCTCAGCCGTTATCCTGGTGTTTTTTCGGGAAGGGGGTTGGACGTGGTAGTCACCTATAAGGTCAGGACGCAGCAGAGCGCCGATGCTTTCCTGCGAGCTTTTGGGGGTTATAAAGGGCAGCGACGTCTTTTGAAAAAACCGGATTCGCTGGATACCGTTTTACGGTTCTACGATCTCTCGCCTGGCTATTCGAAATACAAGAAGAGCGAGCGCCTTCGGGCTGCCTTTGACTCACTTGACCGGGATCACCGGACGGGAGATGCTGCGGAGGCTGTGTGTGAGCGGGTATTTGGGCCAGCCTTTTGCGCGAAGATGAAAGCGGCGGAGAAGGTCAGGTTCTTTGGGAATCTTTACGATCTCTATTCGCTGCAGTATTCGGTGGTGAAGGAGACTGGTCGGGAAGTTGATCTCGCGATCGCGTTTGAGAAGGAGGAGCTGGCCTGGGAGGATTTTGTGTCGGGTGCACAGGATTTTTTGGAGAAGGGGCCGGGTAGGGATCCGCTTGGGATACAGGTGAAGGTTGCGGCGCCGTTGCTGGCGGATTTTGTACAGACGACGGATGAGGCCTGTTCGGGGGGGCGTGATGCTGTGTTACGTTTTACCCATGCTGAGGCGATATCGCCGTTCGCTACGCTGTTGGGTATTCCCGAGGCGAGCGTGCCGGTTGCGGGTATTTATGACTATGGGCGACACTGGCAGGCGGACAGGATCATTCCGTTGAGCGCCAATGTGCAATGGATAGTTTATAGCAATGGAAAGGAGTGTCTTGTCAGGATATTGCTGAATGAAAGGGGGGTTTCGCTGCCGCTGCGTGGGGTAGGTGGATCGGGTTCGGGTGGAGCAGGTGGGCCTTTCTACCGTTGGGAAGATCTGCGCCGCTATTGCGTGCAGCGTCTTCGTGCGGCGGGAGCGGACGTGCATGATGATATGTTGAGATACCTGAGGAAATTGAATTAACTGTGTTATTATATCGCTAACATTGACCAGTGACCGTTGTCGGGTGATGAGAACCTATATCTTAGGCGCTAAATTCTATTTATGCGTAAGTTAGCAACAAGTCTTATCGCTCTTTTCATGTCTGTAGCCTTCTGCGGGGGGCTGCATGCTCAAACGGACGCTCAATCCCTGAAGAACACCGCGTGGAAATTCTATGTAGAGCCGCTGCACGACTCGCTGGTCTTCCATATCGGTTCGGATTCGAGCTTCACCACGACCACTACCGGGGAAGTGTTGATCAGGTCTTTTTGCAAGATCGAGAAGGACACGGTAAAGATCAAGGACTATGAAGGGCAGTACAATTGTCCGGATGGGGAGGGTGTCTACCGGTATTCCGTAGAGGGAGACGTGCTAAGCTTTTTTCTTGTCACCGATCCCTGTTCTACCAGGGCGGAGGTCCTCAATGGCGTAAAATGTAAAAAAACCCCGGCATAACCGGGGTTCTTTCTTATTGCTTTTTGTGTTGACAGATTAGAGACGGGTTACTACGGTGCTTTCGGTCAGCGTCCTGTTGACTTCGAACTGACGAACGATCTCGTTGTTGTTGCCAGTGCGGATGATGAAAGTCGGGTGGATCTGAGCGTCAGTGTTCTGGAAGAATACAGACTTGGAGAAGTGTGCATCCGTGAACTGCTGGTGGTATACTACGTCACCGTTGTCGTTCTTGATGATGAGGGAGAACTTTTCAGAAGTGGGGTTTTCGAATTCCACCTTGAAGATGATGTTGTTCTCGGTCGTACCCTGGTACTTAACCGAAACCTGTGCTTCGGCCGGAGAAGAAGTCTTTTTGCTACCGCCTTCGTTGGCGCTTGCTGCGTTGCTGAAAAGGACTACTACGGCGGTGAATGCTGCTGCGATTACATGCTTAGTGTTCATACTATTTTTCTTTTGTTATTTACGATGTTGTTGACTAAAAATTTTGCTGGCGGCAATCGTGTAAGCTACAGGCGGCAATCGTAGGAAGAATATGGCAGAAGCAAAAGGCAGGCAGTTTGGTTGGACTTATTCAGGAGCAGGACGCTTATCATCTGAATTGTTACACAAATTTAGAGCGGAACAGGAGGGTGTGCAAACACAGTTTGTTCGTTTTTTATTACGCCAACCGGGACGGGTTGTCGTGTATTGTATTGATAATTAAATTGTTGGGTGGGTTTGTGCAATGATAACCAACCCTTTTTTGTTAAGGAAATATGAATGAAAACGAGGGTAACCGATTGACGAACGGCTTGGGGTGGTGATGGGGGTTCAGTATTTTCGAGCTTATGAAGCCATTAACCATAACCCTGGCCGCCTGTCTGCTGACGGGTCTGGTCTTTGGGCAGGACAATCCGCTGTGGATGCGTTATCCTGCTATTTCCCCGGATGGTCAGACCATCCTTTTTAGTTATAAGGGGGATATATATTCTGTTGCTGCGCGGGGCGGTTCTGCTGTCCCCCTGACGATCAGCGAATCCTACGAATATGCGCCGGTCTGGTCGCATGATGGCAAGTGGATCGCTTTTGCTTCGGACCGGTACGGTAATTTTGACGTCTTTGTCATGCCGTCGACGGGGGGCGAGGCCAAGCGGCTGACCTATTTTTCGGGAAGGGAGATACCGAGTAGTTTTACGGCCGATGATAAGCGGGTATTGTTCGCTGCGGTCCGGCAGGATCTTGCGAGCGATGGACAGTTTCCCACGGGCGCCATGTCGGAGCTGTACAGCGTGCCGGTTGCGGGGGGAAGGGTCGACCAGGTGTTGCCGGTGCCAGCGATCAATGCGACTGTAAGCGCTGCGGGGGACAAGATCATTTATGAAGACAATAAGGGTTATGAAAGCTATTGGCGCAAGCATCATACTTCGTCGGTGACGAGGGATATATGGTCTTATGATACCCGGTCGGGGAAATATGAGCGGCTCACGACTTTTAAAGGGGAGGATCTGAATCCGGTGTTCGATGCCAATGATAAGGATTATTATTATTTGAGCGAGCGGGGTGGGTCTTTTAATATATATAAAAGCGGGGGTGAGGTGATGAGCGGGGGTGGGGCGCAAGCCGCGACGCCGGTTGCGCTGACGCATTTTTCCAAACACCCTGTGCGGTTTTTGACGCGCTCGAAGGATAACACGCTATGTTTTGGTTTTGACGGCGAGATATATACGTTGAAGGCGGGCGGTGAGCCTGTCAAGGTTGCTATCCGGGTGGCGGAGGATGGAAGGGCTTCTATGGAGCGGATACTGCCCTTTGCCGGTGGTATCACTGAAATGAAACCTGCACCCAATGGAAAGGAGATCGCTTTTGTATTCCGGGGGGAGATATTTGTGAGCTCTGTGGAAGGGGGTATCGTCAAGCGGGTAACCAATACTCCCTGGCAGGAGCGCAGTGTCAGCTGGAGCCCGGACGGCCGTCGATTGTTGTACGCTGCCGAGAAAGACAATAGCTGGAATATCTATACAACCAGTATCGTCCGGAAGGAGGAGCCTTATTTCTACGCCTCTACGGTGCTGAAAGAAGAGCCGGTCATTGCGACTGCGGCGGAGGAGTTCCAGCCTGGTTTTTCGCCGGACGGAAAGGAGGTGGCCTACCTGGAGGACAGGGTAACGCTGAAGGTCGTCAACCTGGCCAGCAAGAAAACGCGTACCATCCTGTCTGCGGACAAGAACTATTCTTATTCTGACGGGGACCAATACTACCAGTGGTCGCCGGACGGAAAGTGGTTCCTGGTACAGTTTGGGCTGCCCGAACGCGTGATGAGCTCGGAGGTGGGTCTTGTTGCTGCCGATGGAAAGGCTTCTGTGATCAACCTGACCCTCAGCGGCTATGATGATTTTACTCCCAAATGGGTAATGGACGGCAAGGTAATGATCTGGGGCTCGAACCGGGAAGGGTCGAGGGCGCAGGCGGGGTATGCGATCACAGGGGATGTGTATGGGATGTTCTTCTCGAAGGAGAGCTTTGATCGTTGGAAACTCTCGAAGGAGGACTTTGCGTTGCTGAAGGAAGTGGAGGAGAAGAAGAAGGAGGATAGCACCAAGGAGGCTAAGGCGGCCAAGGGCGGGAAGGGGGGTAAAGGCGGTAAGGATACGGCTGCTGCCTCGAAGAAGGATTCGAGCATAAAGATCGACTGGGACAATCTTACGGACCGGAAACTACGCCTGACGACGCATACTTCGGACGCGGTCGACTGGCTATTGTCGAAGGATGGAGAGAAGCTGTACTATCTCAGCCAGTTCGAGAAGGGGTACGACCTTTGGATGACCGAAACCCGGACAAAGGAGACCAGGCTTTTTGCGAAATTGGGCGCCAAATATGGCGGGATGGAACTGTCAGCGGATGGCAAGTATATATTTCTGCTGGGAGATGGCCGCATCACGAAGATCGACGCCAGCAGCGGCAAGGCGGAGCCTTTGGGCATCAACGGAGAGATGGCGCTGAAGGATGCGGAAGAGAAGGCCTATATCTTCGATCACGTCTGGCGGCAGATCAAGGCGAAATACTATGTGGTCGACATGAATGGAGTGGACTGGAGCTTCTATTATACGGCTTATAAGAAATTCCTTCCTTATATAAACAATGACTATGACTTCTCGGAGATGCTGAGCGAGATGCTGGGCGAGCTCAATGTTTCGCACACCGGTTGTTACTATTTCGGGGGAGGTCGTCCCACGGCTGACAGGACGGCTTCGCTGGGTCTCCTTTTTGACTATAAGCACAGGGGTGCGGGGCTGAAGATCGCGGAGGTCATCGACGGCGGGCCACTGGATAAATATTCCGAGCGGGTAAGGCCGGGCGTGATACTGGAGAAGATCGACGGGGAGGATATCACCGATACTGTTGACCATTACAAATATCTCAACAGGAAGGATGGGAAGCTGGTGTTGTTGTCGTTGTTCGATCCTTCGGCGGGTGTGCGCTGGGAGGAGGCGATCAAGCCGATACCCCTCAACGAGGAGAACGAGCTGCTATACAAACGGTGGGTAAGGCTGCGTCCCGAGGAGACCGATTCCCTGTCGAAGGGCAAGATAGGATATATACATGTCCGTGCGATGGATGATGAGAGCATGCGGACGGTGTTCGAGGAGGCTTTGGGCAGGAATATCGGGAAGGACGCGATCATCGTCGATACGCGGTGGAATGGCGGGGGGAATATACACGAGCAGCTGTCGGATTTCCTCAATGGAAAAAAGTATTTTGATGTCATTCCGCATGGGCAGTATGTGGGTTCGGAGCCGTCCGATAAATGGGTGAAGCCTTCGATCGTGCTTATTGGCGAGTCGAACTATTCCGATGCGCACCTTTTCCCGGTTGCGTATAAGCTGAAGAATGTGGGTAAGACCCTGGGTATGCCGGTTCCTGGCACGGGGACTTTTGTCTGGTGGGAGGTGCAGATCGATCCGGGGTTGGTCTATGGCAACCCGATGGGGGGATGGCGTGCGCCGGATGGGTTATTTGAGGAGGGGCATCAGCTGGAGCCGGATATACTGGTGAGGGATGAGCCGGATAGGTTGTCGGCGGGGCATGATCAGCAGATCGAGGAGGCGGTTAAGGAGTTGATGAAGGGGGGGCGTTAGGCGCCCATTTCTTGAGCATTGAGGTGAGTTCGGGGAGGTCGATGGGTTTGGAGAGGTAGTCGTTCATGCCTGAGGCGAGGCATTGTTCGCGGTCCAGGGGGGTGGTGTTGGCGGTCATGGCGATGATGATGGGGGTGGGGGATCCGGTGGGGCGAGTGCGGATGGTGCGGGTGGCTTCGAGACCGTCCATTTCGGGCATCTGGACGTCCATGAAGATGATGTCGTAGTGGGTGTCGTGGAGGCGGTCCAGCACTTCTATTCCGTTGGCGGCGATATCGGGTGAGTAGCCCATTTTTTTCAGGAGGATCATCGCCAGCTGTTGATTGATCGGGTTGTCCTCTGCTAACAGTATGTGGAGGGGATATTGGTCTGCGAGTGTTGGGATGGCGGAAGGTCCTGTGGGTTTGGGAGGTGGCTGGTCCAGCGCGTAATTGGTGACCTGCAGCAGCTGGTCGCAGCAGGTGCGGATGTTGGTAAGGTAGTGGCGTTGTTCATTGGTGAGGGAGGTTTGGTCGAGCAGGGTGGACATGCCGACGATGCCGTTCATGGGTGTTCGTATCTCGTGGCTCAGGTAGGAAAGGAGGCTGTTTCGGCGGTGGCGCAAATAGCGGATGTGTACCAGGCAAAGGCAGAGAGTGATAAGGAGTATGGCTACTAATACGTCCATCGTTGTTGTGGATCGGCAAGATAACGCTAGTGGAAGCTATGTATTCTTTGCTGGGGCCGTTTTTTGGATTGGGTAGGTGTTTTAACTTAGTAAACGGCAATAAAAATTTGAGTGTCCTTTACCGTTAGATACTGGGGACAGCTCGTTGAAAAATGCGGGTTCCGGCGGGGGGTGAAGGTTACACTTCGTCGAGGTTGAAGGGGAGGCGTCGGATCCTTTTTCCGGTGAGGTCGAAGATGGCGTTGCAGAGGGCGGGTGCGAGGGGGGGAAGACCTGGTTCTCCCACGCCTCCGGCTTTCTCATTATTCTCAACGATATGCACTTCTATATCCGGGGTCTCATTAATGCGGGGCATCCGGTAGGTGTCGAAATTCTTTTCTACTGCTCTGCCGTCTTTGAAGTGTGTGTCGTGTTTGATAGCGGCGCCGAGGGCCATGACGATGCTGCCTTCGACCTGGGCCCTGATCGTATCGGGGTTCACGTACCAGCCGCAGTCGATGAGGGCGGTGACCTTGTCGATCCTGAGCTTGCCGTCCGGTTTTTTGGAAACCTTTACCACCTCTCCGACGATGCTGCTGAAGCATTCTGTGACGGCGGCGCCCCAGCCTTCGTTCTTTCCGCGCTGCCGCCAGCCAGTGAGGTCCATCAGCTGGTCGATGAGGGCCTGGTAACGTTCGTCGCGGAGGTATTGTTTCCGGAATGCCAGCGGGTCTTTCCCTGCGGCGAGGGCGAGCTCGTCGATAAAGCTTTCGTAGGCGAAGCCGTTGGTCGACGAATACACCGAACGCCACCACATTACCGGTATGGGGGATTCTGTCGGTATATCGGAAAAGCTATAGTGGGGTATCGATTCGAGCCAGGGTTTGGGAAGGCCTTCGAGGGCGCTGCCGTTGTATGCGCCTTTGTCTGCGCCGGCGTTCTCGTGGTCCATGTTCTGGGTGGCGATCTTTGTCTGGAAGGCGTCAATTTCGCTGTCCTTGCTGAGTCCGGCTTTGCAACCATAGACTGCGCCTGGCCGGAAGGGGCCCTGGGTCATGTCATCCTCTCTTGTCCAGACAACCTGTACCGGGGCTTTGATCTCCTTTGATATCAGGACAGCCTCGTGCGGGTAGTCGAGGAAGGCCTTGCGTCCGAAGCCTCCGCCGAGGAAGGTCATATTGACCGTCACTTTTTCGAGTGGCAGTCCCATGCGCTGGGCCAGGTCTGACTGTACCCAGTCGGGGCCCTGGATCGGTCCCCATACTTCGATGCTGTCGTCTTTCACGTGTGCGACGCAGTTGAGAGGCTCCATGCAGGCGTGTGCTTCATATGGCGTCTCGTAGACGGCCTCTACTTTTTTGTCGGCCTTTTCGAATTCCCGGTCGAAGTTGCCGGCGCTGCGGTCGTTGAGTCCGGGTTTGTTGAGGTCTTCGTGCATTCGGGCGAAGAGCTGTTCGGTATCGACGTGTTCAAAGCCGTCGTCGTCCCACTCTATCTTTAGCAATTTGCGGGCTTGCATGGCGGACCACAGGTTGTCTGCGACGACGGCTACGCCTTCCTGGAGGTGGTCGAAGACTGTGCGTCGGACGGCGAAGACGTGAGTGACGCCGGGGACCTTTTTTGCGGCCGAGTCGTCGAAGCTCTTTACTTTCCCGAGGATGCGTGGGCTGCGTTCGACAACGGCATAGGACATCCCGGGTAATTTTTTGTCTATGCCGAAAATGGCGGCGCCGTTCGTTTTTAGCGGTGTGTCCTGGCGGGGGAGGGGTTTGCCGATGAGCTTGTAGTCCTTACGTTGTTTGAGCGTTGGGTTCTTTGGCGGTTCGAGCCTGGCGGCGTCTTCTACCAGGTCGCCATAGCTGAAGCTCCTGCCGGAGGGTTTATGAAATATTTTACCTTTCTCTGCGTAGCATTCTTCTGTTGGCGTGCCCCATTTCTTCGCGGCCGTTGTGGTCAGCATTTCGCGGGCGCATGCTCCGGCGCGTAGCAGCTGTTGGTAGGCCCCGCGGACGGTCGAGCTGCCGCCGGTGATCTGGCTGCCGTATTTCTTTTGGTTGCCGGGGGCGAAGGCGATGGTAACCTGGTCGAGGTCCACTTCGAGCTCTTCGGCGAGTATCTGTGGCACGGCCTGGAAGGAGCCCTGGCCCATTTCGGCGCGGTGGTTGTGGAGGGTCACCTTACCTTTTGTGTCGATGGATATCCAGGTCATGAGCTCGATGGACTGGCCTTCGGAGCCGATGGCGTCGAGCAACGGGTTGGTGAGCGGGAGGTCGGTGGTGGTTGTGGTGGCTTCCGCGTGGTTGTTCGCGAAGACGGGAATCCCGATTGTGAGCGCTATGCCTGAGAGGCCGGCATTCTTGAGGAAGGTGCGGCGGGAGTTGTTAGCTGGTTGCATGGCTGGATCTTATTTGTTTTGCGTAACGGACGTCTGGGCGGTGGTTGCTGCGGTGTGGATGGCCTTTCGGATCCGGTTATAGGTGCCACAGCGGCAGAGATTGCCCTGCATGGCGATGTCGATGTCTTTGTCTGTCGGGTGGGGGTTCTTTTTGAGCAGGGCTGCAGCAGCGAGTATCTGTCCGCTCTGGCAGTAGCCGCATTGGGGAACCTGTTCTTCGATCCATGCTTTTTGGACCGGGTGTGAGTTATCTGTTGAGAGTCCTTCTATCGTCGTGATGGGTTGGTTGGCTACGAGCGAGGCGGGGATGGAGCAGGAGCGAACGGGGTTGCCGTTGAGAAGGACGGTGCAGGCGCCGCATTGTGCGATCCCGCAGCCGTATTTGGTGCCTGTCAGGCCGGCGATGTCACGGATAGCCCATAGCAGGGGCATTTTCTCATCCGCTGTAACCGGCGTTTTTTTCCCATTGATCAGTAAGGTAAATGTTGGCATGGTGGGGCGGTTGATGCCCGTTGAAGTTACTGAATTGGGGGGAGGTTGCGCGTGAATTTATTTTAGTGGTAGGGCGTTGTTTATTGAAAAACCGAACGGGTCGCGCGGTTACTGAAATAACATCAGCGAGGGGGTGATGGCCAGCTGGGTCTGCTCTACCAGTCCTCCCTCTTCGTCGATGTGCTGGACCGGAATATTTCGGAGCTGCAGGGACTTGCCGATCAGCTTGCTGCGGTGGCAGTTGGCGGGTCTGCTTTCGCTGCAGAGGAGGGCGACGCGGATACCTTTTTCGTATGCGGTGGCGATGCGTTCGAGCCCTTCGAGGAAGAATGGCTGGATGCGGACGAGCTCGTAGTCGAGTCTTCCGAGGCTATTATAGCAGGCGGGGTCGCTGGGGCGGCCGCCGAGGGTATTGCCCATGTAGATATATCGGAAGCCTGCTGCGCGGACGGCGGTGACGAGTTCGGGCTGGCGGTACTGGGGATTGAAAGCAGAGTAGGGGACCGAGCGGACGTCGATCAGGAACTCGATGGAGTATTGTTCCAGCAGCTGCAAGAATGTGGAGAGTGGGCGGGTGCCGTGGCCGATGGTGAATATCATGATCCTAAGAGAATTAGTTGAACAATGCTAATTTAATTAGTAATTTGCAATTGGCAAAATGTTGACCCAAATATTGTCTTTAACATTTCTTTACAGATTGTTATAGATAAGTTATACTGCTTATGTGATATTAAACCTGGCGGTATTTTTACGTTCTCATAGTGTACGCACATTAAACTATAAAAATCATGAAAAAGACATTAATCATATTGCTTTCGCTTGGCCTCGCCTACGGCGCTTCGGCTCAGCGCGGTGGTCATGCCATTGTCCACGGAGGCGGTGGCTATCACTATTATCCCCATTATTCCCGGACCTATGTAGGGGTAGGGTTGGGATATGGTTTTTATCCGTGGGGTTACCCTTATGGTCTGTATGGTCCCTATGGTCCATGGGGCCCGTATCCCGGATGGTACTATGGTTATGGCGCGATGCCTTCCCGTCTGGCGCTTCAGATAGATGACATCAAGAACGACTACAGTGCCCAGATCAAGGAAGTCCGTCACGACAAGACGCTGGACCGCAAGGACAGAAGGGCCAAGATCGATCAGCTGAAGCACGATCGTGATGCTGCGATCATTCAGGCCCGGAAGGATTACTATTATAATTCCCGCAGGAATTACAACAATAATCAACCTAATCAACCCAGCCAGCCCGGTAACGCTCCTGACAATCAAAAGAACGGTTCGTCTTCATCCAATGAAGAGCAGCCGGAATATAGCGAACCTCGAAACCAGGCTCCGGCCGGACAATAGCTGAATGCATTCCGACACCCTGTCCCGGATTCAGTATCTTATCAGTTAAAAACTGTGTGGTCTCACTTAGGTGGGGCCACTTTTTGTCGGCGATACGCAACCGTATGGTTGCAAATATAAACGCAACCATTTGGTTGAACAAATTTATTTTAAAAGAAAATTTATAAAGTGGAGAAAAGTGTATTTACATGAGGATCGAGTCGAATGCTCCCAGGCTCAGCTGCCAGCGGTATCCGTACGGTAGTGCTTCCGCCCTTGATATTGACGGTGTGCGGCGTTCCGTCGAGGGTATATTCGAGCGGAAAAGTAAAAAGGTTCTCTCCCACCTGCGCGAAGGTCAGCGTGAGCTCCTTCTTATCCGGATCATAGCTGCGTTGCAGTCTCAGCACGGGATGACCGGGCTGGCCAAGCCATTCGTGGAAAAATTCATGAAGGTCCCGGCCGCTGATGGTCGACATGGTAGTCTCGAAATCGGCGCTAGTGGCATTCTTATTCCTATAGGTTGCGTAATATGTAGAGATGCCCTTCCAGAAAAGCTCGTCGCCAATGCGGCGCCGGAGCATGTGCAAGACCCAGCTGCCTTTCTCATAGCTGTTGGGGTTGAGGAGTTTCATATAGTCCTCTTTGACGCTGCTGTCTATGACGGGTGTCCTTCTTTTCGCTTCGAAGGCGATCACCTTCTCGCGGTCTTTCTGCATTCCTTTCTCCAGCGTGTCGGGGCCGTATTTGTTCTCGAGGTAACAGTGGGTCATATAGGTTGCGAAGCCTTCGCTGAGCCAGAGGTAGCGCCATTGCGATTCGGTGGTAGCGTCGCCGAACCACTGGTGCGCTATTTCGTGTGCCATCAATGATTCGACGTCAGGGGAATTGACGGAATTTTCGAAATAGCAGATGGCGCTCGCGTTCTCCAGTCCGCCAAAACGGGTCCTGGACTGGACGTTCCCGCATTTCTCATACGGAAACGGGCCTATGTGCCGGATATAAAATGGAAGTATCTCGAGCGCATGCGAATAGCTCTTGAAGCCGATATCTTTATTCTCTTTATATACGTAGTTATAAACCGGAACGCCCATGGCGTCACCGGGATGGTCAACCGCAAAGTCAGAAACGCCGATCATCATGACCTTAGGAGCCAGCGGAACCAACTCCTGCCAGTGTGTAAGTTTGCGGTTGTCCTCAAGCATTCGCTCTTCTTTTAGCGCGCCGTTCGCGACGACGGTGTAGTGCCGGGGAGCGGTGATCCGCCAGTCGAGGGTGGCTTTGTCTGAGGGGTGGTCGACGCAGGGCAGCCAGTTGTGGGCGCGGTTGGGCCAGTTGTCGCCAAAGAAGCCGCGGTTGCCGAATTTATTCTTCGATATAATGAGTCCGTCGGCTGGAATACCTTCATAAGTGATCGTGTAGGTGTGGGTTTCGCCTGCCCGGGCAGCTATGTGAAAAAGCAGTTCGCTGGCATTTTGGGTAAAGCGGACGCCTTCGCCGAAATCGACTTTTCCGCCGTTCTCGGTTATTCTTTTTACCACCATTCCCTTGCCGGCTTCGTTCTTTCGTGTAAGGTCGAGGTGGAAGCCGGTCGTGGCGTCGGACCTGAACAGAATGGTCACGGCGGCCTGACCGTGAATGACGTTGTTGGAGTCGTTGAGGTCGAGCGAGAAGTCGTAATGCTGGATGTCGATGGTGTTATTATAGGGCTGGGCATTGGCGGCCAGCGTGAGGCCGGCCGCCAGCAAGAGCATGCAGGATCTTATCATACGGTTGGGTGGGTTAGGTCGATCGGCAGCCGGCGGATCCTCTTGCCGGTGGCGGCATAGATCGCATTGGCCAGCGCCGGGGCGACTGGGGGCAGGCCGGGTTCGCCGACGCCTTTGATCACGGGGCCGCCGTCGGCCAGGATGTGTACGTTGAGGGCCGGCATTTCGTTGATCCGCAGCATCCGATAGTTGTGGAAGTTGCTTTGCACGGACCGGCCTTTTTCGAAGAGGACGGCGTCTTTTGTGGCGGCAACGATACCCATGACGATAGCGCCTTCCGTATTGGCTTTGGCCATATCCGGGTTGACGACCGTGCCGAGGTCCAGCACGCAGTGGACCTTTTCGATCCTGATGCTGCCGTCCTTTTGCGTGGAGACTTCGACGACATGACCGGCGAGGCCTGCGAAAAATTTATATTGGGCGACGCCGCGGCCCCAGCCCTGCGGAAGGGGTTTGTCCCAGTCGGAAACCTCTTTTAATTTAGTGAGGAGCCTCTTTGTATCTGTCTCTTTGGTCAGCATTTCCAGGCGGAAGGCCATCGGGTCTTTGCCTGCTGCGACGGCCATCTCGTCAATAAAACATTCATGGGCAAATGCCAGGGTCGAGCTCGTGACCGAACGCCAGGGCTGCATGGGAACATGTATGTCGGCGAAGACATACGCGTTCTTCATATTAGGTATTTCGTATTCCTGGTCGCTGATGCCCTCGGTCATCGAGCGGTCGGGCTTGGTCTTGTCGTAATTGGCGTTCTTTGTCGCGTTGATGGAGGGGGAGATCACTTTGTGCTGGAAGGCGATCGCCTTGCCGTCCGCGGAGACGCCGCCTTTCATGGCCGAGAAGGTCATGGGACGGAAGGGGCCCAGCTGGATATCGTCTTCGCGGGTCCAGACGACCTTGACGGGTTTGCCGACGGCCTTGGAAATGCCTGCAGCTTCGCCGGCATAGTCTGCCGCCAGACGACGGCCGAAGCCGCCACCGAGGAAGGAGATATGCGGGGTAATGTTCTCCTGGGGAATGCCGAGCGATTCGGACAGCTCGCGTTTGACGATCGATGCGCCTTGCACCGAAGTCCAGATGTCGACCTTGTCGCCTTCCTGCCAGTGCGCGAGACAGTTCATGGGTTCCATGGTGGCGTGGGCGACCACTGGTGTTTCGTATAGGGCTTCCAGTTGGTGCGTTGCTCCGGCCATGGCGTTGTCAAAGTCGCCGGTGTTGTGGGCGATCAGTCCATCGGTCTTCGCGAGGTCACGCAGATGCTGCTCGTACTCTTTTGTATTGAAGCTGTCGAATCCCTGGTAGTCCCATACAATTTTTAAAGCCTTCCTTCCTTTTAGCGCGGCCCAGTAGTTGGTGGCGACGACGGCGATGCCTTCATAGCGATTTTTGCCGAGAACGCGTTCGGCCCTGACCGTGCGGATAACGCCTTTTACCTTCAGGGTCCCGCTGTCGTCATAGCTGACCAGTTTGCCGCCGAAGACGGGGCATCTTTCGACTGAAGCGTATACCATTCCCGGCAGCTCCATGTCGATGCCGTAGACGGCCTTTCCGGTCACCTTCAGCGGGATGTCGGGGCGGGGCGTGGACTTGCCCAATATCTTAAAGTCTTTGGGGTCCTTCAGGGCGGGATTGGCGGGCACGTCCAGCGTAGAGGCGACGGCTACCAGCTCTCCATAGCCGAGGCTCCTGCCGGAGGGCGTATGAACTATCCTGCCGTTGTCGGCCCTGCACTCTGTGAGGGGGACGTTCCATGTACGTGATGCTGCGGTGCAGAGCATTTCCCGGGCGGATGCGCCGACCTTCCGGAGACTGGCATACGATCCTCTGACCGATGAGCTGCCGCCGGCGGACTGACCGGGTATCTCTTTTTGTCCGGTACTGTTGATTATCGTCACCTGGTCGAGGGAGACTTCCAGCTCTTCTGCTATGAGGGAGGGAATGGACTGCCAGGTACCCTGGCCCATTTCCGGCTTGGGATTGATGATCGTGATCTTCCCAGAGGGTTCGATGCTGATATACGGCGTTATGCCGTAGTGTTCGGGCAGGTCACCGAGGCCGGTCGGCGGGATATCGCCTGCTGACATTTTCTGAATATCGGCGGCGTCGGCGTGGTTCATTGACGAGACGCCCAGGATCAGGGCCAGACCGGATAGGCCGGTATGTCTTAAGAATGCCCGGCGGGGTATTTTTTGCGTGGAAGACATAGTATTGAATTTATGACCGGGTAAGCGACTTTTTCAGTGAAGCGGGTGGCGTTTGACTGGATGCGGCAAGATGAATGGCCTTGCGGATGCGTTCATAGCAGCCACAGCGGCAGATATTGCCCTGCATGGCGATATCGATCTCGGCGTCTGTGGGCTTGGGCGTGCGGTGAAGCAGGGCTACGGCGCTCATGATCTGGCCGGACTGGCAGTAGCCGCACTGGGGCACCTGCTCTTCGATCCAAGCCTTTTGGACCAGTTCGCCCTGTTGGTTGCCGGTCAACCCTTCGATAGTGGTGATCTTTTGTCCCGCGACGGCTGAGATGGGCAGGCTGCAGGACCGGACTGCGCTGCTGCCGAGGTGGACGGTACAGGCGCCGCACTGTGCTATGCCGCATCCGAATTTAGTACCTTTCAGCCCAATAATATCGCGGATGACCCAGAGCAGCGGCATATCCGGCTCGGCGTCCACGCTGACAGGTTTATTGTTAATGGTAAGCGAATAGGCAGGCATGATCTAAATTTTACTATGAATTTACTATTAATTTGGGAGACGAAACCTGTCCGGCGGGAGCTTACGGGCTAATTTTTTGCTTAGAGAGCTTTGTGCTAATTTACGACGTTATGGCGAACATAAATATAGCGAATTATATCAACTGTCCGACCTGGATGCACCGGCTACCAGCTATTTATAAGCTCATTGTCAGCTTTGTCGTCTCCGGTATCATTTCTGTTGCATTGTTGCCGGTGCATATGGAGGGGATGACGCGCCTCATGATCGGGTGGGACTGTTTCAGCGCCTGTATGATCATCATAAGCATAGTGATCTTCTCCAGCATGCGGCCGCGCCAGATACGGGTACTTGCCAAGACCGAGGATGCGGGCCGGCTCGTGGTGTTTGTCATCGTTCTCGCCGCGAACATCGGCAGTCTTCTGGGGGTAATGCTGCTGTTGGGAAATAAAGACGCCTGGCTGCTGAGCAAGGGTGTTGAGACCTTTATCTATATTGCCGGTGTCGTCTGTTCGTGGTTGTTGACGCATATGATGTTCGCCTACCGGTATGCCTTGCTCTATTATGGCGATCATCCCCTGGATCCCGACGCGCATACGGTAGGGCTGCAGATACCCAATGAGCTGTGGCCGGACTACCTGGATTTTGCGTACTTCTCTTTTGTGATAGGGATGACCTTCCAGGTCTCCGATATCGAAATATCGTCGAGGGAGATCAGGCGCGTTGCGCTAGTACATGGTATTCTTTCCTTTCTTTTTAATACGGTGATCGTGGCGTTGACGATCAATGTGATCGTGGATCTTAGGAATTGATCTACCTGAACCGGTCGGAAATTGTAAACGCCACACGGTCTGTGATGCGGCGGAAGGTTTCTGCGTTGAACTTGCGGATGCGGCGGAGGCGGCGGCCGACGAGGAGGCGGCCTTCGGTGTCATAGTACTGGGGTTGCTGGAAGTAGGTGAGGATATAGTATTTTTTGTTGACGAAGGGAGAGTTGAAGACACGGGGCCAGAGGGAGATGTAGATGAGGGAATGTTTTTTGACGTCGGGATAGGTCCAGTAGTTGAGGTTATCGATCCAGGTGCACTCCATGGAGCGCATATCGCTGATAATGGAATTGATGGCTGCGGTGTCGTAGCCATAGCGGAGCAGGGTGTCCTGCATGCGGGGCTCGCCGACGTTGTACTCGTAGATATAGGTGAGGGTGTCGGTGATGAGCTCGAGAGAGAGACGGTTGAAGGGCCGGTCGGTGAATTCTATGGAGAATGGTTTCTTCGCATAGGCCGTGCGGAAGGTCTCTTCGATGCTGTCGAGGGTTGACTGGTTCTTGTGGTAGTAGTTGGATATATTGATGGAGGCGCAGGATGTGCACTGGACGAGCACCAGGAAAAAAAGCAGCGGATAATATAGTCGTTGCAGATTGCGCATGTGTTTTAGTTTGTCGTTGACGGAGGCCAGCAGTGCGTCACTCCAAAGATGATCTTTTTCAGAAATCGCAGGCTGACCTGTCTCAGCGTACGGCCGCCATAGTCCCAGTATACGATGTCCACCATGTCGCTGTCGGGGTCGGTGTCCGCCTTCCGGATGGAAGACAGGACGATAAAATGGGTTGGGAAACTGTTCCTGAACCGTCCCTTGTCGTGGTTCTTCTTGTGCAGGTAGGTGTTGTTCACGTAGAGGTAGGTGTATCCTGTTCTTAGGCGTTCGGTAAGGTAACCGTACAGGTCCTTGAAGTGGGGACGGAAGATGTCTGAACCAGTTGCTTCCACTTTGTAGCCGATGAGGTCCCGGATCATCCGGTTGAACTTCCCATAATTGACAGCGGCCCAGAAGGTATCTTCTGACCCCGGCTTAAAACGGGGGAAAAAGAAGTTGAGATAAGACCGGAAATGATCGGCAAGGATGAGGAACCACATCTGGTCGGCGGGGCGGATGTCGAGGATGCCTTTGAATCGCAGCCTTCCGGCGGCGTGATGGACCTCCTTTGAGGGGGTGAAATTTATCCTGCCCCAGGTCGCGGTCCCTTTGACATAGAGCTCGATCATGAACCGGGTATAGGTCAGCGGGTCGTCGTGCAGGGGAAGGTAGGAGAGGGCGGCATAGCCACAGAAGTTGGTATTGCTGCCCTGGTAGATGGCCAGGGGGGCCATGATATTGGCTTTCAGGTTTTCGATAAAGAGGCTTTGTTTGACATTGGGCCAGAAAATACTCGAGTCGGGCAGGTTGGACCTTTCCAAATATTCCAGCGCGTCTTTTGGGGTAGAAGGGGGAGCTGCAGACAACCGGGGACAAAACAGTAAAAGGCCGACAAGAAGGGCATAGGTGTTGTTCATGCAGAGTAAATTTACTGTAATATTGTTGAAATGAAAATATATCAACCCTGGTTTGGCATTCTTCTGATCAGCAGCGGCCTGTTATCCTGCGGAGGCGGCTCTGGGTCTGGTGTGGGCGATACAAAGAGCGTATTTACGGCGATGCCGGCGAGCGCGACCTATATCGATTTCCGGAATGACATTAAGGAGGATGAGGACTATAATGTGTTGACCTATGAATACATTTATAACGGAGGGGGAGTGGCGGTGGGGGACGTCAATGGGGACGGGTTGCCCGATCTTTATTTTACGGCTAATATGGGGCCGAATAAACTCTATCTCAATAAGGGGAATTTTCAGTTCGAGGACGTGACGGAGAGGGCGGGGGTGCAGGGGCGGTCGAAATGGAAGACGGGGACGGTGATGGCGGATGTCAACGGCGACGGACTTTTGGATATCTATGTTTGCTATTCCGGGCCGGGGACGGACGAGGAGCGGGCAAATGAATTGTATATTAATAATGGAGTGAAGGACGGGGTGCCGAGTTTTACCGAGTCGGCAAAAGCCTATGGACTGGACGCTCCCGGCACTTACACGACGACGGTGGCCTTCTTCGATATGGACAACGACGGCGACCTGGACATGTTCATGGTCAATCATGCCGCGATGTTCTATAACCCCTTCTATAATACCGATAAGCTGAGGGCCAAGCGGCATCCGCAGTTCGGCAACCGGCTGTACCGGAACGACAACGGACATTTTACGGACGTCAGCGAGCGGGCGGGTATCTATGGCAGCGGGCTGAACTTCGGGCTGAGCGTCTCGGTCGGAGATGTCAATGGCGACGGCTGGCCGGACCTGTATACTACCAATGACTATGACGAAAGGGATTTTCTGTATCTCAACAACCACGACGGGACTTTCCGCGAGGTGCTGGAAAAGGCGGCGGGGCATATCTCGGAATTTTCGATGGGCTCGGATATAGCAGACTACAACAATGATGGCCTGGACGATATCATGGTCCTGGACATGCTGCCAGAGGGCAACCACCGGCAAAAGCTGCTCAGGGGAGCGGACTCTTACGACAAATACGTTATGCGGGTCGACCATGGGCTGCACCATCAGCAGATGCGGAACACCCTGCAGCTCAACAGGGGGATAGACAGCAGCGGGATGCCGGTGTTCAGCGAAATAGGGCAGCTCGCAGGGGTCAGCAGCACGGACTGGAGCTGGGCGCCTTTATTCGCTGATTTCGACAACGATGGCTGGAAGGACCTTTTTGTCTCCAACGGCATTCTAAGGGATATCACTAACCTGGACTTCGTAAAATATACCTCGGGATATTCTTCCAGCTATAAAGAGGTCGGCGGGGACAAAAAAGAAATGTGGAAGCTGGTGCAGGAAATGCCGTCGACGAAGCTCCGGAACTATCTTTTCCGGAATGACCACCGGCTGGGATTTTCGGATGTGACGACGGAATGGGGGATAACGGGGATGGGGATCCATGATGGGGCGGTCTATGCGGATCTGGATAATGATGGGGATCTGGACCTGGTGGTCAATGATCTTAATGGGCCTGCGCTTGTTTATAAGAATAATACGGTGGAGAGTAAGCCTAAAGCATCGCACTACCTGCGGCTGCGGCTGAAGGCCAAGGGGCAGAATACTTTTGGGCTGGGGACGAAGGTCGAGGTCTTCGCCCCGCATGGCAAGCAGGTGCAGGAACAGTTGACGGCCAGGGGATTCCAGTCTTCGGTGGATCCAGTGATGCATATCGGATTGGGCGAGGACAGCATTGCGTCAGTTCTGGTGAGCTGGCCGTCGGGAAAGACGGGTTATCTGGGTGATGTGAAGGCAAATACTTTACTGGTGTTGGAGGAAGATAAGATGGGGTCGGTGGATATTAGTGCGAAGGTGGCCGAAGGGGGCGTTTTTCAGGATGTGACGGGCGCCAGCGGGGTGCATTTTGTACACGACCAGGGGCAGACGATAGATTTTAAGATATCTCCTTTATTGCCTTATCAAATTTCCAAGACCGGTCCGGCTATTGCCCGGGGGGACGTCAATGGGGACGGACTCGACGATCTTTTCATAGGCGCATCGGCCGGATCTGAGAGCCAGCTCTATTTGCAGACCGCAAAAGGAAAATTTGTGCTGGCCGCGGACCAGCCATGGAATGCCACGAAAGACTATACCAACTCGGATGCCCTGTTCTTCGATGCGGATGGCGACGGGGACCTCGATCTTTATATTGTCAGCGGAGGAGCTGACTATCCGTTGAATGACCGGCGCTACCAGGACCGGTTCTTCGAGAATGATGGCAAGGGACATTTTCATTTGGTGTCCGATGCGCTGCCTGTTGAAGCGGTAAGCGGGTCTTGTGTCCGCGCGGCGGATACCGATCACGACGGTAAGCCCGATCTTTTTGTGGGAGGATATGTACGGCCGGGGCTTTTTCCTGCGCCGCCCGAGAGCTTTGTGCTGAAGAACAAAAGCGTGAAGGGGGCGATCCGGTTTGAAAAAGTATCTGTGGATACGAGTCTGGGTCGCTGTGGGATGGTCGCGGATGCGCTGTGGATCGATCTGAATAAGGATGGATGGGAAGACCTGGTCGTTGCGGGGCCCTTCATGCCGGTCATGGCATTTGAGAACCACGCAGGAAAATTGGAAGACCGGACGGCGGCGTATGGATTGGGAGAGACGGCGGGCTGGTGGTGCCGGCTTGCGGCTGCCGATGTAGACGGAGATGGGGACAGCGATATCGTGGCGGGGAACCTGGGGCTCAATACGCCTTTTCGAGTGGGACCTGCGACGCCCCTGACCATTACTTATGGTGATTTTGATAAGGATGGGGTTATGGATCCGATGCTTTGTTATTATGATGGAGGGAAAAGCTATCCTTTTATAACGAGGGATGAATTGTTCGACCAGATGCCCTGGCAGCAAAAAAAGTTTAGCAGATATGCGGACTATGCAGACGCGCAGCTGGCGGACCTGTTCACACCCGAGCAATTGGCTTTGGGGAAGACCATTGCGGTAAAGACAATGCGGTCCCTGGTATTGCACAGGGAAGGAAAGATATTCAGGACAGCGTCCCTGCCTATAGAGGCACAGATGAGCGCCGTCAATGGAATAGTCATTCGTGATATGGATGGGGATGGGAAGCCTGATCTGCTGGTGGCGGGTAATTTTTATCCTTTCAAAGTAATGCTGGGTCCGCTGGACGCCGGGATGGGTCTTTTTCTGAAGGGAGATGGAAAAGGAAACTTTGATGCGGTACCAAATGAAATGACGAAGTTGTCTATTATGGGAGATATTCGTAATATTACGTCGTTAAAAACGACTGCCGGCCTTCTGATAGTAGCAGCAAAGAACAAGGGTGCGGTACAGCTGATAAGGTATCAGGTGAAATAAATCTATGCAACCTTCATTATTGCATCGAATACAGTTCCACAATGACGAGACTGCTTTCCGGCAGTTCTATACCGACCATATGTTCCGCCTGTTCCAGTTCGCTTTCACTTTTATCCAGAACAGGGAGCAGGCCGAAGAGATCGTCAATGACGTGTTCCTGAGGCTATGGCAGAACAGGTCCCGGATCGACCAGATCGAAAATATTTCCGTGTATCTCTATGTGGCCGTGAAGAATACGGCGGCCAATTACCAGCGACAGGTCAACCGTCGCGATCCCAGGGACCTGGAAGTGGTCCACCATTTTTACCTGAGCCCTGACCCTGAACAGCTGCTGATCACGGACGAGCTGCGGAAGAAGATAGCCGCGGCGATAGACGAGCTGCCTGCTCGTTGCAAATTGATATTCAAATTGGTAAAAGAAGACGGACTGAGCGCCGCCGAGGTTGCCGCCATTCTGGATATCTCCTACAAAACGGTTACTACACAACTCACTATCGCCCTGAAAAAGTTAGAAGAAGCGCTTAGACCTTCCCTTCCAAAAAATATTTCAGCTTCTTTTAAGAAAAAATAGGACTTACTGTGTCCTGCTCTCTGAATGAGCAATAATTCAACCGAATATGACCGGGTCATTGAGCTAATGGCTAAACGCATGGGAAAGACGGCTTCGCCGGATGAGCTGAAAGAGCTCGATGAGCTGTTGTCCGCCAATCCATCCTACTCGTACCTGGTGGAAGTGGTCGCGTCCCTGAAGGGAAATGCGGAGCATGTGGAGAAGAGTATGCCGGAGGCCGAGCTGGCCAGCAGTGGCTGGGCGCATCTGGCGGAGCGGATGAATGCGGCCCCGGCCGTAGTCCGGCGTTTGCGTTGGAAATGGGTCGCCGCGGCTGCCGTGGTCGTACTGACTGGAGCGGGTGTTTATCAATGGAGCAAAAGGCCGTCGCAGGGTTTGCAATACCGGACCGAGCAGGTAGCATATGGGAAAAGGACGATGCTGTTGCTCGCGGACGGGACAAAGGTCTGGTTGAATGCCGGCAGCCGCCTGGTATATCCGAAGCTGTTCTCCGGGAAGACGCGCGAGGTGCAGCTGGAAGGGGAGGCTTTTTTTGACGTAGCGGACCGGGCGCACCAGCCCTTCTTTGTGCACACGGGTAAGATCACCGTGCGGGTGTTGGGGACAAGGTTTGACGTCAAGGCCTACAGGGAGGATGAAAAAGTTTCGGCAACGCTGATCAGCGGGAAGATACAGGTGATCATGAACGACGATCCGGAAAAAAAGATATTGCTTTCCCCGCACGAAAAGCTGACGGTGGTCAATGGAGGGGCAAAGGGCGGAACGATAGTGGAGAACGAGCTGCGCTACCAGGTGCAGCTGCTGCCGCAGGCTGATCGTACGGAGGCCGTCGCCGAAACGGCCTGGATGGACAATAAGATGGTGTTCAACAACGAGACCTTTGAGGACGTGGCCCTGCAGCTGGAAAGGCGGTATGCTGTCCATGTCGAGTTCGGAGACGAAGAGCTGAAGCACGAGCATGTAAGTGGTGTGTTCGAGAAGGAGACGCTGCAGCAGGCGCTGGACATTCTAAAGATGACGACGAAGTTCAATTATCAAATAGACAGCAACAGGGTAAGGCTTGTTGCGAACCAAAACTAAAATTATGGTGAGAGTATGTTTTGCCCTGCTGATGGCGCTCTGTCTGCAGGTGTCAGCCCATGGCTATTCCCAGGAAACTTTCAGCTTCCACGTCAAACAAGTGGGGGCGCATGAGATCTTCAATGCGATCCAGAAAGAGAGCAAGTACCGATTCTTCTACAACAACGACTATCTCCGGCAGCTCGGAAAGGTGGACCTCGATGTTACCGATGCTTCACTCCCCAGTATCCTGGACCGGGTGCTGGCAGGGAAGTTCGGGTATACGATCAAGGATGGTCATAAGGTGATCATCACTCCACAGAAGCAGCCTGCGCCGTCTGCGCCTTCTGCGCGACCTGATACGGCCGTCAGGGGGAAAATAACCGATGAAGGCGGCAAGCCGCTGGGGGGCGTGACGGTGAAGCTAAGCCGTGGCGGCCGCGCCGTTCAGACGGACGAGAACGGGAGTTTCACCATCGATGCTGCGGCGGGGGATGAGCTGGTCATCAGCTATGTCGGCTATAAGGAGCAGCGGATCGCGGTGGGCTCTGACAAAGCCGTTGCCGTACAGATGCAGCCCAATGCTACCGGTCTGGCTGACGCGGTGGTCGTTGGCTATGGTGCGCAGCGCAAACGGGATGTGACCGGCAGCATCAGCACCGTCAAGGGGGATGATTTCAGGAACCTGCCGGTGAGCAATGCGGGTGACGCCCTGCAGGGCCGCGCTGCCGGTGTAGATATTATCAGGGACAACGGTTCCCCCGGGAGCGAGCCCAGCATCCGCATCCGGGGTACGGGGACGTTGAACAATTCAGACCCTCTTGTGGTCATCGACGGGGTGCCGGCCAGTGGGTTGAATGACGTGAACCCAAATGATATTGCTTCCATAGAGATATTGAAGGATGCGAGCTCTTCGGCTATTTATGGCAGCCGCGCCGCCAATGGAGTGGTGCTGATAACGACCAAGAAGGGGGCATTTGGTGAGCAGATGAGGACGAGCGCCGGGTATTACTGGGGTTTTGATAAAGCTTCGAAGTACCTGGACCTGCTGACGGCGCCTGACCTGGTAAAGCTGAAACAGGAGACCTATAATAATGACGGGGTTCCGGTGCCGGGTGTCTGGCAGGGAAATACCTATGCGACGCAGAAGACGGACTGGCAGCGGGCGCTCTTCAAGACGGGTCATACGCAGAATGCGGATTTTGCCATAAGGGGAGGGAATACCAAGAGCACTTACAGCTTTTCCGGCAACTACTTCGACCAGACGGGTATGATCATCAATTCCTATTTCAAGCGGTATAGTTTCCGCATCAATTCGGAGCACAAGCTATTCGACCGGCTGAAGGTAGGAGAGAATATCGTGTACTCGCATACGGACGGGGCTGCTCCGAATACCAAATCGTCGCAGACGGGGCTGGTGTGGAGCGCGATACGTTTTAATCCCGGAATACCGGTGGTCAATGCGGATGGCAGCTGGGGCAGCTCAAAGGCGGATGCGCAGCTGGGGGATATCAACAACCCTGTGGCGACTGCTACCGAGACGGACAAGTCGGTGAAATTCGACCGGATACTGGCCAATGGCTATGCCGAGCTGGAGCTGTTCAAGGGGCTGAAGGTGAGGGCCAATTACGGCTATGACCAGCAGACGGAGGACTATTATGAATTTGACAATGCGCTGCCCAACCAGGCGCGTGGTCCGGGTTCGGCAACGTTGACGCGTGGGTCGGGCAAGAACTGGTCTTTCCTCGAAGAATACTATCTTACCTATAACCGGATGTTCGGTTCGCACAGTCTCAACCTGACGGGCGGATATTCTGCCCAGACCTTCAAGGGGAATTACTTCGATGCTTTGCGGGGCAGCTATGATGACACCAGCGCCAATCAGCGGGTGCTGAACCTGGGGAGCAGCGGCAGTGTCGGCAACGACGGTTTTAATGTGCCGACGGCCGGGTTGCAATCGTGGTTCGTGCGTGGCAACTATTCCTTCATGGGCAAGTATTTGCTGACGGCTACTTTCCGGGCCGACGGCAGCAGCAAGTTTGCGCCGGGCAAGCGCTGGGGTTATTTTCCGGCTTTCTCGGCCGGGTGGCGGGTTTCGGATGAAGACTTCTTCCGCGACAATGTGAAATTCCTCAATACTTTCAAGATCACGGGCGGCTGGGGTCAGCTGGGGAACCAGAACATCGGTGACTTCCAGTACGTTAATGGGATCGGCTATGGTGGTGGCGGCGGTCTTGGCGGTGGAGGATATGGTTATAGTACCGGGACGGGAACGGTATATCAGAATGGGGCTTATACGATCAGTATCGCCAACCCGAATATCACCTGGGAGAGGGCGGTCATGACTAACGTGAGCGCTGAGCTGACGACGTTGAACAACCATCTGTCTGCTACTATTACCTATTTCAATAAGAATACCAGCGACATGCTGATCCCCTTACAGCTGGTGGAGACGTTCGGTGCGCAGAACGGTGGTAACGGGCTTGCCAGTGATGATGCGGGGAATATCCGGCTCCCCGATTTCAACCTGGGAAAGATCAACAATCATGGGGTCGAGCTGGAGCTGACCTATTCTAATACTGCGGGTAAGGTAGGCTATTCGTTTGGCGCCAATGGATCGATACTTCGCAATAAAGTTACCACGCTGTTCGGCGACGCGACCTATATCGGCGCTCCCTTGTATGGCCGTGAGAACGTAGATATCTCCCGCACGTACGAAGGGCAGCCGATCGCCTCCTTTTATGGTTTCAAGACGGCGGGTCTCTACCAGGCGCAGTCGGATATCGACAAGGATCCGGGTATCGCGAACGATCCCAACAGGGCGAATATCAGACCGGGCGACGTACGTTTTCGGGACATCAATGGAGATGGGGTGATCGATGATAAGGACAGGGTGAGGCTTGGCGATCCGAATCCCCATTTTGTCTTCGGGGTTCATGGGTCGGTCAATTATAAGGGATTTGACCTTAGCTTTAATTTCACCGGCGCCGCGGGTTTCAAATTGTACAATGCCGACAGGCTGGTTGGGCTGGACGCGACACAGGTATACAACTGGTATGCCGAGCAGAATGGCCGCTGGCATGGTGCGGGCACCAGCAACAGTATTCCGAGGCTGTCGTACTACAACAACAATAACAACTACCGTAGCTCGGACATGTGGGTGCAGAACGGCGCTTATGTTTCATTGAAGAGCGCGTCCATCGGATATACGCTTGCGAAACGGCAGATTGGCGACATCAGCCTGCCTGAGATAAGGGTCTACGTGAGCAGCTACAATATATTTACCATTACGGGGTATAAGGGGTATACGCCGGAGCTGGGTTATACGAACCAGGGTTCATCGGGGCCGACCTTACAGAACCCGACCGGGGTGGCAAATCCGTATACTTCGACGCCGGGTGTACAGCGTGGTGTTGACGTGGCCCAGTATCCGCAGGCGCGCAATATAACCTTTGGGGCTACAGTAAACTTTTAACCTTAACCCTTCAAAAAAGACGATATGAAAAGGACACGCAACTATATAATATTGGGTTCTCTTGTTGTGGTGACGGCTGTGGTTGTCGCGGGCTGTATCAAACACCCGCTGGACCAGGTGCAGAGCGGGCAATACAATACCTCCAATTTCTGGCGAAACCAGTCCGATGTTGTTGCCGCTGTGAATGGCATCTACAATGTGCTCTATACTGAAGACTGGATCGGACACCATATCTATGTTTTCGACGACCAGTCGGATGATATCTGGGTCGCGGGCGACCATCCGGATTTCAAGGCGGTGTCGGTCTTCAACGCGGACGCTGGCCAGCAGCTGATCGGGGTTACCTGGTCTTTTGCCTACGAGCAGATCGAACGGGCTAATAATGTGCTGATCTATACTCCCAAGGTGCCTGTGATGGACGATGCGATCCGGCAGCGGTCGATGGGGGAGGCTTATTTTCTGAGGGCCTATGCTTATTTTGTCCTCAGCGAGATCTATGGCGAGGTACCCCTGATCACCGAGAAGAACGTTACGGCGCTCAATTATAATGTAGCCAAGTCGCCGATCGACAGTGTGCGTGCGTTGGTGGAGTCTGACCTGCTGCAGGCAGCCAATCTGTTGCCCGAGACCTATGAAGATGGCGACAAGGGCAGGGTGCCGAAGGGGGCGGCCTGGGGAATGCTCTGCAAGCTGTATATGATCGAGGACCGGCTGGCGGATGCTACCACCTGGGGCTCCAAGGTAGTGAATGATGCCAACTATGCCCTGGCTACAAAATATACGGACAATTTCACCGTGGGCAACCAGGAAAGTAATTCCGAGCTGTTATTTGCCGTCTGGAATAACAGCCAGCTCACTTCGAATGTGCCAAGCTCTGCGATCAGCCAGTATTTTACGCCGCGCGCGTGGCAGGGATGGGGTTTCCACCAGCCAACCGAGAACTTCGCGGAGGAATTTGAAAAGGCGGATACCGTTCGCAAGCAGGCAACTCTTATATCGGTGGGAGACACGATCCCCTACCAGCTGAATATCATCACCATCGACACTCCGGATGCCGTACAGATGTTTGCCGGGAAGATCGGCCAGAGTACGGGGCGGATGTTGCCGAGCATGTCGGCTACAGGGTATTGTATCCGGAAGTATACGGCTTTCGTATCCGACGGCGCCAAGTCGCACGCCGGATTAATCGACTTCGACCTTAAGCAACCGCTGCTGCGCAGCGCAGACATCTATCTGCTGGTTGCTGAGGCTAAAATAAGGCAGAATGGTCCCGGCAGCGGAGATGCAGAGTTGAACAAAGTGCGGATCCGCGCCGGGTTGCTGCCGAAGAGCGGGGCGACGATGGCCGACCTTATCCATGAGCGGCGGGTAGAGCTGGGGGGTGAGAATAACCGCTGGCAGGACCTGCTGAGGTGGGACAAGGACAAATTAGTCAATATCGACACGATCGTGAGCAAGCCGATGGCCGCTTCTCCGCTGCCGCCCTACAATGGCGCTACTATCATTCCTCCCCGTACCTTTACACGGCCAAAAGACTATTATATGCCGATACCTCAGCAGATCGTGGACGAGAGTAAAGGCGTAATCAAACAAAATCCGAATTATTAATTGAGGACTTTAGTCATCGTCGCTATAGCCCTGGTTTGTGGTAAGCCGGGATTTGGACAGCTGGACAAGGCCGCTGCAGGCGCTTTTGTGCAGCGGATAGTTGGAGACAGGGCTTCGGCTTTTTTGGTAGACTATGTTGCGCCCTCGGGTGGCAAGGACGTCTTTGAGCTTGAGAGTAGGGGCGGGAAGATCGTTCTACGGGGAAGCAATGGGGTGAGTGTGGGATCGGCGCTCAATTGCTATCTGCGCGAATACTGTCATAGCCTGGTGACATGGGATGGGGTGGACCTGCGGCTGCCGGTCGTGCTGCCGACGGTGAAGGTTCCTGTCCGACGAGAGACGCCCTATCAGTACCGCTACTATATCAACTACTGTACATTCAACTATTCGATGGCCTGGTGGGACTGGGCACGGTGGCAGAGGGAGATCGACTGGATGACTTTGAATGGCATCAATCTGCCGCTGGCGTTGACGGGAGAAGAGGCAGTCTGGCAGGAGGTATACAGGCATCTTGGTTTTAGTGATGGCGAGCTGGACCGGTTCTTCTGTGGTCCGGCCTATTTCAGCTGGTTCTGGATGGGGAACTTAGACAGCTGGGGTGGTCCGCTGCCGCAGCACTGGATGGACTCGCACCGCGAGCTGCAGAAGAAGATACTTGCGGCCGAGCGGTCGATGGGCATGAAGCCGGTGCTGGCGTCGTTCACGGGTCATGTGCCGGCGGGTTTCACGCAACGTTATCCCTCGGCAAAGGTGAAGAAGACGAACTGGGGAGCTGGTTTTCCGGACGTGTATATACTCGATCCTTCTGACCCGATGTTCGAGAAGATCGGGCGTTTATTCATCGAGGCGCAGACGCAAGAATATGGTACCGATCATTTCTATTCGGCTGATACCTTTAATGAGAATCTGCCTCCTACTGACGATTCTACTTATCTCAGCAATATAAGCAAGAAAGTTTTTGCTTCGATGGCGGGAGCGGACCCAAAGGCGGTCTGGGTGATGCAGGGGTGGATGTTCCATTACGACAGTGCTTATTGGAAGGCTCCGCAGGTGCAGGCTTTATTGAAGGCGATCCCGGATGATCATATGATCGTGCTCGATCTCTATAGCGAGAGTCACCCGGTGTGGAAGCGGACTTCTGCTTACTATGGGAAGCCGTGGATATGGAATATGCTTCAGAACTTTGGAGGCAATATCTCGCTGTGGGGGAGGATGGAGGCTGTGGCTGTCGAGCCTTCTGCCGCGCTGCACGATCGTCGGGCGGGGAAGATGAGGGGTATTGGGCTGACGCCGGAGGGGATCGAGCAGAACCCGGCCTTGTTCCAGCTGATGCTGGACAATGTTTGGCGGGATGGTGCGATCGACATGCCGGGTTGGTTGCGTGCTTATGCGCTGCAGCGGTATGGGGTGGAGGATGAGCAGATCGGGGAGGCGTGGGGGATACTGGCGAATACAGTTTATGCGGGTGGGTTGGGGGAAGGGGGGCCGGAGTCGATCATCGTCTCGCGGCCGATGACGGATGTCTGGGGGGAGAGGGTGCGGACTAAATTAGACTATGAGCCGGCTAAGCTGGTGAAGGCCTGGTCGTTGTTCGTGGAAGAGGCGGATGTGCTGAAGGGCAGTGACGGTTTCCGGTACGACCTGGTGGATATTACGCGGCAGGTGCTTGCGAACTATGCGTTGCCTTTGCAGCAGAAATGGGTGTTGGCTTATCTACAACATGATATGGCGGGGTATGATCAATATACCCGGGAGTTTTTGGAATTGATGGATGATATGGATGGGCTTTTGGCGACCCGGAGGGAGGTTTTGCTAGGCAGGTGGATCGGGGATGCGCGTCGTTGTGGGGTAGACGGGGCGGAGAAGGACCTGTATGAGAAGAATGCGCGTGATCTTATCACGCTGTGGGGGGACAAGGAAAGCGGTCTCCATGAATACTCCTGCCGGCAGTGGGCGGGTCTGATAAAGGACTTTTATAAGCCGCGGTGGCAGCAGTACTTCGGGGTCCTGCGGCAGAAGATGGAGACCGGCGCCCGGATGGAGACTACGGCGTTCGAGCAGTCGATTAAGGACTGGGAATGGAAGTGGGTGAATACCAAGGGGGTGGAGTATGCAGAGGAGCCTGTTGGAGATGCGGTGGAGGTCGTGAAGGGTATCTACAAGAAATATGCGTCACGTTTATAGGTGGTTGTTGTTTGCGGTTTTGGGTATTGGCGTTGTTGGCGTCGGACATGCCCAGGAGCCGAATGATCATATCTTTCCGGAGGCGGCTGGTGCGAGCCGTTATATTCATTTTGACAAGAAGGGATTTTTTATCCATGGCCAGCGGACCTTTTTAGTGTCGGCGGGGATGGAGTATGCGCGGGTGCCGCGGGCGTTGTGGGCGGACCGGCTGTTGCGGCTGCAGCGGGCGGGGTTCAACTGCGTGGAGGTCTATACGTTCTGGAATTTTCATGAGCCGAGGGAGGGTGTGTTCGAGTTTGGAGGGGACCATGATCTTCGCGCGTTCTTGCAGCTGGTTACCCGGATGGGGATGTACGCCATTGTACGGGTGGGACCTTATGACTGTGCGGAGTGGGATAATGGCGGATACCCGTTGTGGCTGAAGTTCAAGCCGGGGTTGCGGGTGAGGGAGCATAATGCGGTGTTTGAAAAATATGTGGGGCGATTTTTTGACCGGGTGTTGCCGATCGTTGCTGCGAACCAGATATATCGGGGTGGCTGTGTGATCATGGTGCAGCTGGAGAACGAGCATCCGCTGGGGTGGGGGACGGACAAGCCGAATGGCTATTTTGATCTTTTGCAGCGGAAGGCGCTGGAGTTGGGTATCGGGGTGCCTTATTTTTTTAGCGGGCTACATCATTCCAGCGATCCGGCAGGCGATGCGGTTAGCCTTGATTCACCGGGGCGGCCGAATCCATGGTTCACGACGGAGTTCTGGAGCGTGTGGTATAATGGCTATGGATCGGGGACGCGCGAGGCGCGTCTGTTTGAGGACCGGACCTGGAAGATCATACAGCGGGGAGGTGGGGGATACAACTACTACATGGCGCATGGGGGCAGCAATTTTGGCTATACGAACAATGATGAGGATGCGGCTTCCTATGACTATGGGGCGGCGGTTGGGCAGGCGGGGGATCTAAGGCCTATTTACTATGGATTCAAACGGACAGCCTTGTTTGCGCGAAGCTTTGCTTCGGAGCTGGCGGAGAGGCGGGTCCGTTTTTCGGATAGCGGCGTCGATGTGGAGGGGTATGTGCGGGTGACCGGTGATTCGGCGAAGCTGCTCGCGAGGTGTGGAGCGGGGCTGGTGGTTTATGGTCGTGCCCGGAGTTTGTTGGGTCTGCGGTTTGCCGGGGGTGAAGTTGTAAATGTCAGGGTACCGGAGGGGATATTGCCGGAGGAGCATGTGGTTGGTGGTGTGAGGGTCCTGGTGATGAACAGCGAGGCGACTGACCGGTGCTGGGTCATCGGGGACACGATCGTTTGCGGGCCGAAGTATGTGGGTAGGGTTTGGGTCGCGGGGGGAAAGGTCGAGATGGAGGTTGAGGATGTGGTTGGGGATGCGGTCGAGGATACGGTCGAGGCGGTGGTATATACTGCGCGGGGTGTCCGGAGGCTTTTTTATTCGGGGGGAATGGTAAGGCCTGAGGTTCGAGGGGCTGTTGGTGTATGGAAAAAAACATTGATGACCGGCTTTGCGGCGCCGGGTTTTGATGACCGGTTGTGGAAGCTGGGTCGGGAGCCGCTGCAGATGGGTGCTGATGGTGATCCGACTGCGGACGCCTGGTACAGGACTTTGGTGACTGCGGACAGTGATGGCGATTATACGTTGCTGGTAGAAGGGGCGGACAGGGGTATGGCCTTTCTGGACGGGAGGCCGCTTGGAGAGGTGGATATAAAGTCCGGGACGATCCCGTTGCATTTGACGAAGGGGCGCCATGTGCTGGCGGTCTTTACGGCACATGACGGAAGGGATAAATTAGCCGCCTATATCGGGGGACTTGATTCCGTGGCGCGGAAGGGGTTATTTGGCCGGGCGCTGCTGGTAAAGGGGGCGCCTGCGGTGAGGACGCTGGAGGGATGGCGGGTATTGAAGGACGGAGTGTATAAGCCCTATAAGATCGGTGAGGATGTATTTGATAAAAAGCCCGGGAAGGCGTGGTTCGAGACGGAGCTGCCTGATATTGCGGCCGGTGTCCGGCAGGCGGAGTTGCGGTTTGCGAGTGTCGATGAGAATGCGGACGTCTATATCAATGACCGGAAGGTTTTCCGGCATGAGGGGTGGAACTCGCCGTTCAGCGTGCTGATCGACAGGATAGATACGATGCGGCGGCCGGTAAGGGTGAAGGTTTTCATCGAGAACTATAGCAATGAGGGTGGGATCGATCAGCCGGTACGTTTCTCGCCCTGGGCTTCGCCGGTAGAGGTTCGTGGATGGAGGATGAGGGGTGGACTGGGGGCGCCTGGTTCGGCGGCTGGTCCGTGTTTGTGGGGTACGGAGTTTACGGTTCCGGCTAACCGAGGCTATGTCAGCATCTGGAGGGTGATACCAGAGGGGCTGGGACATGGCTCGGTGTGGGTCAACGGACATAACCTGGGCCGGTATCCGGAGAAGATACCGGTGAATGGGCTTTATATACCCGAGTGTTGGCTGAGGCCGGGGAAGAACAGGCTGGAGATCTTTGATGAGGATGGGAGGGATGTTTCCCGCGTGAGGGTAGAGTTGGAAGAGGCTGCCAGCAGGCGGGTAGCAACGTTGACCGAAGACCTGACGCACTGGGTCAATCCTTTTATCGGCACGGCAAAGAGTGATGCTTTTACCAGGTGGGGCAATGAAGGCGGGACCTATCCGGGGGCGGTGGCGCCATGGGGCTATATACAGCTGACGCCGGAGACGAGGTCTGGTGGCGGCTATGACTATGGCGACAGCGTGATCCGCGTATTCAGCTGTATGCGCCATCCGAGCGGTTTTCCGAATGGCTCAGCGGGAAGGTTTTTTGTCATGCCGTTCCGGGGTGGTGGAGCGCGTCCTTTTTCTCATAGAGAGGAGGTCGCGGAGCCTGGCTATTACCGCGTTCGGCTGAGCGATGATGGTACAGTGGTGGAGATGGTGGCTGATACACTGGCGGGGCTTTTCAGGATGAGTTTTCCACGCGGGGTCGAGCCCGAGATATTTGTGGGGGATACGACGGGTATGGCATTTGGGTTTAGTCAGCGGTATGTGTCCCATCGTCTAGTGGCGGGTGGGGAGGTGTTCTCTTTTGCGGCCGGCACAGGACCGATATTGGTGTGGATCGGGTCGGAGGGCGGTGATCTTGAATCTATGCGTCGGGCTGTTCGCTCGGAATGGAATAAGGTATTGTCGGTGGTTGATGTACAGGAGGGGGATGCGCGGGAAAAGACTATCTTTTATACGGCGCTATATCACTCGCTGCTGGTGCCGTGGGTGGTGCCGGGTGGGGGATATGGTAATTTTTCTCCCTGGGATACTTACAGAAGCCTGCATCCCCTGCTGACGCTCCTGTATCCGGAGAGGCAGGCGGCGATGATGCGATCTCTGATGGATATCTATCGTAAACAGGGGCATCTTCCTGTGGAATCGATGACTGGCAATCATGCTGTATCGATACTTGTGGACGCCTATTTGAAGGGGGTGAGGGCTGTCGATGCGGGTGAGGCTTATGCTGCTATGATGAAGAGCGTGGTCCGGGGACCCTTTCAGCAGGATGACCGGCAGGTATATGCGGATAGCGGATACGTACCCATGACGAGGCCGGAATCGGTAACGCGCACGGTGGAATATGCCTATGACGACTGGGTGCTCGGGCAGTATGCGCGGTCGGTCATGGGGGACGTGAAGACGGCTGCGATGCTGGGGCTACGGTCGTCTGGCTGGCGCAGGCTCCTTTATACTCCTTCTTTGTTGTTGCTGCCGCGGGTGGGGGATTCTTTTCGTTTGCGACCGGGCAATACGGGGTATAAGGAAGGGGATGCCTGGGTATACAGCTATTTTGCGCCGCAGGATGTGAATGGGCTGATCGACCGGATGGGCGGGGACAGGGAATTTGCGCTGCGGCTCGACTCTGCGTTGAAGGACAAACGGATCGTATTCGACAACGAGACGGTTGTGCATGTACCTTATCTTTTCAATTTTGCGGGCAGGCATGATCTGACGGTTGCCTGGATCAATGAAATTATGCGCCACCGGTATAGTGACCAGCCCGGAGGTCTGCCGGGCAACGACGACCTGGGGGCGATGTCCAGCTGGTATGTTTTCAGCGCGCTGGGTTTTTTTCCGTGGTGTCCCGGGAGGCCGGACTATGCGGTCGGGACGCCGTTGTTCGGGAAGGTGGTGTTGCATCTTGCGGGGGGGAAGGACCTGGTGATACGGAGGGGACGTGGTCGGATGACTGTGTCGCATCGAATGATCGCTGCAGGCGGCGAGCTGGTACTGGGGGATGGTGTTGAGGAGGAGAGGCGGTTGCGGCCAGAGTTGGTGGTTTCGGGAGTAAGGCTGGGGGCTGCACAGGTGCGGTCTGGTGACACTAACGTGGTTCATTTTTTTGTTGAAAATAAAGGTGTCACGGGGGTGAAGATCGTTCGTTTGTTTATAGGGGAGCGGGTGGTGGGTAGCGTAAATTGTCTCGTGAACGCGGGGCAGCGGATTGATGATTCCATCCGGTTTTGCTGGTATCCACAGGGGAGGTTTAGGGTTCGTTTGGATGGAGTTGAGGCTGGTGTTCTTGCGGTGGCTCCGGGCGACTTGTTGCCGTCGATGCCTGCTGTTGGTGATCTGGATATGCGGGTTGTTGTTCGTTCGGGTGATACTGTTAGTGTGGGTTATTCGGCGAAAAATACAGGATGGGAGAATGGTTCGTATCGCTTACCGATAATAGTTGACGACTCCGTGGTGGCGATCGATACGGTGGCGCTCGAGGCTGGGGAGCAAAAGATGCGAAGGATCTCCTGGGCCGGAGCTACGGTGGGTTGGCATCAACTTTGGATAGGGAAAAGTGTGCAGCGATTCAGGGTTTATGACAGCCGGATGTCGGCCCTCGTGCTTGATCTGGATAGCAGCTGGAAGGATCGCTCAGGTTTTGGCAATGACGGGCTCGTTAGGGATGGTCTGGTGCGCATGCCGGCGAGTCCGAGCCTGAACGACCTGGGCCGGCGGCTGACGATGCTGTTATGGGTACGTCCGGAAGGAGTTCATGGGGGACTGACAGATATATTTACCAACGGAGACAATCACGTGCTGCAGGTCGTGGATGGCCGGCAGCTGACCTTCTTTGCGGGTGGATGGGGAAGGGGGGATTGTACGGTCGATCTGCCGCCGGACTGGGATGGGCACTGGCATCTGATCGCGGGGGTTTGTGACGAAAACGGTCTGAAGGTATATATCGATGGTGTACGACGCGGCGTCACGCCGTTGGAAAAAGGCGTACATTTATATGGGGGAGAGAACACCTGGATGATCGGCGGCAACGAGGAGTTTCCGGGGCAACGGCTCTATAGAGGAAAGCTGCGCAGGCCGAGGATATTCCAGGAGGCGCTGTCCGACGAAGAGATTGGAGCGATCTATCAAAAAGAAACCAACAACCCATGAAATTTTATCTGATCTTTTTAACCCTGACCAGTCTTATGGTTGGGGTTTTTGCGCAGGAGAAAGGGGGGACCGTGAAGACGCCGGGAATGGGTGTGCAGGGGAGGAGTGGGATTGCGGGGACGCAGGACAATCGTCTGTGGTATCGTCAGCCTGCGGCCGTCTGGACGGAGGCGCTGCCTGTTGGCAACGGGAGGATGGGAGGGATGGTCTATGGAAGGGTGGCCGATGAGGTCGTCTCCCTCAATGAGGCTACGCTCTGGTCGGGCGGGCCTGTCCGGGGCGAGGTGAATCCCGAGGCGAAACAGTACCTGGACCCACTGAGGATAGCGTTGTTTACCGAGAACTATGAAGAGGCGGAGCGTCTGGCGAGGAAGATGCAGGGCGGTTGGTCGGAAAGCTATCTGCCCCTGGGTGACCTGCACCTGCACCAGGATGTTGGGAAGCCTGTGTCCTATACGAGAGAGTTGAATATCCGCGATGGGATTGCGCGTACGTCCTTTACGGCGAATGGCGTGAAGTATGTCCGGGAGGTGTTCGTCTCGGCGCCTGACCAGGTCATGGTGGTCAGGTGGACCTGCAGCAGGCCGGGGGCTATTAACCTGGTGCTTGGCGCGTCCAGTCTTTTGCACAACAGCCGTGCCGCAATGGACAGCATATGGACGATGCGGGGAAAGGCTCCGGCGCACGTCGATCCCAGCTATGTCGACTATACAAAACAGCCGGTGGTCTATGACGACAGTGACAGCTGCCGGGGTATGCCGTGGATGATGGCGATGAGGGCCACCAGCAGGGGCGGCGTGATAACCATCGATACGTCTGGTATAAAGGTGAGCAAGGCTTCTGAGGTCGTCGTGTACGTGTCAATGAAGACGGGATTCAGGGGGTTTGACCAGTGTCCGGACGGAACTCCAGATGAGGCGGCTACTATCGAAAAGGCGATGCAGCTGGGTTATAATGAGGTGTTGTCGCGGCACCTGGCGGACATCCGTACTTATTTTGACAGAGTGATGTTGAATTTAGGCGGTGGGTCTGCATTACCTACGGACGAGCGGCTCGCGGCCTATACAAAGGGTGCGGTCGATCCCGGTCTCGAAGCGCTGTACTTCCAGTATGGCCGCTATCTTCTGATATGCAGCTCGCGGACGCCGGGTGTGCCGGCCAACCTGCAGGGAATCTGGAATGCCGAGCTGCGGGCGCCGTGGAGCTCCAACTATACGACCAATATCAATCTACAGATGAACTACTGGCTGGCGGAGGAATGCAATCTGCCCGAGATGGTGGCCCCTCTCATCGGCTTTATCGGCGACCTGGCGGTGAATGGCAGGAAGGCGGCGCGACAATTCTATGGCGCGAAGGGCTGGGTGGCGCATCATAACAGTGACATATGGGCGATGGCGACGCCGGTGGGTGACAAGGGAAGGGGCGAGCCAAAATGGGCCAACTGGCCGATGGGCGGCGCCTGGCTGGTGCGCCATCTCTGGGAGCACTATCTGTACACGGGCGACCGGCAGTTCCTGAAGGACACGGCTTTGCCATTGATGAAGGGTGCGGCCGAGTTCATCGATGACTGGCTGATACCCGATGCGCGCGGGCGTCTCGTGACGGCGCCGTCGATGTCGCCGGAGAACGAATTTATTTATAAGGATGATAAGGTCGCGGACGTCTCGGTGGCGACGACGATGGATATCGGGATCATCCGGGACCTCCTTGATGATCTGGCAGCAGCGGACAGTGTGTTGGGTGATACCAGTCTTTCCCGCCTACTTGCACTGCGCCAGCGGCTGATGCCCTACCAGGTGGGCAGTCAGGGTCAGCTGCAGGAATGGTACAAGGACTATGCTTCTCCGGACCCACATCACCGTCATGTGTCGCATCTTTATTCCTTGTACCCCGCGAATGAGATATCGGTGTCCCGGACCCCTGCCCTGGCTGCGGCGGCACAGCAGTCGCTGATAATAAGAGGAGATGTCGGTACGGGCTGGAGCATGGCCTGGAAGGTCAGTCTATGGGCGCGGCTGCTGGACGGGAACCATGCCTACCGCCTCTTCCGGCATTTGCTGCGGCTTACGCGGGAGAACGAGATAAAAATGGGCGGGGGCGAAGGTGGTGGCGCTTATCCGAACCTTTTCGATGCACACCCTCCCTTCCAGATAGACGGGAATTTCGGAGGCGCAGCGGGGATGGCGGAAATGCTGCTGCAGAGCCAGGACGGTGACCTGCACCTGCTGCCGGCCCTGCCGGATGCCTGGGCAAGCGGATCGGTGAGCGGACTGGTCGCAAGGGGTGGTTTTGTCGTGGATATGAGCTGGAAGGGCGGACGGCTGGTATGGGCGCGGGTCCTGTCGAGGCTTGGGGGAAGGGTGGTTATCCGAAGTAGTACCCCTTTGATAATGAATGAGCTGCGCTCGAAGAAGGAAGGGAAGGGTTATGTATTGGAACTGGATACTACCCCAGGTGTAACTTTTTATCTGGCCGGGACGTGGTAGTTGTCTGGCGCGTGCAACATTGTTCGCGTTATGGCGACTTTTAAAAAAACATCTACTATATGAAGCGTATTCTTATCGCGTTTGCCTGTGGTCTGCCCTTTATCCTGCATGCGCAGACTAGCACACCTTATATGCAGAAATCTTTCCCGCGCGATGCGGTACACCAGTTGGTAGCTCAGACCTCCGGTGGGAATATTTCAGTATCGGCTGAGCCCGGAGAGGCCCGTGTCGAAGTGTATATAAGGTCAAACAATGGCCACGAAATATCCAAAGAGGAGATACAGCAGCGACTCAACGAGCAGTTCGACCTGACGGTGGACCTTGAAGGCGGGGTGCTCAAAGCGATCGCCAAACATAAGGTGCGCGACATCAACTGGAACAGGACACTGTCCATTTCTTTTGTGATCCATTCTCCTTCAGCAGTGAGCTCATCGCTGAAGACGAGCGGCGGGAATATCGACCTGAAGGGACTTTCCGGGAATGAGGATTTCAAGACCAGCGGCGGCAATCTGAGTCTTGCGGGTCTCAGCGGCAAGATCACCGGCAGGACTTCGGGTGGCAATGTCTCGATCGACGATTCAAAAGACAATATTGACTTACAGACCAGTGGCGGCAATATGAGCGCAAAACACTGCGAAGGGACGATCCGTCTGGAGACTTCCGGTGGTAATCTCGACATTACCGACGTCAAGGGCAGCATCAAGGCTACAACCTCCGGCGGCCATGTCGGGGGTTCTAACGTCGCAGGAGAGCTGCAGGCCAGGACGTCCGGCGGCAATATCGACTTCGACAATATGACCGGGAGCCTGGCGGCATCGACCAGCGGCGGCAATATTCATGTCGTCATCAACCCCGCGAAATTTATTGATCTTTCCAACTCGGGCGGCAACATCACCCTCGAGCTGCCAAAGGACAAGGGTATGGACCTGAATATTTCGGGCGACCAGGTACATTCCACGGCAATGACCAACTTCAAAGGAGACGTGGACAAACACCGCATCAGCGGGAGTCTGAATGGAGGCGGTATCCCGGTGAAGGTTGATGGAAATGGCGGAAGCGTACATTTGAGTTTCAGATAAGAACGCGGAGATATTATATTTGTGTAGCCCCCGGCCAAACCCGGGGGCTACTGCACATATGAGAAAATATATTCTTATGATCCTTGTATTCGTGGGCGCCTTTTCTGGTCATGCACAGGTGACTGTCTTCAGGGATCCGGAGATATCAGATATGGTAAAGGAAGTGAATGCGGATTCCCTTCAATCTTATATCAGATCGATGGTAGCGTTTGGGACGAGGAGCACTGTGAGTTCGGTCACCGATCGGCGGCGGGGCATCGGGGCTGCCAGGGAATGGGTACTGGCGAAGTTCAACCAGTGGGCGGCCGCTGCGGGCGGACGGCTGACGGCGTTCGTGGATACCACGACCTATGCGGCTGATGGTCGGCGGGTGAAGTCGGCGATCAACCTGGGGAATACTGTGGCGACCCTGAAAGGGACCGACCCCAATGACAACCGGGTCTTTATCATCAGCGGTCACCTGGACAGCAGGCGTACGGATGTAATGGACGGGACGGCAGATGCACCGGGAGCCAATGACGATGGCAGCGGGAGCGCGGCAGTCCTCGAGTGTGCGCGGGTGATGAGCCGGCACTCTTTCCCGGCGACGATCATATTTGTCACGGTCAGTGGTGAAGAGCAGGGACTGTTGGGTTCGGGGTATATGGCGAAGAAGGCCAGGGCGCAGAACTGGAATATAGCCGCCGTGCTCAATAACGACATCATGGGGAGCAACAACAGCAATGAGACCAATATCATCGACAATACGCGGGTGAGGGTATTCAGTGAAGGGCTGCCGGCCTATGACCTGGACAAACAGGCCAAGCAGATCAGGCAGCTGGGGTTGGAGAACGACGGCGCGGCCAGGCAGCTGGCGAGGTATGTAAAGGAGGTGGGGCAGCGGTATGTGGACAATCTGGAGGTCGTGATGGTATACCGCAACGACAGATTTCTGCGGGGTGGAGACCATTCGCCGTATGTAGAGAATGGCTACCCGGCGGTGCGGATCACGGAGATGAATGAGAACTATAATCACCAGCACCAGGACGTGAGGACGGAGAAGGGGATCGTCTATGGCGACCTGGCGGAGTTCATGGATCTTGAATATCTGCGGAAGAATACGGCTATGAACCTGGCGAATCTGGCTAACCTGGCGAAGGCGCCGGGGATGCCGCAGGAGGTGAGTGTGGAGGTGCGCAGCCTGACCAACGGGACACAGCTCAGCTGGAAGGCGCCGGCATATGGAAAGGTGAGGGGATATTATATCCTGATGCGGGAGACTACCAGCGCGGCCTGAGAGAAGAAGATATTTACCCCGTTGACGGAGGTGAAGCTGCCCTACTCCAAGGACAATTATTTCTTTGCTGTACAGAGTGTTAATGATAGTGGGAATGAGAGTTTACCCGTAGTGCCCGTGCCGGGTAGGTAATTGGGTGTAACATTTTTCGGGGGATCGTCGTCCAAGGGGGATAACCTTCAACTATGTTTTCCAACTACTTCAAGACTGCGCTCCGCAACCTGTGGAAGAACAAGGGTTTTTCCGCTATTAATATCGTCGGCCTGGCTATCGGGCTTTCCACCTGTCTGCTGATCCTCGTCTTTGTGATGGACGAATCAGGGTATGACCGGTACAATAAGAATGCTGACCGTATTTACCGGCTGGATGCAGAGATAAAATTTGGGGGGAACCATTTTATCCTTGCGGTAGCGCCCGCCCCGGCAGGGCCCGCGATGTTGCGCGATTACCCCGAGGTCGAGAAGGAAGTACGTTTCCGGAATTACGGTGGATTGTCAGTGAAGAAGGGCAATCAGAATATCCGGGAGGATGCGGTCATCCATGCGGACTCCACGCTGTTCGATGTGTTCACGCTATCTGTGCTGGCCGGCGACCCGCATACGGCGCTGGTGGAGCCGCGTACTGTCGTCATCAGTGAAAAGATAGCCAGGAAGTATTTTGGAGACGCTGGGACCGATGTCGTCGGGCGCAACCTGATCGTCAACGACAGCATACCTTACAAGGTGACGGCCGTCATAAGAGATATGCCGGAGCAGTCGCATTTCCGGTTCGATATCTTTGTATCGCTTTCCGGATCGAACGAGGCGAAGAGCACGACGGAGTGGGTCTCCAACAATTTCAATACCTATGTCCTGCTTCGGAAGGGGACGGATGCTAAAAAACTGGAAGCGAAATTCCCGGGAATGGTCCGGAAATATGTCGGGCCGCTGCTGATGAGCGTGGTGAATACCTCGCTGGATGATTTCTTCAAAAGCGGTAACTATGTCGGATTCTCGCTGACACCGCTGACTTCGATACATCTGCACAGCAATAAGACGGCTGAACTCGGCGCTAACGGGAACGTCCAGTACGTTTATATCTTCTCAGCGATAGCCCTGTTCATCCTCCTGATCGCCTGTGTAAATTTTATGAACCTGTCGACCGCCCGATCGGCGAACCGGGCCAAAGAGGTGGGGGTCAGGAAAGTTTTGGGCTCCCTGCGCGGTCATCTTATTTCGCAGTTCATGATGGAGTCTGTGCTGATAAGCTTTATCTCCATGCTGATCGCGCTGGGGCTGGCGTGGCTGTTATTGCCGGTATTCAATGGTTTGGCTGCAAAGCACATGTCCATCGGACTCTTTTCCAGGCCCTGGCTGGCGCCGTCGATACTCCTGCTGGTATTGATCGTCGGGATCCTGGCTGGCAGCTATCCCGCCTTTTTCCTGTCGGCCTTCCGGCCCATTGCGGTATTAAAGGGGAATGTCGCTGCCGGTTTTAAGACCAGCTGGCTGAGAAACTCGCTGGTCGTCTTCCAGTTCGGCATCTCCATTTTTCTTATTGTAGGGACGGCGGTTATTTACCGGCAGCTGGGATATATCCGGCAGCGATCGCTGGGCTTTGACCGTGAGCAGGTGCTGATCATCAACAACACCTTTACCCTGGGTAACAATGTCAGGGCCTACAAAGATGGCCTGCTGAAATTGACGGGTGTGAAAGGAGCGACTATGACGGGTTTTCTTCCTACGGCGGACTCCCGCAATGACGATGCCTTCTTCTTCTCTCCCGATCTCGATCCGAAGAAGGCCATATCCATGCAGAACTGGAATGTCGACGAGACCTATGTCCCTACGCTGGGGATGGAGATGGCGGCGGGCAGGAATTTTTCGAAGGATTTCCCAACAGATTCCAACGGGGTCATCATTAACCAGGCGGCGGCGCAGCTGATGGGGGGAGGGGACGTGATAGGCCGTAAACTATACGAGCTGGAGAGCGCAACCAGCAAGAAGCTGGATGAATATCACGTGGTAGGTGTGGTAAAGGATTTTAATTTCAATTCCCTGCGGCAGGTGGTGACGCCGGTGGGACTGTTCCTGCACGAAGACCGGGGGAGCATCGCGCTCAGGATCGGGAACGGCAAAGATGCGTCGCGGATACTGGCGCAGGCGGAACGGGCATGGCAGAAGATATCGAACGGACAGGAGTTCAGCTATGTCTTTATGGATGACCAGTTCAATAACATTTATAAAGCTGAACAGCGGATGGGTGGGATATCGTTGTCCTTTTCGCTGCTGGCGATCTTTATTGCCTGTCTGGGTCTCTTTGGTCTGGCGGCTTATGCGGCGGAGCAGCGGACGAGGGAGATCGGCATCCGGAAAGTGCTGGGGGCGAGTGTGAGCGGCATCATTACGCTGCTGTCAAAGGATTTTTTGCGGCTGGTGCTGGTGGCTGCTATTCTGGCCTTCCCGTTGTCGTGGTGGGCAATGCACAGCTGGCTCCAGGATTTTGCATACCGGATCAGCATCGGATGGGAAGTATTTGCGCTGGCTGCTGCTCTGGCGATGTCTATCGCGCTGGCAACTGTAAGTCTACAGGCGATAAAGGCAGCACTGGCGAATCCCGTGAAGAGCCTTAGGTCTGAATAGGCGCATGGTCTATGTTTGCAGTAAGATTTATATTAACTTTAGCTGCAAGCACGGTATTATGAGCAAATATATGCAAAACAACCCCCGTAGTATTATCGAGACCATTCTGGTGCTGCTGTTGTTGTTGAGCCTGATGCTGGCCTTGTATGATGTGGTGAAGGTCTTCTTTGGCGTTCTGACCTTTGCGCTGATCTTTTCGGTTTCTTTTTCGGATCTATTCGAGCGATTGGTCCGTCTCATCGGCAACCGGCGTAAATTAGCTGCTGTTATCTACTCTATACTGCTGGTGGCGATCGTCGCGCTGCCTGTCATCGTTATTGTTGGGGCCGTGAGGGCCCATATCAGGGAGGCCATCGACTGGATCGGCCGTATCAGGGCCAGCGGTCTTCCGCCCCTGCCGGACTGGATCGCAAGGCTGCCGATCGTGGGGGAGGATATCCAGGTCTTCTGGCAGCAGCTGCAGGATAGTCCCCGGGATACTATAACCCACCACGAAGAGCAGGTGCGAATGCTGCTGCGACATGCGCTGACCAGCGGTGTCGGAATGATCAGCACTATTTTGCAGGTAGTGGTTGGTATCGTCATTTCCGCATTTTTCCTCGTCTCAAAGGACAAGATATTGCAGCCGATAAAGGCGACGGTTGCTCATTTGCTGGGGAGGAGGGATGGTCTGACGCTGCTGGCGGCTACTACGCAGGCCATTAAGGGAGTCTCTATTGGTATGATGGGAACGGCTTTTGTCGCGGCTATATTGGCGTGGATCGGGCTGGCGATCGCCGGGATCTCATTCTCCCTGATACTGGCGGGGGCGGTGTTCTTTCTTGTGCTGATCCAGGTGGGGCCGTTGGTGGTCTGGGTGCCGGTGGTGATCTGGTCGGCCATGCAGGGGCATCCGGCGACGACGGTGTTCTTGATCATCTATGGGGTGGGGCTGCTGGCTGTGGATGGATTTTTGAAGCCTGTGCTTATTGCGCGCAGCGGGGGGAAGTTACCATTTCTTGTGATGTTCCTTGGGGTGATCGGGGGGCTGGCCGCATGGGGTTTTACGGGGATGTTCAAGGGGGCGATCATTATGGCTGTGTTTTATACATTGTTCACTTCGTGGTTGCAAAAGAAGCGGATGTCCACCAGCTGACGCTGGCGGACATCCGCCATTAGCGGGGTTCGGCGGTTGGGCGGGGGGGAGCCGTGAATCCTTTCTTCATTAATTCGGTTACTTCGGAGATGGCGCGCTCAAGCTGGTTGTCCTTGCCTTGCGAGCCCTGGGTCAGGTCTTCGGGAACGAGGATATCGGGATCGACGCCGTGTCCTTCCTTGAACCAGGTACCATCGGGGTTGAGCATACGAAAAGTGGGGACGGTGACATTTCCGCCGTCGATAAGGCCGGGGGCTCCACTGATGCCGATGAGACCGCCCCAGGTGCGTGTCCCGATGAGGGGGCCGAGACCGGCTTTACGGAAATAGTCGGGGAAGGCGTCGCCGCCGGAGCCGCTCCATCCATTGATCAGCATGACCTTGGCTCCGAAATTGCCTGCGGGCGGAGACTGGAATGTCGCGCCGTCGCGTGTGGCCCAGAAGGCCAGCGGTTTGCGGTTGAGCATCTCGATAAATCTGTCGGGTATCTGGCCGCCGTTGTTGAAGCGTTCGTCGATGATCAGCGCCTTTTTCTCCAGCTGTCCCGTGAATTGACGGATCAGCTCGTTCTGTCCGTCGATGCCCGTACTGGGTACATGAATATAGCCGACCTGTCCGTTGGTTGCGGCTTCTACCCGCTGTCTCTTCTCTTCTATCCAGGCCAGGTTGCGCAGACGAAACTCCGAAGGCAGCAGCTGGACGATGGTTGCCCTCGCGCCGCTGAAGCCGGGGCTGCTGTTGTATGTCAGCTCGACCGATCTGCCGGCAAGATTCACGAAGGGTGCGAAGACGTCGGTCTTTGTCGTAAGGGGAATACCGTTGACGGCAAGGATATAGTCGCCTTCTTTGACCGGGACGCCGGGAAGGTCCAGCGGCGAGCGGGCCTCTGCATCCCAGGAGGCGCCGCGGATGATCTTCTTTATTTTGTAATACTCTCCTTCGGGGGTCCAGTCGACGCCAAGATAGCCGATCGAGGCGCGTTTGACCTCTTCGAGCGCACCGCCGCCGTGATAGGTATGCGAAGAATTGAGCTCTCCGATCATCTCCCCGATGATAAAGTCTACTTCCTCGCGGGTTGCAGCTTCGTCGACCAGCTTGCCGTATTGCGTGCGGACCTTTGCCCAGTCGACTCCGTGCATATTCGCGTCGTAGAAATAATCCCGTTGGAGCCGCCATGCGTCGGTATAGATCTGGCGCCATTCCTCGCGGGGCATCACCCATTGCTGCATTTCGGAAGTGCGGAGTTTCTTTTCGAGTTTTTGGCCTTCGTCTGCGGCGACGATGAAATAGCCGTGATCTTTTTCGATCATCACGTGTTTGCCGTCTGCGGCGAGCTGGTAACCACCGATGTCCTCGAGGATCGTCTTTGTCTTACGCTTGTCGAGGTCGAAGAATCTTAAGGCCTGGGCTTTTGAACCCGAGCCCGTGTTGGGTTGCTGCATATAGAGCAGCTTGCCCTCGGCTGCCTGGAGATTGTTATAATTGCCTGGCTCGCCGGGGAGGACGATCAGCCGGCTCTCCAGTCCGTCGAAATCGATTTTGACTTCGGGGGTGGAAGGTTTGGAAGCGGGGGGAACGGTGGGCGCGGAGGTTTTTGCTGCTGGAGCGGGAGAGGCTGTGATGGCTACGGTATCGTTCTTTGGATACAGCGGAGAGGGCGTGGTCTTTTGGAGGACGATCGCCGCGAGCCTTGTGGAATTAGGATAAATGAACGTGTTGTCCAGGTCGCTGTACAGCGGATCAAAAGACTGGTTGGTAGCGACGAAGAGGTATTTGCCTGAAGGATCGAAGACCGGGCTGCTGCTGGTGTAGAAGGGAGACGTCACCTGGTGCAGCTGCTTTCCGGGATAGTCGTAGATAAATACCGCGCTGTGGGTATTGGGAAGGTCGCGGTCATAGGCCAGCCAGCGGCTGTCGGGAGACCAGCTCGCCTTGAAGCCTTGCAAGGGCCCGTCGGTCATATAAGTGCCGTGGTCGACCAGCGTGGTCTGGTCGGTGCTGCGGTCATAGATATATACCTTCATTGCCTTGTCGATAAAGGCGATCTTTTTGCTATCGGGAGACCAGTAAAGATTGTAACGGAAGCCCGGGCCATAGGACGTGAGCTTTTTTTCGGGGGTGTTCTTCCCGGCCTCGCGGAGGGTGAGCTCGTATTCGCCCGATCGGTCTGACCAATAGGCGATATAGCGACCGTCCGGAGACCAGGCGGGGGATCGTTCGGCAACACCGCTGCTTTGCGTAAGGTCGATCACCGGCCCGTCCTCGGCCGGCACCGTGTAGAGATCACCACGGGCTTCGAACAGCACCTGTTTGCCATCGGGGCCGATGAATGCATTGTAGATAAGCTTTTCTGTCGGCTGGAGGGTTGGTCGCAGCGCCGACTCGTCGCTCACTACCTGGACGGGCACCTGTCGGTACTGGTGGGTGCCCAGCGTAAACAGATACAGGGAACCTCCCTGTTCGAAGACGATATCATCGGGTCCGAGGGAGGGATAGTGTACGTCATAGTCTGTAAAGCGGGTCAGCTGCGTGAACTTTTTGGACGTTATGTCGTACTCCCACAGATTCATTCTCTTTTCATCGCCACGATCGGAGAGGAAGTAGATGCTATTGCCGTGCCACATGGGGAGCTCTTCGTCTGCGTCTGTGCCGGCGGAAATATTCTGGTCTGCGAAGCCGCTGAGGTGGAAGAGGTGGATCTTGCCGGCCCAGCCGCCGCGGTAGCGTTTCCAGTTGCGGCCTATCTGTGAGGTATAGGTGAAAGCCAGCTGCGTACCGTCGGGGGACAGCGAGCCATACTCCGCATAGGGCATGGGGAGCGTTTCTACGGGCCCGCCCGCCACTCCGATGGAGAAGAAGCGGTTGAAGCGTTCGCGTCCGCTCTGCCGTCCCGATGCAAACAGCAGGCGCTTGCCGTCGGGATACCAGTCTACGACCCTTTCGGCGCCGCTATACCAGGTGACGCGGGTGGGGATGCCGCCCATCACGGGCAGGGTATAGATCGAATTATTGCCGTCGTAGTCGGCGGTGAAGGCAATGGTGTTGCCGTCGGGCGAAAATTTGGGGAAGACCTCGACGCCGGCGGGTGAGCTGAGGTGGATAGCCTTTCCGCCTTCTTTTGGTACGACCCAGAGGTCGTTCGCATAGGTAAAGACGATCTGTGTGGCAGACACGTCCGGGTAGCGGAAGAGGGCGGCGTTGATCTGTGCTTTTGCCGCGGTGGCGAAAAGGCAGACGAATGCCAGAATGGTTAATGGAGTTTTTTTCATATTTTCAATTATTGGCGTGTTCCACGTTGTTACGGTGGCGGGCCTAATAAAGATAAAACATTTAACCTATGATGAAAGTAAGGCTCAAAATGGCTATTGCTATTTCTGGATTATTGGTATTGGGACTATGTGGACGGTCGCAAAACAAGATCGTTGTATATCAGACTGATTTTGGTCTGAAAGACGGGGCTGTATCGGAGATGAAGGGCGTGGCCATGGGCGTCTCGCCGGACCTGAAATTGTTTGACATCACACACGAGATACCCGCCTATGATATCTGGGCAGGCGCCTACCGGCTGCAGCAGACTGTGCCCTACTGGCCTACCGGGACGGTATTCGTCAGTGTCGTAGACCCTGGTGTGGGGACGGCCAGGAAGTCGGTCGTGCTCAAGACAAAAACGGGGGCATTCATCGTGACGCCGGACAACGGGACGCTGACGCTGGTCGCCGAATCGCTGGGGGTAGACGCGATCAGGGAGATCGACGAATCGGTCAACAGGCGGCCGGACTCGCGCAAGTCCTATACCTTTCATGGCAGGGATGTATATTCTTATACCGGCGCCCGGCTCGCCGCGGGCGTGATCAGTTTTGAACAGGTGGGGCCCCTGCTGCCGAAACAGGAGGTCGTCTCGATCCCTTATCAAAAGGCAGAGCTGAAGGGTTCGACAATATTGGGCACGATACCGGTGCTGGATGTACAATACGGGAATGTATGGACGAACATACCGGGCGAGCTGTTCCAGCAGCTGCATGTCGCATTTGGCGAAATGTTACAGGTGCGTATCCTCCATCAGGGGAACCCAGTCTACAAAGGAGAAATGCCCTATACGTCGACGTTTGGAGCCGTACCGCAGGGCAAGCCGCTTGCCTATCTGAACAGTCTGCTGCAGCTGGCTTTTGCGCTCAACCAGGGGAACTTTGCAGCGGCCAATAACATTGAAAGCGGCGGAGACTGGCAGGTTGAGGTCCGCAAGAAGTAAGAGTTTAACAGGTGTGTATGCATTGCTGGTGCAGTAAAAATTAGAGATGATGAGGAGGGAAGTGGAATGACCTTTTACGAACAGGAAGTAAGGAGGCTGAATGCCCTGATGTATCCCAGGCCGGAGCTGAGCCGGCGGATCATACAGGCGAAGGAATATATAGACCGGAACTTCCAGGGGCCGGTGGATCTCACGTCGATTGCCGGCAAGGCCTTTCTTTCAAAATTTCATTTTCTGAGGCTATTCAAACTGCACTATGGGATGACGCCCCATCAATATCTGACGGCGGTGCGTCTGCGGGAGGCCAGGCGGCTGCTTGCAGAGGGGCTGCCTGTCTCGCAGGTATGCGGGGCAGTGGGATTCGACAGCATCTCTTCCTTCAAGGGGCTCTTCAAGCGGTACTGGGGAAAGACGCCGTCGACGCTGAAAAAAGCAATTTTAAAGACGGGGGTGGCGGGAAAAGTTTGATAGTTTCGGGATATGAGAATAGCAATTACAACTGTAATGGTCAACGACCAGAAGAAGGCGCTCCGGTTCTATACGGAGGTGTTGGGTTTTATAAAGAAAAGGGATATTCCGATGGGGGAACATTCGTGGCTGACGGTGGTAGGTCCGAAGGAGCCGGACGGAACCGAATTATTGCTCGAGCCGATGGGTTTTGAGCCGGCGCGTGTGTTTCAGAAGGCGCTGTTCGATGCGGGTATTCCGTTTGCGATGTTCCAGGTGGAGGATATACAGGAGGAGTACCGGAGGTTGCAGGGGTTGGGGGTGGTTTTTAAGATGGGGCCTACGCCAATGGGGCCGTCTACGATCGCTACGTTCGAGGATGGGTGTGGGAATTATATCCAGATATTTCAGGTTTAAGGGGGATGACTCCCAGGGACGAAGGTCGGGGCTGAGCGATGGGTTGGACCGGGAGGCCGACTGTCAGAAGTACAGCTGCACCATGTGTTTCCAGTATTTGGCCTTGTGGGATTCCCCGTCCCACAGGTGCAGGGCGTTCCAGATGCCTTTTTCCCAGAGGGCGTTGCTAATGGCGCGGTTGTTGTCGATAAACACGTCCTTTTCTCCTACCACAAAGACTATCTCCAGTGCTTTTAGCTGTTGTATCAGGATGGGGTCGTTGAGGTTGGGGATGAACTGACTGGGCATGTTATAATAGATATTCTCGTCGCGGTAGCCTTCGAAGAGGTCCTCGAAATGTTCCATCGAGGAGGTGAGATCGTAGCGGCCGCTGAGACCGACCACTTTATGGAACAGTGTAGGGTGCTTGAAGGCGAGGTTGGCGGCGTGGTATGCTCCGAGGCTGCAGCCGGCGGCCACGATGGTAGGATGGGGGTTGGTCTTTTGGATGTGGTCGAGGACTTCGTACAGGATGTATTTTTCGTATTGCAGATAGCGCAGGATGCGTTCGGCGGGATGGATGTGTTTGGAATAAAAGCTTTCCTTGTCCACGCTGTCGACGCACCAGATCTGGATGGCGCCCGATTCGATCTTTCTCCGGAGGGCTTCGATCACGTGCCAGTCTTCATAGTCGAAGAAACGGGCTGTTCGGGTGGGGAAGAAAAGGATGGGGTCGCCGGCGTGGCCAAAGACCAGCAGCTCCATGTCTCGTCCCAAAGAGGGGCTGAACCATTTATGATATTCTCTTCTCATGGCGTCCGGGCGGATAGGTATTGCAAGAGTATCTCTTTCCATAAAGCATAGCCTTTCTCGTTGATGTGCAATCCATCGGGGTCAAGGAATTCTCTTTTCGGGTAACCGGAATTATCGGTCATCCTATTATAGACATTTATGAAGTGCAGATTGTTGCCCTGTCTCCTGATCTCTTCTTCAATAATTCTGTTCGTATAGCGGATGCTGTCGATAATATTCCAGCGGGTAACGCTTGGTTTTATGGAAATAAAGGCCAGCGGGATGTCGCCAAAGCGCTGGCGGGTGCGGGTGACCAGCTGCTGAAAGAAGATGAAGACCTCTTCGGGATGTCGTCCGTCGCCCAGGTCGTTGTCTCCGGCATACACGATGATGGAGGAAGGGTGGAAGGGGGAAAGGAGCCGGTCGAAGAACCAGTCGCAGGCTGCGAGCGTTGAACCGCCGAAGCCGAGGTTGACGGGCTGGTAGGGTGCAAAGTCCTCATACAGGCTTTCCCATAGCCGGATGGACGAGCTGCCATAAAAAAGCAGTTTTGGATCGTAGGTCAATGTCGTCCTTTCTTTTTCGAGCCGCTGGACTTCGTTTTCGTACCAGACCATAGTTGGGGTTTGTCTATCAAATATAAGTGGAAGAAAGGATAACGGGCCTGATCGGTCAATTGATAAAATTAAGATAACGGGGGCAGCTGGTTATGACAATGCCGGTCGCTGGTTATGACAATGGGGGCAGCTGACGTGTATGGTATTCGTTCAGGCGGGCAAGCATGGAGACGAGCTGGCGCTTTTCCGCTTCGTTCAGGGTAGACAGGAATTCCGAGTGGATGGGGGAGAGCTTCGTGTAACCCTGCAGGAGTGTTTGTTTACCTTTTTCAGTGAGGCTGAGAAGGGCGGAGCGCCTGTCGTTGACATCGGGTCTCTCTTTGAGGAAGCCTTTTGCCGTCAGCCGCCTGGTGATCTCGACGCCGGTAGATCCTTCGATGAGCATCTCGTGACAGAGCTGTTTTTTGTTGGGGTTATTCATGATGGCCGTCTGGACGAGTATGGAAAACTCCTGGGGTTTGGTAAAGCCGAGGTATTTGACGATGGGTTTGCTGCGGAACTGTACGATGCGATGAAGCCTGCTGATGAGGAGGAGGCTCTGGGCGGTGCTGTCGAGGTTGGATGGGGTTTCGGGTGGTGTTGGTTGTGTGGTTGCTGGTTGTGTGAGTGCTGGTGAGGTCGGTGATCCTGTGGTTGCGGCGGGTGATTTTGCGGTCGGGGCGGCCTCTGTGAGTATCCAGTGGGCAAAGCCGGTGATATCGCCGTCCGGGGATTGATTAAGATACTCTTCCCACTTTGACAATAAAGGCATTATGGAGGACGCCGATAAACCCATTAAACGAACTTTTCTGTAAATTAAAAAAAATATGCGACAAAATTGCTACATATTAGGACAATATTGTTTATTTTCATTGTCCCATTAGAACAAAATTGTTGTATTATGGAAAAGATATTGCTCGGACTTATCCTCTTTTTTTCCCTCGAGCGGGAATGGCGGTTCTGCCTGCTGGACCTCGTCGATCTCGTGATCGAGGTGCTGGAACCCGGGGAACGTAGTGTATAGGTGGCCGTGATGTAGGGGGTTGGGACCAGGGACGTGGGGAGAACCAGGGAGGTTGGGAGTTGGGTATCAGGGTGGTAGAGGTAGTCGGGGATCTTGGGGATCAGGGTGGTAGTCGGGGGATGCAGGGTTAGTCGGGGACGCGGGGTTAGTTGGGGATCAGGGTGGTGGAGGTAGTCGGGGACGCAGGGGTAGTCGGGGATCTCGGGATCAGGGTGGTGGAGGGAGTCGGGGACGCAGGGGTAGTCGGGGATCTTGGGGTGGTGGAACCAGGGGCCTGGGGAGGGCAGAGATTTTGGGAGGGTGGAATCGGGGGACGGAGAGGGGAATCGGGATGTGGGGGGATCAGGAATGTCGAGTGGCAATCAGGGACGGAGAGGGGAATCGGGATGTGGGGGAATCAGGAATATCGGGAGGCAATCAGGGACGCCGTATATTGCTGAAAATTTGGGCTATGAAACTTTTTTTATGGATAGTGGCGGTATCAGCAGGGGCATTTATGGGCGGGGGCGCGGTGGCGCAACAGCGGCAGCAGGCCTTTGATTCTGCGGGCATCGTGGGGGGACCGCTGAAACAGGTGCCGGGGCAGTTCGCCTTCACAGAAGGGGCGGCGGTGGACAAGCGGGGGAATATCTTCTTTACGGATCAGCCTAACAATAAAATATGGGAGTACCGGGTGGACGGGCAGGTGGTCCTGTTCATGGACAGCACGGGGCGTTCCAACGGGATGTACTTTGATAGGGAAGGCCGGCTTATTGCCTGCGCCGATGAGAATGATCAGCTATGGGCGATCGATAAGAATAAGAATGTAAATGTTCTGCTCAGGGATCTGGGAGGCAAGAAGTTCAACGGACCCAACGATCTTTGGATCGATCCGCAGGGAGGTATCTGGTTTACTGATCCCTATTATCAGCGGGACTACTGGACGAGGACGAAACCAGACCTGGATGCCCAGAATGTCTATTACCTGGCTCCGGGGGCATCGCAGGCCGTGCTGGCGGCGGATGGGCTGAAGCAGCCTAACGGTATTGTGGGTACGCCGGATGGGCGCTACCTATATGTTTCTGACCTTGGTGGGGGGAAAACCTATAAGTATGCCATCGGCGCGGGTGGCAAGCTGACGGGACGGGAATTATTCTGCAGCAAGGGGTCCGACGGGATGACGCTGGATGAAAAGGGGGATGTATACCTGACGGGTAATGGGGTTACGGTATATGATGCGTCGGGTCGGAAAGTGGCGTATATATCTGTTCCGGAGAATTGGGTGGGGAATTTGTGTTTTGGGGGGAAGGATAGGAAGACGCTGTTTATTACTGCATCGACCGGAATTTATACGGTTCCGATGCGGGTTCGAGGGGTGGAATAGAGGTAAGGTATTGCGACGGATCAGGGGGGATAGGGGTAAGGCATTGCGACGGATTAGAGGGGATAGTGGTGAGATATTGCGACAGATCAGGGGGAATAGGGGTAAGATATTGCGACGGATCAAGGGGGAAAGAGGTAAGATATTGCGACGGATCAGGGGGAATAGAGGTAAGATATTGCGACAGATCAGGGGGAATAGGGGTGAGATATTGCGACGGATCAAGGGGGATAGGGGTGAGGTGCCGGGACGGATGGGGGGTGGAACAGGGCAAGGTGTTGGGACGGGTCGCGGCGACGAGGGTCAGTGTGTGACCAAAAATTGCTCGATCATTTCCCGATAGGCCTGCATCGTATCCGGTTTGGCTACTACGTCCTCGGCGCCGAGGTCGAGGCATTCGCGGTAGAAGTCTCTCACCTGGTAGGTGGAGTAGACGATGGTTGGAATACTTTTATACCGGGGGTGTGTCTTCAGGAAGACCAGGCTTTCCTTTCCTGTCATCCTGGGCATATTCTGGTCGAGAATGATCAGGCCGGGGAGGTCGTCGTCTGCTGTGCTGTTCAGCATGGCTACCATTTCAAGACCATTTTCGGCGTTGTCGACGGTCGCATCGTCGTCGATTTCACGGAGCAGCTCTTCAAATATCTGACGATCGTCTGCGTCGTCGTCTACCAGTAGTATCTTTTTGTACTTCAACATAACCGGGTTTTAAATATGTGCCGCCGCTGTCGGTGGCTCAAGAGATCAGTGTTTTTTGGGTAATATCCATTCGAAAGTCGTTCCCTGGCCTTCTTTGCTATGGACGGTGATGATGCCATTGTGCCGCTCGATGATCTTCTTTGTTATCGCAAGACCTATGCCCGTGCCCTCAAAACGGTCTTTGGAATGTAGTCGCTGAAACAGTTTGAAGACGTCTTCTGCAAATTTTTCTTCGAAGCCGATGCCATTGTCGGTGAGGGAGAAGCGATAGTAGTCGCCATTGGGATCGGGTTCGCTGTTGAAATCCTTGCTACGTATGCATTCTGCTTCCAGTCGTATGACGGGTGGGACATTGGGTCTGGTAAATTTTAGTGCGTTACTAATGAGATTGTGCAGGACCTGACGGAACTGGCCGGGCAGGACGTCGATCTCCGGCAGGCGGCTTGCGGTGATCTCTGCTTTTTTCTCCCGGATGCTCACCTCAAAGTCGTCCACTATCTCCGCGAAAACGACCGTGAGGTCCGTGCGTTTGAAGAAAGAGACCTCGGCTGAGAGCCGGGAGAAGTTGAGTATATCGATGATCAGTGCGCGCATTCGGTCGGTAGAACGGACGATCTTGCTGAAATAGATCCTGATATCCTCGGGCATTTGTCCGTCATACCGTTCGCGAATGGCCGTGGCGAACATATGGACCTTTCTCAGCGGCTCCTGCAGGTCGTGGGAGGCGATGGAGGCGAACTGCTGCAGCTCGTGGTTGCTGGTCTCCAGGGCTTCGTTCAGGTGTTGCAGCTGGGAGGTGCGTTCGGCGACCTTTTCTTCCAGCACCTGCTTGGCGCGTGCAATCTCTTCGCTGGCCTCTTTCAGCTCGGTTATGTCGAGCATGGAGCCAAGCATTCGATAGGGTGTGCCATTGGAGTCGTGCAGGATATAGGCGCGGTCGAGGACGTGGGCATAGCTGCCATCCTCCTTGTAAAAGCGGTATTCGTGGGTCCACTGGGTCTGGTGACTATTGATGGCTGCATAGATGCTGTCCTCTGTGGCGGCGCGGTCGTCCGGATGCACTTTCAGGAGCCAGCCGTTGCGGTCCGGCGGCTGCCCGGGGTTACCCTGGCAAAAGCGGTTGAAGAAAGTGTCGCTCCACCATACGATATTATTCACAAAATCCCAGTCCCAGAGCGCGTCGTTGGTGACGCGGGAGACAAGACGAAACCTTTCTTCGCTGAGAGCCAGCGCCCGTGTCCGTTCGACCACCTTGTCTTCCAGCTCTGCATTCAGCTTGCGGAGGGTTTCGCGGGCGGAGACCAGCTCCATATAGTTGGAGCGGAGCTTTTCTTCGGCCTGTTTGCGCTCGGTAATATTGGTAAATGTGGCAACGAAGCCGTCCATCATTTTTACGACGGTGACCTCGTACCATTTATTTTCTTCTTTGACGCGGAAAAAGCCGTGGTAATTGCTCTCTCCGTTGACGACCTCCACATATTTTTTGAACAGGTCGTGTGTCATCAGGAGGGGCAGCTGTTTTTTCAGGGAGACTCCCTTAAGGTCTTCGTTCGACCGGTGGACCATGGCGTTGGCGGCGTAGTTGGACGAAAGCAGCGTAAAATCAGTGATATGGCTGCCGTCGCGCCTGGACTGGAAGGCGAAGATGGCGCTGGAGCTGGAATTGTAGACTCCCCGGATGATATTGTTGAGGTCCGTAATGGCGGTGATGTCAATGAAAGCGATGATCACACCTTCCTTCTTACCGTCGTGGGTGAGATAGGGCATGATGCGCATCAGCAGATTTTTTCCTCCGACCAGCTGTATCTCTTTTTCGAGGGGCCTGCCTGTGTTGAGGACGGTCTGGGCGTCACCCAACAGCGTTTCCGAGCGGATATTGTTGGAAATATGCGTAAGAGGCCGGCCGATATCAGATTCGATGAAATTGATCATTCTGGACGAGGCGGGGTTAAATTTCCGGATCCGGAGCTTATTGTCGAGGAATACCTGGCCGATATCCGTGCTGCGGAAATAGTTGTTGAGGTCGTCGTTGAGCTCGAGCAGCTCTTTTATTTTCAGCTGGTGTTCGGTGTTGAGGGTGATCAGCTCTTCGTTGAGGGACTGCAGCTCTTCGTTGGAGCTCTGTAGCTCTTCATTGGCGGAAAGCAGCTCTTCGTTGGTGGACTGGAGCTCTTCGTTGGTCGTCTCGAGGTCCTCGACCGCCAGCTGGAGGTGGTTCTTTGTCTCGCTGAGCTCGGATTCCAGGGCGCGGACGTATTCCTCTTCGTGTCCGTTATGCTGGTAGCCGTTGCCGTTGCCATTCCCGTTGCCGTAGAGAATTCCATTGTTCTCGTCGGCGGCCGTCTCCCGTATGGCCAGCATGGTATAGGGCTGTGTGGGGTTGGAGCCACCGGGCCGGATGAATATCTCCAGAGACACCGTTTTGTCATCTTTTTGGTACCGGATATTGCGGAGGTGGGCCTTTTCTTTTGTTTTCTCCGCCTTCCTGATCTCGGCGCTGAGGAGGATGGAAATGCTGGATGGCACCATGCGGAGCAGGTTGAGGTGCAGCTGCCTGCGGGGCAGGGTCAGGAATTTCTCGTAGGGGCCGATCGTCTCGCGAATCTCGAAATTGGCGTCCAGGTATATGGCGACGAAGGAAAGGTCTTCCGTCAATACCTGTCTGAAGTCTTCCCAGAGGATAGATTGCGAGCGGGTATCCTTTGACGGGGCAGTCCTTGCTGTGGCGCCCCGGGCGGTGTAGTTCTCTGCCAGTCCCTGCTGGTAATAATAGCTTGGTTTTGTTTCAGCTGTCTTCCGGTAAATCTTCCACCGGCTGCTGATCTCCCGGACGTCTTTTTTGAGCAGGCTGGAGTTCTCGCTCGGACCCAGGAAGATGAATCCATCCTTGCCGGCCGAGAACAGTAGCAGTGAAAAGATGCGTTGCTGCAGGATCGGGCTGATATAGATCAGCATGTTCCGGCAGCTGACCAGGTCGTTGCGGATAAAGGGCGGGTCTTTTATGATATTGTGTCGGGCGAATACGATCTGTTTGCGCAGGCGGGGAATGATCGTATATGTCTTGTTGGTGCGGGTAAAATATTTCCGGAGCAGGCGGGGCTCGATATCGTTCTCGATCGTCGCCGGGTATTCGCCTGCAGCGGCGAACTGTATTGCCTCGGCGTCTATATCGGAAGCGAATATCTTTACACCCAGGGCTCTTGGGCTCTTTTCCAGCACCTCGTCGATGACCATGGCGATGGTATAGGCCTCTTCGCCGGTGCTGCAGGCTGTCACCCAGACCTTGATGGTATCGTCGTCGTCCTTATTATCGATGATGGCGGGGATCACCTGCTCCTTCAGGAGGTCGAAGGCTTCCCTGTCCCGGAAAAAGCGGGTCACGCCGATCAGGAAATCCTGTCCCAGGCTTCGGACCTCCTCCTTATTCTCCTGGAGATGGGAGACATATCTGTCCGGGCTGGAGAAATTGCCCTGCATCATCCGCCTGCTGATGCGACGGAGGATCGTAGGGGTTTTATAATAGTGGAATTCGACGCCCGACTCGCTCTTTATAAGGTCGAAGACCGACTTCAGAAATTGCTCGTCCTTTTTCTCGTTGCCATAGAAGAAGGCAGGTGGTTGGGAGATATGGTTGAGTATCTCGTTGCAGATAGCGGACGGGGGCAGAATGAAGTCGGCGTTGCCGGCCGCGATAACGCTGTTGGGCATGCCATCGAATTTCGCTGTGGAGGGGTCCTGGACGATCACCAGGCCGCCTTCTTTTTTTATCGCTTCCGTTCCCTTCGTACCGTCAGTGCCCGTTCCGGACATGATTATGGCGATGGCTTTGTTTCTCCGCTCTTTTGCGAGGGAGGTAAAGAACACGTCCACGGCGTTATTCGGCGCCTTGAGGTTGGTCTTGTCGGTGAGCCGCAGCTGGTTCTTCTGGATGGTGATGAGCTTGGTATTGGGGATAACGTAGATACATTTCCGTTCGATCTCCTGGTGGTCTTCGGCCTCGAAGACCTTCATATCGGTGTGGCGGCCGACCAGCTCTACGAGCAGGCTTTTATAATCGGGTGACAGGTGCTGGATGATGATGAACGAGAGATGGGCTGTATTGGGCATGCTATCGAAGAACTCATGGATGGCTTCGAGTCCGCCTGCTGATGCTCCGATGGCGACTATATAGTGGTCGTATTTACTTGTTGCTGTACTCATATAAAAAGCTCCTGAGGGTTTCGGCGACCGACAGTTGGTCTTCCGACCAGGGAAGAGAGGTGCCGTTGACGGTCTGGCGCCATAGGTGGAATGAATTTCGAGGATGATAGCTGAGGCCGTCCTTTTCGTAGACGACCCTGCCTCCGGGGTCGCCGCCCCAGTCGATGGACTTCTTCGTCTCGGGTCTGAAGAGCAGCACGTATTCGTCTTTGGGTGGATTAAAGGGAATGGCCAGCAGGCCGCTGGCGGTCTCCATATAAGGCGCTGCATGATCGAACTGTTCGGCGAGATGATCGGTGTGGAACGACCGGGTAAGCCGGCGGGTATGCAGCCACATCAACAGCTCGTCAAGGCTCTCTCTATCGGGAAGGGCGCCCTGCGTGCTCAGCTCTCCATAGCGGGTGACGACGGCGCCGGAAGCATTGAAAAGGTCAAGGACGGTAGTGTCGCCTTTTTGGAGTGCCCGGGGGATATCGTCGGTTGCGAATACCTGTTCGACGATACGTGCGTACGCTGCCTGCGTGCGGGCGATGTTGTCGTTCTTCTCTTTGTTGTGGAGCGTCTGCAGCCGGGCCGAGATGGCGTTGGACAACAGCTCGAAAACAGAGCAAAGCTCAAAGCTGATGTTCTTCGCCGTCTTGTGATGACAGGCGATCAGTCCCCAGAGCCGGTCGTTATTCAGGATCCGAATCGACATTGACGCCTCGACCTCCATATTGGCGAGGTATTCCAGGTGTACGGAAACGACGCCCCGGAGGTTGCAGTCGGAGAGGTCAATGAAGGAATGCGTCGACGGGTTGATGACAGGGAATAGCTTGACCGGCTGGTAGCTGCGGTCGGGGATAAAACGATAGGGGTTGCGGAGGTAGAGGTCGCGGGCCTGTTTGGGGATGTCTGAGGCAGGAAATGTAAGGCCCAGATAAGACTCCATGTTCCCGTCCATTTCTTCGGCGATCACGGTGCCGTTCCATTCGGTGTCGAATCGATAGATCATTACCTTGTCGAAGCCGGAATGTTGTCTTAGCTGACGTGCGGCGATGGCGCAGACGTCAATCGTGGTCGTCGCGTTTTCAATAAGGGCCATGGAATATTTTATCTCCTGGTAGATGCTGACGAAAGAGCGGAGGGTTTCTTCCTCGTGGGGATGGACCTCGAGCTCTACCAGGATATAGGTCTCCTTTATGTGCAGGATGGCGGGATATTTTTTTTCGCCGACGGCCCATATTTGCGGGATCCGGTTGGAGGTCTTCCCATTGGCCAGCAGCTGCAGCGCCGTGGCTGTGGGAGCCGAGAGGTGCGCGTCCAGCCGGGTGCGGATCAATTGGGGTGCGGACAGTCCAAATATGTCGCTCGTGTTCTCGCTGGCCTGGATGATGGCAAGCGTTTCTCTGTCCAGTACAAGCAGGACGCCATAGGGTTGCACGGTGTTGATCAGGTGGATCGGTACTTTACTGCAGAGTTCCGAATCATAATTGGGGTTGGAGCTCATGTTTTTCGATCCAGTTTTTAAACGTTAGGAAAGTGTCTTCGGCTGCCGCAATTATCTCACGGCGTTCGTCTGTCGAAAAGGGTTGGTTGAGGTAGGTTTTGAAGGTCGACCACATATAGCCGGTCTCGGCGCCATATCCGTTGAAGAAAGAAAGACTTTGGGTGGACTCGAGGGAGCGTGCTATCATACCTGCGATAATGCGGCCGCCGAGGGTGCTTCCTTCGAGGACATACATGGCGCCGAGCGCGCTGTGAAAGGAATCGATCAAGGGCAGCCGTTCGCAGGCCTCCGGCTCGGGTACCGGCAGGCCGGACTCACGGATATCCCAAAGAATATATTCAGCGCGGCTGCGCCGGTTGATGTCCGGGAAATTGTCTTCTGTCAGGTGTTGACGGACCAGCTGTTCTACCGGGGCATAGAAACCGTAAAGCCAGTTCAGCATACGGATATAGTCTTCGTATGTCGATATCTGCCTGAGGGCGACGATCATCTTCTTTTCCGATGCGTGGTGCACTTCCTCTGTATATTCCTTCAATTCGTCTGTCAGCATGCCGGATATTTTTACTGGTTAATTGAATTGATCAAAGGTATATTGCCGTTGGTTTAGCGGTTGTAGAAAGAGTGTGGAAATTGTTCCACAAAATGATCCGATCTTTCATCCTGACTTCATTATATTTTTATCCTGACTTCATTCTATCTATCTATTACTTATGGACAATCGTAGAGAATTTATCAAAAAGGCGGCCATTCTTGCGGGAGGCACCGGTCTGACCGGAGCTCTTCCGCCGTCGATCCAAAGAGCGCTCGCTATAAACCCCGCGGCGGGTAGTACCTGGCTGGACGCAGAGCATGTGGTCATCCTTATGCAGGAGAACAGGTCATTCGACCATTGTTACGGTATGTTGCAGGGAGTCAGGGGATACAGGGACCCCAGGGCTATTGCACAGCCGGGCGGCAATCCTGTATGGCTGCAGACAAATGCAGAAGGAGAGGTCTATGCGCCCTTCAGATTGGATATCAAGGATACGAAGGCTACCTGGATGGGGTCATTGCCGCATTCCTGGACGGACCAGGCAGATGCGCGCAACGAAGGGAAGTGCGACCAGTGGCTGATCGCCAAGCGATCGGGGAACAAGGATTTCGCTGCTATGCCGCTGACGATGGGCTATTATGACAGAAGGGACCTTCCTTTCTATTATTCGCTTGCGGATGCTTTTACGGTAGCGGATCAGAATTTCTGTTCGTCGCTGACGGGTACCACACCCAACCGCCTGCACTTGTGGACGGGTACTATCCGGGGTGAGGCGTCTGCGAGGGCAAGGGTTCGCAATGAGGATACGGACTATGGGGTAGAGGCGTCCTGGACCACATTTCCCGAGCGGCTGGAGGATGCGGGTGTGAGCTGGCGCGTCTATCAGAATGAGCTGAGCATCTACCAGGGCTTCCAGGGCGAGGAGGATGCGTGGCTGTCGAATTTCACCGATAACCCGCTCGAGTGGTTCAGCCAATACCAGATCAAGTTCTCTCCGGCTTATATGGATCACCTGCCGGAGATCGCCGCGGGTCTAAAGAAAGAGATTACCGGACTGGAGGGGAGGCTGGCTGCTGCACCTTTGGACGAGGCCGTCAAAGGCCAGCTGGAAGAACGCCAGGCCGTCCTGAAGATCGTGGAGAAAGATATGGTCGAGCTTACGCCGGAGCGGCGTGAAAAGCTGGCTCAGCGGACGAAGGACCTGCATGCAAAAGCGTTCACCCGCAACAGTGGGGACCAGGATTTTCATTCGCTGGACAGCATGGGCTATATGGATGGTGACCAGGTGAGGGAGATGAAAGCGCCGAAAGGGGATGTATTGTGGCAGTTCAGGAAGGATGTCGGGTCGGGCAGTCTCCCGACGGTGTCGTGGCTGGTGGCGCCGGAGAATTTTTCCGATCACCCCGGAGCGCCCTGGTATGGCGCCTGGTATGTCTCGGAAGTGCTGGATATCCTGACAAAGAACCCCGAGGTCTGGAAAAAAACCATTTTTATCCTCTGCTATGATGAGAACGACGGTTACTTCGATCATGTCTCACCGTTCGTAGCGCCGGACCCTTCACACTCGGAGACGGGCAAGGTTGCTACGGGGATCGATGCGGCGTCCGAATATCATAGCCGGGAGGAGGATATTATGCGTACTTCTGAAAAGAACGCCAGGGGCGGTCCGATCGGGCTGGGATACCGGGTACCGCTGGTGGTCGCTTCGCCATGGAGCCGGGGCGGTTATGTCAACTCGCAGGTATTCGATCATACCTCCATATTGATGATGCTGGAGAGGCTGGTCAAGCACCGTACGGGTAAGGATATCCGCGAGACGAATATCAGCGGGTGGCGCCGGGCCATTTGCGGAGACCTGAGCTCGATGTTCAGGCCTTACAATGGGGAGAAGATCGTGCTGCCGGAGCCGCTGGGGCTTGCGGAGACATTGAAGGGGATCAATAAGGCGCAGTATCTCGGACTGCCGATGGGATATAAGAAGCTGACTCCAGAGGAGGTCGCGGAAGCCCGTCGGGAGGGCTATAAATGGAAGGGATTGCCGGGGCAGGAGAGGGGGACCAGGAGGTCCTGTGCGCTGCCCTATCTGCTGGGGGCGTGGGTGCGGGTGACGGATGACAGCTGTGAGCTGGGGCTGGAGGTTCGGGGCGCGGCCTCGGCGCCTTTTACGGCGTATATGGGTAGAAGCATTCGCAACTATGCGGTCGGCTTCGGGGTGCTGACGGATAAGTTCGTGCTGTCCGGTGGGAAGTACGACCTGCGTGTACACGGGCCCAACGGATGGTATTGGGAGATGAAGGGAAATGAGGGTGAACCTGAACTGGGAATGCGGCTATGGATCGAAGATAGTAAGCTGATCATCGGGGTCGATCACGCGGGGGCTGGTTCCTTATTGAAGATCACTGACAATAGCTATGGTGAGAGAACGATGATGAGAAAGCTGGATCATCCGAACAGAGACAGGGGATTTGGTGTGCATCTGCCTTTGCAGAAGCACCGCTGGTTCGATTATACGGTGCAGGTGGAGGGGGCTGAGGGATTTTTGCGGCGGTTCGCCGGGAGAGTGGAGAATGGGCAGGATGGGGTGACGGATCCGGCGATGGGTTAATGATCCGGGACCGAAGGTTAATATTTAAGAAGTGCGACGAGGTTTTACTCCTTACATTTATTTCTATCAATGTTAACATATGAGAAAAATTACGCTATTGTTTGTTGTGATGATGGGTGTGGCTTGTGGTTATGCGCAACGGAATGCGCCTGCTACGCCGCCTCCGTCTACGCCGCCGGTGGAGAAGATGCCGCCCGGCAGCCGGGTGCTCAACATCGACTCGTCGGTTACGACCCATTCCCAGGTGACGATCAAGGGGCAGGTCGTTCCCTATGACGCTACGGCCGGCACTATGCCGGTATGGGATGAGGAAGGCAAGCCGATCGCCGGTGTCTTTTACACCTATTATGAACGGTCGGATATCAAGGACCGGGCTGCGCGGCCGCTGGTCATTTCTTTCAACGGTGGTCCCGGCACTCCGTCGGTGTGGATGGAGATCGGATATACGGGGCCGCGCCGTCTGAACATCGACGATGAGGGATATCCAATTCAGCCGTATGGTGTGAAGGAAAACAACTGGTCGATCCTGGATGTAGCGGATATCGTTTACCTGGACCCGGTGAACACGGGGTTTTCCCGGGCTGTGAGCGCCTCTATTCCTACCTCACGTTTTTTTGGCGTCAATGAGGACATCAAATACCTGGCGCAATGGATCGCGACGTTTGTGAGCCGCAAAAATCGTTGGGCCTCGCCGAAGTTCCTCATTGGCGAGAGTTATGGAACGACCAGGGCTTCGGGGTTGGCGCTCGAGCTGCAGGAGGCCCAGTGGATGTACCTCAATGGTGTGATTCTCGTTTCGCCTACCGTACTGGGTATCGAACGGAGCGAGTTCGTGCAGGCGTCGCTGCGCGTACCCTATTATGCGGCAACGGCCTGGTATCACAAGGTGCTGGGGCCGGATGAGCAGCGTCGTGACCTGACCGATCTGCTGCCGGAGGTGGAGAATTTTACCATAAACGAGCTGATACCGGCGCTGGCAAGGGGCGGATTCCTGGAAGACGCGAAGAAGAAAGAGCTGGCGGCCAAAATGTCGAAGTATATCGGCTTGTCGGAAAAGGTCATTTTGCAGTCCAACCTAGTCATCCCGTCGAATTTCTTCTGGAAGGAGCTGCTGAGGGACAAGGGCTACACCGTTGGCCGGCTGGATTCGCGCTACAAGGGCATCGACGAGAGCGACGCCGGAGACAGTCCGGACTACAATGCCGAGCTGAACTCCTGGAATCATGCGTTCATGCCTGCGATGAATGTCTATTTACGGGAAGAGCTGCACTACAAGACCGACCTGAACTACTACCTGTTCGGTCCGGTGCGGCCGTGGAATAACCAGAACGATCATACGGGCGAGAATCTGCGGAAGGCGATCGCGGAGAATCCTTTCCTGCACCTGATGATACAGTGCGGCTATTATGATGGCGCGTGCGATTATTTCAATGCGAAATACAGTCTCTGGCAGCTGGATCCTTCCGGGAAGCTGAAGGACCGTCTGACCTGGGAGGGCTATCGCAGCGGGCATATGATGTATTTGCGCAAGCCCGATCTGGAGGCTGCGACGGAGAGTCTGAGAAAGTTCATAAAGGGCGCGTTACCGAAACCCGGGGAGTCGGCGAAGTATTAGGCCGACTGTTTCTTTATGCGGATGATCACGAGTTTGGACACGGGCGTATTGCTCTTCTCGGCGACGGTGTCGATCGGCACGAGCACATTTGTCTCGGGATAATATGTCGCGGCACAGCTGCGTGGGATGGGATAAGGAACGACTACAAAACGGTGTGCGACGCGCTGGACGCCTCCGTGGTCATTGTATATATCTACAATGTCGCCTTTGGCGAGGTCCTGCTCGTGCATGTCGGCCTCGTTGAGGAAGATGACGCGCCGTTCGTTGTAGACGCCGCGGTACCGGTCGGTCAGTCCATAGATGGTCGTGTTGAACTGGTCGTGGCTGCGGATCGTCATCATCATGAGCTGGCCTTTTTCCAGCTGGATCTCGCGGGGGTTGGCGATGTTGAAATGCGCTTTCTGGTCGGGAGTGGCGAATTTGCCTTCGCGGGCGCTGTTGGGGAGATAAAAGCCGCCCGGCTGGCGGACGCGGAGATTGTAGCTGCCGAACCCGGGAATGACGCGTTCGATGTCGTCGCGGATGGCGTCATAGTCGGCGAGGTATTTGTCCCAATTGATCTTTGTTCTTTGGCCCAGCGTCGCTTTTGCGAGGCGGCAGACGATGGCGGGCTCGCTGAGGAGGTGTTCGCTGACGGGGTTCAGCACGCCCTGGGACGACTGGACGACGCCCATGGAATTCTCGCAGGATACGAACTGTTCGTGGCCGCCGGTGAGGTCGCGGTCGCTGCGTGCGAGGCAGGGAAGGATATAGGCTTCTTCGCCGTGTATCAGGTGGCTGCGGTTGAGCTTCGTGGATACGTGTACGGTGAGCTTGCTGCGGCGGAGGGCTTCTGCGGTATAGGTCGTGTCGGGGGTGGCGGAAAGGAAATTGCCGCCCATTGCAAAGAATACGCTGGCTTTTTGTTCGTGCAGGGCTTTGATCGAGTTGACGACGTCAAAGCCGTGTTGTCGCGGCGGTTCGAAGCCAAAGTTATCCTTTATGGCATTCAAGAGCTTCTCCGTGGGCTTTTCCCATATTCCGACGGTGCGGTCGCCCTGGACGTTGCTGTGACCGCGCACGGGGCAGGTGCCGGCGCCGGGCTTGCCGATGCTGCCTTTGAGGAGCAGGAGGTTGGTGATCTCCTTAATTGTGTCGACGGCGTTGGTGTGCTGGGTCAGTCCCATGGCCCAGCAGATGATGATCTTCTTTTTATGCTTTATCATGTCGGCGGCCTTGCCGATGTCTTCGATGGAGAGGCCGCAGCTGCGCGCGAGGTCCGGTAGGGATACCTGTTTGAGGTGCGCCATGAACTCGCCGTAGCCGGTGGTCTGGTCGCGGATGAATTGGGTATCGAAGACGGATCCCGGCGCTTTTTCTTCTTCCAGCCATAGCAGCAGCTCGATGGCCTGCAGGAGGGCCATATCGCCGTTGAGCCTGACGGGCAGGTACAAGTCGGTCAGGGGAGTGGCCAGTCCCAGGATGCCTTTTACCTGCTGGGGGTTATTGAAGGCCATCAGGCCTGTCTCGGGCAGGGGGTTGACGGAAATGATCTTTCCACCGTTGTGTTTTGCCTTTTGGAGGGCGGTGAGCATGCGGGGCGCGTTGGTGCCGGGGTTTTGTCCCATAATAATTATCAGCTCTGCGACGTGCAGGTCGTCGAGCGTGACGGATCCTTTGCCTATGCCGACTGTTTCGAGTAGGGCCACGCCGCTGGACTCGTGGCACATATTGCTGCAGTCGGGCAGGTTGTTGGTGCCGTATTCCCGCGCGAAGAGCTGGTAGAGGAAGGCGGCTTCGTTGCTGGTCCGGCCGGAAGTATAGAAGATGGCTTCATTGGGAGAGCTTAGGCTGCTGAGGGCCTGGCCGATATGCTGGAAGGCGTCGTCCCAGGAGACCGGCTGGTAGTGGGTAGCGCCTTTTGGGAGATACATGGGCTGGGCGATGCGGCCCTGGCTGCCCAGTTCGAAGTCTGTGAGGGCGGCCAGTTGGGCGATGCTGTGCTTTTCAAAAAATTGGGGGGTGAGTCTTTTTGTCGTCGTCTCATCGGCGACGGCCTTGGCGCCATTTTCGCAGTATTCGGCTATACCTGAGCGTTCGTCGTCGGGGTCGGGCCAGGCGCAGGAGGGGCAGTCATAGCCGCCTTTCTGGTTGAGCCTTGCGAGGGCTTTCAGGCCGCGGGCGAGGCCTGCTTCACCGATGACGTGGCGGAAGCTGGAGACGATGGCCGGGAGGCCGACGGCGTCCTTCTTTATCTTCTTTTGATGAAGGTCGTTGAGCTGATCGGGACTTTCGGGTGATGGCTGTTCCATATTATATGCGGATGCGGCTTGCGCCGGAATAGATGTTGAATCGTTGTTCTCTCAGAAACCCTATGAGGGTGATATCGGACTCTTCGGCCGTCTGCACGGCCAGGCTGGAAGGGGGGCCGATCGCTGCTACTATTTTGATCCCGGCCATGGCTGCTTTCTGGATGAGCTCAAAGCAGGCGCGGCCGGAGAGCAGGAGGATGGTGTTTGTCAAAGGAAGGAGGTTGTCCTGCAAGGCGTGGCCGATCAGCTTGTCGACGGCGTTGTGACGACCGATGTCTTCGCGGAGCGAAAGTATCAGCCCTGCGCGGTTAAAAAGGGCGGCGGCGTGGAGTCCTCCGGTGGTCTCGAAGATGCTTTGTTCCTGGCGGAGCATGGGGGGAAGCCCGTATAACACGTGTGCTTCGACGGGAGCCTGTGTTTCTCTTTCTGATGCTCGGGGGGTAATGACGGTCCGGAGGGCGTCGATGGAGGACTTTCCGCATACGCCGCAGCTGGAGCTGGTATAAAAATGGCGCTGGAGGCGGTTTATGTCGGGGGTAATGGTCTCGTGCAGGCTGATCTTAATGGTGTTGTCGCCTGTGGTCACCGATGCTATGGCTGATGCGTCGGGCAGGATGGCTTCTGTGAAGAGGAAGCCGACAGCGAGGTCGATGTCCTGACCGGGGGTACGCATGGTGACTGAGACATTTTGCTGACAGCGGGCGGCGGCGGGCCCATATTCGAGGCTGATTTCCAAGGGTTCTTCGACGGCGACGGGGTCAGCGATCTGGATAGGCGCGGCGTCGTTGGTTATCTTTTGCACAGGTAGCAGGGCGACCCCGCTGGCCTTGTTGCCGAAGGGGACGGGCGGTATCGTGGAAAGATTGGGCATATCACTAAGTTACGCAAAAATTGGGCGAAGGGCTCGCGGGACGGAATTATACAGTAAATTAGGGAATGAATAGACTGCTTGTGCCCCTTGTGACTATCGCCGGGCTTGTCTTGCCGGTGATCTCTTTTGGTCAGCCATCCGCTGCTGGTCAATTTATTTCGGCTGGTCCATCTTTTTCCGGTGGCCGGTCTTTTTCCGGTGGCCGATCTTTTTCCGGTGGTCCATCTTTTTCCGCTGATGAGATACGACGTTTTGAGACGGAGGCGAAGGCTGTTACGATCATCCGGGATGACTGGGGGGTGCCGCATATCTATGGGAAAACGGATGCGGAGACAGTTTTTGGGCTGATGTACGTCGAGTGTCAGACTGATTTCAGCCGTGTGGAGAAGAACTACCTGGAGATGCTGGGTCGCCAGGCGGAGGCGTATGGAGAGAACTACCTTTACACCGATGTGATGATGCGGCTGATCTATGACAGCGCGCAGGCGGTTGCTGACTATGAAAAAAGTCCGTCCTGGATGCACAAGCTGCTGGATGCTTTTGCCGACGGCGTCAACTACTATCTCTATAAGCACCCGGAGACGAAGCCGTTGGTGCTGGGAAAGTTTCAGCCATGGTATGCGTTGATGTTTACTGACGGCAGTGTTTCGGCGACGAGTCTGGGAGGGGTGAGGTTGGAGGAGATAAAGAATTTTTATAGTAAGAATCCGGTGGTTGCTGTCCGGAAAGTTTCGGCGATAGAGAGGATGGTGTTAGAAGACAGGGGGATATTGCCGCCGGCAGCGGAGCCGCAGACGGGTAGTGGTGATGGGGTTAGTGAGGAAGAGACGGAGAAAGGCTCCAATGGTTTTGCGGTGGCGGGATTTCGGACGGCGTCAGAAGCGACGGAGTTGTATATTAACCCGCATGTGCCCTTTTACTTCAGGATGGAGGCTCAACTGGTCAGCGAGGAGGGGCTGAATGTATATGGGGCTGTGACCTGGGGGCAGTTCTTTATCTACCAGGGGTTCAATGCGCACTGTGGATGGATGCATACGTCCAGCTATGCGGACGTAGCCGACTTGTATGAAGAAAAGGCGAGCCAGGGGGACAAGGGCTGGGTCTACGAGTATGAGGGGCAGAAAAGGCCGGTGACGACGAAGCTGTTCACTGTTAATTTTAAGAAAGACAGCGGCCTGCAGTCTCTACCGGTGACGGGACTCTATACTCATCATGGTCCGGTGATGGCCAGCAGGGATGGAAAATGGCTGAGCCTGCGGGAATACAACCGATCGCTGAATGCGCTGATGGAAGCGTGGCTGATCACTAAAGCGAATACCTTCGACGAATACAAGAAGGCGATGGACCTTCGGGCCAATACGACCAACAATACGGTCTATGCGGATGACCAGGGCAATATCGCGTACTGGCATGGTAACTTTATGCCGAAGCGGGACCCCACCTACGATTGGTCGTTGCCGGTAGATGGCTCGACTGCTGCTACGGAATGGAAGGGTTTGCACGAGCTGGACGAGGTCATTCATGTTTACAATCCTGCTACGGGGTGGATACAGAATTGCAATTCCACGCCTTTCAGCCTTGCCGGGAATAGCAGCCCCGAGCGCAATAAATACCCGGCATATATGGCTCCTGACGGAGAGAACTTTCGTGCTCTGAATGCGGTCCGGTTGTTGAGCGGTGCGTCCGAATTTACGCTGGACAGCCTTATCAGTAAGGGGTATGACCACTACCTGATGGCTTTTGACGTGTTGTTGCCGGCGTTGTTCAACGCCTATGCTTCGGCGCCGGATTCCACGAAAAAGAATCTACAGGAGGCTATAGGCGTTCTGCAGCGGTGGGACCGTCGTTCGGACACCCGGTCGGTCGCAACGACCCTGGCGGTGGAGTGGGGGACGAGGATGGTGCAGTATATGCCACGTCCAAGGACTTCTGAGGAGGCGTCGAATGCCGTAGGGAATATACAGGCTGAGCTGGAAAATTCTACCGAAGCCCAGAAGACCGGTGAATTGAGTGCGGTGATCAACGAGCTGAAGAAGCAGTATGGTACCTGGAAGGTCAACTGGGGTGACCGGTGCCGTTATCAACGGCTGACGGGGAAGATCGTAGAGACCTATGACGATGCAAAGCCGAGCCTTGCGGTGGGTCTGGCGCCTTCTTCTTTTGGCGCGCTGCCTTCCTATGTGAGCCGGGTGATGCCGGAGACGAAGAAGCGGTATGGGTATTCGGGGAATAGTTTTATAGCGGCGGTGGAGTTTGGAAAGAAGGTCAGAGCAAAGACGATCGTGACGGGAGGGGAGAGCAGTGATCCTGGTTCCGCGCATTTCTCGGATCAGGCTACGATGTATCTTTTTGGGATATTCAAGGATGTGCTTTTTTATAAGGAGGATGTGCTGAAGAATGTGGAGAAGAAGTATCAGCCGGGGGAGGAATAAGGATGCGAACCATTTTGTGAACCGCGCGGCGCTGCGAGGCGGCTGCGGGTTTTTTTTGTTTTTGTTTGCTAAAAAATGTAGTAAATTGGATGTCCTAAATTGAATTTTATGAGGCAGGAGATGAAGGTGGACGTGAATTATAAGAAGTGGGTCGTGGGGTTGAAGGCGAAGATCCGGTCGGCTCAGGTGAAGGCTGCGGTTGCGGTGAACCGGGAGCTGCTGGAATTGTATTGGGAGATTGGGAGGGAGATATGTGAAAAGCAGAAGATGGCGAACTGGGGGGATGGGTTGATCGGGCAGCTGTCGAAGGATCTTTCGGCGGCGTTTCCGGGTGTGAAGGGGTTTTCGCGGGCGAATTTGTTTTATATAAGGCAGTGGTATATGTTTTATCAAGGGGCGATTGTGAAACAAGCTGTTGCGGAAATTGGGAATGGGGAGAAAGTCGAACAGGTTGTGCGACTTTTGCCGTGGGGACATAATGTTTTGATAATCAAGAAGTGCAAATCGGTCGATGAAGCTTTGTTCTATGTCAGGGAGACAATCCGGAATCACTGGTCGCGGGCGGTTCTGTCGGCTCAGATCGAAAGCGGGCTATTCAAGAGGCAGGGTAAGGCGATCGATAATTTTAGCCTGACCCTGCCGGAGACACGGTCCGATCTGGTGCGGGAAACATTGAAGAACCCGTACAATTTTGATTTCCTGATGTTGGGGAAGGACGCCAGGGAACGTGATCTTGAGACTGCGCTGACAAATCATATCCAGCGATTTATTTTGGAGCTGGGACAAGGGTTTGCTTATATGGGGAAACAGTATCCTCTGAACGTCGGAGGGGATGATTTTTTTCTGGACCTGCTATTCTATCATACGCGGTTGAGGTGTTATGTGGTCATTGAGCTAAAGATAGATGAGTTTAAACCGGAATATGTAGGGAAGCTGAATTTTTACCTGAATGCGGTGAATGCGCAACTGAGACATCCGCAGGACCAGCGGAGTATCGGGATATTGTTGTGCAAGACGCCGAATAAGGTTGTGGTGGAGTATTCGCTGCAGGAGTTTGCGAGTCCGTTGGGTGTGGCTGAGTATCAGATCGCAAGTGCGGTACCGGTAGACCTGAGGGGCGAGTTGCCTTCGATCGAAGAGCTGGAGCAGGAATTGGAAGGAATATCTGTTGACGTAGCACCCAATGTGGTATTCAAATAAAGAGCTGTGCATATATGTTACTTCAGTGATAAGAAATGACGAAAAAGGGGATAAAAAATGGGCATTAAAATAAAGGCGGGGGTAAATCCCAGCACGAATTTTGGGAATCTATCTCCGAGAATACAAACCTAAAACACATCGTATGAAATCAACGCGTCAAGACAAGACAGCTGGAGGAAAAGGAGCAACGCCGGTGGCTGGAGCAACGGTTGGAGGGAGTGGTTCGGGGGTATCGGGAAGTGCCGGGGGGGCTTCGGGTTCGGGGGTATCGGGTCCAGATGGAGGATCGTCGGGGCAAGGTGGAGGGTTATCGGGCAACAGCAGCGGAGCTTCGGGCAGGGGAGGGGCTTCGGGCTCCGGAGGGGCAGCCGGGGCGAGTACTGGTGGAAGTTCGGGAGCTCATGTTATTTTGCCCGGAAGTATGCGGGCCGTGCGACCGGGGGCGAGCGTACTGGGCGTGGCGGACCCGTCCGAGTGGATAGAGCTGACGATAAAGATCCGGCGGAAGAAGCCATTGCCCGAAGTTATTACGACCGGAGCCGGTGCGGCAGGGCCGATCAGCCGCGGGGAGCTCGAGGCTCAGTATGGGGCGGAACCGGCTGATATGGAACAGGCCAAAACTGTTCTTACCAGGCTGGGTCTGAAGATATTAAACGAAAGCGCAGCCAGCTGCAGCCTGCGGGTCGGCGGGGATGCGGGGGTCATCGAAGCGGCCTTCCAGCTGAAGCTGTTCCATTACTCCCACTGGTCCGGTAACTATCGCGGAAGGAAGGGGGATGTAATGATTCCGGCCGAGCTAAAGGATATCATTACCGGGGTATTTGGTCTGGACACCCGCAGCATGGTCAAAAGGCGGCCGATAAGAAGACGGAGGACCTCGCTGGACCTGGCGGAGCGGGCCGCGGCAAGCCGGTCGTGGTTCTATCCGGCCGAGCTGGCGTCGATATATTCATTCCCTGACGGCAACGGGAAGGGGCAGACGATAGGGCTGGTGGAATTCGGGGGCGGTTATTTTGAAAGTGATCTGGCGACCTTCTGCCAAAACGCAAATATCCCGATGCCATCGGTCAGGACGGTTTCCGTCAACAATACGCCGACCAACCAGAAAGACGGGGCGGAAGGAGAGGTGATGCTCGACGTAGAGGTCGTTGCCGGTGTCTGCCCTGCGGCAGATATAGTTGTCTATTTTTCCTCCTTTGACGAAAGCGGATGGGTGAACGTCGTCGATACGGCGGTCCATGATCAGGACAGCCAGATATCCGTACTGTCCATCAGCTGGGGATACGCAGAAGATGCGTCCGGCGCCTGGAGCACTGCAGCATTGAACGCCATCAACGATACGCTGAAGGCGGCGGCTTTACTCGGTGTCACCATCTGCGTCGCTTCGGGGGACGATGGGTCAGACGACCAGGTAGGCGACGGACACGCGCATGTCGACTTCCCTTCGTCCAGCCCCTATGTGTTGGCGGTAGGAGGGACTACGCTTAAAAGATCTACGACCGGTGTCGTGACCGAGACAGCATGGAAGGATGGGGATGGCCTGCGCCAGGACAATGGCGGCAGCACGGGCGGCGGGGTAAGTACATTTTTCCCTCGACCCGATTGGCAGGCGGTGGCGATCGGGTCGGTCAATCCCGGCAGTATTGACGGAAGGATAGTGCCCGATGTGGCGGCGGATGCAAGCGCCAATACCGGCTACTGGATGGTGGTCGACGGTCAGGGTGGGGCAAGTGGCGGGACCAGCGCGGCTGCTCCGTTGTGGGCGGCACTGATCGCGCGCATCAATGCTATCTTACCCAGTCCGGTGGGATATCTGAACCCGTTGCTGTTCCAGCAGGGAGCTGATGGAAAGCAGCTGGGTGTATCCGGTTTCCGGGATATTGTGGCGGGCAATAACAGCACTGCCTCCATTGGAGGTTACCAGGCGGGAATGGGATATGATGCGGTCACGGGATGGGGGGTGCCGGTTGGTACGGCGCTGCTCGACGGACTGAAGGGGCTGAAGAACGGTTCCGGTGGGACCAGTAATGCCGGGGGTGGTTCCGGAAGTTCGGGTGAGAATGATGATTCAGGGGAAGGTTCCGGTGGGAATGGTGATTCCGGGGATGATTACGGCGAGAATGGTGATTGAGGAGATGGTTCCGGCGGGGATGGTGATTCCGGGGATGGTTCCGGTGGGAACGGTGACACAGGAGGTTCAACCGACTCTGGGGTGACCGATTGCGGCGACCAGTAGCGATCAGATCCGTACAACCGGTGTCCGGATTCGCGCTTCTGAGCAGGCGATTACCCGTAGAAGTGATTGTCTGTTAGTTGTATATGTATATGGCATGCCTTATGTGCGAGTAACTGAAACATACGGGCATGCTTTTTCATTTTTTAAGGACCGCCTATCGAAATCTCACCCGAAGCAAGTTGTACAGCGCCATCAATGTCATAGGTCTCGCAATGGGCCTTGCTGTTGGCATCATGATCCTTTTGTGGGTCCAGGACGAGCTTTCATACGACAGATTTCATGCGAACGCCGATCGGATGTATAAGCTGAACGCACACCTGGGGCAAGGCGCTTCCGAGCAGGTATGGGACGCACCCGGTCCCCTCAGCGTATTTGCTAAGGAAGTTGCGGCGGTAGAGAAGGTCGTAAGAGTAATGAGCCGCGACGAGCCGCTGGTGATCTACTCCAACGGCAAAAAATTCATTGAAAAGAATGCTGCCTTCGTAGACAGTAATTTTTTCTCCTTTTTCAGCTTTAAGCTGCTGCAGGGGAATGCCGCTTCCCTATTTCCCGATATCAATTCGGTAACCCTCACTCAAACAGAGGCGAACAAATTCTTTGGCGCCGGTGCCGGCTCAACTTCCACGAATGAGGTAATGAGCGCAAACTTCATCGGCAAGACCCTCGAGATAAACAAAGAAAGATTTGTTGTTTCCGGTATCATGGCAGATCCCCCGGCTAACTCGTCCATTCACTACGGCATCTTATTCCCTATGAAATGGTATGGCCGTCAGTTCACGGCCGGCGGGGGCAACATGAGCTGGAAAACGATCGACGAAGACCTCGGCGATTATAGCTTTGAGGTATATCTACAGCTAAGACCACAGGCCAGCGCCGCTGAGGTAGGCGACAGGCTCAGCAAGATCTACTGGCAACACCGCAACCAGACAAGCGGTACCCGGTATACGTTGCAGCCGCTGACTTCTATGCACCTCGTAGCAAGGGATGGTAATAGCAGCGCCCTCCAGATCACGCATATATTTCTGATCGTGGCCATTCTTATTCTGGTCATTGCATGTATCAACTATGTCAACATCTCGACCGCCCGGTCGATGCTCCGGGCCAAAGAGGTGAGCACGCGCAAGATCATTGGCGCCCGCCGCAGACAACTGATCGCACAGTTCATTCTGGAGTCTACTCTCCTGTTCGCGCTGGCGTCCCTTCTCGCCTTAGGCATTATTTACCTGCTGATGCCTTTATATAATGATATCTCCGGCAAACGCCTACGTTTAAGCCTGTCCTCTGGCAGTGTCTGGCTGGTCATAGGCTCGACCATTACCGGCACGCTCGCTTTATCCTCCATATATCCTGCCTTGCTGCTGTCGTCATTCCGGCCAATGCAGGCACTGCGCGGTCAACTGATAGCAGGCATCGGCAATACTGCATTCAGGAGAACGCTGGTTATTACGCAGTTCGTTGTTGCTGTCTGTCTGATCATTTCTACTATCGTAATAGGCGGACAGCTAAGGTATATCCGCGAGAAAGACCTTGGATTTGACAAAGAGCAGGTATTCTCTTTTACGCTTGACGACAAGATGCTCCGGCATTCTGACGCCATCCGCGCCCAGATGGCAAAAGGTCCGGACGTACTGGAGGTAGCCGGCTCGCAGAACTCAATAGTGAATACCCAGGATATGACAACCGGAGACACGTACTGGGAAGGGAAGGACCCCAAAACCCCCATGCTGGTGCACGTGAACCGTATTGACGAGCATTTCGTACCGCTGCTGAAATTGCAGCTGGTCGCCGGTCATAACTTCACGGGCAGCAAGGCGGATTCGACACATTTCATCCTGAACGAGGCGGCGGTCAGACAAACGGGACTCAAGGACCCCATCGGCAAACATTTCAAACTGTGGCAGACTGATGGCATCATTGTAGGCGTGGTCAAAGATTTCAATTATGCCTCATTGAAAAAACAGGTAGAACCGGTGGTATTCTCCTATGAGAAAACGCTAAACACGGTAACCGTCAAGACGACCTCCAAAGGCGCTGCGGCCGCTGTCAGTGCAGCAAAAGCCATCTGGCGCAGCTATGGTTCGGAATACCCCTTTGCATATACCTTTTTGGACGCCGATTTCGATGCGCTATACCGAGCCGACCAGCGTACCGGCAAACTGTTCAATTTGTTCTCGCTGGTGTCCGTACTAATATCCTGTCTGGGGCTGTTCGGTCTGGCGACTTATACTGCGCAGGTCAAAACAAAGGAGATGGGTATCCGCAAAACACTGGGCGCAAGCGTCGTTCAATTGACGGCACTGCTGGCAAAGGAATTCATTCAGCTGATACTGGTGGCTTTGGTTATTGCATCGCCCATCGCCTGGTTCGCCATGCATTACTGGTTGCAGAATTACTCCTACCGCATTGACATAGGTTGGTGGATATTTGTCCTTGCGGGAGCGATCACCATTGCCATCGCCCTGATCACAGTAGGCTACCAGGCCATCAGCACGGCCCGGGCGAACCCGGTAAAGAGTTTGAGAGCGGACTAAGACGCCGCTCCGGTCGGGAGGTAGTGAAGTTGCCAAAAAAATTATGGATCGAGGGGGTCGTATGGGTCCATGTGCAGGGATTCCATTACGGGATAGAAGGAGATATCGTGCAGCCCGACCACTTGCTTGTCCCTGTAAGGCAGATATCCCAGCTCGCGGAGGTTTCGCTGGTCGAAGGCCGCCGCGGCCGCATAGTCTGTCTGGGATTTGGATGTGACAAAGACCGAGGGTTTGTTGAACGGTATGCCATACCGGATCATGAGGCGGTCGGCGTTGCGGATATTGGTAGTGGTGTGCCGGGCGTGGGGATCGATGATGATCGCGGCCGCGGGAATGCCATAGCGGGTCATCAGGAATTTTTTCATTTCTATCGCCTCGCAGTAGGGGCCCCTGAAGGGATAGCAATAGCCGCCGCTGACGATGATAAAGGGCGCCCAGCTGTTCTTATACCGCATCGCCGCAACTGCGCAGTGTATCTTGTTGTCGGGGCTGATCGGAGTGGTGGTCAGGACGGGACCATTGCCGGGGATGACGATCGTCGCATATTTGTATTTATTCCAGTCGGTGTGGGCGATCTTTTGGACCGCGGCCTGGTTCTCGCCGGCTTCCATCGGCTCGAAACGGGCCGGCTCATCCCTGTCATTGACGTCCATCAGCTGGAGCGCGACGGCCAGGGAGGGGTGATAAAAGGCGGTCATGCTGCTCTCCTGCTCGCTTAGCAGGGCGAAGGCGTCCTTCAGGACGGTCCGATAATAGCGGCTGTTCACATCATAGCTCGGGGAGTCGATCAGGGGATAGCGCATTTTCTTACCGAGACCGAACTGGTCGATGATATAATTGATGCCGGTGACCGTCTGTCCCCAGGCGTGCAACAGCAGGTCTTCATTGTTGTCGGCGATAAAACGCTCGTAGTAGCCTGAGGGGCGGAGATGTCTGTCCACCAGGGCGTCGAAGGGGGCTTTGTTGTTGCGATACAGCGTTTGCAGCGCGGCAGCTATTTCGAGGGAGTCCTCCAGGGTATAGCGAAAATCCGTGACAAGGGATGCGGCCCACGTACAGGAGTCGGAGACGTGGCTTTTGAGGGTGGCCAGCCGGCGGTCATGAATGGCCTTGAGCCGCTGGTCCGCGACTACGAGGCTAAGTATGGCGGGAGTCTGGTCGATGACGGTCAGCCAATAGAAATTCTTATCGGAGACGAGGTTGCCCGAATGGACGAACTGGTAGTCCCTTCGGTAGCCGTTGCCGGGGCCGCTGGGAATTTTAGCTGCCGGGCGGCTTGTTTTTAGCGACGGCCCGCCGGGGTAGTCCAGCATCCCTGGCTGGGCAAGGATAGCGGGGGAAAGGGTGGAAAGCAAGGCCAAACTGAGCACGATCTGCCTATACGGACTGGTCATATCTTCGGGAATTTTTTTAGTAGTCTTCAAATTAGAGAAAAGAACTACCCGAAGGTCGGGAATTAATAAAAATTTCAACATTCAGTAATCGAATCATAATATATCAAAAGGGATCCTGCGCCGGAAAACGTGCTAATCTTGCATAACTTATGCGACCTCTACTTCTGCTTTTTCTGATTGGGCTCAGTGTAGCACCCGTCACCTTCTTTCAAGGAAAGCCCGATATGTCGTTATCCCGAAGTGTCACCGTCGATTCTCTAGGCGCCTGTCAGGGCATTTCCTGGCTGAATGGCAAGGCCTATCTTTACGGCGACCGGGAGGTAGGGATGATACGCGAATTCGAATGGAAGGGCGACACCTTGTCTTATACGGGGCACGAGTACAAACTTACCCTGCATGACACCGATGTGATCAACCACCCTACGGGTCTGGCGGTGCATGGCAACATGCCGGTCTTTATGGGCAACAGCGTCATACTAAACAAGGCAACCAATCAGTGGAAGGCCATTATTTATTGTATTGACTGGGCCGGCCTGCGGCGGACGGGGACGCTCGATGGGGGGAATCTGAAGAATGTAATAGAGGACGACGCCTGTATCCAGGGCACCCGGCCCGAGTACGTGGAATATGATCATAAATGGTATGTGGCTACGGCGGACTACGGGAACAGGGCCAACGAAGTCCGGCTTTATGACCCAAAAGTGCTGGAGCATGCCTCGAAGACAAGCGACAAGGGGGTGGTCTACAAGAAATTCACCTGTGGCCCCTGGGTCCAGAACATGCAGTGGATACCCGAAAAGAATCTACTGGTGCTGATACAGAACCAGATCGAGGGTAGGAAATGGCAGTTTACCTTTGTGGACCTGAAAAAATCCCTGGCATCGGGCAAGGCGGAGGTCGTGAAAGTGGTGGATGGGATCGATAGGGGGGACGAGCTGGAAGGGTTCTCTTTTTTGTCTTCCCTTTCAAAAGGAGTAGCAGTGACATCGTCCCGCAGAGGGAATGTCAATTTTATAGACATAAACTGGTAAGGCGACATGCAATCGGACAGGCGTAGCGATAAAGAGCTCTGGCGGCTGGTCTCCCAGGAGGGCGACAGGTCTGCATTCGAGCAGCTATACAGGCGTACTCTGCATGCATTGATGGCGGCGATATACAAGTGGTCAGACGATGCGACGGAGGCGGAGGATATGCTCCAGGAGGTTTTTCTTGACCTGTGGGAAAAGCGGGGAAAGATAAAGATACAAAACGAGGTTTTCCCTTATATATACAGCATGGCCCGGTACAAGATCTTTGACCGGCTGCGTGCAAAGCAGCTCTCCGAAAAACAAGTGCAGACCTGGACAATGGTCATGCAGGAGGAAGCGGTCCTCACGGCGGCCTTCCGGGTAGAAGAGCTGGAAAGCAAGGAGGCGCTGGTGACGTCGGAGCTCGAGCAACTGCCCGCCCAGATGAAACGGGTCTATCTGCTTAGCGCCCAGGAAGGAAAAAGCATCCGGGAGATATCGGAAGAACTATTAGTCTCACCATATACCGTCAAGAATCATTTACAGAAGATCCGAAAGCGTTTGCGTACAGCGGCATTGCGGCTCTCGTCGCTCATTTTGTAGAAAGCTGTCGTTCCTCCAATGTTACGCCAGTATTAATTCAGGTTTTTTACTAGTCTTTTATGTGATCTTTGCCGACTATTCTTTGTATGCATCAAAAACCGGAAGAACAAATCAGGGATCTGCTAGCTCGTTATATCAAGGGAGAGTGCACGGAGGAGGAGATCATTTTGCTGGAGAGATGGTACGATCGTATCTCCGGCGACAAGGAGAGCGTGCGGATGCTCAGTCCCAATGATGAAGAACGGCTTGTGGCCAGCCTATGGAAAATGGCGGGCCGTGAGAAATACCAGCGTCGCCTTCGTCTGATGCGGTATGCTGCTGTCTGGGCGGGGGTGATCGTCGTATCGGGTGGCATCTGGCTGGCGTGGAACAAGCGTCAGAAGGCCGCCGTGGCCGGGACGGACGAGTCGACGGCCGTCAATACGGGCTACCAGCAGGTGCGAAAGGTCCTGTTGCCCGACAGCTCGATCGTCTGGCTTAATTCGGCCACTCATCTGTCCTATCACAGCGACTTTGTGAACAACCGGGAGATATTGCTCAGCGGAGAAGCCTTTTTCCAGGTGCGGCCGGATGTGCAGCACCCCTTCGTGGTAAGGGCCGGCGGGACTTCTACGCGGGTCTACGGGACTACGTTCAATGTATCGGCCTATCCGGAAGCGGGGCAGCTGCGCGTATCGCTGCAGACCGGGAAAGTGGAGGTGGAATTCGATGAAAGGGCGGGCAAGGCCAGCAAGCTGTTGACGCCCGGTCAGCTATTGATCTATGATAAAGAGCTGGGATCCGGGAGGGTCATGCGGCAGGCTCCCGTCGAAATGGACGAATGGACGGTAGGAAGGCTGCTGTTCTTCGAGACGCCCCTGAAGGAAGCGCTGGCGCAGGTGGAAGCGAGGTATGGTATACATATCATCTATGAACAGCCTTTAAAAGATCAAACGATAACAGCAAGATTTGAGAATACGGCACTGGAGAAAGTGCTCGAACATCTCTCTTTTGGATGGGATCTGCATTTTGTCCGGAGGGGAGATACGTTGCATGTAAGCCAGGGAAAATAACACAAACAATTCTTCAGTATGACCAGAAAATTCCAGCGAAGCTTTGCGGTCTTCGGGTTTTTTCTATTGCTGTTGGGCACGGGTCATCCTATTAATGCTCAGAATATCCGGCTCGATCTGCGGGGGACGGATCTGGCGCAGGTGGTAGCGGCCTTGCAGCAGCAAGCACCCAATATCGACTTCTCTTTTAGCCAGGAGGCGCTTGCAAAAGTGCATTTGGCGCGGGTCGAGCTCAAAGCGGGGCGTCTGCGGGAGGCGCTGGAAATTTTGCAAAGGATATATGGATTGCACTATCTGATGGATGGACGTACGGTCACGCTCAAATACATTCCTCCGGCTCCGCCCGTCGTGGCACCCGTTGCCGAAGTACGGAAAGTGGAAGGGATCATAGCAGATATCAAGGGGCTGCCGATACAAGGTGCGACCGTTCACGTAAAGGGGACCGCCTATTCGACGGCCTCCGATGATCAGGGTCATTATTCCGTCGAAGCGCAGCCAGGCGCTCACCTGGAGATATCTTCCATTGGTTATAGCACACAGGACGTTCTTTATAGGGGAATTTCTCCGGTCGACGTCCGCCTGCGGGAGGGGCAGAACGCGCTCAACGAGGTCGTCTTTATCGGGTATCAAAGAATGAGGAAGAGCGATCTTACCGGCGCCGTCGCCAGCGTCAAGGCCAGCGAGCTCAATATATCTGCGCCCACGGCTGGCCAGGCGCTGGTCGGTAAAGTTGCAGGCGTCGTGATATCCCAGGTAGACGGTTCGCCCTATGCAAGCCCGAAGATCAGGGTGCGCGGTACGGGTTCCATCAATGCCAGCAGCGATCCGCTATATGTGATCGACGGCTATCCTTCGGGCAATGACTTTTATATCAATCCTGATGATATCGAGTCCATCGATATCCTGAAAGACGCCGCTTCTGCCGCCATCTACGGATCACGGGCTTCCGGCGGCGTGGTACTGATCAGCACGAAGAGGGGCAAGCCGGGCAAAGCCAAGCTGGAATATGATCATATGTACGGCGTCGATCAGCTGGACCACAAGGTCAGGCTATTGAATTCCGGTCAGTTTGCCCGGCTGGTGGTCGACGGCCGTAACGACAGCTATAAGGACCTGGTGCAGAACACTGGCGGCACATGGAATGATGCGATGTATTCCGACAATAACGCCATGCGTATCGCGCGGGTCGGTAATGCGGCTTCCGTCAGCATTCCCACCGAGCTGTATGATCTCCCGTCCCAGACGATAATTAAACCCAAATATAATACGGACTGGCAGGACGAGCTCTATCGGCAAGCCGGCATGTTCCGACACAATCTTTCCTTCTCCGGCGGCAATGAGGCCGTGCGTTATATGATCAGCGGCTCCTATCAGAGCCAGGATGGGATCATGCTCAATACGGCGCAGCAGCGCCTTAATTTCCGGGTGAATGTCGACGGCGACGTTTCGGATAAGGTGAAGGTCGGAGCAAGCGTTGCCTATACCGGCAATACCAATAACGAAACACAGGAAGGCCGCTGGGATCACAGCCCCTCCTTCGGTGCGCTGATCTATATGCCGGTTTTTCCCGCTTACTACCCGGATGGCAGTATTGCTACCTTCCTGGCTGCTTCAGAATCCAACGCATATGGCTATCAGCCGATCGAGAACCCTATTGCTACCGTGGAGCGTACGCAGATCAAACGTACGGGCGACCGCAGCACCTACAACGCCTTCGCGACCTATGCCCCGATGCTGTATCTGACCTTCAAGGCCAACCTGGGTTTGCAGACCTATAACGAGAAATACAACTATTACCTGCCGACCAATCTGAGTAATGGCACCAATCCTCCGGGCTCCGCGGCTTCTATACAGGCGGCCAATGCCCAGAGCATGACCATCAGCCAGAAAGACCAGCTGGGGGAGTTCACGCTGACCTACGATCGCCATTTCGGAGAGCACAGCATCAATATACTGGCAGGATATACTACTCAGCAGACGTCGAGTGACGAAGTTTTCATCAAGGCCACGGGATTCAGCAATGACCTGATCCCGCAGGTCACGGGTGGTTCTGTCGGGCAGCTTACGATACAAACCGGCACCGGGGCATATGTAAATACCCTGAATTCTTATCTCGGCAGGGTGCAATACAACTATGCAGAAAAATATTACCTCTCCGGGTCGCTGAGGTCCGACGGCTCTTCCCGATTTGGCTCCCAAAACAGGTGGGCATTGTTCCCTTCTGTCAGCGGCGGCTGGAACGTCTCGAAAGAACCTTTTTACGGTGGCTGGCTGGCTGACAATACGACATTGCGTCTGCGCCTCAGCTGGGGTCTGAGCGGCAATAACAATATCGGCAACTACAATAATATCCAATATACCAGCAACGGCAACGTCGTATATGGCAACAGCAATACTATCGCGTCTGCCTACTGGCCAGGGAACGCTACAGACCCCCGATTGGGCTGGGAGTCCACTTCCCAGTACAATGTCGGCCTTGACCTGGGGCTCTTTCATGACCGGGTATCGCTGATCGCCAACTATTATGACAGTCGAACCTATAATTTATTAATCTATAATAATGTATCGGCTGTGTCCGGTAATACGCCGCCTCCGAACAGCATTGCACCTGCTATTCTCACGAATCTGCACAATTCGCGGATCCGGAACAAGGGCTTTGACTTCCAGGTGGATGGAAAAATAGTTCAGTCCAAAGGGGGCTTCAATTTCAATGTCAGCGGCAATATTTCCATCAATCACAATAAGGTTTTGAACCTGGGCAGCGCCAGCACCATCGTTACCCAGGGTGCTGAGCGGCAGTACATCACCAATATCACCGAAGCCGGTCAGCCTATCGGCATGTTCTATGGCTATAAAGTGGCCGGCATGGTGCGTCAAAAGGATATGGCCGGTATCGCGATCGACGATGCCAACTACGATCCTACTACCCAGTCCTTTATCAAGGGTTACGTCCTGAAAGGGCCGCCCCGCAGCACTGCGCAGACAAATCCCCTGCGTCCCGGCGATCTCTATTTCCAGGATGTCAATGGCGACGGCGTCGTCAACTCAAATGATCTGAGCATCATCGGTACCCCATACGCGAAATTCACCTATGGCTTTTCGTTGTCTGCCAGCTATAGGTCCGTGGATATGATCGCTGCATTCGCGGGTTCCTATGGCAACCAGATCGTGGATGGACAGGACTACTACCTATATAATATGGAGGGTTCGGGCAATCAGTATGCGGACGTTGCAGACCGATATCGCAGCGAGTCCGAGCCGGGGAACGGCAGGGTCTATCGTGCTTCTCGTGCGGGCACACAAAGCAACAGCACCCGGCTGTCTACCTTTTATATCCAGGATGGCAGCTTTATCCGGTGCACCAATATAACGCTGGGGTATAACGTGCCGACGATAACGGCGCTGCGTAAAGCAGGCATACAGAATATTCGGTTATACGCTAGCGTTAACAATGCTTTTACGATCACCAGATACAAGGGTTACAATCCGGAGGTCGACTATAATTACAGCGTCAATGGCAGCATCGCCAACCTGGCGCCTGGCATTGATTATGGTCTATATCCGCTGGTAAGGGCGTTCAATTTGGGTATTCATGTAACATTTTGATCATGAGAAACAAATTTCTACAGGCGGCCTGCATGGTGGTTTTCCTGTTGTGCTCCTGTAAAAAATCATTCCTGGAGCAAACCGATCCCTTCTCGGTAACGAGCACCCAGTTCTTTACGACCGAAGCAGATATCCTGCTGGCGTTAAATGGCTGTTACCAGGCTGTGAGAAGCAATAGCGCGCTGGGCGAGACCAGCGATCTGTATACAGACCAGCGTTCGGATGACACCGGGACCAATGACAATCAGTCCAACGGCGGCGAGCCTTTTCAGTTTGGTAACTATTCGATCCTTCCGACCAACTCCTACCTGGAGAAGCACTGGGTGGCGATGTACCAGATACAGGCCCGCTGCAACGCGCTGTTATCCAATATCGACAAAATTCCTTTTACCGACAGTCTCAAGCCTATAGTTGCTGGGGAAGCCAGGTTTCTGCGGGCGCTTACTTATTTTCACCTGGTGCGTAAATGGGGGGATGTGCCGATGTCCACCGTGGCGTTGACAACCCCGTCGGAAATAAGCTCGGCGACGTGCCGGGTAAAGGCGCAGGTAGTGTATGACCAGATCATTGCGGACCTGACAAGCGCTTACGGGGCTGGTCTTCCGGTGCGCCAGCCAGATGCTAACCGGGGTCGTGCGTCTCAGCAGGCTGTCACCTATCTGCTGGGGCAGGTATACCTGACGCGCTATGCGACGCTCGATGGGGGTAACGCGGGCACGGCGACCGGCACCACCGACCTGGACAGCGCTAACTATTACCTGAGGGCCTGCTATAAGCTGAAGACGTTCGATAGTCTGTCTTCCATTCCTTATACGGATGTATTCGACGTCAACAAGAAGGCCACCTGTCCTGAACTGATATGGCAGATCGTCTATATACAGGGAGATCCCAATTCCAACCACTCCAATATCGCGGCCAGTGCCCAGGCGGCGGGTGAGTACATCAATACCAGGAAGAAGATCAGTTCGGGTGTCGGGTACAATGTCACGCATGACCTCGTGAACGAATATGAGCCGGGTGATCCGCGTGGGGCGTTCTCCATCCGGTACGACAATGAGGCCACTGTCAAGGACTGGTACATTACCAAGTACCGGGATACGAGCAGCGCTGCCGGACCCAATGGATACGGCGGCAACGACTGGCCGATCATGCGCTATGCCGACGTCATCCTGATGCTGGCTGAAGTGAATATGTACAAGGGTAATACGACCGACGCTATCAACTATCTCAATATGGTCAGGGCCCGGGCAGGGATGCCGGACTACGCCACGTCGATGAATAATGCGGCTTATGCGGCCATCTGTCCGACCCTGAAGCTGGCGATCCTGCATGAGCGCCGGGTAGAGCTGGCATTTGAGCATCATCGTTGGTTCGACCTGCTGCGTTTCTTCCCCATCAACGACCTGGTGGCTTATATGCGTGCGAAGCCAAGGGTGAATTTCAACCTGGAGAATATTGCCAATTTCAGTACCAAAGACGAATACTTTCCAATACCGTATAATGAGACGATCCTCGATCCGGTGAAGATGTATCAGAATCCGGGATATTGAGATAAGTGATTAAATTTATTACTTATTTTTAGAGGGTGAAACTAACGCGAAGAGAATTTCTCCGGAGATCCGGGGTATTGGCTGGCACTACCTACCCGGCAATGATGGCCATGGGGATGATACCCGCTGCTCCGGCACACGAATTTCGGCCTGAAGGCGATGGCGATGGAAAGCATGTCCTGGTATTGGGGGCGGGTCTTGCGGGCATGGCTGCGGCCTATGAACTCACAAAATCGGGCTATAACTGTACCATCCTCGAAGCCAGGGACAGGGTTGGGGGCCGGTGCTGGAGCGTCCGGAAGGGCTCGGTCAATGAAGAGACCGGTCAGGGCGTGCATGCGGCGGGTTTCGATGAAGGGCTGTATTTCAATGCCGGGCCCTCGCGGATACCACACCACCATGGTCTGACGCTGCACTATTGTAAAGAGCTGGGGGTGCCTATCCAGGTCTATAATAATGTGAACGAGAACGCCTACTACTTTAGCGAGGGGAAGGGGCCGCTGTCCAATCGGCGGATCCGGGTGCGGGAAGTACACAACGATATGAGGGGATGGATGGCTGAGCTGCTGGCGAAGGGGCTGGACGGCGGTAAGATCGAAATGACCATGAGCAAGGAGGATACGCTGAAGGTGATCGAATACCTGCGTGCGGAAGGGGGGTTGGATATCGACAAGCTGTACAAGGCTTCGGCCCGCAGGGGATATATCGAATCTCCCGGCCCGGGGGACAGGGAAGGGCGGTTAGGCGATCCGCTGGCACTGGCGGCGATGCTGCAGTCGGGACTGCTGGACCCCGATTTTTACAACGTAGCGGAATATACCTACGAGCTGCAAGGAACTTTGTTCCAGGCGGTTGGGGGAATGGACAGGATAGCGGCGGCGTTTCAGCAGCGACTGGGGCATTTGATCCAGCTGAATGCCGAAGTCAGCTCGATCCGGAACTCAGACGATGGTGTCAGGGTCGTTTATAGGGACAGGACGGGGGAAAAGAGCCTGCAGGCGGACCTCTGTATCTGTACGATCCCTCTGCCGGTGCTGAGCAATATCGACCATAATTTTTCTTCGGATGTCAGCCGGGCCATAGATTCTGTAGTCTATATGAATACCGGGAAGATCGGGCTGCAGTTCAAACGCAGGTTCTGGGAAGAGGACGAGGGCATCTACGGGGGAATTACGCATACCAACAATCAGCTGACCCAGCTATTTTATCCTTCCAACGATTACTTGAGCGGTAAGGGAATTTTGATAGGATACTATAACTTTAATGACAAAGCCGTAGCCACGGGGAACTTATCCTACCAGCAGAGGGAGCAGCTTGCGCTGGATAGGGGCAGTCTGATCCATCCGCAGTACAGGCAGGAATTCGAGACCTCGTTCGCTGTCAGCTGGCACAAGACGAAATACTCGCTGGGTGGCTGGGCGCTCTATTCGCCGGAGGAGCGGCAGTCGTTGTACAAGCCGATGCTTCAGCCGGACAAGCAGGTCTACTTTGCCGGCGAGCACTTGACCTATCTGAATGCCTGGATGGCGGGGGCGCTGGAATCGGCGAGAAGCGTGGTCGCAGCGCTGCATAGCAGGGTGACGGGTCAGCGGTTCTCTTATCCGGCATTGGGGAGCTGAGATCCGGGGGGCGGACGTTGAGACCAAGGGATACTTAGGAGTTGAGCCATATGAACACATGAGAAAATAGTTTTTTTAACCACCAAAATATACTCTTATGGGCAACTCCATCAGTCGTCGCACGCTAATAAAAAGGGGCGCCTTGTTAGCCGGCGGATTATCCATTACCGGCAGTTTGTTTGAAAAGGTGCATGCAAGCCCCATCATCGCCAACCCGGCTCATTCTTTTCCCGAGGTCTGGTCGGAAAGAGATATCCCGATGGATCCTGTGGTGCCGATGAAGGCGCGGCTGTCTGCCAATGAAAACCCTTTTGGCCCTTCCGACAAGGCAAAGAAAGCTATCGTGGAAGCGCTGCCGACCAGCTATCAGTATCCTTTCATGTCTCTCGGCGACCTGGTCCAGAAGATATCCGATTTCGAGAAGGTTAAGAAAGAGAGCATCCTGCTGGCCTCGGGTTCATCGCCCCTTCTGATGGCCGCGGGTCTGTATTATGGAAAACCAGGCAGCAATATCATCACCGGCGATCCTTCCTACCCCGATCTCCCATCGAGGGCCGAAAAAGTGGGTGCAAAATGGGTAAAGGTGCCGCTGACCGCCGACTATACCCTCGACCTGGACGCGATGGAGAAGGCGATCGACGCCAACACCGGCCTGGTCTATATCTGCAATCCCAATAACCCGACGGCTACGGTACTGGACAAAGACAGGCTGAAGTCCTTCTGTGAGCGGGTATCCAAAAGGGTAACCGTCTTTATCGATGAGGCGTATATCGACTATCTCGACGATCCCCAGGGCACGACGCTGATACCGCTGGTCAATGCGGGCGCCAATATCATTGTGGCGAGAACGTTCTCAAAGCTATATGGCTTCGCGGGATTGCGCATAGGCTATGTGGTGACACAGCCGGAGACGATCCAGAAGCTGACCATGTATACGGAGGCCACCTGGTCGATCTCCGCGACCACTTTACATGCAGCGATCGCGAGCTACCAGGACCGTGAGTTCCTCGACGCCGCGCTGAAGAAGACGATCGCATCGAAGAACTATCTCTATGAAGTCCTGAAGAAGGAGGGATACAGCTATGTTCCCTCGTGCACCAACTTCGTGATCTTCCCGATCAAGATGGAAGGCCGGCGGTTTGTGGAAGAGATGATGAAACGGGGTGTGAGCATCCGAAACTGGCAGTTCAACAACCAGGACTGGTGCCGGGTTAGCATCGGCCGGATGGACGAGATGGAGGCTTTTGCGGCGGCATTCAAGGAAATATCATAAATTCAATTTAACTGCTATCTACACATGAGGAGATCCATTTTTTCTTTGTGGCTGCTGGTGGTCGGCCTGTTGTCCGTACGCGCGCAGGATACCACCAGCCGGGCCCTGACCATGGCCGAATATGACAAGGCCAAAGCGTTTTCCATAGGCAACCTTGACAAAGACACTTACGTCAAATTTGAAAATACCTATATCCTCGATAAGGGAGGGTTTGGCAAGCCCTATTTCATCACCGGGGATGACGGGATGAAGAAGAGGGTCGACCTCTACAAGCTGATCCTGAAGGAAGGGCGGGTCGACCTTGGGACCGTCATCTACTATACGACGGAAACGGGTAAGCAATATACCGCCGTGATGCCGGGGTATAAATCGGACGGCAAGGTATGGGAGAGGTATTTTGAGGACATCCATGCTATCGACAAGGAAGAGAAGTTCTATGTGCTAAAGCTCTCCTATGTATTGTCAAAGGAGCTGGGTTTTCAATTCTATCGTGCTGCTACGGCGGGTACAGGGGCGGCAGTCAGCCGGGAAGCCGGAACATACGGCAACGACATCTGCTTCCCGGGGGATATGCTGGTGACGATGGCCGGTGGCGGATCGAAGCCGGTCAGCGCTGTGAAGGCCGGCGACGAGGTGATCACCGTGGACCCTTCCACGCATCGGACGAAGGCGGTGATGGTAAAGCAGCTGACGGTGCATGCTGCAAAGAACTACGCAATAACGAGCCTGCTGCTGCTGTCGGCGACCGGTGGGGACAGGGACATACGGCTTGTTTCGCGGGTGCTGCAGGCGACGCCCAACCATCCGATGGTCACGGTTCGGGGAGACCGGAAAGTGGGAGATCTGAAGGAAGGGGATCAGGTGCTTTGCCAGGATGAAAAGACCGGGGTTTACCGGGAGTTCACGGTGTGGGATAAGACGGAGAATGCCGGAGGGGTACAGCCGGTATATAATATTGTCGCCGGGGGCGGAAGCACGTTCATTATGAATGGGGTTATGGTGTTGCAGAAATGACTAGTTTTGCGGCCATGCAAAAACCGGTATTGGTTATCAAGCTAGGTACAGCGGTACTCACCAACGATAAAGGCGAGATTGCCCAGGCGACCATTAAGAAGGTGGCGGCGGGGATCGCCGAACTCATCCGGGATTATAATATGATCCTTGTGTCCAGCGGGGCTGTGGGCAGCGGGAAGTCCTATTTTTCCCGGTATAAGGGGACTCTGGCTGAGCGGAAGGCGGCGGCGGCCGTGGGGAATCCGATACTTATCCGGCACTATCAGCGGCATTTTTCTGTTTATGGCATACCGGTGGCGCAGGCGCTGTGCGAGAGGCAGCATTTCTCCAGCAGGCCCAGGTGGCTACAGCTGAGGGAGACCTTCGCCGAGTTCTGGAAGAACGGTATCCTGCCGGTAATGAACGAGAATGACCTGGTCAGCAATGTGGAGCTCAAGTTTTCGGATAACGACGAGCTGGCTACGTTGACGGCCATCGGGTTTGACGCCGACGCGCTGCTATTGTGCACGTCGGTGGGCGGATTTCTCGACGCAGACAAGCAGATCATTCCCCGGGTCGAGAAGGTTGACGGCCGGATACTGGGTCTGGTGCAGAAGGGAAAGAGCAGTTTGGGGTTGGGTGGCATGCTGTCCAAGCTGACGTTCACCCGGCTGGCCTGTTCGCTGGGTATCCGGGTCGTCATCTGCGGACTGGAGGGGAAGGCGCCTTTTGCGGATGCGCTGGCGGGTAAGGCGGGGACAACCTTCGTACCGAGCGTCAGCAATCTCAAGGCCCGGCAGAAATGGCTGGCGAGCGGCAGTATCACCCTCGGCAGCATATTCGTAGACAAAGGCGCTGCGAGGGCGCTCGAACAGCGGCGGAGCCTGTTGACGGTTGGTATCAAGAAAGTAACGGGGAAATTCTCAGCTGGGGAAGTTGTGCAGCTGAAAGATGAGGAGTCCAACATCATCGGAGTGGCGAAGGCGAGAATGAGCGCAACGGAGACGATGGGAAGCCTGACCAGTAAAAATACCATTGCGGCGCATGCCGACGATATAGTTTTGTTTTAAAGTTATGAGCACGATAGAACCTCTTATCATAAAGACCTACAAGGCAGCGATAGAATTGAGAAAGGCCAGCGACAGACAGGTAAAAGCAGCGCTGCAGCTGCTGGCGGCAGAGCTGGAAAAGAGCTCGCGGATATTGCTCAAGGCCAACGCCCAGGACCTGGCTCGTCAGGAACCCGACAATCCGCGTAACGACAGGCTAATGCTCAATGAGCAGCGGATAAAGGCTATCGCGGGGAGCATCCGGAAGGTGAGCAAGCTGCCCGATCCCTCGGGCCGGCTGCTGGAGCAGCGGACCCTGGCCAATGGGCTGAAGGTGGAGAAGAGGGCTGTGCCCCTGGGCGTGGTCGGCGCTATATATGAGTCGAGACCCAATGTAACTTTTGATATTGCGGCGCTATGCCTGAGAAGCCGCAATGGCTGTCTTCTCAAGGGCAGCCAGGAGGCAAGGGACACGAATGCCGCAGCGGTCGGGCTGATCAAAAAAGCGCTCAAGGCCAGCGGCATCCATCCCGATGCGGTGACCCTTCTGCCGTCGGACCGGGAAAGCGTTCAACAGCTGTTCACGGCAACGCGCTGGGTGGACGTGCTGATACCGCGTGGGTCTGATTCGCTGATCCGTTATGTAAGAGCCAACAGCCAGGTACCGGTGATCGAGACCGGGGCCGGGGTTTGTCATGTCTATGTGGAGGCGACGGCCGATCTGAAAATGGCGAAGGATATTGTCGTCAACGCCAAGGTCTCCCGACCTTCCGTCTGTAACTCGATGGATACACTTGTGGTAGATGCGTCGATCGCCGGGTCTTTTCTGCCGCAGGTGGGAGCCGCGCTGGAGAAGCACGGCGTCGAGATATTTGCCGATGCGCCCGCGAGTCGGTTGTTAAAAGGCTATCCTTTTCTGCAGAGGGCTACCGATGCAGACTATGCGCGCGAATTCCTCAGCCTGAAATGCGCGATAAAGGTCGTCAAGAATATGGACCAGGCGCTGGAGCATATCCAGCGTTACTCGACACGTCACTCCGAGGCGATCGTCTCGAAAGATAAGAACAAGTGTGAACGTTTTCTTGCCGAGGTGGATGCGGCGGCGGTATATGCCAATGCTTCAACACGTTTTACGGACGGTGAGGAGCTCGGGCTGGGGGCGGAGATCGGTATATCGACCCAGAAGCTGCATGCGCGCGGCCCTTTTGCGCTTGAGAAATTAGTGACCGAAAAATGGATCATCCGCGGTAACGGACAGATACGTAAGTAAGTAATTTTCGCACGGTTTTTGTTCCCTTCATGTTCTGCTAAATTTGGCGAAGTTTTTCCCCGTTGAACCATTCCATCCTTAGAAGTAAGTAAACCTTTTCCAAGATTGCTATTTCATATGTAAACCTGTATAGTCCATTAAAACGGTTACCTATACGGGAGGGAAACTCTTTTTGTTAATCCTTTAATCCAGAAAAATGGCCGAACATTGCACTGCAAAATCCAAAAATCCAGTGTTAAGATCCAAGAATCCAGTGTTAAAATCCAACAATCCAGTATTTATGAAAAAACTTTTACTCCTTTTGTTGCTGCCCGCGGTATGTTTTGGGCAGGGTGATCAGACAATCATTAACGTTCCCCTTGATGCCTCGGGTACTACCGAGAAGGCTATTTTGCACTTACCGAATGATTACTCCTCGACGTCGACAATGTACCCCGTAATGGTATTTCTTCATGGCATCGGAGAAGGGGGGACCAACCCTGCAACATTGTATGGTAGCAGCAATGCCGGGGGACCCGCTTATTTCATTGCGCAGGGGAAATTCCCTTCGAGCTTTGTCAACCCTGCCGACGGGAAATCCTACAAATATATTGTGGTTTCGCCGCAATGTTCGACTGGCTGGTCTACGACGGCCTATCAGCTGGACTATGTACTTACTTATCTGCTGGGGCACTATCGTATCGATGCGTCGCGTATCTATCTCACCGGTCTGTCTGCGGGTGGCCAGGGAGTAACTGAATATGTGGGAAAGAAGTCGGGATATGGAGCTGTGCCGACCACGCATAAGATCGCAGCGTTCGTTCCGATGAGCGTCGCAGAGGATGGAACCCTGATATCGCCGCTGACGTCGGCTATTGCGTCGTACAAGGTGCCTACATGGGGTTTTGGTTCGCCTACGGATGTTTATGGCCAGTATACGCTGAACATAGTGTCGGGTATGAATGCTATAACGAGCGGTCTTGGCATATCGACTTCGTATTCTGGCGGACACTGCTGCTGGAATCAGTTCTATAACCCCACGTACCGCATGAATGGGAAGAGCATTTACGAGTGGGCTCTCCAGTACACGTCGGGGGCCTCGGCTCCGGCGTCTTCGCAGTCTGCGGTCAGTCCGGTAAGTCTTCCCGGGACTGTTCAGGCTGAAGCTTATTCCGGCATGTCCGGGGTCGGTACGCAAACGACCACCGATGCGGGTGGCGGAAACAATGTGGGTTGGATAGACAATGGCGATTATATGGATTATAGCGTCAACGTTGCCACGGCTGGGCAGTATACGGTGAATTTCCGGATCGCCACGCCCAATACGGGCGCGAGCCTTCAGCTGTTTTCGGGCAGCACGGCTCTGACGACTGTCAGTTTGCCCAACACCGGCGGCTTCCAGTCCTGGAAGACGGTCAGCGCTGTTGTGAACCTGGTGGCGGGTCAGCAGACCCTGCGCGTAAAATCCACGGCCTCTCCGGAATGGAACCTGAACTGGATGCAATTTGCGCAAGGCAGCTCGGGGATAGCACTGCCCGGCACGATACAGGCCGAAAATTATTCGTCGATGTCGGGGATCGCCACTCAGAGCAGCACGGATGCAGGCGGTGGTCTCACCGTTGGCTGGATCGACTATGGCGACTGGCTCAGCTACAATGTTAATGTGGCGACGGCCGGCTCCTACAAAGTAAGCTTCCGGGTAGCTACACCTTATAGCGGCGTTAAGCTGCAGCTGCTATCGGGCAGCAATGTGCTGTCGAACCTGGGCATACCGGGTACTGGTGGTTACAGCAACTGGTCGACCGTTACCACAACGGTGACCCTGCCGGCCGGACAGCAGACCCTGAAGGTATATTTCAATAGCTGGACGCACCTCAACCTCAACTGGATACAGTTCGCGAGCGGGACGGCTACGGCGGCTGACGAAAGCACTCTTGACAACAGTTCGGCGGTGCTGGCTGCAGATTCTTCGGCGACCTTCGGAGATAAAGCATTTACAGTATATCCGAACCCCGTACATGATCAGCTGAACCTGCGGGTATACGATCAAAGGCTTGGGGCTTTGGTGGTACAGGTGACCGATGCCTTTGGCGCGGTGAAGGCCGTCTACAACTTCAACAAGACGTCCGAAATATTCCAGACCAGCATAGCAGCGGGCAGCTGGACGAGCGGGATCTATTTTGTCCGGATACAGTCCGGCGGCAAGACCGATGTAAGAAAGGTCGTGAAGCTCTAATATATATAGAGGGAACCTGTTTTTCAAGGCCCATCCTTGCGCGAGCGGGGATGGGCTTTTTTTTAGTTTGGGAAAAAATAATTATCTTTTCGACAATTATTAATCTATTTAACCAAAATCAGACTGTTTGGTATATGAAAAAAACACCTGTCTTTCTAACATTTATCTCATTTTTCCTGGCTTCTGCACTTCACGCACAAACCGTGCAGCTAAATGTCAGTGACACTTCAGGACCGCAGATCAGCCGTAATATCTATGGTCATTTTTCCGAGCACCTGGGTCGTTGTATCTACGATGGTTTCTGGACAGGAGACCATATCCGGATGGATATCGTGGATGCGCTGAAGAAAATAAAGATCCCTGTGCTCAGATGGCCGGGTGGCTGCTTTGCCGATCAGTATCACTGGCGGGATGCAATAGGGCCCAAGGACCAGCGAAAGAAGACGGTCAATACGACCTGGGGCATGGTGACGGAAGACAATAGTTTTGGCACGCACGAGTTCCTGGAGCTCTGTGGTCTTCTGGGCTGTCAGCCTTATGTCGCGGGGAATGTGGGCTCAGGCACGCCGGAGGAGATGTCCAACTGGCTGGAATATTTGAATTTTAACGGAAAGAGCACGCTGGCGGACCTGCGCCGGCAGAATGGACGCCAGGAGCCCTGGAATGTTTCTTTTTGGGGGGTTGGTAATGAGAGCTGGGGATGTGGCGGGAGCATGACGCCGGAGTATTATGCCGGGGAGTACAACCGGTATTCGGAATTCTGCAAACAGTATCCCGGGGCACCGCTGAGGCTTATCGCCAGTGGCGCCAACGGACCCGACTACAACTGGACGGACGTGGTCATGAAAAATATCGTCAGGGACCGCACGTGGGGTCTTTCGACGCACTACTATACGGTTGCCGGCAGCTGGGAGCACAAGGGTTCTGCTACCAGTTTTGGAGAGGACGACTATTTCAAAGCGATGGCTGCCTGTCTGCGTATGGAGACCATCGTCGGCAAGCATTCGGCTATTATGGACAAATACGATCCGAAGAAACATATTGCCTTGGTAGTTGACGAATGGGGTATCTGGACGGACGCTGAGCCGGGGACAAATCCTGCCTTCCTCTATCAGCAGAACAGCATGCGCGATGCGCTGATCGCGGCGACGACGCTGAACATTTTCAACAATCACGCCGACCGGGTAAAGATGGCGGCGCTGGCCCAGACGGTGAATGTGCTGCAGGCGCTGGTGCTGACGGATAAGGACAAGATGCTGCTTACGCCTACATATCATGTTTTTGACCTGTATAAAGTGCACCAGGATGCGCATTCGCTGGCGGTAAATTTCAGCAGCCCGGATTATGGTCATGGCGGGGAGACGATACCTGCGGTTAATGTTTCGGCTTCGAAGGATTCGAGCGGGGCGGTGCATATCTCGCTCGTAAATCTTGATCCGGCAAAAAAAATAACACTTAGGACCAGCCTCGCGGGAATATCGTTCAGGACTGTCCAGGGGCAGGTGTTGACCTCTTCTAAGTTTAACGATTTCAATTCATTTGATCAGCCGAATAAGGTCAAGCCGGCGGTGTTCAACGGAGCAAAGAAGGATGGTAATTCGCTGTCGGTTGAGCTGCCTCCGATGTCAGTTGTTGTGCTTGAGTTGAAATAATCAAAATTTTCTCCCTACCTTCGTCCTGTACTTTAGGGGTGCTCGTAAATTCGGGCTGAGATAATACCCTCAGAACCTGATCCGGATAATACCGGCGAAGGGAAAAGACGGACTCTCTCATACGCGTTATCGCGGCACCTCGTGTATCTATGTCATTTTTATGGAGGTGTCCGTCAATCAGCAAAAATTTCAGTTATCAGAGAACGGCAGGTTGGCCGATGTGCTTCCGTTGCTGGGTATCCGGCAGCAGGATGGGATTGCTATTGCCGTCAACGAGGTGGTCATCCCGCGGGGGGAATGGGCATGCTGTGTGTTACATGCAGGGGACCGGGTTTTTGTGATAAGGGCGACACAGGGTGGATAGGATTGTGACGATCAGGTCGACTCAGGGTGGACGGGATCCTGAAGCTCAGGTCGACTCAGGGTGGATGGGATCGTGAAGCTCAGATCGACTCAGGGAGGATAGGATCGTGACGCTCGGATCGACTCAGGGTGGCTAAAACTTATACGCATGAATATCAAAGAAGGTATTATCAGCCGCGAGCCATTGCCCGCGTCCCGGAAGGTCCATCTGTCGGGCCAGCTGTATCCCATACGGGTGGCTCAGCGGGAGATCGCCCTTACGGCGCCGAATGGGCCGGTAACAGTGTATGACACCAGCGGGCCATATACGGATCCCGAAGTCGAAATTGACGTACAGAAAGGGCTGCCGCGATTGAGGGAGGGCTGGGTCGTGAGTGGTGAAGCGGGGCCCAGGAAGGTGGTCGCGGGCGGTGTCGTGACACAGCTGCACTATGCGAGGAAGGGTGTCATTACGCCGGAGATGGAATACATTGCAATCCGGGAGGGGCTTAAGCCGGAATTTGTGCGGGATGAAGTGGCGAGGGGCCGGGCGGTGATCCCGTCCAATATCAACCACCCCGAGGCTGAGCCGATGATCATAGGCCGGAATTTTCTGGTCAAGATAAACGCTAACATAGGCAACTCGGTCGTGAGCTCGGGCATCGAGGAAGAAGTAGAGAAAGCCGTATGGGCCTGCCGCTGGGGAGCGGATACCATCATGGACCTCTCGACAGGGAAGAACATTCACGAGACGAGGGAGTGGATACTCCGCAATACGCCGGTGCCGGTGGGTACGGTTCCCATTTATCAGGCGCTGGAGAAAGTGGGTGGCAAGGCCGAAGAGCTGAGCTGGGAAATATTCAGGGACACGCTGATCGAGCAGGCTGACCAGGGGGTAGACTATTTCACGATGCACGCGGGTGTGCTGCTGCGTTATGTTCCGCTGACTGCGAAGCGGGTGACGGGCATCGTCAGCCGGGGCGGATCCATTATGGCCAAATGGTGCCTGGCGCACCACCGCGAGAACTTTATCTATACCCATTTTGAAGAGATCTGCGAGATCATGCGGGCTTATGACGTCAGCTTTTCGCTGGGTGATGGACTGCGGCCGGGGTCAATTGCCGACGCCAATGATGCGGCGCAGTTTGCCGAGCTTGAGACGCTGGGCGAGCTGACGAAGAAGGCGTGGCGGCGCGACTGCCAGGTGATCATCGAAGGGCCGGGCCATATTCCCATGCACCTGATCAAGGAGAATGTCGACAAGCAGCTGAAGGAGTGCGACGAGGCGCCCTTTTATACGCTAGGGCCGCTGACGACAGATATCGCGCCCGGCTATGACCATATCACTTCCGCTATCGGAGCCGCTATGATCGGCTGGTATGGGACGGCTATGCTTTGCTATGTCACTCCCAAAGAACATCTTGGTCTGCCGAATAAGAAGGACGTCAAGGACGGCGTGATCGCCTATAAGATAGCGGCGCATGCGGCTGATCTGGCGAAGGGGCATCCCGGGGCGCAGCGCAGGGACGATGCGTTGAGCAAGGCGCGGTTCGAGTTCAGGTGGCAGGACCAGTTCAATCTCTCGCTGGACCCTGATACGGCGCGGTCCTTCCACGATGAGACCCTGCCGGCTGAAGGGGCGAAGATCGCCCATTTCTGTTCGATGTGCGGCCCGCATTTCTGTTCGATGAAGATCACCCAGGAAGTGAGGCGTTACGCGGAGGAGAAGGGGATGACCGAAGATACGGTGCTGGAAGAGGGTATGAAAGAGATGGCCGACGATTTTAAAAGAAAGGGTGCTGAAATTTATTTATAAACAGATGTTCGAATGGACCGCGACTTTTTGTTAGCGATATTGACGCTGCCTGATCCTTTTGACGGGGAGTTGGAGCTGCTGGAAGGTCTGCTGGAGGCGGGTTTGTCCAGGCTTCATATCCGCAGGCCAGGGGGACCGGTGGAGGACTTGCTGTCGCGGCTGGCGCCGCGGTGGGCTTCGCGGCTGGTGTTGCATGGGAGTGTGGAGATGGCGGTTCGTTATGGCATACCGCAGGTCCATGGGAAGGTGAGGTTCAGGGACGGGAATGGAGTTAGCGGGGGCGGGCCGGTGGTGGTTGAGGCTGGGGGTATGGTAGCGGTGTCGACCTCCGTCCATAGCTGGGAGGAGTTTGCGCTCTTGCCTGACGGCCTGGCCTATGCTTTTATCAGTCCGCTATTCGACAGCATTTCGAAACCGGGGTATGGGGCGAACCCGGTGCTGCTGCGGCAGCCCCGGGGGCCGTTGCCCTGTATGCCCGTGGCGTTGGGCGGGGTAGGCCGGGATAGCATTTCCGAGCTGCTGCGCTGGGGATGGGAGGGGGCCGCGGTGCTGGGCTGGATATGGGATGAGCCGCGGGAGGCGGTGAGGCGTTATGAACAACTAAAAAAGATATTGCATGAATACTGATGCGGGCCGGGCGAATGTGCTGATAGTAGCAGGCTATGATCAGAGCGCCGGGGCGGGGGTGCTGTCGGACATAAAGACGCTCGAGGCACATGGCGTATATGGATATGCGGTATGTACGGGGTTTACCTTCCAGAACGAGCGGACGATCAGCCGGGTGCAGTGGTTCCCGGACGCCGAGGTCTGCGAGCAGATCGACCTGTGTTTTGCCAGCAGGAGGTTTGACTGGGTGAAAATGGGCATTACCGAATCGATGGCGTCGGTCGTCCGTATCATTGGGCACTTGCGGCTGCACAATCCCGAGATCAGGGTCGTTCTTGACCCGGTGATCAAGGCCAGCAGCGGCCATGTGTTCTGGGAGGGGGTCGCCGGGTGGGAGGCCATTGCACGGCAGTGCTACCTGGTGACGCCGAATTGGGAGGAGATCGGGTGGCTATATCCGGGAGAGGATGTGATGGAGCGATGCCGGGAGCTGACAAAAGGAATGGCGACTTCCATCTATCTCAAAGGGGGACATAATCCGGAAGTGCCGGGCAGGGATTATTTGTGGAGCAGGGGGGAAGTGCAGGTGTACTATCCTCTGGCGGGTGGCGACCCGGTGTTTCCCAAACACGGCAGCGGCTGTGTCCTGTCGTCGTCGCTGACGGCGAACCTGGCTCTTGGGTATTCGCTGCCGGAAGCTGCGTTCTACTCGAAAAGGTATATCGGGCAATTCTTAACCAGCAATAAAACTTTACTAGGATGGCATCATCGATGATCTGGCGGCCGCTGGGGAGGCTCTACTTTCTTACGATGGATGGGGGCCCGATCGATCATTTGCAACAGGTGGAGGCGGCTTGTCGCGCGGGCATCCGTTGGATACAGCTGCGCATGAAGGAGGCAACTGACGAGGAGGTCCGGCTTGTGGCGCTGGCCGCAAAGAAAATAACCGATGCCAGCGACTGTGCGCTGATCATCAACGACAGGGTCGAAGTAGCGGCCCGGGTACAGGCGAGCGGCGTACACCTGGGCAAGCAGGACATGGCGGTGGGCGCGGCGAGGCGGATACTGGGTGAGGACTGTATCATCGGCGGGACCGCGAACACTATCGAGGACATTCGCGAGCACTACCGCCAGGGAGCGGACTATATCGGGCTTGGACCGTACCGGTATACGACGACAAAGAAGAACCTCAGCCCGATACTGGGGCTGGAAGGGTACAGGCAGATCATGCGGCAGCTGAGGCGGGAGCAGCTGTCCATTCCCGTGATAGCCATTGGCGGGATAGAGATGAAGGATGCGGGGCCGCTGTTCGACGCGGGATTGCATGGGGTCGCTTTTAGCGGGATGCTGGTGCATGCCGGGGACCGGGCCGCGGTAGTCGAATCACTCAATAAACTATTTTAACTATGTTGAAGATTGCAGACAAGACGTTCGGATCCCGATTGTTTACGGGGACGGGGAAGTTTGGTTCAATGGACGTAATGGAGCGGGCCATACTAGAAAGCGGGTCGGAGCTGGTGACTGTAGCGTTGAGGAGGGTAGAGGCGGGTGGTCCGGGGGGTGGTTTGCGGGGGGATGGTGATCGGGGGAATGGTGATCGGGGGAATGAGAATATTCTCTCCCGTCTCCGGCATCCGTGGCTGAATTTGCTGCCCAACACCTCCGGGGTGAGGGATGCCCGGGAGGCGGTGTTTGCGGCCGAGCTGGCGCGGGAGGCGCTGGGCACCAACTGGCTCAAGCTGGAGATCCATCCCGATCCGCGGTGGCTGCTGCCTGATCCTGTGGAGACGCTGATCGCGGCGGAGCGGCTGGTGAAAAAAGGGTTTGTCGTGCTGCCCTATGTACATGCCGATCCCGTGCTGTGCAAGCGGCTTGAGGATGTGGGGGTCGCGGCGGTCATGCCGCTGGGTTCGCCGATAGGCAGCAATAAGGGATTGAAGACCTATGATTTCCTGGAGATCATTATACAGCAGAGCGGAGTGCCGGTCGTCGTCGATGCGGGCATTGGGGCGCCTTCCGATGCTGCCAAGGCAATGGAGATGGGCGCCGATGCGGTGCTGATCAATACGGCCATCGCGGCCGGCCCCGACCCGGTGGTAATGGCGAGGGCGTTCAGGCTGGCCGTGGAGAGCGGAAGGATGGCCTTTGAGGCGGGGACGGCGCGGCGGGTGGATGGGGCGGCGGTGGCCAGCAGTCCGCTGACGGCATTTCTGGATTAACATACTACTACGATGTTCAACGAAATTTTTGATCAGCATAGCTGGGCGAAGGTGAAGGACAGCATCTACCGCAAGACTGCGGCGGATGTGGAGCGCGCGCTAGCGAAGCGGCAGCGCGACCTGGAGGATCTCAAGGCCCTGATCTCGCCGGCGGCCGCGCCCTACCTGGAGGAGATGGCGCAGCAGAGTCACCGGCTGACGCAACAACGGTTCGGAAAGGTGATCCAGCTCTATATTCCCCTCTATCTCTCCAACGAGTGTCAGAATATCTGCACCTATTGCGGGTTTAGCTGGGATAACAAGATACGGCGGCGGACGCTGGGGGCGGGTGAGCTATTGCGCGAGGTGGAGGCGGTAAAGGCGATGGGCTATGAGCATGTCCTGCTTGTCAGCGGGGAAGCCAATCAGACTGTGGGTGTGGATTATTTTGTGAAGGCTCTTAGTGCAGTGCGGTCGCAGTTCGCCCACGTCTCGATGGAGGTGCAGCCGTTGGAGGAGGACGACTACGCGTTGTTGATACGGCATGGCCTAAACGCAGTACTGGTTTACCAGGAGACCTATAACCGGGAGGACTACAGGCTACACCACCCGAAAGGAAAGAAGTCGAACTTCGATCACAGGCTTGCTACGCCCGACCGGCTGGGCAGGGCCGGTATTCAAAAGATCGGGCTGGGGGTTCTTATCGGGCTGGAAGATTGGAGGACGGACAGCTGGTTTACGGCCCTTCATCTGGGATACCTGGAGAAGATGTATTGGAAAACGAAATACTCACTGTCGTTCCCGCGGTTGAGGCCCTTCTCGGGGGAGGGGGTGCGGAATGCCGGTGGAGGGGATCTCATGCCCGGTGCGGGTTTGCAACCCAAGGTCGTCATGACGGACCGAGAGCTGATCCAGCTGATCTGTGCGTACCGGTTGTTGGACGAGGAGGTGGAGCTGTCTTTGTCGACGAGGGAGAGCCCGGTTTTTCGGGATCATGCGATCCGGCTGGGGATAACGTCGCTGAGCGCGGGATCGAGGACCAACCCCGGAGGGTATGTGGTGGACCCGGAGTCGCTGGAGCAGTTTGAGATACACGATGACCGGAGTCCGGCGATGATCGTGGAGATGATCCGGCGGCAGGGATATGAGGCCGTGTGGAAGGACTGGGATAGGGTGTTGCAGTGATAGCGCTGTCGCGGGGGAATTTTCAGGACCAGTGAGAGGCAAGGAGAATGTATCGGAGTAAAGTGGTCTGCAGTGGCGCGGTCGGGGGTGGAAGCAAGAAGTTAAAATCGGTGTAGCGGGACAGTGGTGATTGTGATAAATTGGATCATGTATACACCAAAACCAGCCTTGATCGGCCTCAGCCTCCTGTTGACGGTAGTGTGTCGCCCCGAGCCTCCGGCCGAGCAAAGTGGCGTAACTTTTAATTACACTCTTTCGATGGATGATCCGTCGAGCCACCGGTTTCATGTGGTCTTTCGTTGCACCGGGCTCAGCGGGCCGGCAGTGGACTTTAAGATGCCGGCGTGGATGCCGGGATATTACCAGCTGCTGGACTATGCGAAAAATGTTCAGGATTTTCGGGTAGTGGATGGGGCAGGGAAGGCGTTGGGCTGGGAGAAGACCACTGCCAACACATGGAGAGTGGAGAATCCGGTGGCGGGATCCTTGATAACGGTGAGCTATGACGTCCTGGCAACGAAGGCTTTTGTGGCCCAGCCCTGGCTGGACAGCACGCGGGGATATGTGGCGCCGGCGGGCGTCTTTTTATATGTCGACGGCTATATTCATCAACCGGTGGGGGTGGAAGTTAAGCCATGGGCCGGATGGGGTCGCGCGGTCCAGCCTGGAGGGTTGGGTCGGTCCGCGGGACAGAGTCAGCCTGCCGGTTTGAGCGGGGGGGCAACCGGGTTGAGCGGTGATCCGGTGATAGCCACGGGGCTGGAGCCGGTGGCGGGTCGGAAAAATTTTTACAAGGCGCAGGATTTCGATATTCTGTTCGACAGCCCCATACTTATCGGTAAGTTAGAAGAATTGAAGCCCTTTACTGTTCGAGGCGTGCCTCATTATTTTGACGGGTACAAATTGGGAGAGTTTGACGGGGACAGCTTCATGAGTGACCTGCAGAGGATCGTCCGGCAGGGGGTGGACGTCATCGATGACGTACCGTATAGCCACTATACGTTCATGGCCATCGGTCCGGGCAGGGGAGGTATTGAGCACCTGAACTCGACGACCATCGGATTTTCGGGCGAGGCGCTGAACAAGCCGCAGGAGCGACAGAGGACCTACTGCTTTATCGCCCACGAATATTTCCATCATTATAATGTCAAACGGATCAGGCCTATCGCGCTGGGGCCTTTTGACTATGACAGGGAGAACCGGACTGATATGCTCTGGGTTTCGGAAGGTCTGACGGTCTATTACGAATATATGCTGGTGCGGAGGGCGGGTTTGATGAGCGGGCAGGACCTGCTGGAGCATTTCCAGTCGGACATTGCTGCTTATGAGAACAAGCCGGGGCATCTCTATCAGAGCCTGGCGCAGTCCAGCTATGAGACCTGGTCGGATGGGCCTTTCGGAAGGATCGGGGATTCGGTGAATAAGACGATCTCGTACTATCAGAAGGGGCCTGCTGTCGGTTTGCTGCTCGATATGGCTATACGTCATTCGACGGGGAACAGGAAGACGCTGGATGACGTCATGCGGACCGTATACCGGGTATATTATAAAGAAAAGAAGCGGGGGTTTACCGATGCAGAGTTCAAGAAGACTTGCGAGAACATTGCAGGGACCGATCTGTCGGAGCTGTTCGACTATGTCTATACAGTGAAAGAGCCGGACTATGCCAAATATCTGGCGTATGGAGGGCTTGGCATCGATTCGGGGGGAAAGACCTGGAAGATATATCCGTTAGGTGAAGTAGATGATCTGCAGCGGAAGATCAGACAGGATTGGATAAGGGAATAGGCTCGCGGAGCGCGGTTAGGAGGGGGAGGAATCTGGTGGAGGAGTGGGTGGGAGGAACGTGGGGGATGAAGGACGAGGATATGGTAGGTAAAGGGAGTGGGATGGACCCGGAGGATGAGAGGAGTGGGACGAACGTGGGGGATGAGGGACGAGGATATGGTAGGTAAAGGGATGGAGTGGACGCGGAGGATGAGGAAAGTGGGAGGAACGTGGGGGATGAAGGGGAGTGGGATGGACCCGGAGGATGAGAGGAGTGGGACGAACGTGGGGGATGAGGGTGAATGGGAGG